>Ga0315289_10004316_pt1 | contig 21220 bp, 24 predicted proteins | sample YL17G11_40_MG_FD_203452 | JGI IMG/M metagenome (GOLD analysis project Ga0315289, IMG submission 203452) | Sediment microbial communities from Yellowstone Lake, YNP, Wyoming, USA - YL17G11_40 | ecosystem: Environmental > Aquatic > Freshwater > Lake > Sediment | place: USA: Wyoming | collected... | reverse complement strand
TCCAACGCAGAAGACATTATGTCAAAAAAACCAGTAACAGCATTTCAAGAAGAAAAAATCATAGATGTTATATGGAAGATGAAGCAACATAAAATTAAACAAGTTCCTGTTGTTGATGAAAACTATAAGCTGCTAGGAGAGATAACACTGCATCATTTTATAGAAAAGTATAAGAAAGAACAAGCCAAAGCCGTCTAATAATTTTTAATACGGCTCCGTCTCAAAATTCAAAATGACTATCTGTTATTGTTTTCTGTTCGATTTTATTCAACAGGAGTAAAACGAATACTTTTGAGACAAAGCCTTTTAATACTTTCAATGACCTCATGTTTTTATTTAAATAGTTTCAACGTCGTTTCATTTTTCGGCTCAACCAACCGGACGGCCCTTTAATCTGAGATTGATCCTATTTTTTCTCCTCCCGGAGTACCCGTCCGGTTCCTCCTCACATAACTATAAAATGTAATTTTTATATAGGGTAGCCTCATAACGAATTAGCAAGTTGGTGGAATAATGGCTAAAGATAAAATTACTAAAGATAAAATCACAGAAGATATGACAATAAAGGAAGTTATTGATAATTATCCAGAGACTGCAATGGTATTCATGAAATACAATGTCGGTTGCATCGGTTGTCTTGCAGCATCATTTGAAAAAGTCAAAGATATCGCCACTGTTCATGGCATCGACATCAAGGCCTTGGTAAAAGATCTGAACCAAGCATTAAAGAAAAGTTAACTCTAGAAGGAACTGTTGGTAAGTACCAGTTCTCCATGTTTTATTCCTTTTAATGCTTTTATTGAGTCTGCCAGTTTTTTTATTTCTCCAGTTTTTCCCTTCAAAACCAATACTTCCAAGCAGTTGTCATGGTCAACATGTATGTGTGTAGTTGTTAAGATTTCATGGTGATGATCATGTTGTATTTCAAGTAGTTTATTTGTCAGTGGACCAACATGGTGATCATAAATCATTGTTAATGTACCAAGTCCTTCTACGTCCGGGTCCGAACTTCCTTCAATGATGATGTTTTTTCTTATTAGATCTCTTATTGCTTCTGAGCGGTTGGTGTAGCTTTTTTTCTTGATTATTTTGTCAAATTTGTTCAAAAGATCTGGTTCGATTGATACGCCAAATCTTGTTATTTTTTCTGTCATGGTAGCACGTTTTAAAGATAATCGTAGCACGAATATAAATTTTTTGCTACCAAAAACTTTTTAAAAATGGTCGCAATCTCAGTAACACAAAATTAAAAAATTGCTACGAAATTGAGATGGAAAAATGAAGCATGTTATTAATGGAAAATTCATCCTGCTACTTATAGGCATTCTGATAGTTCTGTCGTTTTGTACGATGCCTTTGAAAGCAGCTCAAAACACGACCATTATCTGCACGAATTCAATACTTGCTGACTTTGCGTCAAACCTAGTTATAAAAAATGTAACAATTGAATATATTATGCCAGCTGGTGCATGCCCTACGCATTTTGATACAACCCCTAGTGACGTCTCAAAGATCGTATCGGCAGACATTATCATATCGTTAGGATTGGAACCATGGCTAGATTCGTTAGTGAAATCCTCTGGAAACACCCATGCTCAGCAAATTAAATGTGCTGGCTTAGGTGAATGGAATATTCCTTCCGGTGCAAAAAAATATGTTGAAAAAATAAGAGATAATCTATCTCTTTTACTTCCAAATTTAAACGAAACAATTCAAACAAATGCAGAAAACTATATGGTACAAATTGATGAAACAGCCCAACAACTTAGAGAAAATATAACAACTAAAGGATATCAAGATAAACAGATAATTTGCATGCAGTGGCAACAGGATTTTCTCGAATGGCTCGGATGTAATGTTACCTCCTCCTATGGTCCACCTGAAGGACTTTCAACACAAGACATGCTTAATGTAGCTAAAGCTGCTTCAAGTGAAGATAATTGTGCAATAGTTGACAATCTGCAAAGTGGAACAGATTTCGGTGCCAGAATCGCATCAGAATCAGGGGCAAGCCATGTTATTTTTACAAATTTTCCTGGGGCTATACCCGGCACCGATACGTATCTAAAAATGATATCGTACAACACCGAACAATTGATCAATGGTATTGCCACTTTTGAATACAAACAAGGCGAAATAGCAACGCTTGGGCAGAAAGTATCTTCGTTGGAACTCGAACGAAATATATCCTTGCTTGTAGTAGCTATCCTTGGGATATCTACTGCTATCTTACTCCTTCTTTATAAGAAAAAATAGTCGAGATGAATAAAGTGGACGATGAATTACACCAAATACAGCAATTCCATGGTCATCTGGGACCGTATGTTGTTATAGGATACATGATGGGAAAGCTTGCAAACAAATATCTTGGTTCAGATCCGTTTTCTAAGAGCGTTATTGTATGCACAGGATTGACACCTCCGCTATCTTGTCTCATTGATGGAATACAGATTAGTTCCGGATGCACGCTGGGAAAAGGAAATATTACCGTACAACCAGACAGTACCCCAAAAGCATGTTTTACTAACAAAAATGGAAAACGCATAGAAATTTCATTAAAACCCAATATTAAGCATGAGATTGATACTACGGTGACGGAGCGTAATGCAGAAAGTTATTCTAAACAACTTTTTAAAAAATCGAATCAAGATTTATTTGATATATCATAGGAGATTATGAAAAAAACTACGAATGCAATCGAACTGCAAAATATCCAAACAATATATGAAGGTGAGAAAACACCTGCCATATATGATATTAATTTTACACTTGAATCTGGTGAATTTATTGCAATTATTGGACCAAATGGTGCTGGAAAAACCACGCTTTTAGAAACAATAAACGGCATTCTTCCTTACACCAATGGAATAGGATTTGTTTTTAGAAAAGAGATACCAAAAAATAAAACAGCAATACGCAAAGAAACAGGATATATTATCCAAAACCTGGATATAGACCCACAAACACCATTTTTGTGTAAAGATATAGTAATGTCTGGTAGATGTGGAAAAATTGGTCTCTTTCGTTTTGCAACTGCAGAAGATTGGGAAAAAGTATGGCATTCTATGGGTCTCGTAGGAATGATTGATTTTGCAGATCGGCCAGTTGGAAAGTTATCTGGTGGTGAACTTCAAAAAATCCTCTTTGCTAGAGCATTAGCACAGGAACCAAAACTTCTACTGTTGGACGAACCGTTTTCCAATCTCGATGTCTCTGCACGAAATCAAATGGAGATTTTATTGAATAGAATTCATGAAAAATACCAGATGATAATCATAATGGTCTCTCATGATCTCAGTTTTATTCCATCCAGATGCACACGCGTTATCGTTTTAGACAAAGGGAAAATCATCATGGATGGAAAGAAAACAAAGATTTTGACATCCGAGGGCCTTAAAATTATTTTTAATAAAAACGATGTGAGGCCATGACCGATCTTCCTCTTGTATTATTTATCACATCCATTTTTGGAGCAATACTTGCAGGATTCGTATGTTCTACTATGGGTGTATTTGTCGTCCGCATGAATCTTTCATCCATTGGTTTCTGTATGTCTCACGCTGCCTTTGCTGGTGCTGCCTTTGGGCTTATGATATCTATTGATCCATTGATTAGTGCAGTACTGTTTTCCTTTGGAACCGCACTCGTTCTTGGTCCGCTTTCCGAGAAGGCTCGTCTTGAAAGCAACGTTGTAATAGGTTTTTTATTTTCAATCATGATTGCCCTGGCGTTTATCTTTATTAATTTTATTCCTGGTCAGGCAGCTAGTGGAGCTGCGCTCCGCATTCTCTGGGGAAGCATATTTTCAGTAGGATATACTGATTTGATGTTATTGGCTCTTCTTTCTTTTATTCTCGTTCTCTTCGTTATTCTATTTTATAAGGAACTAATGGCAGTGATGTTTCACAGAAAGCTTGCAGAATCAGTTGGCATTAATACAAAATTGTTTTATTTTACCGTTCTTTTTTTAACTGGTTTTGCCGTATCCCTTTCGTTACGACTTGTAGGTGGGCTGTTGGTTTTTGCTTTGATTATCAATCCAACGTCTACAGCGTACCAGTTTTTCTATGATTTCAAAAAGATCATAATTTTCTCGCCTATTGTTGGCGTTATCAGTTGCCTTGCCGGATTTTGGCTTTCTCTAGTTACCGATTTTCCCATAGGTGCATCAATTGTCATTGTATCTGCGGTTGTGTTTGCCATTGCTATTGTGGTTTCGCCAAAACGAAAAAAAGGCAATGGTGGACGGAAGAATTTGATACAAAAAAGCAGCGTTGAACTTGTCCGATAAACGGCTATGAAACCTGTTTTCTTGCATATGCTAGTTTTATACTTCTGTTAAGAGGACAACGTAATTTTTACCGTACTCCTTGGCGCAGTGGGGGCAGGTAGTATAGAAAAAATACAGTTTTTTCGTCTCTTTATTTTTCGAACTAACGTAGCTATTCATCTCTTCTATCCATTGTTTCATGTTTTTGTAATGACCTTCAAATACTTTAGATAGAAAAGTCCCAGATATTTTTTCCATCTCTGCTCCAGGTACTTCTTTACTAACAGCTATATGGATATTTGTTTTCCACGGAGAGCATTCATCCGATAACATAAGTGGTTGCGGATTTAGCGCATCCGCTTCTTTTATCATCTCCATATTTTTGACCATGGCTTTACCAAAACCAAGAGGAATGTGCGCAAAACTTCTGACTTGATCTTTGATAAAAAGTTTATTCTTCCATGCAATCTCTTTTTCATTCCATGGTTCAGGATTAAATCTGGGGCAACAACCTGTTTCTGAATTTTCATAAAGTTTATCCATTTTATTTCACCTGTAATGGTAAACACATCTTATTTTAAAAACTTAGCAGGTTAAATTACCATTAGATATGATTAGTAACATTTAAACCATAAGGAGAACTACTTGTTTTTAATATGCATGAATGGGCCCTAGCTGAATCAATAATTACTGCGGCACTTGATGCGGCTGGAAAAGATAAACTTAAAAAAATTAATGAAATTACCATTCAAATTGGTGAGCTACAACAGATAGAACGAGATATTTTTGAATTCGCTCTAAAAGAGATCATAAAATCGCAAAATAAGAAATTAAAAAACACTAAAATCCTTATTGAAACTGAAGAAAGTACGTTGAAATGTAAAAACTGCGAACACGCATGGGATTTCAACGACATGAAGAAAAAACTCACTGAAGATGAATCAGAATCAATACATTTCATTCCAGAAGTTGCTTTTGTTCACGCTCGATGCCCAAAATGCGGTAGCCCTGATTTTGAAATTGTAAAAGGGAGAGGCGTTTCTATTAAATCAATCAAAGGAATCAGGTGAAAGACCATGGATGCAAGAATCAGCGTAATAGACAAACGACTAAAAAATATCGGGAGGATTATTTCTGTTGCTAGTGGTAAAGGCGGCGTGGGGAAAAGCCTTGTTGCATCCAGTATTGCACTGAATCTTTCAAAAAAAGGGCACAAAGTAGGGCTCTTAGATCTTGATTTATACGGCCCTTCTGCTCATATTATTCTTGGTGTACAAGATGTATTTCCCAAAGAAGAAAAAGGCATCGTCCCTCCAGATATTTATGGCATCAAATTCATGTCTATAGTCTACTTTACAAAGGATAAACCTGCTCCTTTTCGAGGCATAGACATATCAAACATTATACTAGAACTTCTTGCTATTACTCAATGGGGATCTCTCGACTATCTCATCATCGACATGCCGCCAGGCATAGGAGAAGAAACCCTCGATATCATCCGGCTAATAAAAAACAGCGAATTCCTCATAGTTACAACACCTTCTAAAGTTGCAATGGGTTCGGTAAGCAAATTACTAAAAATATTGAAAGAACTAAAGATACCAATCATCGGCGTTATTGAAAATATGTCGATGACTAAATCTTCTTTTATCAGAAGTGAAATCTGCGAAATGAATCTGCAGTATCTGGGTTCTATATCATTTGACCAAAATCTTGAAAATTCTATAGGTGACATTGATAAACTAGTAAAAACTAATTTCATGAAAGATTTGGATGAAATAACGAAATCAATTTTTAAATGAATGTTATTGATAAATTATGGACTTTGCACATAAACTGAATAAAGAGATGTTGCACAATAATTAAAAGCAATAAAGGATTAATATTCAAAAAGAGTTTCTCTCTAATATTTTTCTTATATCTAAATAAAAAACAGCAGTCAAAATACAAAAAATTACAATCGGACTTATTATTAGAGCATATATGGGAAGTCCCGCTCTTTCTGTTTCAGTCATTACCGACCAAATGGGAAGATAAGCCATAACCATTAATAGTAGAGTTATTACTAATGAAAATAGCATAGATCTTAATAACAATCTTCTATTTATTGCCATCTACCTCACTCTCTTTACAATTCTTGTTTCATTTCAACTCAATACGTTTTCCTGTAACCATATAGTGGATTTCTTCTGCCATGTCGCAGGCATGGTCACCACAGCGTTCTAGGTACCTAGCTACCAGGATATAGTTAGTACATATCGTGATGTTTTTTGGGTCTTCCATCATATAGGAAATGCACTCTCGGAAAATAGAATATCGGAGCTCATCCACATCGTTATCTCGCTCAGTAAACCCCTTGAGCAAAGAAACATCGCCTGAATTAAACGCATTAAAAGCATCGTTAATCATTTTACATACAAGTTCATTCATATGTGGGATACTTATTATTTTTTTAATGTGCGGCCCTGGGTATATCTCCTTTGTAACTTTAGCGATATCCTTGCCGTATCTTCCGATTCTATTGAGGTCAGTAGTCATCTTTAAGCAGCAAGCAATAGTTCGCATATCAACAGCCATTGGTTGATATAGTGCGATTAATCGTAACGATTCTTCCTCAAGTTTTATGTTCATATCTGCAAGTTCTATTTTCTTTGCTATAATAGAATCTGCTTTTTCTACATCTAAATTTTTTAATGATTCAACAGAACCGCACAACATTGAGGTGGCTAGATTACCCATCTTTATCACATTTTTTTTCAGTATTTCTAACTCATTATGAAATTTTTCAACCATTTTTTTCACCTCATCCAAATCTTCCAGTTATGTAATTCTCGGTTAATTCCTCTTTTGGATTCTCAAATATTTGTTTTGTTGAACCAAATTCAATAAGTTTGCCAAGGTACATATATGCAGTGTAGTCGCTTACGCGGGCTGCTTGCTGCATATTATGTGTAACAATAGTAACTGTATAATTCTTTATCAAAGTCCTAATCAAATCTTCTATTTTTGCTGTTGCAATTGGATCAAGTGCACTACATGGTTCATCCATTAGAATAATTTCTGGTTCAATGGAAAGCGCACGTGCGATACAAAGTCGTTGCTGTTGTCCGCCTGAAAGACTCATCGCAGATTCATGCAGTCTGTCTTTGACTTCATTCCATAAAGCAGCATTTTTTAAACTTTTTTCTACAATTTCATCAAGTGTTTTTTTATTTTTAACGCCTGCCACTCTAGGCCCATATGCTGCGTTTTCATAGATTGATTTTGGGAAGGGGTTTGGTTTTTGAAATACCATCCCAATTTTTTTTCTAACTTCAACAGCATCAACATTTTGTCCATAGATGTCTTTTCCTTTGAAAAATACCTTTCCCTCTATTTTACATTCAGGAATTACATCGTTCATTCGATTAAAACATCGAATAAGGGTAGATTTCCCGCATCCGGATGGTCCTATTAGCGCTGTTACCTTATTAGGTGGAATTTTCATATTTATATCTATTAGTGCTTGTTTTTTACCGTACCAAAGATTTAGATCTACTACTTTGATTATTTCATTCATATTATTATCTCACCATTTCATGATTTTTTTATAATGATTTCGAATTATGACGGCTATCATAAATATACAAATCACCAACAATAACAGAACCAGAGCTGTTCCTCCCGCATTCTTTGAGGAGTTTGGAACTGAAGTCGAAAGAGTAAAAAGGTGATATGGAAGGGCCATTACTGGTTGGAAGAATGAATTTGGAATACTTCCAGAAAATGCCGCTGCGGTAAACATAATAGGTGCAGTTTCTCCGGCAGCTCTACCAATTCCAAGAATTGCACCTGTCAGAATTCCTGGCGCGGCTGGAGGCAAAACGACATTTTTAATAGTTTGCCACTTGGTCGCTCCAAGTGCAAAACTTCCTTCGCGGATTGATTGTGGCACACTTTTTAATGCCTCTTCCGTCGTTCGTATAATGGTGGGCAAAATCATGAACGACAATGTTAGCTGCCCTGCGATTAATGAAATACCCATCTTGAGATACAATACTAAAAATGCAAACCCAAATAGTCCAAAGACAATAGACGGGGTTCCATTTAAAAGATCAGCACCAGCACGGATAATCTTAGTTACCTTTCCCTCTCTTGTATATTCATTCAGGTAAATTGCTGCTCCTACACCCAATGGTAATGCAATTGCGATAGCACCAGCAACGAGATATAAAGTCCCAACAATCGCTGGAAAAATACCACCAGATCTACCGACATTACTAGGCCCTGTCGTGATGAAATCCCAACTGAGAGCACCCACACCATTTGATACAATATAAACAATAATGATACTAAGGATAATTACAACAGATATTATAGCCAATGCAATTGTGCCAAATGCAATACGTTGCATGGTTTTTGCTGTAATCTTTCGGGTTAAATAATAGGAAACTACGATGATAACAAGGATGCATATCGTTAGCAACAACCCCGCCGATATAAATAGGATCCACACAACAATGATTCCCACAAATAGATAGAACGATTTCTTTATTTTTTCCTGGATTTTGAATGGCACAAGAGTTTTTTTCTTAGATGTTGCATGTTGTTTTTCTTTCAATCTGCTTAATATCATAGTTGCAATAACATTGACGACAAGAGTAATAACTAAAAGAATTAAAGCAAGTCCAAATAACGCATAGTAATGGTTACTGCCTGTTGCCACTTCCCCCATTTCGATTCCTAGGGTTGAAGTTAGAGTTTTGATTGGATAAAAAATGTTAGTAATCGGTGCGGGAATAAGACCATATGTAGGATTCCCGCACACCATCATGACGGCCATGGTCTCTCCTATAGCCCGACCCATACCAAGAATAATTGCTGCAGTTATTCCGGACAAAGAGGAGGGGATAATTACTTTGCTGATGGTTTGCCATCGAGTTGCACCAACAGCTAGTGACCCATCTTTGTATTCACGTGGCACCGAGCTGATTGCATCTTCAGCGACACTGGTTATAGTTGGAATTGCCATTATGCCTAGTAGGATAGAACCGGCAAGCCAAGATTCACCTGATGATTGATTGAATGTTACTCTAAGCCAGGTTGTAAGCACTATCAATCCAAAAAAACCTAAGACAACAGATGGAATTCCAGCAAGCAGTTCGATAGCGGGTTTTATAATTGATTTCATTCGTGGGGAGGCAATTTCAGAAATAAAAATAGCACTGCCAAGACTAAGTGGGATGGCAATAACCATTGCACCAATTGTAACAAGTAATGTTCCTACAATTAGAGAAAATGCACCATAACTTGGTGGTTCTCCAGTTGGATTCCATTTTATGCCAGAGAGAAACTGCCATATCCCAGCGGTTTGAAAAATTGGATATGCATCGCGAAGCAAAAAAAGGATTATGGAGAAGATGACGATGATCGCGGAGATCGCACTTAGGAACAAAATAGTTTTTATGCTATTTTCTTTAATACTTTTTTTTGTAAGTGTAACTTTATGTGGTAAGCGTAATTTTATCGCCATTTAGGTGGCCACTACTCCCATTATTTTGTCTAAATCTACCCAGTTTGTAATTTCTCCTCTGTAGATTGCTTTTAGTTGCTCCATCGTCAAAGAGTCGGCATAGGTATTTTCTTTGTTTACGATTATAGCAATGCCGTCTTTTGCAATGACATATCTTACAAGTCCTAAGTTGCTTTCCGATGATTTGAGGTCACGTGACGACATACCAATATCAACAGTTTCCTGTCCAACTGCAGTGATTCCTGCACCAGAACCGGTGGAACTTACAGTTATTAAAAGATCTGGATACAGTCTCATGAATGCATCTTTTGCTTTTTCAACAATAGGAAATACTGTTGTTGATCCACTAATTCTGAGAGTTCCACTGAGATGTTTTCCAGAAGAATTATATGGGACGCTTGTTGGAAGTGGTACGAATCCCTCTTCTTCTACAACTGCTTGGCCTTCTGCGCTTTGTGTATATTCGATGAATTCTTTTGCTGCTCCAGTTGCATTTCCTTTTGTAAACATAAAAAGATCACGTGCGATTGGATATGTTCCAGCGAGGACGTTGTCTGCACTTACTGTGATGTTGTTTATTTTTAATGCTTTTACTCCGCTGTCGACGAAACCAAGACTAACGTATCCTATTGCTCCAGGCGTTTGCGTCACAGTGAGATATACACCGCCATTTGAGTTTCTCTCTTGTAGCATGATAGAAAAATCTTCTTTTCCCATGACATTTTGCCAGAAGAATTCTCGTGTTCCAGATGTACTATCTCTACCGATTAGGACAATAGGAACTCCTTCCTGATTTTGTATACATCCGCTAAGTAGTGTTGAGCAAAGGGCGACAATAACGATGAGCCCTAGGATTAACATCCTCGATTTTTTGTTCTTTCTTCCCCAAACTAGCAGCATCATCTAGTTATATGCAAGAAAATACGAAATATATATTTTGTCTACATATACTATAGTGTTATATATAGAACTATTGAAACAATAGAGACCTATGGAAATCTTTATGAATACTCAAATTTTATAGACAATATGGTGAAATAATGGAAATACGACGTGTGCAACTCACAGGCGGGTCTTCTTATGTGATAACACTGCCAAAAGAATGGATCAGAACTATGAATATAAAGAAAAATGATCAGTTGGGAATCAACATACAATCGGATGGCACCTTATTACTCACTCCAAAAATGACACAAGAGCAACTACAGAGAATAAAAGAATTCAATGTTAGCAATATAACAAAACCAACCCACCTTCTACAATTATTAATTGGTGCTTATATCTCAGGATACACATCTATCAAAATTATCTCACCATCTCGCATGCCAACTGCTGTTCGAAATGTTATTCGATCTTTTACTCAACTAGCAATCGGTCCGGAGGTTGTTGAAGAAACCGACAATTCCGTAACATTAAAGGATCTTCTCAATCCCATGGAGATGCCTCTTGATAGGACCATTAAAAGGATGCACATTATTGTTAAGGGGATGAATGAAGATGCAATGCGTGCACTTCAAACCAAAGATAAAAACTTAGCCGGAGATGTTATTTCAAGAGATAATGATGTTGATCGTTTGCACTGGCTAGTCGCACGACAATATAATATTATTTTACAAAATGTTAGTCTCGCAGGAAAAATGAATATTACTATAGGGATGGCCTCTACTTGTTTTCTTATTAGTAGAATAATCGAGCGTATTGGGGATCATGTTGTAAGAATTGCACAAAACGTTCCAAAGCTTGTTGATAGTAACTTGAATAAACAGACAATTGATCGTATACTCTCAGCAAGCAATCTTTCGTTAGATATTTTTAATAAGAGCATGGGATCATTTTTCAAAAAAGATATAAAAGCATCCAATGAAACAATCGAATCTGTCGCAAAACTTGAATTGCTTTGTGAAGAAATTAACGCTATTGCACTAAAACAGAAAGGTATCGTAGCAATCTATGTAGGATATGTCGTAGAGAGTATCAGAAGGATAGGAGAATACGCAGAAGACATATCAGAAAATGTCATTAACTATTTAGTAACTGAAGAACAAAGAACGACATTGCCCAAGTAAATGAGATTTTGTGCAAATGCCTTGTGCATAATATTTGCGTTCTTATCCAAGAACTGTTTGAGCTTGGAATAAAAGTCGATTTTTCTGAGGTGATGCCACAGGAGTTTATGTGCAAAGCTTAAATTATGTAAGGATTTATATTCCATTAATCGATGGCCGTATGTCGGATATTTAATATCAATACAGAAAATTAGGATGTAATCAAATGGGAGTTCTTTCTTGGATAATTCCTCAAGAAAAACAGTTTTTTGATATGATTGAAAAACAGAGTAAAAACGTTCTAGAAGGCGTCGATGCACTGGTAGATATGCTTGAGCAATACGAAAACCTGGATGAGAAAAGAAAAAAAATAAAACAAATAGAGGGGGCCGGAGACACGATTGTCCACGACATTTTTTCAGAACTCAATAAAACATTTATCACTCCAATCGATAGAGAAGATATCTCTAAATTGATATGCTCATTGGATGATATTCTTGACAATTTAGAAGCTGTTGCAGAAAGACTCGTCATCTATAAAATTAAAAAACCTCCAAAATACATGATTGAATTTGCTCAGGCACTTTATAAAACCTCCCATAATATCCATGAAGCAATCTCTCTTCTACGAAATTTAAAAGAAGCAGATAAGATAAGAAGTTTCTGCAGGGAAGTTCATACTCTGGAAAATGAGGGAGATTCACTGTTGAGAAAGGCAATGGCCGAACTTTTCAATGGAAAAGATGCCGTAGAGATTATTAAAATAAAAGAGTTATACGATGACATGGAAGCGGCTATAGATAGATGTGAAGATGTTGCTGATGTGGTGGGAGATATATTGGTGAAATATACGTAAAGGACGGGCATTAATGGTCGCATTTACAACACTAGTGTTGGTAATCGTTATTATTTTTATCGCTCTTGTTTTCGATTTCACAAATGGTTTTCACGATTCTGCCAATTCAATTGCCACTATCGTACTTACAAAAGTTCTCTCGCCGAGAAATGCAGTTATGTTTGCTGCATTTTTTAATTTCATCGCAGCATTCGGTTTTGGAGTCGCAGTGGCAAATACAATAAGTAAGATAGTAAACCTACATTATGTCGAAATGGGATCAGGAATAGAGATAATACCTTATATAATTCTCAGCGGGCTTGTCGGTGCAATCTCATGGAATATAATGACATGGTATCTTGGATTGCCAACATCATCTTCTCATGCGCTTATTGGCGGGTTAATGGGGGCAGGGATTTCAGCAGCTGGTTTTGCTGCAATTAAATTTTCTGCTATTCAGACTATTGTAATATTTATGGTAATCTCTCCGATTTTAGGATTTATAGGCGGGTTTTTTTTCATGGCCGGTATGCTCTGGCTATGCAGGAAAACTTCACAGACGAAAGTTGATAAATATTTCCGGAGACTACAATTGATTTCGGCAGGTGCTTTCAGCTTCAGCCATGGTACAAACGATGCACAAAAAACAATGGGAATCATAGTTCCTCTTCTATTTAGCATAGGATATTTTGGCGCAGATGTGAACCCAGAGGCCCTTCCTGTTCCTCTATGGGTAATTTTATCGGCACATGCAGCTATTGCTCTTGGCACACTGATAGGAGGCTGGCGGATTGTCAAAACCTTGGGACAAAAAGTAACAAAACTCCACCCAGTGCATGGTTTCTCTGCAGAAACTTCAGGAGCGGCAACAATCATCGGTGCTTCATTATTAGGAATCCCAGTTAGCACCACCCATATTATAAGTGGTTCGCTGATGGGAGTGGGTAGTACAAGGAGGTTTAGCTCCGTAAGGTGGGTTGTTGCCAGAAAAATCGTGTGGGCATGGCTTTTAACAATACTAGTAAGTGCACTGATAGGTTTCCTAACATTCTATATTATTCATTTCTTCATATAAGCTATCAGCCATGTAGATGGCAAATAATCATTTTGAAGGCAAACGCTTAAAACCATAATTTATATGCAAAATCTCATGGAGAACATAGTTGCTGTAGTATATACAACAGTTAATAACACTAAGAACGCAAGAAAAATCGCTCGTGCATTAGTTGAAGAAAAACTGGTTGCTTGTGTTAATATAATTCCAAAAATAGAATCGATATATCGTTGGAAAGGAAATATTGAGAAAGGCCACGAATGCATTTTACTTGCAAAGACGACAGAGAAACAGGTGAAGAAAACAATACAGAGAATAAGAGAACTTCACACTTACGAATTGCCAGATATAATTGTCCTACCAATAATTGGTGGTTTAAAGGAGTATCTCAATTATCTTGTAGATGAGACAGCATGAAAGTTGTAGCCTTAGTTTCAAGCGGCATAGATTCACCGGTTGCTACTTATCTAATTTCAAAGAAAGCAGAAGAAATAATTCTTGTTCATGCAGACAACAGACCTTTTACCGATGACAGAGAAATAGAGAATTTTATCATTCTTGCGAAACATCTCAAGAAACATCTTTCTTCATCCCTTAAAGCATATATTGTACCTCATGGAAGTACTCTTAATGCCTATACGCAGAATTGCAATAGTCGATTTACCTGTGTGATATGCAAACGGATGATGGTGCGATACGCAGAAAAAATAGCGGGAAAAGAGCATGCCGATGCAATTATCATGGGTGATTCGCTTGGGCAGGTAGCCTCACAAACACTACAAAATATTCGTGTTGTAGAGCAAGCAGTTAAGATCCCAATATTGAGACCGCTCATAGGATTAGACAAAGAGGATGTCGTAAAAATAGCAAAAGAAATTGGTACCTATGATCTTTCCATTTTACCATCCGGTGGATGCAGTGCAGTACCAATAAAACCAGCTACACGTGCAAGGCTTGATCAGATTTTGAAAGAAGAAAAAAGAATTGCAGTCGACAATTTGGTAAGTAAAGCAGTACATGATGCTAAGTCTGTTAATTTTTAGTAAAATCAAAAGTTTTAAAAACCCCACAAATATACAACATAATGTAGATTTTAATTTTTGACATACAATATGTTGTGTCATAATTCTATCTAAAGTGAAGGACATGAACTGCCCCTATTGTAACTATATCGAATCAAAAGTCACTGATTCTCGTGACGCAGGAAAGTATGCTATACGTAGACGACGGGAATGTCTAAAATGTAACAAACGATTTACAACCTATGAATCTATTGAAATGGAACCACTCTATGTAATAAAAAAAGACGGGAGACGAGAAAAATTCGATAGAACTAAAATCAAAAACGGAATGATGAAAGCACTTGAAAAGCGTCCAGTCAGTCATGAAAAAATCGAAGAAGCTCTTGATTGCATTGAAGAGAAAATCCGTCGCAATGGCCAAGAGGAAATTGAAACTTCACTCATCGGAGAATACGTTATGGAATGCCTTAGAGAACTAGATCAAATCGCTTACATTCGATTTGCCTCAGTCTACCGATCCTTTACTGATGTCGCATCATTTGAAAAAGAGGTTAAAAATTTAGTCAAACCATAAAAAAGAGGAGAAGAAACTATGATACGAAAAATAAAAAAACGAGATGGGACAGTCGTTGACTTTAATCCTGTTAAAATAACAGATGCCATATGGAAAGCAGCTCAAGCAGTTGGTGGAAAGGACTACAAGAAAGCAGCACAACTAACCGATAAGGTTTTGGAAATTCTTGAAAAAACACTGAAACGCGGTGAAATCCCAACTGTTGAACAAGTCCAAGATACCGTTGAAAAAGTCATCATTGAAGAGGGGCATGCAAAGACCGCAAAGGCCTATATCCTCTATCGAAAGCAACACCAAGACATGCGAGAGATTGGGGGATTACTCAAAGATATCGATGTGGTTGACGGTTACTTAAGTATGATGGATTGGAAGGTGAAAGAGAACAGCAACATGAGCTATTCACTCCAAGGATTAAACGTTTATGCTACAGAAAATATTATTTCTCATTACTGGCTCAATAAGATCTATCCACCAGAGATTGGGGATGCGCATACCCATGGCGATTACCACATTCACGATCTGGGCACCTTGGGAGCATATACATACTTTGGCAAGGAAAACGTCTTCATTAAAACAAACGATAAAATTCTCCTTACTTCTTTTCAAAAATTGTATGAAAACCTCGAGGAAGAAGAAATGATGTTATCCAAAGACGATGACGCCTGGGCTAAATATCCAACAGGATTGCAGGTCCTTGATATCAATGGATGGACTTCGCTACAAAGAGTTGTAAAAAAGGCGAAAAGGAAACCCATGCGATTCCTCAAGAATGAAAGCGGAAGGTCGGTGATCGTCACAGAAGATCATCCAATGATCATGGGCACCGAAATCTTCAAAAAAGCCAATGACGTTAGAGAAGAAGATGATAGGTTATTCACCGCTGACCTCAAAGGATTACTAATAAATGAGCAGCTCTTTTTCAAGGATTGCCTCTTTATTGCACAAGAATTATATGAGAAAGGATTGCGTGATTTCTGGATCGAAGGAATGCCATTAGAAGAATACCAAACCTACTCTCAAGATTTGAAGATTGACGGCATTGTTTCGACATCCAATAATGCAGATGCATTACCTAACAAGGTACTGTTAACAAAGAACCTTGGCTATTTTGTTGGATTCTACCTTGCAGAAGGATGGATGGAACCCCATCGTATCTGCATGAAACAAAAAGATACCAGCGAAAATCAAGAAATCATTCATCGTGTGACGCAAGCAGCATACGAGTTAGGTTGCAGAATTTATTCCAGAATGGAAGACGGATTTGTTACATTAAGAATCGCCAACTCAACTTTAGTTGAATATCTATTTAAATTTATTTTCAACGCCGAAGGAATCAGTAAAGAAAAATGTTTACCGGTTGAAATTCTGACGTACAACCTGCAGTTTGTTGAAGGAATCATTGCAGGAATTCTAGATGGTGACGGTTCTCTTGTCACCTCGAAAACAAGCCTCGTGATAAGAACAGCATCAAGAACAATGTTAGAGCAATTGGCAATGGTTCTCAATATCTTAGGATTCACGGCGAGGGATAGAAATCTCGAGGGTGTTGGTACGACGAGGGAATACCAAGGTAAGCAAATTATCCAGCAATATCCACTCTTTGGTGTAAGCTTCAGAACGACGAGTGCCACCCTTCCTTCCCAGTTGTATCTGTCGGCACAGACCTCCTCCAGAGCATGGAGGGCGGAAGGATTCGGATGGCATAAGGTACTGAACAATGAACCAACGGAAATCCTTGATGACTACATTTACGACATCACGACATCGTCACATACCCTCATCGTTAACGGTATGTGGAATCACAACTGTGTCGGCTGGGACCTAAAAGATCTGTTGCTATTAGGTTTCAAAGGCGTCTCAGGTAAAATCGAAAGCAAACCAGCGAAACATTTCAGCACCGCCCTCATGCAGATCGTGAACTATTTATACACGCTGCAGGGTGAGGCAGCAGGGGCACAAGCGCTATCAAATTTTGATACCTTGCTCGCTCCATTTATAGACAAAGATGCCCTTAAATATGAAGCAGTTAAACAAGAGATGCAGAAATTCATGTTCAACATGAACGTGCCTACGAGGGTCGGGTTTCAAAGCCCGTTCACGAACATTACCATGGATCTTACCGTCCCTAGTTACATGGTTGAAGAGCCAGCGATTATCGGTGGAGAGCTCACCGATAATAACTACAGCGAGTACGCTGATGAGATGGACATGGTGAACCACGCGTTCGCAGAGATAATGTATGATGGAGATGCAAAAGGACGGCCCTTTACGTTTCCCATCCCAACCTATAATATCACGAAGAATTTCAACTGGAACAACGAAGGACTCGAACCACTCTGGGATATGACTGCGAAATATGGTATACCCTACTTCTCAAACTTTATCAACAGCGACATGAAACCAGATGATGCAAGGAGTATGTGCTGCAGACTTAGGCTCGACAACAGAGAACTTCGGAAACGCGGTGGCGGACTATTTGGTGCTAATCCAAAGACGGGATCCATAGGTGTTGTCACCCTTAATATGCCACGGATTGGATACCTTGCAAAAAATGATAACGATTTCTTTGATCGACTTGATAAACTTATGATAATAGCAAAAAATAGTCTTGAAATTAAGAGAGAACTCATAGAAAATCTAACTGATAGTGGTTTACATCCATATTCACGGTTCTATCTTTCGGATGTAAAGAAAACCTTTGGCGAATACTGGAAGAATCATTTTTCAACCATTGGCCTTATTGGCATGAATGATGCATTGCTGAACTTTATGAACAAGAGCATTGCAGACAAAGAAGGAAAAGCATTTGCAGAAAAGGTTCTCGATTACATGAGAAAGCGAATCGCCGACTTCCAGGAAGAAACAGGAAACATATACAACCTTGAAGCAACACCTGCAGAAGGAACGAGCTACCGACTTGCCAAGATTGATCAGGCAGAATATCCTGACATCAGATCATACAACCAAGAGAAATATTCGAACAACGGCGGAAGGGGTGTAGAGCCCTATTATACCAATTCTACACAACTGCCTGTTGGATATACATCTGATGTTTTTGAAGCGCTTGATCTGCAAGATTCCCTACAAACCAAATATACGGGCGGCACAGTATTGCATATTTTCTTGGGAGAAGAAGAGCCATCCTCAACTGCTACAAAAAAACTTGTGAGGAAAGTAGCAGAGAATTACTCACTACCATATTATACAATTACTCCTACGTTCAGTGTTTGTCCTGATCATGGATATATCGCAGGCAAGCATCAGTACTGTCCAATTTGTAAAACTCAAAAGAAAACAACCGAATGTGAGGTCTATTCAAGAGTTGTTGGGTACATCCGTCCCATTAATCAATGGAATAAGGGTAAGCAACAAGAGTTTGCTGATCGAAGAACATTTGATATGATGGAAAAACCACTGGTCGCAGCATGAAAATAGGAGGATTTCAGAAGACATCACTTCTGGATTACCCAGAGTGCATTAGTGCAATAATTTGGACCATGGGCTGCAATTTTAGATGTCCATTTTGCTACAACAAGCAAATCGTTTTAGGGGACGCAGAGGAAATGCCTGAAAAAGAAATCCTTTCTTTTCTTGAAAAACGAAAGGGATTGCTTGAAGGCCTGGTTATAACTGGTGGGGAGCCACTTTTGCAGGAAGATATCACAGCTTTTGCAGAGAAAGTCAAAAAGCTTGGTTATCCTGTAAAAATTGATACAAATGGCACTTATCCAGAAAAACTCAAAGAGCTCATTGACAAAAAACTGGTTGATTACGTAGCAATGGATGTAAAAGCACCAAAGAATAAATACAATCAACTAACTGGTGCGAAAACAGATATTTTTAAAATCGAAAAATCCATCGAGGTTATAAAAGCTGATGCACCCGATTATGAGTTTAGAACAACATTTGTTCCAGGATTACTTAAAAAGGAGGATATTGTTGAGATAGCGAAATGGTTAGATGGAGCAAAGCGATTTTATCTTCAGCAATTCAAAAATAACTCGCCTTTGATGTCATCTAAACTAGATAATGTTGCACCGTATTCTAAGGAGTATCTCAACGAGACTTTAAATGAAATAAAACCATTTTTCAAAAACTGTTATGTTCGAGGAGTTTGAATATAATAAAAACTAGGGTTTTTTAAACAGTCGCGTCATTATTGATTTGTCTTAGGAGGATTAGCCATTCAGAATATCGAAGCAATTAACCTTGCAAGGGAAATACTTCTGGGATCTGACTATTCTATCGTAGTTGTAAAAAATGGGGCCTTATTGACTTCAAAGCGAGGAAATGGAATCAGACCAATTCTAGAGGCAATTGACGAGTTGGGAGAAAAAATGCAAGGCTCTACAGTTGGTGACAGAATCCTTGGTAAAGCTTCAGCGCTTCTCTGCGCCTACGCAAAGGTAGCTGGCGTTTATACACCACAGGCAACAAAGACTGCTATCGCAGTACTGTTACGGGCAAACATTCCAGGCCAAACAGATGAAATGATTCCTCATATCAAAAACAAAGATGGCAGCGATATCTGTCCCTTTGAAAAGATGCTCTCTGGCATTGATTCTCCCAAAGAGGCATATACAATTTTGAAAAAAACCTTGAAAAGAACACAATAAAAAAACTAAATATCGCATAAGTATTTGGGGCATAGCATGGATTATGAATTGGCAATTATCGGAGCAGGACCTGCGGGATACTCGGCAGGAATTTATGCAGTACGAGCTGGTATAAAAACTGCTATTTTTGATAGAGGTGACGGCGGAGGACGTGCGGTACTCTCTCCAAAAATTGAAAATTATGCAGGGTTTGAATCAATCTCTGGCATGGAACTCATGGAGAAAATGAAACACCATGCTAGTAAATATGTTACTTTTCATTTCTATGAAGAAGCGAAAAAAATAGAACGATCTGACAATACGTTTACTATTGAAACAGGAAAAGGAAAATACGCCGTTGGTGCAATACTTCTCTGTACTGGCACAGAACATAAAACCCTAGAAATTTCTGGTGAAAAAGAATTTCCGGGAAAAGGTGTTTCATATTGTGCTACTTGTGATGGATATTTTTTCAAAGGAAAACGAGTTGCTGTAATTGGTGGTGGAAACTCGGCAGTCATGGAAGCAATATTCTTAAAACAAATCGGATGTAAAGAGGTTACTCTGATTCATAGAAGAGATCTACTTAAGGCCGATAAAATATACGGAGATCAAGCACGAGAAAAACACGTTCAGATTCTTTTAAATAAGACAGTTGAAAAAATTGATGGCAAAGAAACGGTAACATCACTTCATCTTACAGATGTTGTAAGTGGCAAAAAATCCGTTCTTGAGGTTGATGGTGTGTTCGTTTCCATTGGTGATGCTCCTCAGAATGATTTGGCAAAACAGTTGAAAATAAAACTTGATGAGCAAGGATATGTTATCGTCGATCGGCAGCAAAGAACAAATGTTAAAGGTGTTTATGCCGCTGGGGATATAACTGGTGGTTTACGTCAGGTTATTAGTGCATGTGCCGAGGGTGCAATAGCTGCCCTTGCTTCAACAGAAGCGCTTGGTAAAAAGTACCCATATTAAAGGCACTTTTTGCTGGGTGTAGGCCACAAGCCTCTTTACCACTCCTAGAAAACACGAAATTTCAAGATTTTAGAAGACGTAAGTGCATTGAAAAAACGCCTTAGATATTTATTTATAAAAAGGAATGGATTTTCTTCAATGCTCGTTCGATCTCAAATTTGTACTCAGGATTAATGAAAACCTTTTCTCCATGTCGATGTGGTATTTTGATGACGATGCCTTTCCTTATCAAATCGTCCATTTCTTCTCGCATTCTTCCGATTAGATGGGAAGAAGCACCTTTAACAACATTGTCTACCTGGAGTGTGGCATTACGTCTAAAGCATCTATTTCGC
>Ga0315289_10004313_pt1 | contig 21233 bp, 22 predicted proteins | sample YL17G11_40_MG_FD_203452 | JGI IMG/M metagenome (GOLD analysis project Ga0315289, IMG submission 203452) | Sediment microbial communities from Yellowstone Lake, YNP, Wyoming, USA - YL17G11_40 | ecosystem: Environmental > Aquatic > Freshwater > Lake > Sediment | place: USA: Wyoming | collected... | reverse complement strand
ACCGCCGGGTGCTCGAAAGCGAAGGGCCCTCGCTTGTCCGAGTGGCACTTCAGGCATGCCTCCTCGTTGGCCATCGCAAGCTCCACCATCCGTGGGCGGCTTACCATGCGCCATGTCGGCGCAGGCGCACCGTGCGGATTGTGGCAGTCTGTGCAGTTCATGAATCCTTCGTTCACCCGGTGTTTGAAGGGCATCGAGAATTGCGCGCGGACGCTGGCGTGGCAGCCGTAGCAAAGCTCGGCCTGTTTCTTGGCGAGCAAGAACTTCGGCACGGGCGACTTGTGGATGGAATGGCAACTCGTGCAGGCCACGCCGGTCAGCGTGTGGGAAGACCGGCGAATGTTGGCGCGGGAGATATCCTTGGCATGGCAGGTCAGGCAGGCGTCGAGCACTTGTTTGACGGACATTGCCGAAAACGCCCGGATGGTTGCCTTGCCGCCGCGCGCCTCCACGTGCGCCTTGCCCGGGCCGTGGCAGCCTGCGCATCCGGTTCGCTCCGCCGGTTCCTTGCCCGAAGCGACGCTCCTGTAGTGAGGATTCTTGTAGAAGTTCAGCCAGACGTCGGGATGGCATGTCTGGCACACACCAGCGCCCACGAATCCGGAAGGGGTGGCCGAGGGTGGCTGTGCGGCGCCCGCGCTCAAGAAGGCCGTGAAGGCGAGAAAAAGGGCAAACCCAGTCGCCGGTTTCACTACATCCCAGTATAGGCGGAACCTCTCCGCCGCCAAGACATTACTCCACTTGTGAAATCAACGAATTGGCCGACCTGGGCAGCGCCGAAGGCATCCGCGCGTTCGTGGCGGAGCTGGCGCGTACGGCGCCTGAGGTAGACATACTGGTCAACAACGCCGGCTCGCTGGTCCAGCGTGCCCGCCTGCTGGAGGGCGACGAGGAGCTCTTCGACCGGGTGATGAACCTGAACTTCAAGAGCGCCTGGGCGGTCGCCCGGGCGGTGGCGCCGCACATGATGCGAAAGCAGAACGGCGTCATCGTCAACGTCAGCTCGATCGCCGCCCGTAACGGCGGCGGTCCGGGCGCCTCGGCACCAACCAGGACGTGGCCGACGTGATCGTTTTCCTGTGCTCGGACGCCGCCCGCTACGTGCACGGGCAGACCATCGAGGTCAACGGCGGCATGCTGGCGCCGTAGGGGCCGGCGAGGCGTTTCGGCCGGCGGGGGCAGCCTTCGCGCATGGTAGAATCATGGTATGAGGACTACCATTGACGGCGCCGGCCGGGTGGTGATTCCCAAGACCATCCGGGAACGGGCGGGACTGAGCGCCGGTCAGGAGCTTCAAGTGGAGTGGCGCGACGGCAAGGTGAACCTGGAACCGGTGCGGACCGAGGCCAAGTTGGTCCGGCGAGGCCGGCGGTACGTGCTGGCAGCGCCGCGGGGGACTCCGCCGCTGAGCGATGACGAGGTCCGGCGAACTCTCGAGGAGATCCGTGAAGAGCGCATCCGACGCATCACCGGCAGCGCCCGCTAGATTCGGCCTCGACACGAACTGCCTGGTGGCGCTGGTCGCGGAATGGCACCCCCGCCACCGGGCCACCGTGGCGGGCTACGAGCGCCGGCTCGCCGCGGGTCAGCGGGCGGTAATCGCGGGCCACGCCCTGCTGGAGTGTTTCTCGGTCCTGACCCGGCTGCCCGGGCCTGTCCGCGTGGCGCCGCAGACCGCACAGCGAACTCTGGCGCTGAGCTTCGGGGATCGAGCTGAGATCTGCGGCCTGGAGCCAGAGGACTTCTGGACGATCATGGCCGAGCTGGCGCGGACAGGCCGCGGCGGGGGCCTGGTCTACGATGCCGCGATAGCGCTGGCCAGCTTCCGGGGCGGCGCACGCCTGTTGCTGACCTGGGACGTCAGGGACCTGCTGGCGGTGGCGCCGGCCGGGCTGGAAGTGGTCGAACCTTGACGGGCGTCGTCAGACCCAGAGCGATGAGTGGCGGGGTTGACTGGGCCATATTACACTGCTAGGCTAAAGATAGTTGACAGACCAATGCTAAGGTCGGGAGGCCGCCGCCATGGACATCAACCGGTTTACCGAGAAGGCGCAGGAGGGGCTGCGGGCTGCCCAGTCCATAGCGCTGCGCCACGGCCAGCAGCAGTTGGATGTCGAGCACGTGCTGGCGGCACTGCTGGACCAGGAGGGCGGGCTGGCATCGGCCGTCCTGGCCAAGGCTGAGGTCAACCAGGAGGGGATCCTCCGCCGTCTCGTCCAGGAACTGGAACGGCTGCCGAAGGTTTCCGGCGCGACGGGCGCGCTGGATCAGATCTACCTCACCGGGCGGCTGAACCGTCTGCTCAGCCAGGCGGAGGAGGAGGCGCGGCGGCTGAAGGACGAGTATGTCTCGGTCGAGCACCTGCTGGTGGCGATGACCGACGACGGCGGGGCAACGGGCCGCATTTTCAAGGAGTTCCAGGTTACCCGGGAGCGGCTGATGCGGGCGCTCCAGGAGGTGCGCGGCAGCCAGCGGGTCACGTCGCAGAACCCGGAGGCCACCTACCAGGCCCTGGAGCGGTACGGGCGCGACCTGACCAGGCTGGCTGCACAGGGCAAGCTTGATCCGGTGATCGGACGGGACGAGGAGATCCGCCGGGTGATCCAGGTTCTTTCCCGGCGCACGAAGAACAACCCGGTGCTGATCGGCGAGCCGGGGGTGGGAAAGACGGCCATCGTCGAGGGCTTGGCGCAGCGGATGGTCCGCGGGGACGTGCCGGAGGGCCTTAAGAACAAGCGCGTGGTGGGGCTGGACATGGGCGCGCTGATTGCGGGGGCCAAGTACCGGGGGGAGTTCGAGGAGCGGCTGAAGGCGGTGTTGAAGGAGGTGGAGGCCTCGCACGGGGAGGTCGTGCTGTTCATCGACGAGCTGCACACGGTGGTGGGGGCGGGGAAGGCCGAGGGCGCCATGGACGCCGGCAACCTGTTGAAACCCATGCTGGCGCGCGGGGAACTGCACTGCATCGGGGCCACGACGCTGGACGAGTACCGCCAGCACGTCGAGAAGGACGCGGCGCTGGAGCGGCGCTTCCAGCCGGTGCTGGTGGGCCAGCCCTCGGTCGAGGACACCATCTCGATCCTGCGCGGGCTGCGCGAGCGCTACGAGGTGCACCACGGGGTGCGGATCAAGGACGCGGCGCTGGTGGCGGCGGCGGTGCTTTCGAACCGCTACATCAGCGACCGCTTCCTGCCCGACAAGGCCATTGACCTGATGGACGAGGCGGCGGCCAAGCTGCGGACCGAGATGGACTCGCGGCCCACGGAGTTGGATGAGCGGCTGCGGCGGATCATGCAACTGGAGATCGAACGGGAGGCGCTCCGCAAGGAGACCGACGAGGCTTCCCAGGAGCGCCTGGCGAAGCTGGAGCAGGAGTTGGCGAAGCTGCGAGGGGAGGCGGACGCGCTGCAGGCCCAGTGGCAGGCCGAGAAGCAGGCGGTGGCGCGGCTGCGGGGGTTGCGCGAGCAGATCGAGCAGGTGAAGCTGGAGGTGGAGCAGGCCGAGCGGCAGTACGACTTGAACCGGGCCGCGGAGCTCAAGTACGGCCGGCTGATCGGCCTGGAGCGCGATTTGAGAGCCGCAGCGGCCGGGCTCAGCGAGCAACCGAGCGCCGCGCGGCTGATCAAGGAAGAGGTGGGGGAAGAGGACATCGCCGAAGTGGTGGCGCGTTGGACGGGCATCCCGGTGGTGCGGCTGCTGGAAGGCGAGAGGCAGAAGCTGCTGCATCTGGATGCGGAGCTGCACCGGCGGGTGGTGGGGCAGGAGGAGGCGGTCGCGGCGGTGGCCGAGGCGGTGATGCGGGCGCGCTCGGGGTTGAAGGATCCCAACCGGCCCGTGGGCAGCTTCATCTTCCTGGGACCGACCGGGGTGGGGAAGACCGAGCTGGCGCGGGCGCTGGCCGAGTCGCTGTTCGACGACGAGCGCGCCATGGTGCGCATCGACATGTCGGAGTACCAGGAGCGGCACACGGTGGCGCGGCTGATCGGCGCGCCGCCGGGGTACGTGGGTTACGAAGAGGGCGGGCAGCTCACCGAGGCCGTGCGGCGCCGCCCCTACGCGGTGATTCTGTTCGACGAGATCGAGAAGGCCCACCCGGACGCCTTCAACCTGCTGCTGCAAATCCTCGATGACGGGCGGCTGACCGACGGGCAGGGACGCACGGTGGATTTCAAGAACGCGATCCTGATCATGACGTCGAACGCGGGCAGCCACCGCATCCTGGAGTACCGCGGGGCGTTCGCGGGCCGCGAGTACGAGCGCATGAAGGAGGCGGTGCTGGAGGAGCTGCGGCGGCAGTTCCGGCCGGAGTTTCTGAACCGCCTCGACGAGATCATCGTCTTCCACGCGCTCACTGAAGAACACCTGGGGCGGATCCTGGACCTGCAACTGGAGAGACTGGGGGCGCGCCTGCGGGAGCGGCACATCGAGCTGGAGCCAGGGGAGGAGGCGCGCCGGCACCTGGTGCGGGCGGGCTACGATCCGGCCTACGGGGCGCGGCCGCTGAAGCGGGCGATCCAGCGGGAGATCGAAACCCCGCTGGCGCGGCTGGTGCTGGAGGGGAAAGTGCGCGACGGGCAGCGGGTGAGGGTGGGGTTCGACGAGCCGGCGGGCAAGCTGGCGTTCACCGCCACCGGCTGAGCGTGGGCGTCCTATGATGGAAGAGGACGCTCTGCCCGGAGATGAGGGGCGGGCGAGAGGAGGCCCTCGGTGCGGGACAAGCCCGAACAATTGCCTGTGATTTTGTTCCCCGGCTCGCGCGCCGGGGAGGCCACGTGCTGGCGCCCCTCGGTGGACATTTATCGGACGCGCAGCGGCTGGCTGTTGAAGTTCGACCTGGCGGGGGTGCGGCTGGAGGACGTGGATGTGGAGATCGAGGGTTGTCGCGTCACCGTGCGCGGCCTGCGGCGCGACTGGCTGCTGGAGGAGGGCTACAGCCACTACTCGATGGAGATCGCTTACAACCGCTTCGAGCGCACCATCGAGCTGCCTTGCAAGCTGGCGCACCCGCGGCTGCACCTGGATTACGAGCACGGCATCTTGATAATTCGTCTGGATACCGAAGAGGAGACACGATGAGCGAAGCCGAGAGCGTCCACCTACTGCCGGTGCTGCCGCTGAAGAACAGCGTGCTGTTTCCCTACCTGCTGATGCCGCTGGCGGTGGGGCGGCCGGCCTCGCTGGCCGCGGTCGAGTCCGCCCTGGGCACCGAAGGCAAAGAGATCCTGATAGTGGCGCAGCGGGATGCTTCGATGGAGGCGCCGGGCCTGGAAGACCTCTACCGGGCGGGCACGCGGGCCATCATCAAGAAGATGGCGCGCCCGGACGAAGGCCGCATGGAGCTGATCGTGATGGGCGTCGAGCGCGTAGCGCTGCTGAAGCTCGAGCAGAGCGAGCCCTACCTGAAGGCGCGGGTGCGGGCCTGGCCGCTGCCCGACGAGCAATCCGCCGAAGTCGAGGCACTGCACCGCGCAGTAGTAGACCTGGCGGGGAAGGCGCTGTCGCTGGCGCAGGCGCCCACGGAACTGGGCCAGTTTCTGGCTTCGGCCGAGGACCCGCTGCGGCTGGTCTACCTGCTGGCGGGCATGCTGAGCCTGGAACTGGCCAAGGAGCAGACCCTGCTGGAGGCCGAGAGCCGCAGCGAGGCGCTGCGCTTGATGCACACCTATCTGGCCCATGAGGTCCAGGTGCTCGAGTTGCGCAGCAAGATCGCCAGCGAGACCCAGAGCGAGATGAGCCGCCAGCAGCGCGAGTACGTGCTGCGGCAGCAGATGCGGGCCATCCAGCAGGAACTGGGGGAGAAGGACCCCCACCAGGCGGAAGTGGACCTGCTGCGGGAGCGGCTGGCCAAGCTGGTCCTGCCCGAGGAGGTGCGCAAAGAAGCCGATCGCGAGCTGTCGCGGCTGGAGAAGCTGCCGCCGGGGGCGCCCGACTACCAGATGATCCGGACTTACCTGGACTTCGTAGTGGAGCTGCCCTGGAGCGCCCGCACCGAGGACAACCTGGACATCGGGCGGGCGCGGCAGATCCTGGACGAGGACCACTTCAACCTGAAGGACGTCAAGGAGCGGATTCTCGAGCACCTGGGCGTGCTGAAGCTCAACCCCGAGGCCAAGGCGCCCATCCTGTGCTTCTTCGGGCCGCCGGGAGTGGGGAAGACCTCGCTGGGACAGTCCATTGCGCGGGCGCTGGGCCGCAAGTTCGAGCGCATGAGTCTGGGTGGGCTGCACGACGAAGCCGAGCTGCGCGGCCACCGGCGGACCTATATCGGCGCGATGCCTGGGCGTATCGTCCAGGCCGTCCGGCGCGCCGGCTCTTGCAACCCGCTGATCATGCTGGATGAGGTGGACAAGCTGGGGCAGGATTTTCGCGGCGATCCGGCGGCGGCGCTGCTGGAGATCCTGGACCCGGAACAGAACAAGGCCTTCCGGGACAACTACCTGGATCTGCCGTTCGACCTCTCGAAGGTCTTCTTCATCACCACGGCCAACGCGCTGGACACGGTGCCGCGCCCGCTGCTGGATCGGATGGAGATGCTGCGGCTGGCGGGTTACAGCGAGGAGGAGAAGATCGAGATCGCCAAGCGCTACCTGCTGTCGCGGCAGCTCCGACAGGCCGGGCTGAGCGCGGAGCAATGCCTGTTCCTGGACGAATCGCTGCACGAGATCATTTTCCGGTACACGCGCGAGGCCGGCGTGCGGCAACTCGAGCGCGGCATCGGACGGGTGGCCCGCAAGATCGCGCTGCGCCATGCGGAGGGCGACACGACGGCGGTGAGCGTGCGCGCCGAGGACCTGATCGAGCTGCTCGGGACGCCCCTGCCGGCGCCCGAGGAGTTGCGGACGGAGCTGCCGCCCGGCGTGGCCACCGGGCTGGCCTGGACCGAGGCCGGCGGCGAGGTGCTCTACGTCGAGGCCACTTTATTGCCGGGGGGTCACGATCTTACCATCACTGGCCACATCGGCGAGGTCATGCAGGAGTCGGCCAAGGCCGCCCGCAGCTACCTCTGGTCACACGCCCAGGGCCTGGGCATTGACACGGCGGTGTTCAAGGACTCGGGCATCCACGTGCACGTCCCGGCGGGCGCCATCCCCAAGGACGGGCCGTCGGCGGGCGTCACCATGGCCGCGGCGATGGCGTCTCTGTACATGCAGGCGCGGCCCCGCAGCGACACCGCCATGACGGGGGAGATTACGCTGACGGGTTTGGTACTGCCGATCGGAGGGGTAAAGGAGAAGATCCTGGCCGCGCGCCGGGCGGGCATCCGGAGGGTCATCCTCCCCAAGGGGAACGAGATGGACCTGCGCGACCTGCCGGAGAAGGTGCGCGCGGAGACGGAGTTCGTCTTCGCCGAGCGGGTCGAGGATGTGCTGGTGGCCGCCATCCCGTCGCTGCACGAGCGACTGGGGACGATTCGGGCGGCCTGAGCGACGGTTCGCCGTCGGCGCGACGAACTTACGTCGGCGCCCCGAGGCGCTTGGACAGGGCGGCGAGGCCCGCCTGGCACTCGGGGGAGGCGCCGAGCTGCTCGAGTTGCTTCCAACAGGCGGCCGCCGCGCTGATGCGCTGGCGAATGCGGTCGATCGGGACGGTGAGTTCCGCGGCGAGCTGCTCGAGGCTTTCCCCGCGGCGGTGGCGTCTTAAAAGTTCCACGGCCAACGGTTCGGTTCGTTGTGACATGGCACCCCAGGGGTAAGCATTTGGGCTGCCAGACTGGCGGCGGTGGCCTGGGGGGCAGTTCGGGCAGTAGGTAGTAGGTGGTAGGTGGGGGGGGGACCACCAACCACAAACCTACATGTCGCTCAGCGCGGCGACGCCGGGCAGGGTGAGGCCGGACAGGAATTCGAGCGAAGCGCCGCCGCCGGTCGAGATGTGCGAGATCTTGTCGGCGACGCCGGCGGCCTGGACGGCCTTCTCGGAGTCGCCGCCGCCCACCACGGACAGGGCGCCCGAGGCCGCCACGGCCTTGGCCACGGCCACCGTGCCGCGGTCGAAGGGGGAGGTCTCGAAGACCCCCATGGGCCCGTTCCAGATGACGCTGCGGGCCTTGGCGATCTCCTGCGCGAACAACTCGACGGTCTTCGGGCCGATGTCCACGCCCATCAGCTCGGCGGGGATGGCTTCGACGACCTGGAACTCGACGCCGACCTTGATTTCCGGCGCCACCACCGTGTCCACCGGCAGGATGAGCCTGGCGCCGGCCTGGGCCATGGCGCTGGTGGCGCGGTCGAGCTTGTCGTCCTCGACCAGAGACCTGCCCACGGGGCGGCCCAGGGCCTTCATGAAGGTATAGGCCATGGCGCCGCCGATCAGCAGCTTATCGACGATGCTTAGCAGGTTCCGGATGACTTCGATCTTGTCGGAGACTTTGGCGCCGCCCAGGATGCCCACGCAGGGGCGGGGCGGATCCTGCGTGACCTTGAAGAGGTACTCGAGCTCCTTCTGCATCAGCAGGCCGGCCGCGGCCCGGGGCAGGAACTGGATGACGCCCACCGTGGAGGCGTGCGCGCGGTGGGCGGAGCCGAAGGCGTCGTTGACGTAGAGCTCGCAGCCCGAAGCCAATTGCCGGGCGAACTCGGAATCGTTCTGCTCTTCCTGCGGGTGGAAGCGGACGTTCTCAAGGAGGATGACCTTCGCCGGGCCGCGCTTCAACTCGTCCACCGCGGCGCCGATGCAATCGGGCGCCATCACCACGGGCTGGCCCAGCAGCTCCGCGAGGCGCTTGGCCACCGGCTGGAGGCTCATCTGAGGATTGGGCCTGCCCTTGGGACGGCCCAGGTGGCTGGCCAGGACAATCTGCGCGCCCTGCTCGAGGGCATAGCGGATGCTGGGCAGCGAGGCGCGGATGCGCTGGTCGGAAGTGATCTCCTGCCCGCCCGGGCCCAGCGGCACGTTGAAGTCCACGCGCATGAAGATGCGCTTGCCTTTCAGGTCCAGATCGCGAATCGAGAGTTTCGGCATAGCTTCCTCTAGAAATCTGATCGTAGCACGTCGTAGAGGATGCGCAGGCCCTTGAGGAACTCGGCTACGGGCACGCGCTCGGCGTCGCTGTGGGCCGAGCTGTTGGTGGCCAGGTCCAGCACCATGGGGGTGAAGCCGTAGGCGGTGACGCCGCGGCGGCGGAGGTTCACCGAGTCGGTGCCATGCGGCACCAGCAGAGGCGTCACCACGGCGCCGGGGTGGTGCTTCTGGAGGGCCCGGCGGATGGCCTCGAACAGCGGCGTCCGGCTGTGGCTGATGCCGGCGTCCTCGGAGATGCTGGCTGGCTCGAGGCTGACGCGGGGATCGTGGATGCGCGCGCGCATGTCGGCCAGGAACTTGCGCGCGTCCACCCCGGGCAGCAGGCGGCAGTCCAGCGTCGCCTCCGCGGCGGAGGGGATCACGTTCACCTGGGCGGGATTGCCCACGCCGGAAGCGAGCGTGGTCAGCGACACGGTGTTGCCCTGGATGGCCGCGGTGTACCTGTTGGCGGCCAGCGGCGCACCAATGCGTCCGATCATCTCCGCCACCACCGGATGAGGCTGGACGGGCGGGAGCGCCATGGCGTTGCGGATGGCTTCGAGCAGGATCAGGTTGGCGTTGTCCGGGAGGGGCTGCGAGCCGTGACCGGCGGTGCCCGCGGCGCGCAGGCGCAGCCACAGCGTCTGCTTCTCGCCCACCATGATCCCGAAGACCAGCTTGCCCGTCGCCAGAATGTCGCGCGTGCCGAAGCCGCCTTCGTCCAGGACGTACTCGGCGTCGATCTCGCGGTAGTGGTTGGCGATCATCCAGCGGATGCCCCAGTCGCCGCCGGTCTCCTCGTCAGCGGTCGAGAGCATGACGATGTCGCGCGCGGGCGCCGCGCCGGCCTGCCGCAGCGCGATGAGGGCCAGCAGGTGCTCGAGGCCCAGGCTCTTCATGTCCAGCGAACCGCGGCCCCACAGGCAGCCGTCCCGCAGAATGGCGGCGAAGGGCTCGATCTTCCAGGCCTGGCGGTCCACCGGAACCACGTCCATATGGTTGAGCAGCAGCAGGGGTTTCTTCGAGGGGTCTTTGCCGGGCAGGCGCGCGACCAGGTTGGTCTGGCCGGTGGGACCGCTCGGATAGAGGCGGACGGTGATGCCGTTCTTATCCAGCTCCGCCTTGAGGAAGGCCGCCGCCGCGCGCGTGTCCGCGGGCGGGTTCACCGATTCGATGCGCACGTACTGCTGAAGCAGCTCGACGGCGCGGCGCTCGAGAGCGGGCCAATCCGGCTCCGCCGCCCACAAGCTGAATGCTACCAGCCACAAGCCGATTCGCTTCATGTCTTGACCTCCGGCAGGTTGCTCAAGGACGGCGTCAGTTCCGCCGCCCGGTAGGCTTCAAGTAGCGCTCCCGCGGCCGGGCCGTAGACCGGGGCGCCGCAGCGGTTGCCTGCTTCCAGCTCCACCAGGGCGGAGTAGCGCTCCAGGAGAATGCGGCTGCGGAAGAGGCCGCCGATGTAGGCCACGCGGGCCGGCTCTGCGGGCTCGAACAACTGCCGCCGCACCATGGCAGCCAGGGCCGCCAGTTGCTGGGCGGCGTTTTCGAGGATGCCCGCGGCCACCGCGTCGCCCGCCCGTGCCGCCTCATCCACCAGCTTGGCGAGGGTGGCGACGCGGTCGCGGGGCCACTCCGTCGTGTAGAAGCGGTGGAGCAGGTCGTTGGCAGAGAGGGCGCCGGTGGCATCCAGCAACACGCGGTGCAGGACAGTGGCTGTGCCCCAGCCTTCTTCCTGGCGCAGGGCCGCGCGCAGGGCTTGCCGCGCAATGTCGAAGCCGCCCCCTTCGTCGCCGAAGATGTAGCCCCAGCCGCCGGCGCGGGCGGCCCGGCCCGCGGCGTTGCGTCCGAAGGCGATCGAGCCGGTGCCCGCGATGGTGATGATGCCGGGCTGGCCGGCGGTGGCGCCCGCCAGGGCGATAAGCGCGTCGGTGGTGACGATGAGCTGCCGGGTGCGCAGCAACTCGGCCAGGATGGGCTGCTTGTCCTCGGGTCCGCCGCTGAAGCCCAGGCAGGCGGCCTCGAAGGCCACGCCGGCTGGCTCCAGTCCCGCAGCCTGGCAGGCTTGGCCCAGGCAGCCCGCGATGGCGCGGATGAACTTCTCGCGCCCTTCCGGCCCGCCCACGTGGTTACAGGGACCGCCGCTGCCGGCGCCGAGCACGCGACCGGCCTCGTCTCCAATCAGGGCGGTGGTCGAGGACTGCCCGCCGTCCACGCCCAGGAACAACGCTGGTTCCGTCATGGTCCGCTCAACTCATATAGCCTGGCCGGGCCGCGCTGGCCGAGCAGGGCGAGGCCCCACAGGGCGGCGTTCTTGCGGTAGTCCGCGGCTCCGAAATCGGAGTCGAGGACTACCAGGTAGTCTACGCCCTGGGCCCGCAACTCCTGAACCGCCGCGCGGCGCAGGCCCAGGGGAGGCGGCAACTCCGCGGCCTGCGGCGCTTCGGCCAGGGTCCGCCAGCGGCCGGAAGCTTCCTGGGTTTCCAGCCTCAGGCGGATTTGGGCCACCTCCGGCGGGCAGTCCAGGTGGACCGAATCGATCAGCTCGGCGCGGCCCAGATCCACTTCCACGAACATGCCCGGAGAGATGCTCTGCCAGCTTCGCCAGCGCGTCACCGGGTTGTTGTCGAAGGCGAACTGCACATCCGTCGGTTTGGGCCAGGCGCGCAGCCTCCAGAGGGGCGAGCGGGGCAACTCCTCGCGGCCTCGAAACACGTGCAGCTCGCTGACGCTCCACAGGTCCCGGCCCTTAGCCGTCTGGAGGACGCGGATCTTCTGCGCGTGCTCGGGCGGGAAGCGGAAGCTGAAACGCAGGGTGGGCTGGTGCTGGGGAATCAAGGGCGTCCACAGGATGCCCATCAGGACGTTGTTGAAGGCCCCCTGGTAGCTCACCAGGATCTCGCGCGTGGTATAGGCTTCCGGCAGTTGCCCGAACGAGAACACTTTGGCCCGCGGGGGAACCTTTTCCTCGACCAGCCGCGCGATGACATAGCCCGGCAGTTTGCGGATCAGGTAAGCCTCCTCCGGCTCGACGCGGAACGCCTGAAGCAGCGGGACGGTACGCAGTCGCCAGGCCCATACCCCGCAGTACTTGCTCATTACCCAAGGCAGCGAAAGCGCGGCATGGAGCAGCGCCAGGGCCACGGCCAGCTTCTGCCACGCTGCCACGGCCAGGCCCATGGCTAGCCCCACGAAGGGCACCGCCGGAATCAGAAAGCGCGTTCCGATGTTGGTGCAGTAGGGCAGGCCGAAGATCAACCCGGCCGCGAGCAGCCGACGGCCCGCTTGGCGCCGCAGCGCCAGCAGCGCCACGGGCGCCAGCAGGAAGACCGGTCCCAGCAGCCCGCACAGCGCCTCTCCCCGGATGAAGAGCTGGTAGGGGATCAGCCACCGGCTGGGCAGCTCTCCGTAGTGGCGCATGTACTGGACGTACTCTTCCTCGAAGGAGACATGAACGTAAGGGTTCGCAAAAAGCCGGTTCAGAAACGGAGAGACGGGGTTGTTCAAGACGAGGGCGTTCTTGGCCAGCCAGGGGATCATCATCACGGCGGCGCAGGCCGCCACTACGGCCAGCGGGCGCAGCACCGGCTGTTTCGCCCGCCGCAGTCTCCAGGCCACGAAGCCCAAGGAGTAAGGAACCGCCAGAAACGCCGTGTACTTGACGGCGTAGGCGAACCCGGCCAGCAGGCCGACGAGCACCAGCAGGGCGGGCAGCCGCTGGCGGTCCCAGATCTCCAGCAGGTAAAACACCGCGAACAGGACCGCGGCCAGGGCCACGTCGATGTAAGCGGAGGCGCCGTCCACGCCGATCACCGGGCAGGCGTACGCCAGCAGGGCCCCGAGCACCCCCGCGGCCGGGAAACCGAAGCGTCGCGCGTAGGAGAGCATCGCCAGCGGCAGCGTCAGCAGGAACGCGAAGTGGACCAGCGCCGCGGCGGAGTGCCGCCCGAAGGTGAAGGCGAACATGAACAGCATCTCGAGGCCCTGCGAGAGGTTGGCGTACATGTTGGTGGTGATGCGCGGGAAGCCGCGCTCGCGCAGGTAACGGGCCACCAGCCCGAGATGGTAGTTGCTGCCGTCGGCGCTGACCTCGGGCGCCATGGCGTTGAAGAAATACAGCAGGGTGAAGGCGGCGAAGACGACCGCGAAGAGGTTGCGCCACAGCTTCGGGAGGGCGGGGAAGGACTCCGCCGGATCTCGCCGCCTCAGCCGCCAGAAGGCGGCCAGGACCGCCAGGCCCAGCGCCAGGAACACGCCCTTGCGCGCCAGCTTCACCGAAGCCAGCAGGAAAACGAGCACACTCAGGCCGGGGGCGCCGGCGAGGAAAGCGAAAACCAGACCTTCCTGCCGGTAGAAACGCAGCCCCAGGCGGTCTAGCAGCAGCTTTCCCAGAGCCATGCTGACGGCCACCGTGAAGGCCGCGCCGAACAGGATGTAGACGGCCTGCGGCATTTACTGCACGAATCCGGCGCGGCTCAAGACGAACCCGAGCTGGGCGCCGTCGGCGGGCGCCACCCATACCTTGTCGATCTCGGCGGCCACGATGGTGGGGGCGTCGGTGCGCAGCCAGGCCGCGGGGACGGGCTTTTCGAAGCGCAGTTGCCCGGGCTTGTCGCAGCGTATCTGGTCGAGCAGCTTGCCGTTAATGAAGAGGGAGATGGTGACGGGGCCGCGCTGCGCGAAAGTGCTCTCCGGAACCGCGAAGTCCATCAGGAAGCGCAGGTCATGGGTGAAGGGGAGCTGGAAGCGCAACTGCGGGCGCTTGCCGGTCCAGCGCCAGGCGCTGCCCGGGTCGCCGGCGAGGACATCGCGCAGGATGTGGTCTTCGGGATTGGGGCCGCCCATGCTGACGAAGTGCCCCAGGGGACCGCCTTGCGGGCCGTACTGGGGGCTGCGCTGGATGGGCGGTGCGTAGGTGTCGGGGATGCTGGTGCACCCGGTGAGCAGCAGCGCCGCGGCGATGGAAACCAAACTCAGAAACCGCACGAAACTGCGAGTATAGCGAACCCGCGGCCTGGCGGACTAGCGCCGCGCGGCGGGCTGGGCGTGGTAGTTGGGGTACGCCGGGCGCTTGAGCTGCGGGACGGGGTTCTGCTTCAGCTCCGCCAGGACTACCTCGATGGCCTTCTCAAGCTGCGGGTCGCGGCCCTGTAGCACCAGCGCGGGGTCGTGCTCGACCTCGATGTCCGGCGGGATGCCGATGTTCTCGACCTCCCATTGGCCGTTGGGATTGTAGATCCCGGAGGCAGGTGCGGAGACGAAACCACCGTCCAAAAGCGGCGGCGCTCCGGCCATGCCGACCAGGCCGCCCCAGGTGCGCTTGCCGATGAGCTTGCCGACGCCGGCGCGGCGGAAGTACCAGGGCATGGCATCCCCTCCCGATCCCGCGAACTCGTTAATCAGCATGACCTTGGGGCCGAAGATGGCCCCGTAGGGTTGCACCAGGTCGCGGCCATCGCGAAAAGCCGCCCCGCTGAGCATGGGGCGCTTGAGGTACTCAATGATGTCGGTGGCCAGCATGCCGCCCCCGTTGAAGCGCTCGTCGATGATGGCGGCTTCCTTGCCGACCTGGGCGAAGAAGTAGCGGTTGAAGTTGGTCAAGCCCCCGAAGGCCGTGTCCGGCATGTAGACGTAGGCCACGCGCCCGCCGGTGGCCTGGTCCACCTTGCGGCGGTTGCCCTCGATCCAGGCCAGGTGGCGCAAGCTGGTCTCGCTGTCCACCGGCACCACGGTTACTTCGCGGGACTTGGCGCCGCCGGGGTCCGGCCCCACCTTGAGCACCACCTGCTTGCCGGCCGTGCCTTCGAAGAAGCTGTAGACGTTGTCAGTGGCGCGCAGCTCGCGACCGTTCACCGCCAGCAAGTACTCGCCCACTGCCACGTTGACGCCGGGTTGCGTCAGCGGCGCGCGGGTCTGCGGATTCCAGTTCTCGCCGTTGTAGACGCGCTCGAAGCGGTAGCGCCCGTTTTCGAGCTTGAAGTCGGCGCCGAGCAGCCCCGTGGAAACGCGCCGGACCTCCGGCTGGTCGCCGCCGCCTACGCCGAGGTGGCCCACCGTCATCTCGCCGAGCATCTCGGCGAACAGGTAGTTCAAATCGGCGCGCGAGGCGATGTTCTCCAGGAACGGAGCGTACTTCTTCTCAGTTGCCTTGAGATCCAGCCCGTGAAAGCCGGGGTCGTAGAAGAAGTCGCGCTCGGTGCGCCAGGCCTGGTGGTACATGTGCTCCCACTCGGCGCGGGGATCGGAGCGGACCTCCAGGTTGTCCGTGCGCAGCGTGTTGTCACCGGGAGCGCCCGGAGCGGGGGGCGTCGGCGCAGGAGCAGCGCCGGCCGGGCCGCTCGGCTGCGGTTTTAGCGTGGCGATGACCCACCGATCACCCTGGCGGTAGAGCATCTTCTCGCCGTTGAGCGCGATCTCGAAGCCGCGCACGTTGCCGATGACCAGGTCCGATTTGCGAGCCTTCAGATCGTAGCGGTGCACGGTGATCCCGGGCGGCTCGGGCCCGGGGGTCGGCGCGGGCGCCTCCAGGGCCAGGAGCACGCCCGCCTTGGCCACTTGCAGGCCGATGTAGCGGCGGGCCGGCAGGGGCATCGCCAGGATGCGCTGCCCGATGTTGTCGAAGTCGATCTTGACAGCGACCGCCTGGGGCTTGGCCGGCTCGGGTTTCTTCGCCTCCTCTGGCTTGACCGCTCCCTCACGGTCGCGGCTCGGTTCAGTGGCCTTCTCCTCGTCGCTCTCCGGGGCCAGCGGCGAGGGGACGTCCTTGGCCAGCACCGCCAGGTAGATGCTGCTGGAAACCTGACGCGTGAGCCGGTGCAGATCCATCTCCATCGATGGGCCTACGTCGGTGCTGGCGGCGAAGTAGACGTACTTACCGTCCTTGTCGAAGACCGGGTACAGAGCGTCACTCATGCCGTCGGTGATCTGCGTGCTCTTGGCTTCGGCCAGCGAGTACAGGAAGATGGCTCGCAAGCTGTTGCTGAGCTTGCGAGGATAAGCCAGCCACTTCGAATCCGGCGACCAGGCGGGCACGAGGTCGGCGACGCCCAGCCAAGACAGGTCCCGGTCCACTTTGACCGGCTTGCCCTGGGCGATGTCCACGTACCAGATGTTGAGGTGGCAATCGACGTAAGCGATCTTCTGGCTGTCGGGCGACCACTGCGGCGCCCCGTAGAAGGCGGGCGGGTCGCCCAGGCTGATCTTCTTGACCTCGCCCTGGCCGCTCTGCGGGCGCAGGTGCAGCGCGTACTCGCCGGACTCGTCGGAAAAGTAGGCAATGGTCTTGCCGTCGGGCGACCAAGCCGGGTCGCGCTCCACGATGGCGGGAGTGTCGGTGAGGTTGCGGTAGTCGCCCTTCTCGGCGGGCACGGTGAGGATCTCGCCGCGGGCCTCGAACACGGCGCGGGCGCCGGTGGGCGAGATGTGCGCGCTGGTGAGCCGTCGCCCCACGTTGACCAGGCGCGGGCGTACCTCGGGGAAATCGCCCGCGATGCGGACATTGACCTGGCTGGTCTTGCCGGACTTCAGGTCATAGAGGTACAACGCGCCGAACTGCTCGTAGACGATGGCGCCCGGCCCCGCCGAGGCGGACTTCAGGTCCAACCCGGTGTTGGGGATCACCTGCTTGACCTGCCGGGAGCGCGTCTCGTAGCAGAACAACGAGACCGGGCCGCTGCGGTCCGACAGGAAGTAGACCCGGTCGCCGACCCACATGGGGCTGTAATCGTTGGAGTTGTCGCGCGGGACCTTTTCGATGCGGCCGGTGGCGAGATCGGCCAGCCAGATAGGCGTGGCCCGCCCGCCGCGATAGCGCTTCCAGGCATAGAAGGCTCGGGGTAGCGGCACGTAGGCCAGCCGCGAGCCGTCCGGCGAGTAGGCCGCTTCGTACCCCATGGGCAGAGGCACCTTCTCGGGGAGGCCGCCGTCCAACCCGACGGTGAACAGCTCGGCGAAGCGCGAATAGGCGGTCCGCGGCGAGGTGAACAGAATGCGCTTGCCGTCGGGCGTCCAGCCCAGCACGGTGTCGGGGGCTGGATGCCAGGTCAGCCGGCGGGGCGTGCCGCCGGCGGCGGGCATGACGAAGACGTCCGTATTGCCGTCGTATTCGCCCGTGAAGGCGATCTGGGTTCCGTCGGGCGAGAACACGGGGCTGGTCTCCACCCCGGCGCCGGTGGTCAGCCGTTTGGCGTCGCCGCCCTCGCGCGGCACGCTCCACAAGTCGCCCGCGAAGACGAATACGATATGGGTGCGGTTCAGTGCGGGTCTCTGCGTCAGCAGCAGAGAATTGGCTTCAGCCAGGCAAGCGGCCGCAGCCAGCAAGGAAAAGGCCAAAGAACGCAAGGTGCTCACGCGCGGTCCTCCTCCAGGTAGTCTACTCTTCCTTCATACGCGCGAGACGGCGGTTTGTTCCGTGGACGCTTGAGCCGGGGGCGAGCTTTTCAGGTTAAGATTCTTTCATGCGCCTGGCCGGTGCGCTGATTGCGCTGTTGCTGCTGCTGGGTTGTGGTGAGACGCCGCGCGGTCTGGAGGACCTGAGCACCCTGGTGGTCACCCTGCCGGACGGGGCCAGGATCCAAGCCGAGCTGCTCACCCGCACCGAAGAGATGCGGTGGGGCATGATGGGCCGGGACGCGCTCGAAGCCGATCACGGCCTGCTGTTCGCGCATCCCCAGCCGGGCTACAACCGCTACTGGATGTACCAGGTGCGCGTGCCACTGGACATCATCTGGATGGATTCCGAACACCGCATCGTCGAGATTTCCCCCGACACGCCGCCCTGCCAGCATCCCCCCAGCCAGTGCCCCAGCTACGGCGGGCACGCCGTCTCGCGCTACGTGCTGGAGCTGGCGGCGGGCTCGGCCGCCCGGCACGGCCTGCGGGTCGGCGACCGGCTCAACTTCTGATATCTTCAAAAGGGCACGGAAAATGAACCAAGAACAGCTACGGGGGCTGCTGGAGCTGGTGCGCTCGGGGGCCCTGGAGGTGGACGCGGCCCTGGAGCGCATGCGTCACCTGCCTTACGAAGACCTGGGTTTCGCCAAGCTGGATCACCACCGCGCGTTACGCCACGGCATGCCCGAGGTGGTTTTCGCCCAGGGGAAGACGCCGGAGGAGGTGCTCGAGATCGCGCGGCGGCTGCTGGAAATTTCCAGGAACATGCTGATCACCCGCGCCGACGCAGTTACCGCGGCCAGGGTGCTCGAGCAATTCCCGGAGGCCGAGCATTTCCCCCGGTCCGGCGCCGTGCGGGTCTGGGGCGACCGGACCCTTTACGGCAAGGGGAAGATCGCAGTGGTCTCGGCGGGAACGAGCGACATCCCGGTGGCCGAGGAGGCTCGGGTCACCGCCGAGGTCATGGGCAATGAAGTAGATGCCGTCTACGACATCGGCGTGGCCGGCATACACCGCCTGATGAGCAACCGCGAGCGCCTGCTCCAGGCCCGCGTGGTGGTGGTCTGCGCGGGCATGGAGGGGGCCCTGCCTAGCGTGGTGGGCGGCATGGTTTCTTGCCCGGTGATCGCGGTACCGACCAGCGTGGGCTACGGCGCCAGCTTTCACGGCCTGGCGGCCCTGCTGGGCATGCTGAACAGTTGCGCCAGTAACGTCACGGTGGTGAACATCGACAACGGCTTCGGCGCCGGCTACGTGGCGAGCCTGATTAACAGGTTGTAACCCTCACGCCGAGCGGGCCAAGGCCCGCGCGGCGCTCTCCTCGACGAACAGGTACAGCCCGAACAGCGGCTTCTGCGGCGAGTACCCCCAGCGGTTCACCTTCCAGGCGGCACGCAGGTATTGCACCTCCGGGCGTTCGGTGAGATCCACCAGGACCTGGTAGGACCCGCCGTAGAACTTCTGCGGAAAAGAGGCCAGCGGTTTTTCGCCCCAGTTGACGTTGTCCGCAGAGCCCCACACCGACATATCCAGGCTCTGCTGTTCCAGGATCCGCGTAATCCCCATGGTCACCACGAGCAGCCGGCCGCGCGCCGAACCCAGATCGAGCTCCGGCCCGCTTCCGTCTTCCCGGATCACCGTCTCAGGTAACAGGAAGGCCGCCAACATCACCCTATTATTGTCTCAGGTTGGCGGGAACATTTCCGCCGCACGTAGCGTAGTCTCAGAACGGAGGGTGATGCGGCGCCATGTATTGCGTCAAATGCGGCGTTCAGCTCCAGGATGCTGACCAGTTCTGCGCTCGCTGCGGCACGTCGGCGCACGCGGCGGCGGCGCGCCCAACTCCCCGCTCGCCGCTGAGCCGGCCCATGGACCAGAAGAAGATCGGCGGCGTGTGCGCGGGCTTCGCGCGCTACCTGGAGGTGGACGTGACCCTGGTGCGCGTCATCTGGCTGTGCGTCGCCCTGTGCGCCGGCGCGGGCCTCCTCGCCTACCTGGTGGCCTGGCTGGTGATGCCCAAGGATTACCCGGCGGCGACGTAGGACAGGCCCGTGGCTTGTCATCCTCGCATATTTATGCTCCTCATGCTATGCTATTGTGCGTGAGGACCACTCTCGAGATTCCCGATGAGCTCTTCCGCCGGGCCAAGAAGCGCGCCGCCGACGAAGACGCGCCTTTTCGCCACGTCGTGGAGGCCGCCCTCCGGCTCTACCTGGCCGGGCGAACCCGGCGCGCGAACTACAAGCTCCGCTGGCGGACGGAACAGGGGCGGTTGCTTCCGGGCGTCCGCCTGGACGACCGCGACGCCCTGTTCGAGCTGATGGAGGGACGCTCGTGATCGCCCTCGACACCAACGTCCTGGTCTATGCCCGCCGCGCTGAGGTTCCGTTCCACCGGCAAGCGAGGAAACTGCTCCAGGAGCTGGCGGAAGGCGACCGGCCCTGGGCGCTGGCGTGGCCCTGTGTCTACGAGTTCCTTCGGGTGGTCACGCATCCCCGGGTGTTTGATCCGCCCACCGGCCTGGAGGCGGCGGTCGAGGACCTCGAGTCGTTGCTGGAGTCGCCGTCTCTGGTGCTGCTGGGTGAGGGGCCGGCGCATCCTGCGGCGCTGCGGCAGGCTGTGCTCTCGGCTCGCGCGACCGGCAACCTGGTCCATGACGCCCACATCGCGGCGCTCTTGCTCGAACACGGCGTGCGCGAACTGTGGACCGCCGACCGCGATTTCGCCCGCTTCCCGGGCCTGCGCGCTCACTACCCGTTCGGGTAGCCGGGCGACGCAGGTTGATCTTTGCCGGCAAGGGAGGACCGTAGACCTCGCCTTCGGCCACTTCAGGGAGCACACATGACCGGCCGCTCAAGCGAGGCCCGCTCTTGGCCGTCGCCGGCCGCGACTGGTTAAGCCGTACCCCCTGTCTTCACTTGATCCTGGGCCAAGCTTCGCGGAAGACATCCTCAGCAGGGCGGCCAGAGCCCGGGTCGGAATCCATCTGGGCATCCCTCCGCTGAGCTTCGGCGGCCCACAGTTGCAGGTTCTCCTGTTCGGAAAGCTCGTCCAGGCTGAGTTCCTCGACGCTCATTGTCCCTATTCTACATTCGGCGTCTACGGGCAGCCTGGAGAGTTCCATGCGCCGAGTCGAGACTCGGCGCGGCAGGTTGAGAACCTGCGCCACGGGGCCGGCTCCGCTCATCCCTTTTCGTACGCGTCCAGGAACTCGCGGCGCGGGATGCCCGCTTGCGTCAGGATCGTCCGCAAGGTCGAAGCCTTGAGGGTGTTGTGGTTAGGCATGGTCAGGGGAGTCGTGGTGCCGTCCGAGTTCTGGCGCTGCATCGCGATGTGGTTGCCCTCCCGGACCAGACGGAATCCCAGAACCTCCAGGGCCCTGAGCACTCTCGCCTTGGGAGCATCTACAGGGAACTTGGGCATCAGCTTGCGATGGTGGCTTCGGCGATAAACGCTTCCAGGACGGGTGGCTCGGCTTCGAAAACCTCGGCTCCGAAAGTGTCCACGTGGAACTGGATGGCGGACTTGACGTCGGCAAGAGCTTCCTCGTAACTGTTGCCCTCACCCACGACCACGCCTCTAATCCCCAGCGGGTAGGCGACGTAGCCATCCTCGTGCTTCTCAACAATGATCTTCAACGGCTTGCCCATGAGCGTACTTCCTCGCCTGCTCTTATGATGCAACAGATTCAGTTCGCCAGGGTGTTGACCGAGGCGTTGCGCCGGGCCTCGAACGCCGCGATGGCGCTTTCCTGCTGGAGAATGTAGCCCAGCTCATCGACGCCCTCCAGCAGGCAGCGTTGCGCGAAGCCGTCGATGGGGAACTCTATGGCGCGGCCGTCGGGCAGCGTG
>Ga0315289_10004312_pt1 | contig 21234 bp, 23 predicted proteins | sample YL17G11_40_MG_FD_203452 | JGI IMG/M metagenome (GOLD analysis project Ga0315289, IMG submission 203452) | Sediment microbial communities from Yellowstone Lake, YNP, Wyoming, USA - YL17G11_40 | ecosystem: Environmental > Aquatic > Freshwater > Lake > Sediment | place: USA: Wyoming | collected... | reverse complement strand
TCGGCGAGGATGAGGAGGGAGTGGGTGGTAGCCGTGTACTTGGGGAGGTACATGTTCCGGGGGTCGCCCCAGTGGCCCTCAGGGCTCTGCCCATCAAGGATCGCCTTAACCGGCGGCGACTCCATGACGGCGTCCTGCGTCTCACGAACTTCCGGATCCGATGGATTCCTCCCCTCGAGGTCCTGGAGCGCCCAGAACCTTACGCTCGGATTACTCGGCTCGAGAAGCCAGCTCACCAAGTCAGCCTCCGAGGACATGCTCGGCACCATGTGTCAGAATCTACGTGTGAAGGTTAAGAATTTAGGGTGAAGCCCCCAGCCTAAGCCTGTAGAAGGCTGAAGTGGATGACCTTCTTCCCCTTCTTCGCGTCCTCGAGTCGGAGCTCCGAGAGGCGGCCGATCTCCTTGGTGCTCTCGACGTGGGTGCCGAAGCAGAACGTGGAGGCGTAGCTGCCTATGTCGACTATGCGGAGCCTGTCGACGTTTCGGGGAATCTTCTGGAGGAAGCTCATCTTCCTAGGGTCGCCTGAGGCGTCGATCCTCGCCCTCTCCTCGTAGTAGACGCGGACGGGGACGTCCTCGTCGACTATCTCGTTGAAGCGGCGCTCTACTCCCTTTATCTGCTCCTCTGTGAGGTTCGAGGGCTGATACTCGAGCCTCTCAAGGTCGCTGAAGACCTTGGGGGATTCGCCGAGGGCCTCGATTAGGCCGGTGAGGAGGTGCTCCGCGCTGTGGCGGCGCATGTTCCACAGCCTCTGCCCCCAGTCGACGGCGCCGTGGACCTTTGAGCCGGCCGGTATGTCGCCCTCGATGTAGTGGAATATCTCGGAGCCGCGCCTCATGACCTTGAAAACCTTGATCAGGTCCGAGCCGTGGGTGAGGGTGCCTGCGTCTGAGGGCTGACCCCCGGACTCTGGGTAGAATGCGGTCCTGTCGAGGACGACGAACCTCGGGCCTGACTTGACCACCTCCGCGTCGAACTCCCTCAGGTGGCTGTCATCGGCGTAGAGGGGGAGGCTGTTGGTGCTCACGCCTTCTATGATTGTGGAGGAAGGGAATCAGCTTTGCGCTGGGGTGAACTTATGGGACGCTGCCTTTCCAGGGTCGATTAACTTGGGGGCGGCCTCACGCCGAGGGCCACGGCCATGTCCAGCTTGGCACCGTCTCTCAAGACGCTCAGGGTTACGATGTCACCCGGCCTCTTGGTTCTCGGTATGTACAGCAGCAGGTCGTAGAAATTCTTGAGATCGTTTCCGTCGGCTCCTGTGATCACGTCTCCCCCCACGCGCAGAGGGGCTCCGTCGACCGTCACGATCCTCGTGCCGCCCTTCACGCCTGCCCTGTCGGCTGGCCCGCCGGGTGTGACGGTGACCACGAAGGCGCCGTGGGTTCCGGCGCCGAGGCTCATCGCCGATAGAACTCCGGGGGTCAGGTCGGCTCCGCTGATACCGAGGTAGGCATGGTCGTAGCTCCCCGTGGAGATGAGGCTCGGGACCTCCCTGCTTATCGTGTCGCTTGATACCGCGAACCCTATTCCGTTCGAGGTCTGGGAGGCGATGGCGGTGTTGATGCCTACGACCTCACCCACCGCGTTGAGGAGGGGGCCGCCGCTGTTCCCAGGGTTGATGGGCGCGTCGGTCTGTACGACGTCCACGATCAGGTAACCGCTCCCGGAGTCCATCTCCCTGCCCAGAGCGCTGACTATCCCCTGTGTGAGGGTGTCCGCGAGGCCGTAGGGGTTCCCGATGGCGAGGACCGGCTCCCCTACCCTGAGGGCTGACGAGCTGCCGAGCCTGAGGGGCTTCAGCAGGCTCGCGGGGGCGTCGACCTTGATCACCGCTATGTCGGAGTACGAGTCTGCGCCGACGACGGTGGCCTTCACCGTGGTGCCGTTGAGGAACGTGACGGCGATGCCGCCGCTGAGGGCGCCCTCGATCACGTGGTTGTTGGTCACTATCATCCCCTGCGTGTTGTAGACGAAGCCACTGCCCTGAACCGTCCCAAACTGAACCGTGACCTTGATGAGTACGACGCTGTCCTTAACGGCTTCAAAGATCTTGACGGCGTCCAAGCCGGAGGTTATCTGGGGGGTACCTCCCGAGTTGGTGATTGAAAAGTTCAGTGACGTCAGTCGGGCGTTTGATTCCCCCAGCTGGTTGCTGAGGCTCTGCATGGAGGAGGTCAGCTCCGAGACCTGCCCCCTGAGGATCGTGTTCTGGCTGCTCCCGGTGTAAAACACATAGGCCGTGAGCCCGATGTTTGTGACGACCAGCGCTATCATGAGAGCCACGAGGATACTTCGGCCACCCCTCCTGGGGCGATTCTCCTCAATCCTTAACTCGTTCTCCGAACCAGTCACCTCCTCCTGAGCTTCTTATAGATCAGTGCGAAGAAGCCCACCGCCGCGAGCAGGAGCACTATGCCGTATATGCTCCAGGACGACTCCACGTTGACGGTGACCCTGATCACCTGTTCGGTCGTCTCCACCTGGTCGGATACGCCCTTGATGTTTACAATGTAGTCCTTGGGGGCGGTTCCCGCCGGGTTGGTGACGGACACCACGAACCTTGCCTTCTCGTTGGGGCTGAGTGTCGTCACCTTCAGGGGGCTCGTGGCTACTACCCACCCGTCTGGGTAGGTGACCACCAGCGCCAAGTTGTTGAGGGGCGAGTAGCCGCTGTTGGTCACCTCGACGGTGACCGTCTTCGACTCGCCTGCGTTGGCTTGGAGGTACAGGGAATCGACCTGGATGCCTGCTTTGAACGAACCTGCGACGTCGGCGTCTAGGGTGATCCTGCCCTCGTTAAGTTCGCCTGAGGCCACGACCGTGAATTCGTAGCTGTTCTGGTTGCTGCTGAGGGAGGGCGTTACCTCAACGTCTATGTCCTCGTACGAGCCCCCGGTGACCAGTATCGATTTTATCTGTCGACCGTCCTTCGTCTTGAAGGCTATCGTCCAACCTTCAGGGACACCCTCGACCTGGAGGTGTACCAGTTGCTCCGCACCAGGGTTCGCGATCGTTATCGGATACACTGTCGTCTTTCCCAGCTGGATAGACTGGGAGGGATACTTCGAGGTTACCTCCATTTTCTCGCTCTCACCCTTAACCACGACAGACAGGTGAAGATCTGAGGTCTGCGCCCTGCTTGTCGCCTTCAGGGAGAGGGAATACTCGCCGGCCGTCGAGTTGCTTGGAACGCTACCGACGACGTGGACGGTGATGGCCTCGCCGCCGCCGAGGGCGACGGAGCCTATATTCTCGCCCTTGTCATTCCTCAGGTAGACCTCCCACGACGCCGGATACCCGAGGTCGAGCGTGAAGATCTCCTTGTAGAAGAGGGGGTTCTTCACGGACACCAAGAAGTCGAAGGTGTCGGTGGGTTTCATGTTTCTGCTTGGGTAGGAGCAGCTGAGTGCATCCCCCTCCGCCTCTACGACATTCAGGTGGATCGCGAAGTCGACCACCAGCTGCCCCACCGCGTGGATAACCACATCCGTGTCGACGGCGTCCACGGGTGCAACTATCTCGAGGGACAGAGAGCACGCGCTACCTGTGGGGAGGTAAACGCTCCGGACAGGCTGCCCCGCCTGGTTCAAAACCGAGGTCTCGTACTCATCGTTGTTGACCGCCGAAACGAAGATGGTCTCGGTGGCTCCATCATTTCTAAGGGTGAAGGGGACGCTGATCTTCTCCCCACTGTGGATATCCAGATCTGGAGTCGTCGCAACCAAGCTTACGCTCCTCTTCAACACGAGGTCCTTGAGGTCGTACACGTAAAACTGGGCCTTCGACAGGTTGACGTTCACCGTGCTCGTCTGGTATCCGGCCTTGTCGAACACGAGGATGTACGGCTTATATTCGAGCAGAGACACGTTGAAGGTTCCGTTCTCGTCGGTTTTCAGGCTCGTGAGATATTCGCCCGTCACGCCGTTGGTCAGCACGCTCGACTGGACGTAGACAGTAACAGTGACGTCCCCGAGGCGATGCCCTTCTTCGTCGATTACGTTGCCGGAGATCGACCAGAGCTGGTCTCGGGCATTGACGGAGGCAAGAGGAGAAGAGATGGCTCCGAGGAGGGTAACTGCCAAGATAGTGAGGGAGAGGAGCGAGGTCTTGGTCGTCGTCATAGCCGCTCACCTGATCTCCTGCCGCATGAAGACGATGTAGGCAGCGGCGAAGACGGCGATCAGTAGACCGACAAAGTAGATGAGACTAGGTAGGCTCAGGAGCACGGCTTGTCCGATATCAATCGAGACCACAGTAGCCGAGCCGCTTGAGAACGCGAGCCTACTCGAGGTCAGTATCGAGCTGACGATGTTCTCGTACGTGGTGGAGGGGGAGAGGCCGGAGACCACCGCCCTGATGGTCTCGAAGCCTGTGGGCATCGAGAAGCTCGGTGTACCGCCGGCGAAGCTCATCCTCACCGGGTACAGGATCTGACCGATGGCGTAGCCGATGTTCGGGATCAGCTGTATCGATGCGAGCCAGACGATCATCGAGGCTAGGAGGGATGTCGACGGATCAGGCAGAACTATGGAGAGCAGTAGGCCCACGGCGAGAAAGAGCGCCATGTAGATCAGTGACACGCCGAAGAAGAGGAGAAGGCGCATCGCCGTGTCCACCGTCATGGGCAGACCAGTGACGCTGATGAATACGCCGACGCCGGCGAGGAACGTCACCACGGATACCATCGTGACCGCGATGAGCCCGCCGAGGTATTTGCCGTAGATGATCGTGTCACGGTAGATCGGGTACGAGAGCAGGGTTTGGAGGGAGCCCCTCTGGCGCTCCATGTTGATGGTGTCGAAGCTGATCGCTATGGCTAGGACCCCGCCAACCAGGCTGAAGTTGGTCACCATGCTGCTGAGCGCGGAGGAGAGGCCCTGGGCGGAGCCTATGACCCGGAACCCACCCGGCCCCCCCTGCTCCTCTCCCTGACGGGGGATCGTACCCACCGAGCTCTGCGAGCTACTGTAGTTCAGGCCGCCCTGAAAGGTCGAGACAAGGACGACTATGAGGAGGGTTCCGAAGATCAGCAGGAATTTTTTCTCGCCCACTATGTCTAGGAACTCCTTCTTTGCCATGGTGAACAGTCCGGCCGTCTACACCACCCCCTGGTAGCGGAGGAAGACCTCCTCGAAGTCCTCCCCCTCCTGCGCGTTGATCTGTCTCCGGAGATCGGGGATCGTGCCCAGCGCGATGACGGCTCCCTGCCTCATTATCGCGACCCTGTCGCAGAGCCTGTTAATCTCGTGGAGCAGGTGTGTGGTGAAGATCACCGTTTTTCCCTGCTCCTTCGACAGGAGTCTGATCAGCTCCCTCATGTCTCTCGTTCCTTCCGGATCGATCCCTTGGGTGGGCTCGTCCAGGATCAATATCTTCGGGTCCCTGACAAGCGACTGGGCTATGCCGAGCCTCTGCCTCATGCCTCTGGAGAAGGCGGATACCTTCGCCTCCCTCTTCTCGCTCAGGCCGACGAGGTCGATTAGCTTCTCTATCCTGCTTGTAGCAGCCTCCTTAGGAACCTCAGCTAACTCGGCGTAGAAGCTGAGGTTCTGCTTAGCCGTCAGGTTCTCGTAGAAGCCCACGTTCTCGGGGAGTAGGCCAACGTTCTTTCGGGCGAGGAGAGGATTCTGGACGATGTCGGCTCCGTTGACTACTGCTGTTCCCTCCGTCGGGCGTATCAGGCCGAGGAACATCAGGATCGTGGTGGTCTTCCCCGCCCCGTTGGGTCCGAGGAGGCCGAAGATCTCGCTCTCCTCGATGGAGTAGCTGACGTGGTCCACGGCAGTTATGTCACCGTATTTCTTGGTCAGGTTCTTCACATCGATAATAGGGGTCATATCATCAACCAACTAACAATGTTAGTAACTACTATGTCTCATGAGAGGAAAGAGATATAAGGGTTTTCCCCGGGTTAGTAATTACGGAGCACGATAGTAGCATGTCGGAGGGCGACTACACCCCTTCAGGATACCGGATCGACGGCAAGGACCTAGAGGCGATCCTAGGCCCCCTCGAGGCGGACGTCCTCAACGCCGTATACAGTTTTAACAAATCCATCCGGGTGAGAGAAGTCTACGAGAAGATGAAGAAGGAGAGGAAGATCGCCTACACGACCGTCATGTCGACGATGAACACCCTCTTCGAGAAGGGCATCCTCGACAGGAAGGTCATCAACGGCAAGGGGGGACTCCTCTACATCTACTGGCCGAAGATGAGCAGGTCAGAGATCGAGAGATCGGCGGTGAAGCAGATAATGGACAGCCTGTTGAAGAACTTCGGTGAGACCGTGACGTCTTACCTCGTCGATCTGGATACTTCAAATAAGGGGAAGAGGAAAGAAGAAGGCTGAGGTGGGATCCTTGCAGACGCCTATCGATGTCATAATGTGGGCGTTGACGCCGCCGTTCCCACAGGTGTTGCTGTTGTCGGCGGGAACGCTGATCATGACCCACGTTCTCCTGAAACTCTTCAAGGTCGGGGAGCCTCGGACGCGAAGCCTCTTCTATAGTCTCACCCTGCTGGCGCCTCTCGTCGTGTACGCGGTCTATACGCCTTCCATCTGGATAATGGGGCCAATATTCCAGCAGGTCTTCGTCAGTCCACTGGGGATGACACTAACCAGGCAAGAGGAGTTCGCCTTCGTGAACTACACGGGAATCCTCTGCATCGTCGGACTGGCCTTCGGCGCGGCGACGCTTGCGGTCTCGTACCTCTTCGGCGCGGAGATCGTTACAAGATGCCGGGGCATCATGGAGGTTACGGAGGAGGACGAGCCGAGGCTTTACAGGCTCGTGGAGAAGACTGCGAAGAGGATCAGTGTGGCGACGCCGAGGATAGGGTTGACCGAGAGCCTTCAGCCGAACGCCTTCATGATCGGGCACGGCCGAGCCACCATGGTAGTTTTCTCCAGCGGCCTCATCTCAACCCTGAACTCGTTGGAGCTCGAGGCGGTCGCCGCCCACGAGCTGGCACACATAAAGAACGGGGACTTCCACCTGATGGCAGTGATCTCGTCCCTCAAGGTGGTGTCCTTCTTCAATCCCGCGTCGTACCTCTCCGCCTCTATGCTGGCCAGGGAGAGGGAGTACCTCGCCGACGAGGTTGGATCCAGGGCGACGCGCAGGAGTAACGCGCTGAAGAAAGCTCTTGTCAAGATAGCACAGGCGCCTCTGACGCCGCGGAGAGCCATTCTACCGGATCTAATGTCGGGCCTCTTCGTCTACTCCCAGATCGGCTCGCTGAGAGCTGCCTTCACCTCTCACCCGTCCATCGACACGCGTTTGAGCCGCATCGGCGGGGAGAGGGCGAAATCTGGAGCCGACAGGTATAAGGTCGCCGTCATCGCGTTGGTGCTGCTCGGCTCATTGGCGTTGGGCTTCAACCTCATCGAGCCGACGAATCTCATGAAGATGTTCTTCATGTTGGACCCGGGATTCGGCATGCAGCTCAGGGGCTTCACTCACCTGCCGATCACGCCGCTGATGAGGCCGTGGGAGGCGAGCCCGTTACCCTTCCCGTTACCAAGACCGGGGAGCCTGACAATAATTAGGATCTCATAAGCAGAACCACTTCCTCTCCGCCCAATTTAATGGGGGGATCCACATGTCTCCTCCGTTGAACGTTGGGGCTACGCTGGGACGAACTTCTGGATGCGCTGTCCCTCGAGGACCTCGCCGACGTATAGGCAGCCCCTCGAGTCCTTCCAGAGGCAGTGTGGGGCGACGAACTGGCCCGGGGCGAAGCTCTTCTCTCCTCCCATCCTGGCGAGGACCTCGCCCTTCAGGTTGAGGACGCTCACCCTCGACATGAGCTCGGCGACGTAGACGAGCCCCCTACCGTCTACGTAGATGTCGCATGGCCTCGACAGCCCTGGCCACTCCTCGACATACTCGCCCTCGGGGGTGAAGACCTGTATCCGCCCGTTCTGACGGTCTGCGACGTAGACCCTGTCTCCTTTGACCCAGACGCCGTGGGGGAGGTTGAACTGGCCCTGGCCTGCGCCCGGCTCGCCCCATGACTGGATGAACTCGCCGTCCCGCGAGTACCTGTGGACCCTCGAGTTGCCGTAGCCGTCGCTGATGTAGAGGTCACCGTTGGGAGCCAGCGCCACGTCTGTGGGCCTGTTGAAGGGCTCCCCCAGCCCCGCCGGCCTGTCCTCGGTGCCGAGGGTGAAGAGGAGCGCGCCGTCCCTGGCGAACTTACGGACGGTGTGGTCCCCGTCGTCAACGCAGAAGAAGCTGTCCTCGCCGTCGATGTAGGCGCCGTGAGCCCTGCAGAAGACCCCCTCGCCCCATGACTCTATGAACTCGCCGTCGGCGCCGAACACTATTATGGGATGCTCCCCCCTGCAGAGGACGTAGACCCTGTTCTTGGAGTCGACCGCTACGCCCGCCACCTGGGTGAACGTCCATCCAGTCGGGAGCCTCCCCCAGCCCTCGACGACCTCGTAAACCGGGGTATCGCCAGCCATCGCTTTCAAACCTTGTAGCACAATTGCGTACTCTATACTTAGTAGTATCCCTGAGTGGGAGGCCGGCTTCCTTATTCAGCTTTCTTCTCCGGCTTCTTCACAGAGAGGGCGAAGGTTTATGGCAGCGAGTCTAGACATCATGAGGGTTTGGTAGAGTGCGGCAACGGAGCATCTCCTTACTGAAGACATCAGACGCCTCGCAGACATCGCAGCGGATGCAGCCTGCTTCCTGCTGGCCTGCCTGAAGCCTCCTGACTAGGTCGGGCTCCCTGATGAATGGGCGACTCATAGAGATCACGTCGGCTATCCCCCTGTCGACTACGGCCTTCATCGCGGCGAGGCTGCGGAAGCCGTTGACGAGGGAGAGAGGCTTCGGCTTGGTCGCCGCCCTTATCTTCTCGCAGTGGCCTGCGAAACTGACCTCCGATAGGGCCGGGTCGGGGCTCTTCGCCCTTGCGCGGAGCTCCTGCCTCTGGCCGAGGTGATTGCTCCCGCCAACGAGAACGAGAAGAGGCACGCGCCGTCACTGGTCACGAGGACCCGGATGGTCCTCGGGAAGGCCGATGTGAGGCTGAGGAGCCTGATCGCGGACAGCCAGTACAGCAGCGCTAGGGTGAGGGGCCTAGTAGAGGCTGCTGTGATCCCTAATACGGCCAGCCAGAGGCGGGGTGAGGGTGTGCTTCGGGTGGACCGGAGGTTCAGGATCCATGGCCCCGAGGAAGAGGCGAGGGAGTACCGTAAGAGGTCGGCTGTGGAGGCGTCGTTCGCGTTCATGAGGACCCGGTTCGGGCTGAGTGTGAACAGGGTGAGGGGTCTGCTGAACGCCTCCGTGTACACTCTTCTTAGTGTGCTGTGCTGTGTGTTGAACAGAGAGGCGGCTGAGAATAGGGATAGGCCGGAGAAGGTTATCTCGCCAACGTTCTTCAATGTCTGATGACCCGCGTCTCTGGTTGGGGTGGGCCGTGGTTGGTGGGTGCTGGGATTGTCGTTGTGGTGTTTTCTGTTTGTGGGCGCTTGCTGGGCTGGCTGGAGGTTTGGTTGGGTTTTCTGGGTGTTTCCTGTTTTCGCCTGGGGGTGTTGTCTCTGTTCGTTGAGTATCTCTATGGTTTTAGGAAATCATAGGAACAAGCCGGCGCGCGAGGGCTCCCTAGATGTGTTGAGGGCAGACGATTAACCATTCAAGGCAGCTGGGCGGCTCGCGGAGCTTTCGTGAGTTCTCTGGAGAACTGGAGAAGGTAGCTATCCAGCCGAAAAAGGCAGCCTCTTCTCCCTGAAAAAGAAAGCTTCGCTGACGGTGAAGCGAAAATTACCTGCAATTTAGAGATCATTTAAAATCAAACTCCAAAACTTTTATGTTTAATATGCGCGCAAAAAATGTTATAAAATAATACGCGAGAAAAAAGTACGAACTTAGCTAATAGGAAATAAGATTCTACTTCGATCGATTGAAGTTCCATGAAAATGTAAGATAACCTACGCGTAGAGGTCAGATCTGTGTACCGTTTCCAAGAAATCTTCACTTCTCAAATTTTTTGACCCTTATCAGCTTTTTTATTTTTTTCGTTGTTTTAAGTTCAGATTCCATTTTCGCGCGTGTACCCTGTATGGCTGGATCACTTTTCAGTTGCTATGACACCCTGCTTATCCAATTGTTCAACCTGCTCCTCACTGTAACCGAGAAGATTCATCAGAATCTCCTTGTTGTTTTGCCCGAGGAGGGGTGCAGCCGAAGTGATCTCTCCCGGAGTTTCAGAGAATTTGACGGGGAAGTTGGGTACCTTAAACTTTCCTGCCTTTGGATGCTCGATCTCGATGAACATACCTCTGGCAATGAGATGCGGATCTTTAACGGTCTTGCCAATGTTGTATATTGGTACAACAGGTAGGCCAACGTCTACCAAATAATTGACCGCATCATCCCTGGTCATACCTGCAACCAACTCCGCCATAACATCTTCATTCACCGCCTCGATGCCGAGGCGGTGCACCCGCTCCAGCAGCGGCTCGAAGTAGACCTTGTCGTTCTCGTTGCACGGGGCGACGATAAAGGCGATTGGCAGCTCGGAGTCGGCGCAGAGGGCCGTGTGGACGCAGTACCCGAGGATGAAGCCTCTCCGGCCTCGGCCTACTCTGGTGTCGGGGTCGCTTCGGCCATTACGGTTGTTCATGGCTACCTGGGCCTTTTCGAGCCCATCCATGAACTTCCTGAGGCCTTCGGGGTTGCTACTGAACTTGCCACTTCTGACGATCCGTCCTTGGTCGTCGGTCACGGTTCCGTAGCACAACCGCTTATGAACATCCAGTCCGATGTGCATTAAATCTTCTTCCCTTCCTCCGTGTATGGCTTTACCTACCTCGTTAAAGGGAAGGAGAACCCAACATGCCATCTAAAAGGTCAACCGAGGGGGAGAAAAATCAGAGGTTAATCCGAATTCTCGTAATATTGAAATAGATACTTCAAGTGCTATCTTTGTCGTGAGTTCTGTGTATGCGCGCGCGACAATAAATAATCTCATAACAACTACTCCGTTTCAAATTATTTCACCCGAAACAAACATTCCAATCGCAAGAATGAAAAAACTCATACTTGAAAGTCGAGAAAAAAAGAGGAAAGAATATGGTCGAAGTTCGAACACGCGTGCGACGTGCGCGCGATATGCAACAAAACATATACAACGTAAGATATATATGTATAAGTGTTACTCTACTAAAATGGTTGAGGTATTTGACAGATATTAGTACAATGGAGATTCGTATTGGAGGAGGAGATCTTCTAGGTCCTGCGCTGCCAAAAGTAAGAGATGCTCTGATTAAAGCTCTTTACGAGGCAACTGAGTACCCATACACGAACACCAGCTATCCACCTGGTGAAGGAGTGCCACAATTAAGGGAAGCTGTAGCTGAATATTACAGAAAAAGGTGGCACATAGAATATGAATCCAGCCAAGTAGTCGTAACTTGTGGAGCGTGGCAAGGTGTTGCTGCAACAATGAACGCCCTTTTGAAACCTGGAGACGAGGTTCTTATTACAGACCCTGGTTATGTAGATTACTATAATTCTGCTCGGGACATTAATGTAAAGGCTGTGCCTGTGCCATGCAGAAAAGAGAAATGGCATTTTTATCCAGAAGATTTTAAAAAGGCGGTAACAGACAAGACGAGGATGTTTATCCATTCAAACCCTAGCAATCCTACCGGGTCAAGCATGACAAAAGAGGAATGGGAAGCGGTCGAAGATGTAGCAGAGGAGAGAGACCTATTAGTTCTATCCGATGAAATCTATAAAGAAATCGTATATGACGGCAAGGATGCTATATTACCTGCGCAATTCAAGGGTTTAAAGGAAAGGACTATTGCTACTTGTAGTCTGTCGAAGATTAGTAACGGGCCCGGATTTAGAGTTGGCTTGCTTCTTATTCCAGAGGAACTATATCCCAAAATAATGAAGTATATAATTGTCTACATGGGTAGGGCTAGACCTGCCACTTTCGTTCAGTTGGGGGCTGTAGCGGCTTATACAGAACCGAGGAATCACGTCAAAGAAATACGAGAGGAGTATGAAAAAAGAAGGGACTTCATTGTACCCAGATTAAACGAGATTGAAGGCTTATCATGCCCCATGTATGAAGGATCAATCTATCCCTTTGTAGATATAACGCAGTTAGGCATTAAAACAGCTGATTTCGTCAAAGAATTAAGACAGAAGGAAAAGGTATCTGTTCGTGATGGAGAGAGTATGGGTGTTAACCTCAGTAAAGGTAAGCTAAGATTATGCGTAAGAGAGCCCGTACCAGTGCTTGAAGAAGCATGCGACCGAATGGAACGCTTCGTCAAATCCCTGAAAAAATAGCAATCTTTTCCCTTCTTTTTCATGCAATCAAATTCAGTTTTCTTGACTGTTTGCTCGTTCTTGTGAATTGATCAAAGTTTCCATTTCCATAAGCAGTTATTCTCCCCTATTCTGAGGGAAAATCTCTCTTAAGCCTCAGCCATTCGTTGCCCGAGGTGTTTTAGAGATTTCTCACGAGGAAAAACAGAATATTAAGACTCCATTCTTCGACAGCGACTCTAAACCTTTTCGCGCTTAAGAATATTGAAGCATACTGCCGCCAGTTCAATCGAATGGCTAAAGGATATGGATGATTGTATTATCGTCGGATAGCATTTGGATTCCCTCGATAAAGAGTTGGAGAAGTTTCTCCTCGGGAATTCTTGTTTTAACAATCGGTGTTGAAGCGTGATATTTTTCCCACTCAACAGGCTTTATTTCACTGCCATAGAGTCTAACATCTCTACGAAACTCTGTTCCAGGGTATGGAGCAGGGAAATGAAACTGCACTCGTTTTGGATCGACTTCTTTGGCGAATCTGATAGTTTCAAGAATATCGTCCTCGTTCTCCCATGGAAACCCTATTATGAAGGAGGCGGTGAATATGACATCTTCTTCCTTCAGCATCTTCACCGCCCTTCTAATAGTCTCTACAGATAGATCCTTCTTCACCATGTCGAGGGTTTTCTGATTACCTGACTCGATACCCAGGTATATCTCGTCGCACCCAGCCTTCTTCATCGACTGCAACAATTCCCTATCGAAATTGTCAACTCGAGCCGAGCAGCTCCAATTCACGTCTAGCCGCCGCCTTATGATTTCTTTACATATTTTCTTCGCTCGAGCTTGATCGAAGGTGAAATTGTCGTCTGAGAATACGATGTGGTGGAACCCGAGTTTCTCAGAGATGTGTTGCATCTCGTCAACCACATTGCATGGGCTCCTTGCTCTATACCTCGACCCCCACATGAGCCTTGTTGAGCAGAATGTGCATCGATATGGGCACCCGCGGCTACTTAGCATCGTGACATAGTTATATTCTTTTAGAGAAACCAGATCTCTTGCAGGATATGGTACATCATCTAAATTGTCGATCGGGTGCTTCTGTCCGGTTGAAACTATCTTCCCTCTATGCCGAAATGTTATACCTTCAACCTCGTCCAGAGATGGAGCCTGAGAGAGAGCATCCAGAAGCTTCAGGAAGATATGTTCTCCCTCGCCTCGAACAACAACGTCCAAATCCTCGCTTTCACCAAGAACTTCTTCAGCAGTGAACGTCACATGAGGCCCGCCAATAACAGTTATGGTGTCAGGCCTCGCCTTCTTGCATGATGCTGCAATCTCAAGGCAGCTAATATATTCTGTAGTCATTCCAGATATTCCTACGACATCTGGTTGAAAAGAGTCTACATACCTCTTAATCTCATTAGGCTTCTCATCTTTTAGTCGCATATCTACAACTTTGACATCATGGTCTTCCCTTCTTGCAACAGCTGCAAGGTATAGAATGCCTAGAGGAGGAGACAACTCTCTTCTTTCAGTAAATACCGAAAGATCATTTGAAGGATAAATAAAAAGGACCTTCAAGGGGTCCACCCTATACTAGAAAAACAAGCGCGCCTTTTTTCATTTCTGTGTCAGCTTATCTTGGCTGAGAGGTTAGGCCCACCAGATGTTCTTTCCATCGTTCTCAAGAAGTCTCTCACGGAAACGGTCTTTTTCTTCCTGAATCATTCTTATGTCGTCTTCTGTTAGGTTTCTGAATCTATCCTGCGCCTTAATGTAGTCCTTCACTGGCTTTGGCTTAGGCTTCTGAGTTAGCTTAAGTACCCCGTTTTCAACCTCGTAGAGCGGCCAATGCCACGTCTGGACACCGAGCCTCGCTATCTCGAGAACCTTCTCGTTTGGGAACCTCCATCCGGTTGGACACGGCATCAATGTGTGTAGATATCTATAACCCTGTAGATCGAGAGCTTTATTGACCTTCTTCTTCAGGTCTTCTGGATACGCTGGCGAAAGTGTAGCCACATATGGTATGTGGTGATCCACCATTATTATTGGTAAATATTTTTTCGGTGTAGTTTTACCCCAAGGCGTCGTCGTCGTCCAAGCCCCAATAGGTGTTGAGCCGCTTTTTTGTATTCCCGTGTTCATGTAGGCCTCATTGTCTACACAAAGTTGAATCATATTCGTGTTCCGCTCGGCAGCTGAAGAAGTTTTTGCGAATGCGATATCACCTATAGTTCCATCACCACCAACACCCCAAACTATGATGTCGCTTTTATCTAACGCTTCCAAAGCCAATACGATGCCTGACGCTACATCTGGGCCGCTCGAGAAATTCATACCAAATCTTGGCACATCTCGAGTCATTCTCACGTCAACACACGGGGTTCCGAGATTTCCGCTCCCAGTAAGGCCGCTTATTATTACCTTCTTTCCACTCTCAATAATAGTCTCGATTATGAGTCTCCCATTTAGTACGCCACCGCAGGCAGCACAAGATTTGCCTCCTACCCTTTTATGGAACTTCTTGTATCTTGCATCGAAAAATTCATTTACGTTCAATATTTATTCGCCTCTTTCTGAACCTTACCTGTTTCAGAAGCTTTTAGGGCTTCTTCAACCTTGTTTCTTCGCCTTTCATCCATATCCATTCAACCTCTTTCTCAACCTTACCTGTTTCAGAGACTTTCAGAACCTTTTCTGCCGCAGTTTTTATCTGTACGTTGTCTGTGTATCTTCCTATACCTGTATGAAACGATATTATCAGAGGCCTCTTCTCCAAGGAATATAGGGTCTCGGCCGTCTCTCTGAACACAATCCCTCCGCCAATACCACCATAAGGGTTGTTTCTATCGAAAACTCCAATTACTTTAAAGTTTTTAGTCACATCTCTGATGTCTTCAGATGGGAACGGCCTAAAGGACTTTATCCTTATCAGACCGATTGATTTGCCTTCCTCTCTCATCTCGTCTACGACGTCCTTCGCTCCTCCACTATCACATCCCATCATAATCAATGCTGCCTTAACTCCGTCGCACCGGTACTTCTCTATTAAACCATTTCCATATCTCCGACCGAATCTCTTACCATATTCTTCATTGACCTCCTTGATAACTGTTTTAGCACGCTCAAGAGCTTGACCTATTTGATATCTCCCGCCCTGTGCACCTTCGTTTTCAGGACTCATGTACTGAGGCTCCTTTGCATTGAAGGGCTCCATTGAATACCATTCGTGTTTGTATGGTGGAAGGAACTTGTCTACTTCTTCCTGATCTGGTACTAAGACAGGCATGGTTGTGTGTCCTAGGCCGTGACCTTCCCATATAACCATAGCCGGTAAGTAGACGCGGTTGTCCTCAGCAACCTTATAGGCCTGTATTATTGTGTCCAAAACCTCTTGGTTGTTTTCGCAGTAGAACTGCATCCAACCGGAATCTCTCATCAACATCGAATCACAATGAGCTGTATGCCCTCCGCCAGGGGAAGCTATCGACCTTGAAGAAACACCCATCACAACGGGCAGTCTTTTCCCGGTTGTAATATATAGATTCTCTGTCATGTGCGCTAATCCTTGGCCGCATGAGCCTGTGAATGCCCTTGCTCCAGTAGCTGAGGCACCTGCCAACGCTCCCATCACGGAGTGTTCTGCTTCAGGGCAGAGATATTTTGCTTTCAATTCGCCTTTCTGGATGAAATCTGCAATGTAGCTTATCAGCTCTGTCTGAGGTGTAATTGGATAAGCTATCACTACTTGAACCCTCGCCAATATTGCTCCGTAGGATCCTGCAGTATTACCTTCTAAAGCTTTCATACTTGGCATTTCAATTACCTCGCTTTGTGAGCTCTACCCCTCTAACCATCTCTATAGCTTTAACTGGGCACTCGTATGCGCAGACTCCGCAGCCCTTACAATATCTGTAGTCAAATATGATCCCCTCATCGGTTAATGCAACCGTTCCTTCTGGACACGAACGCTCACATATTCCACATTTTATACATTTGTCCAAGTCTACGACTGGGTCGAATGTTCTAACCATGACTACACTGCTTGCTGCCAAACAATACACCTCAATTAATATTCTTTCACTTGAACTCTTCGATATGATTCTTTGGCGAATTCCACGTTTTTTTCACCCAGCTTTCCCGGCCACCTATCCAATATTGCGTCGCAGAGACTTTCCAGTGATATGAACCCAGTGGCTTTACTGATGGCTCCGAGCATCCCTGTATTCGTTATGGGTATTGTTGATGGTCCGAAAAGCTCAATTGAGAGGTCTGTGGCGTCAAGGGTTGCCAGCTTCTTCGGCTTCACCCCGAGATTTATCTTTTCAGGTGGGTCCTTTTCGTTCAATACATATGTTCCACCTTCACGTACCTTTAGGCCTAAACGTTGGATCAGCTCCTGACCGAAGGTGAAGATAGTATCAGCTTCCTCGAAAGGATACGTCTTCCTAATCGGTTTCGTATCATAAACTAGACAGCAGACCACCGCCCCACCTCTTCGAATCCCGCCATACTCAGGATTAACTAGAGCCCATTTACCATCTCGAATAGCAGCCTCAACAAAAACTTGTGCACCCATTACAGCGCCCTGTCCGCCCAACCCATAAATCAAAATATCTTTCGCCAAAGTTTTACTCATTTATTCTGCTCATTAAACCTATATATATATTACTCATACGGGTATTTCTTAGAACCAAGATAGAAAAGTCTCTGTTATAAACCTTAGAACTGTTGTAGATGCTATTGAGGCATACTTACTAAGAAAGGCTGCATATAGCGTGCCAATTGAATAAAACATGAAAAGTCGACCAAATTGAGCGATAATTCCAAGGCCTCCTTTTTGCTCTTTTGTGTAAATAAAGTATCCTATTACGCAAAAAAGGCCGATAAATCCCAGAATGCCCATGAACTTCTCAAGAATATTTGGTGCATTTAGAACGTAATTAAGACTAATTAGTATAGGATCTAGTATATTTACCTTTATCATCCCTGTAATCACGGCTCCTACACCAGCGCCCAATACTGCTGCTACAGAATACCTGTTAATCCATTGATAACGCTTAATAATTGCTATATACGAAGCTAATCCACAAAATAGCGGTATAATTTGCGTTATATCACCTCCTAATAGGGGTTGTATTACCACAGAGTTTATTGTTGGTAATATGACAAAGAGTTGATTCGCAACAGCGTAACCAATCGCAACATTGCATACAAATGAGAATAAATCAGTAACCTTCCATATAAAAGAAAAAACGAAAATCGTGAAAAGACCCGCTATTACGATATACAACAAATCAATAAATTCTGTAACCGTATTATTCACCTCTTTTTGATTTACCTATTATATTTAGCGGAATATTCGCTATTATTACACAAGTTAAAAACCCAATAATCATTAGATTAGTTATATCAATCATAGTAACTGCCAATCCAAACTTTTTTGTCAATAATTCTAATTCTGCAGCCCCCGTTGATCCAGTAATTAATGCTTTGATAGCTTGTCCCATAAAAGGAAGCATCATTACTTGGCCTCCCTCATATATAATGATAATTATATCTACTTTATAAGTATCATAAACCTGCCTAAAGTATATATCCGGTGTAGGGCCGCCTCCGCCATATATGAATAAATCTACATCAGCTATGTTATTAATACCATTCATCAAAGGAATATCATCGATAGACGTACCCTCAATATCATTAGGATATGCTTTCCTTATATCTGCTGCAAATGCAGCGATCGAAGATTCCGAACTAGGCGTATATCCGAATAAGATGTAGTCTTCGCCATATTTTCTTCCAGCCATTTCAAGAGATATTTTATCTAGTATCAGCTTCGTTACTGAAACCCCCTCAGGATGGGTATGGAAAATGATTACCTTTAAGTCCCTATTCGACTCAAACAATATTTTCAAGGTGACAACTAATCCAGCCTCAACTTGGGGTATCGTCCCAAACCAGTTTCCTTGTGCAACAATAACTGTGCTTCCAGGTGGTAATGTATTTATCTTATCATAGAATTTTTCGGTTTCTGTACTTATTTTAAAAGGAAAACCCAACGGGTGTATTACAGGCAGGCAAAAAAGAATTAACATTATCAAAGAGAATACCTTGCTCGAAACTTCAATTTTTTTCATGATTTCATCACACTTTCCTCTTAGTAACGACTTCTGTGTTCGACAACATCCGTATACCATAAACTAATGCGGCAGCACCAATACAAATACTGGCACCCGATTCCCCTGCCCTAGCAATTGTATTTAATAATAATGTATTTAATGGAATCAACCATGGAAAGTAATAACTTAACATCGGCGAAAATGATCCCATCATTATAAATACTCCAGCAAATAATAATAAGCTCTCTATATTAAGAAACATTTTACGTTTTAATGAAAATCTTAAACCACGGTAACCTGCTGAAGCTGCAGCGAAAAAATATAAGGAAAATACCGCCCTATTTATCGATCCATAGAAATATTCAGAAAATTTCACATATGTAGCACTCGCAGAGCCATATACTGATGCCATAATTATCGTGAGAATAAAAGAAACAAATAAAGATCCTGTTACTATGATATTTCTCACTGTAGGCTTCTTAAGAATTGACATTGAATTAATTTTAATGAGACCATAGAGACCAACGAATGTTGCTATGGCCATAACCATTGATGACCAGCTTTTTGCTGAGTTACTCCAATATATAATTGCATCTTGTTTGAAGAATTTGTTAGCAACTATGACACCACCCGTAAAGATAGTAAAAATGGTCGGTATATAACTTTTAACAATTTTTTCAACAGTTAGAGACATTTCCAACACCTCAAATCATTAGAAACTTGCTAAAACTATAACCTAGGACAGATATAACAAGTGCAAATACTATTATCGCTAAGCTAGTGAATTTAATATAGTCCTCGCCAGCGATGCTACTTATCATGTCTCGGTTTCCTGATAAGAACGCCCCTGCCGCGTATATGTCTTCCGTTATAAATAGGTGATCCATTAATATCGCATAAGGTGCATTAGGCCCCCCCGACCATTGACCTGATCCACCACACATTACAGCGCCTATTCTCTTAGCCTCCTCAAGCGTGATAACGATCGCCGAATCGGTATGCGTAGACCAATACATACCGCACCCCGTTTCTGATAGAGTCTTAGCAATACTAGCATGTTGTACTTCAGATTTATTTCCATGATACAAAACTAGATCCTTTGGGAAATCCTCTTCTTTACCTTCTTCGATGTAGGCTTCTCGCATTGTCTCTTCTATAAATGCTTTAGTTTCACCCATGACGCCCATATGAACAATTAATTTTGCCCCTTTTCTGGCACATAACTTTGCTATATACTTACCAATCATTAGGCCAGCTAGGTAAGAGCCAGCATTCATACCAAATATCATTAAACTTTGTTCCTGATGAACTGGCAAGTTCATTTCAACACATCGATCAACACCCTCTTCTAACCCCTTTATAGCTGGTATATCCCTTATTTTTGGTAGTTCTTTTCCCATCCTAGATCTAAATACCATAAACAACGTCGCAAAAGCTGATATTACAAAAAAGATACCTTCAATAGTTACTCCTGCTCTAAACATTGTCTTTTACTCTACCTATAAAAAAACATCTCCTAACATGTTGTATATATGCTTTATGCGTCCTCAGCTCTGTAGAAACCCTCCTACATGGTGACCACCTCCCTGTTTGCGCGCGAACCTGTTTAGAAATGATTATAGAACCCAAGCCAACTCTCCCTTGAAGGGAGGTTGAACGTTAAGCGCGTGCTTGGCTCCCTCAACAACGACCAGATAAGAAACGACTTGGAAAACCACTATCACAACGAAGGACCAGGTAGAAGACCCTACAAACCCCTATCAATGCTCAAAGCGCAGCTCATCAAACACCTCCTCCGAATCCCCAGTGACAGGAGGCTGGCCCTCCGGCTTGGGGACGACCATAAAATAGCTAGGGCGTACGGATTCCGAAGCCGTACACCCAGCCACGAACTCTTCACCCAGTTCAAACACAGAGTCGGAGAGGAGACCTACCAACGAGTCTTCAGCACACTCACCCGTATGCTGTTCGAGTCAGGAACCCTCATCGGCAGGGTGCTGGCCGTCGACAGCACCCACATCAAAGCCTTCAGCGGGAGAGCGATGGACAATCGAAACTGGAGAAGCGACCCAGACGCCCGCGTCGGGAGAGGTCGGAGAGGTTTCATCCTCGGGTACCGCGTCCACACCGCGTGCTGCGCCGACTCCGAGCTCCCCATCGCGTTCACGGTGGCTCCATGCAACGAGAACGATAAGGTCTACTCCGAGTCGCTGCTGGAGAAAGTGCACCGACTCGGCGTTGGCTTCAGGGTTGTACTCGCCGACGCCCAGTACAGCTCCGTGAACGTGCGGGATGCGGCTGAGTGGCTCGGGGCTGAGCCGGTGATTCCGGTGAGGAGGGACTCGCGGCTGAAGGATGCATTCAGGGTTGAGCGAGACTTCGTGGCTAAGGGTGCCTAGAGGATCGTGAGGCTGCTCAGGAAGCGGTGGAGCATCGAGAGGCTGTTCGGGAGGGCTAAGAAGTGGCTTCTGCTGGATGGTCTTCGTGTCCGTGGCTTGACTCAGGTCTCGATTCATGTTTCGCTTAGCCTGACTGCTATGCTTGCAATTGCTGTCTCGGCTGTGGGGTTGGGTCGGCTGGATCTGGTCAGAGGGATTAAGCACTTCGTTGAGTGAGGAGTTGGTTGCTGCCTTGGGTGAGGCAGTCTTAGGGTATATCTTCGACGTTTAGGAGTTTTTTTGATCTGTGGGTTTCTATGCTTGTTGGTTTTTGGATATGTGTGTCGGTTTGTCAGAGATGGGGATTCAGTAATGGGTGTAATAGGTCTGGACAGTTGATTTTCTAAACAGGTTAGCGCG
>Ga0315289_10004311_pt1 | contig 21235 bp, 13 predicted proteins | sample YL17G11_40_MG_FD_203452 | JGI IMG/M metagenome (GOLD analysis project Ga0315289, IMG submission 203452) | Sediment microbial communities from Yellowstone Lake, YNP, Wyoming, USA - YL17G11_40 | ecosystem: Environmental > Aquatic > Freshwater > Lake > Sediment | place: USA: Wyoming | collected... | reverse complement strand
TCTATGAATAAGCAACAGTCGATTAAGGTGAAAGAATGGTTAAAGTTGTAACTATCCTAGGTACACGACCGGAGATTATCCGTCTCTCACGTGTAATGGCTCTCCTCGATGAGCATCTAGATCATGTGATTGTACACACAGGGCAAAACTATGACTATGAGTTAAACGAAATTTTTTTCAAGGATCTTGAGATTAGAAAACCTGACTATTTCCTGAATGTTGAAACCACTTCTCTTGGTAAAGTTCTGGGAGATACTATTTCAAAGACAGAGGGAGTACTTCTCAAGGAGAAACCTGACGCAGTACTTATTTTAGGTGATACGAATAGTTGTTTCTCGGGTATTATTGCGAGAAGGCTCAAGATTCCGCTTTATCACATGGAGGCGGGGAACAGGTGTTATGATTTTAATGTGCCTGAGGAGATCAATAGACGGTTGATTGATCATGTTTCAGATTTTAACTTGGTATATACGGAGCACGCGAGGCGGAATCTGTTAGCTGAGGGGTATCCTGCACGTAACATATATTTAACGGGTTCACCATTGAACGAAGTTCTCAGATATTATAAAGGGAAGATTGAATCATCAAATGCCCTCCGGGAATTAGACTTAGATTCGGGTAACTATTTTATTATAAGCGTTCATCGTGAGGAGAATGTTGACAACTCAGATAACTTAAAGAAGATATTGTGCATTCTTAACGGTCTAGCGGAAAAGTATAGGATTCCAATTATTGTTTCAACTCATCCGCGAACTCGGAAAATGCTTGCAGGTCTAGGTGAGTATTCACTGAACTCACTAGTTAAGCTGTGCAACCCCTTTGCATTCACGGACTACGTCCATTTGGAACAAAACGCTTTATGCACATTATCTGATAGCGGAACTATTTCTGAAGAATCTGCTATCCTGAATTTTCCTGCGGTGACGATTAGGGAGGCCATTGAGAGGCCGGAAGCGGTTGACGCGGGTACAATTGTGCTCACCGGTTTGGACGCGGAGATCGTTCTCAACTCAGTGAATCTAGTGATCAGTGAGCATAGGTCAACCCCTCAGCGCCAGATACCTTGGGAATACTGTGTTGAGAATACCTCGTGGAGAGTTCTACGGCTAATCTTAGGGACGTGTCGGTTGAGTAATAAGTGGAGAAATATTATTCCCCCACAAATTTAGAGTACAATATGTGCTGGAATGTAATTTCATATCCGTTCGCGCGCGCGGTTACATGATTAATTACTACTTCACAGGCTTGATATTATGATCCTGTTGCAGCAGTCCGACTTTGACCGGGAGCTTAAACGTTGTACTAAATGTGTGCTGCCGGAGACGTTTCCAGGCATTTCCTTCGACGCCGATGGCGTATGCAACTACTGTCGAGATTACAGGAAGGTCGAGGTAAGGGGTGAAGCCGCGTTGGTTGATTTGCTCTCAAAATACAGGGGTAAGGGCAGGGAGTACGACTGTATAGTGCCCATAAGTGGTGGCAGGGATAGTGCGTACACCCTCCATCAGATGGTTAAGAAGTATTGTATGAGGACCCTTGCGTTGACCGTTGACAGCGGCGCTATTATGCCGGAGGGCTACAGGAACATCGACAGGATCGTCAAGGCTTTGGGGGTCGACCATGTCTGGTTGAAGGATGACGAACACATCAAATCGGCTCAGAGGAATACTCGGATAAAGTTCCATGCCTGGATGAGGAAGCCCTCAATCAACACTATCGTGCCTGTGCTCAATGCTGGGGACAAAACGATGAACCTGAGAATGTATAGTTATGCGCACGAACATGGGATCCCCCTGGTCATCGGCGGGAACAATATCGGAAATAGCAGCTTCGAGCAGGAGCACTTCAAGACCGGTTTCATGGGTATCTTCCCGGATGAGCGCGGAAGATACTCGACGCTCGACAAGCTCCGATTATCGATGAGGTTCTCATGGGAGTTCTTCAGAAACACCCATAACTGGCACTGGTCGATCTTCGAGGAGTATCTCTTCGGCGCTTTCGTCTACTTCTTTGAGAGCCTACAGAAGCCGAGCGATGTTCTCCCGGTGGGGTTCTACGACTACATCTACTGGAGGGAGGAGGACACCGTTCCAACGGTTAAGTCGATTGGCTGGGAGGGGGCCTCTGACACGGCGGCCACCTGGAGAGTCGACGACGCTGCCTACCCCCTTATTGACTACCTCTACTACACATTAACAGGCTTCAACGAGTTCGATGAGTATTACAGTAAGCTGGTGAGGGAGGGACAGCTCACCAGGGAACGGGCCCTAGAGAGGCTTGAGACTGACAGACTAAGGATCCACTCGATGAGGATGTCGCTGAAGGAGTTTGGAGTCGATGAAGAGGAGTTCGATAAAGTGCTATCTGATTACAGAGGAAAGTTGTTGAAGCAGATTCTGAAAGGTTAGCCGATGCCGGGTAGAGACAAACTCAAAGTAACAATATTTGCCCAGTATTGCGCGCAATATGAAATGTTATCTTTGATTCGATCTGAGCAGCAGCGCACGTGCGCACTAAAATGATCCTCTACCTTAAAAGGTATTGATCTATTTTATTTATATACATTAAAGGAACAACTACAAAGAAATGCATGTTTTAATTATAACTCAGTATTTTCCACCAGATCTTGGTGGATCTACAACAAGGGCATATAACATCGCAAAAGGTTTAACATTAAATAATGTGGAAGTTACGGTAATCACAACATTTCCACATTATCCACATGGAGAGATTCCTTCTCAATATAGGTGGATGCCTTATAAATTTGAAAAAATGGAAGAAATAAACGTTTTGAGAACGTTTATTTTTCCTATAGAATCTAAAGGATTATTAAGAAGATTAATTTTATTTGTATGTTTTATATGTAGTTCATTGATTGGTTTATTATTTGTAAAAAATATTAACATTGTTTGGGTTGCTAATCCAGAACTTTTTGGAATGGTTCCAGGTTTGATTTATAGTAAATTGCATAAAATACCTATTGTTTTAAATGTTGATGACTTGTCTATTGAGGATGTTAATAATTTGAAAATTATGAAGAATAAATCAATTGGTTATAAAATAGTAAAATTATTATCAAAATTAATGTATAGAAAACCTGAGGCATTAACGCCAGTAAGTCCAGGTTATGTTGAAATTCTTCAAAGTTATGGTGTAGATAGAAAAAAAATATTTGTAATAATGGGTGGAGTTGATTTAGAAACATTCCGAAACGAAAACTACATAAAAAGAACAAATTCCAAATTTAGGGTTATATATAGTGGATCTTTTTCAATAGCATATGATTTTGATCAAGTAATAAAAGCTGCTAAAATCCTTGAAAATAAAGGATCCTTTGAATTTATTCTTCAAGGAAAAGGTGAGTTAGAATTATCTATGAGAAGTTTAATTAAAAATTTGAATGTATTAAATGTTAAAATTTATTCTGAAGTTTTGAGTAGAAAAAATTTATCTAGGTTTTTGAATACGGCTAATGCTTTAATTCTTCCTTTACGTGATTTTGGGGTTCCCTATCTTGGAATTTCTACAAAATTATTTGAGTACCAAGCGGTAGGAAAACCAATAATTTGTTGCGCATATGGGCAACCTGCAATGTATATAACAGAAACAAAATCTGGATTAAATGTTTTTCCTGGTAACCTCGAAAAATTAGTTGAGGCAATAGTAGAATTAAGTAAAAATAAAAAAATGTCTGAAAATTTTGGGAAAGCTGGTATTTTATTTGTTGAAAACAATTTATCTTTGGATAAAATTGGTTCAAATATTAAACAAGTCTTTCTAAATATTCTTGAACAAAATTCGCGTGCGCGAAAACATGCGCGCGAATTATTAAATTTCATGTAATGAAACAATAATATATGTAATTTTTTTTAGAATACAAACAAAGGAAAAATTTTAATGGAAGTTGTTATAACAGGTGGAGCAGGTTTTGTTGGCAGAAACCTCATTAGAGTATTGTATTTAAATAATTTTAAAATGTCTAACATCACTGTCTTAGATATTAATATTAAAAATATTGAATATTTAAAAAAATACGGTGTAAAAACGATAATTGCGGATTTATCAGTAAAAGGAGACTGGATTGATGAATTTTATAATAAGGATATAGTCATCAATCTTGCAGCTCAGCTTTCTTCACCAAAACATGAACTATTTTACAAGAACAATGTAATCAATACGAAGAATATTATTGAGGCCATGTTAAGTGCAAATATCCAAAAGATCATTCATTTTAGTTCAGCGTCAGTGGTTTCAATATGGCAGGATAATTATGCTCGAACAAAAGCGGAAGGTGAAACGCTTATAAAAGAAAGTGGGCTCGATTATTGTATTTTACAACCTTCCATTATGTATGGCCCAACCGATGAGACAAATATTGGGTTTCTCATTGAATTCGCCAAGAAATTTCCAATATTTCCTATTCCGGGGCATGGGAAGTGGCCACGACAACCACTGTACGTTGATGATGTTTGTAACATTATAATCCAGATGATGGATATTTTCCCTCACAAAAAAGTATACAGCATTAACGGAAGCGAAGTAATTTTTTTCAAGGATATGGTTAAAATTGTCCTTGAACAGATTGGTGGATTTAAATTTCGGATCTTTTTACCAATCAAATTATTTATTACCTTCATGATGATGTATCAACAAGTGAAAGGCAAAAATGAATTTACTCCTGATCAAGTGAGAGCTCTTACAACAGTTGAGATTTTCCCTATGTATTCTTGGTGGGATGAATTTCATATCTCTCCTACATCATTCCAGGAAGGAGTAAAAAAAATGCTTAAATTTAAAGAACCATTATCTCGCGCACGACTTGCGCACGTGCGATAATTTGAAGTGATAAACGATCGAATGAGAAAAAGGAAAATAAAAATAACTGTAGTAAGTACTACGCCTGTGAGTGGAAGACCTCCTAAATTTATTATAACTCTTCAGAAAAAATATCTAGTTGAATTTATTACTAGACCTGGGAACCAATTCCTGTTAACACATTTAACAAAATATAAAAATATTCATATTCGTCAAATCGGTCCTGATTTTTCTAAAAAGGATATTTTAAGTCAAATTAATTTCATTATTCAATCAATTTTTTTAATTTTTTTTTCGAATTCAAAAATTATATATTGTTTCAATCTGTTCTCTTCTCCTATTGGTGTATTTAGTAAAATATTTTTGAACAAAAAATTTATTTGTGATGCAACTGAATTTTTTGGAACTGAAATATCCATAAATAATACTAATAATAAATTATATGAATTTATTTATTATTTAAAAATGATTCCTATTCTAATAGCGGATGCATCTACAATAGCTGAACCTTATCCACAGAATATACCAAAATATGTTAAGGATAAACTTATTTTAATCTACAATTTTCCTTCATCCAAATTATTTAATTATAATATAGAACCTAATAATGATTTTTATAAAAAATACCCTCTGGCAAGAAACAAAAAAATTATTGGTTACATAGGAAATGTGAAATATGGTTTAGGCTTAGAAAAAATAATTAAAGCTTTTTCTAAAATTGAGAATAATGTAATATTACTAATTGTAGGTGATATTTTACCTTCTAGAAATTATAAAATTTCAAAAAATTATATAGAAAAATATTGTGATTATTATGGCGTTAAAAATAGAGTTATAATAACAGGATATATAGAACATACAGAATATCCATCTTATTGTAAAGTTATTGATATTGGGGTTATATATTTACAACCTTTAAGCGATTTTTGGGTAAATTATTCTTTACCTATAAAATTATTTGAATATATTGCACTTGGTATTCCTTTTGTATCTACAAATTTTAAAACAATTAAAAGATTTAGTAATGGATGTTGTTTATATGTTGATCCAAATAACATTAAGGAACTTATTGACGCTTTTAATATATTACTTAATGATAATATTTTATATACCAGTTTAAAAAGGAATTGTATAAAAAAATCATGTTTGTATGTATGGGAAAAACAAGAAAAATTAATTTTTAATATAATTGATTATGTTATAAATTAAGAATATAAAGATATGTTAAATCCATTTCTAAATGTATTTTTAAATTATATGAATCCATTAAGAAATTTAAATATATTGTATAAAAATTCAATTTATAATAATGTCGATATAAATTTCTCATCATCGTTTACAGGTAATTTATTTTTTACTTGTGATTTAGAATTAACACCATTATTGATGAGAGGATTGAGTAAACAAAAATCTAAAATTGAAATTGAACATGGTTTAAAATACATCTTAAATATGCTAGATAAATATAAAATATGTGCTACCTTTTTTACAGAAGGTTATTTATGTAAAAATTTTCCTGATCTAGTTTGTTCAATTGATACTAACATTCATGAAATCGGATGTCATGGTTATGATCATTCTATTTACGGAGATTTTTGGTTTCCAAATAAATTATATAATTTTAAAAATTTATCCTTACAACAAAGAAAAGAACATATAAATAAAACAAATATATTGATAAAAGGAATTACCGGTTACGAACCTTTGTCATTTAGAGCTCCATTTTTAGCTATTGATGAAAAAACCTTAAATCTTCTTGAAAAAGAAGGATTTTTAATAGATAGTTCCTTGTACAATGTTTGTTTTGGGAAAATTTCTAATCCTTATCATCCTGATAATAAAAATATTTTAAAAAATGGAAATATGAAAATATATGAATTTCCTATAACAATGTCAATTAATTTTTATAAAAAGAATTTAATGCAATTATATTACAAACCTATAATAACAGAACCTTTGAATATTGTATATAAAACTTTTTTTATTATGAACAAATTAAATCATTATCAAGGAATAAATATAGTTTTATTAATTCATTTATGGGAATATGTAATTTATAATAATAAAATACAAAAATTAAAAAATAATATTAAAAAATTGGGTGATCTATTTTTTTTTATTAAAAAAAACCAGATAAAGTCTAAAACAATGAAATCAAAATTTGAAGGAAACTAAAAATGAATATTATTTATATAGTAGAAAACTTTCATCCTAAATTAGGGTATTCTTCTTATTATATTCCTAAGAAACTTGAATATCAGGGTCATAATGTGTATGTTATTACTTCTGACAAATTATTTCCTGGAAGTTACTATTCTAAAACAATATATCCAAAAAATGAAATAAGACGAGGTTTCTTTATAGAAGAAGGAATTCCTACATATAGATTATTTAGTTTATATTATAATAACAAATTGATAAGTCTAGGTAATATTAAGGCTTTTTTTAACAAAGTTAATCCTGATATAATACATTCTAATGATTTATTTTATTCAACTACATTTTTAGCTATGCATTATAAAAACAATTTTAATTATAAAATTTTTGTAGATTCAATAACAGGTACATTTGAACCTCATGGATTTAACAATCTATTATTTGGTATATTCAAAAATTTTATGTCACCTTATCTGAAAAAAAATGTTGATCATTTTTTTGCTATTAATAAAGGAACCAAAGAATGGCTTGCAAATAATTTTAAAATTTCAAAGAATCTTATCGATATAATTCCACTTGCTGCTGATCAACATTTATTTTATCCGAGTACAACTATTAAGCGAAATTTTCGCAAAAATCTTTTTTTAAATATGAATAGTTTAATAATTATATATACAGGAAAAATAATACCATCTAAAGATATACATATATTAATAAGTTCATTTAAAATTTTAATAGATAATAATAAAAATATTGATATTAAATTATTATTAATAGGAAATGGACCTAGTGATTACATTACATATATTAAAAAACTTATTCAAATCTATAATCTTAATAAAAAGATAATAATGATTGACTTTGTCGAAAGAACCGAACTTTATAAATATTATAATGTTGCTGATATAGGTGTTTGGCCTGGTAGTCCATCGATTTCGATTATTGAAGCCATGTCTACTGAACTTCCCATTATTATATGTAAATATCCGGAAAGAAGGGAGGATGCTTATGATACTTCTCACTTGTTGGAATATGAAAATGGATTAAGCTTTTATAGAGGAGACCATGTTGCTCTTGCAGCTTGTGTTGAGAAATTAGTTAGTAATCCAACCTTACGGAAAGAGATGGGTAGGAATTCGAGGAAATTAGTTGAAGATAAATTGAACTGGGATTGTGTCGTGGCAAAATACTTGGAATTCTACCGGAAGTTTGTGGATAAGTAAAATGTTCGCGCTAAGCTTTTTAATTATTAGTGTTAAATGGTCTTTATCCCCATTTCGCGCGCGCGAGAAGCCTTCGAGGTCTTTCGATGGATGCTGTGACAACTTCATGACGAGAAAGTGTCGCACACCGGTTAAGAGCCAAATATTTTTTCACGCTAAAAAAGAATAGAAAGAAAGATAGAATGAATGATGTTTATTTAAGTGAAAAGGAACTAATCGAGTGGATGAACCAATGGTCAAATCGAAAAGTAACTAGGGGAAAAAGTATTAAAGAAATTTTATCATATAACGGGATTTCCTTATGGGGGTTTTATCAAGTGCCTATTTACTCTGTACTTAAAATGATTCCAACTAAAAAAATTCGATCATCTACTAATATTATTTTAATATATTTGATGAATAGATTTTGTAAATCATTTCTTATCATTAAAACAATAATAAGATTTGTACTTGGAAAATTAATATTAAAAGAAGAAAATTACCTGAAGAAAAACCAAAGGAAAATCATGATCATCGGTTCTAATTGGATTGATACAGCGGATCCTATGTTAGAGAGTCCAAAGCAAGATTTAATTTTTGGTAGTTTAATTAAAGCTTGCAAAAAGAACTATAATATTATAGCATTAGATCAAGATATTGTAGTCGAGTCCATGAGATTGTTGGATTTAAGAAAGCTCTTTGAAAAGGCGAAATACAATAGAGGTATTTGGAAGACAATTGAATCTTTCACGACATTTGAAGTACTTTACAAGGTTTTTAAATATAGTAGAAAAATCGAAAGAATGTGGAAAGAATTGCTCTGTGATCCTAACTTTATAAATTCATTAAATCCCAATGGTATAAACATTTTTTGTATATTAAAACCTACATTTAATCATTTGGCTAAATATATAACGGTTTCTAGCATCTTATACTTAGAACTAATGAAAAAAGCCATTAGTATCGAGGGACCAGACTTGATAATAATATCTGATGAATATGATACTATAGGAAAAGCAGCAACATTAGCTGGAAAACTTAATGGTGTTCCAACCTTGGCTATTCAACATGGAACTATATATCCTCTTCATCCGGGATATATTCATTTTCCCTCGGAAGTTTCTAAGCAAGTTTCAATAAATCACAGTTTAATCCCAGATAAGACAGCAGTTTATGGGTCATATACAAAAGAAATCTTAAACAATCATTGTAATTACCCGAATGATGCAGTGGAGATAACAGGTCAACCTAGATACGATATATTGGCAAGAGTTAAAGAAATATTCGACAAAGAAGAGTTCTTAAAAAGATATGGGCTTGACACTGATAAAAAAATAGTATTGTTAATAACACAAAATCGCCGGGTTTCAGAAAAATTTCTTCGTACTGCTGTAAAGGCATTGAAGCAGTTAATAGATGTCCAAACGATAATAAAACCACATCCAAATGAGAATAAAAAATGGCTTATGGAAGTGTTAAAGGAAGAAGATTATAAGGCAGTCATTTTGAACCCTAAAGCAAACACTTACGAAGCGCTGTATGCATGCGACCTTATGATAACAGTTTATTCTACTGTTGCTATAGAAGCAATGTGTTTACGTAAACCTGTGATTATCGTTAATTTACTTGGGATGCCAGATCCTTTGCCTTACGTTGACATTGGAGCAGCTTTAGGGGTTTATGAAGAGGGAGATGTAAATCAAGCGATAACTGATGCATTATTTAAAACAGAAATTAAGGAAAAATTAATAGAAGGTATGGAGAAATTTGTAAATTATCATTTGTTTGATATCGGAAACGCAACTAACAACATCATAAACTTAATTAATAATTTGTTGTATGTACAAAGGAAATCTTCTAATGGAAAAGTATCGCGATGAAGATAAAAATAGAACTTCCTAAGGCAAGTCTGTTTTTCTTAACTACTCTGATAAGTACATTAATTTGTTTTTTAGTTGTTTCAAGATTTGTAAATGATCCTGTTGTTTTATGGGTTGGTGTTCCTTTTTCATTCTTTTTATCTCTCTTCTTCATTAATTTAGTATTTGAAGACAAGAAAAAATTAGTACTCAAAGGCATCACATCATGGATTCAGATTTTCTATGTCATAGTAATAGTTTCAATAATTCTTGTAATATTCACCCCTTCCATTCCATATTTTTACGGTGATCCGACAATTGACGGATGGCTTAAGATTCCTGTTCTTAATTGGTTAAGATACTTTTCAGCTATAATTTTGACTGCTTTTTCACCAGGATATATTTTACTTCGGATAATTGATCGAAGAAAATCAATCACAGGTATTGCCTCTTTTGTATTATCCTATCTTTTTAGCTTGTTAATTTCTTTCGTAGTAGGGTTTACGATTTTAGAACTTAATTTCAACCTCTTCGATACCTCAAAAATACTACTTGTCTTTTTGAACCTAATGTTACTAATCATCTATCATTTAACCAAAAGAAATAATTATAAAGTGAGTAAACAAAAGAAATTTCTTACTATTTCGAATGAAATGGTATTATTTGTTTCATTATTGTCAGTTATATTAATCGGATACATCTATATTGTTCAAGTAACTTATCCCCTCGTAGCAGGTGACCCTTGGGACATGCTTTTACGAGCAAACCAATATTCTGAACAGTTCCAGATTCACTGGGGACTTATTATGCCTAGTGAAGGAAATTATTTTTTGTTTAACATTTATTTAGCTGTGCTTTACTCGGTGTCAGGTTTACCTTGCGCGATCTCTTATGAATTGATGTATCTATTAGGATTTCTCCCAGTATTAGCCTTTTATGCTAGTCTTAAATCTTGGTTTGCTGATAAAAAAAGCAAAATACCTCTGATCGCTACTTCTCTTTCATTACTATTGGGTTATATGTCTATTCTTACTTTATGGGAAATTGCTATTGATTCTGACAAATCATTGATAAAAATGGTATACAACAATTTTCTATACATTAGCATACATTATCTTCCTAATGTACCGACCGCCTTGTATCTAGTAGGTATACCCGGTTTTTTTATGTTCCTATACCTTCTCGAAAACAAAATGGAGAACAGAACGAAGGTATTTTTCATGATAATTTTAATGGTGACTATGTACCTTGGGCACTATCCTGAAACAATGGTTTCGATTATATTTCTAATTGTTTACATCTTATTTTTTCAACGAGAAAAACTCCCTAAACTTGGATTGATACCTTTATCTGCTCTTTTCATAGTGACTGTAATCGATTTAGCTACTTTAAAGTATCAAACAATCCCTGAAATCATATTAGTTCGCTATTGGAATGCTATAACGATTAATCCTCAATATCTCTTTACATTCATCCTTGCAATGGTCGCAGTTTTTTCTTCGCTTTTCAGATACAAACTGTTTATAAATCCACTTATACAAAGCTTTATGTCAAATTTACTAGAAAGATTTCAATATATATTATGTAAAGCATGGAGATTTTTTCGATGGGCTTTTCTATATTTTTATATGTTGGGGATAATTATATGGTTCTACCTCCCAAATAACATTACTGAAAAATACAGTTTAATAAATTTCTCGCCTTTCTACACTTTCGCACTAAGGTATGGCCCAGTTGGGTTATTCTTCATACTCTCCACTTTCGCTTATCTCTCTGATATTATTAAGAAAAGAGAGATTCTCTTCTATCTTACAATGACTGTTTTATCTCTTTTTGCCGAGTATTTACAAACTATTTTAGGCATTTATATTTATTATCCTTATAGGTACGCTACTTTCTCGTTCGCTGGAATGTTAGTAATTGATGCTTATGGTCTTATAAGATTCATGAGCCTCAGATTAACTTCTACAAAACGAAAAATGCTTTTAATTATTATTTTATTTGTCACAATTCTTCCTGGAGCTATTGGTACTACCTTCTTCTATTCAATGTCATCGAATTACTCCAAAACAATAAATTCTGTTTCTATGCCGGAGCTAAAAGCGTTCGAATACATTAATCAAAACTTGAAAAGTAATGTCAGTGTGCTAACATTCACCAGTGATTCGACTAGAAAACTTAGAGCCTTTGCCAAACTTAATGAAATGCAAGTATCTTTTCTATCTGACTGGTGGAGCTTTGTCTTTGAACAAGCAAGTGAACCAGCCATCCCACTATGTGTTCTTAGTAAAAACAATGTTAAATACATTTATCTGAGTGATTATGATAAGATTAATATTAACAATTCAAATTTTGGATCATCTTTTCTCTCAAATCTTCTAACATATTTACCGATCGTTTTTTATGAACGTGATGGATGGAAGGAGTCTACTATATATGAGGTACCTCCTTTTTCTCCACCCTCCTCTTCTTCGCTTTTAGCCATTCTTGATGATCCGTATTCTTCTAAGTTATCGCTTGATCTTCATAAATTCAAGTTCGGGGGTATTGCGAATATTGAAGGCTCGGAACCCGAAGATTGGGGTAGTGCAATTACTAACGGTATTTTAGATGTGTGGATAACTAACACTCGTGCAAAATATTGCTACGTTGTATATGATTTTTCTGATCTGAATATAAGCACAAATGAGTATAGAGAGTTTACTGCTAGTGTTAGAACAGATGAAAACTCATACTTTAGCGTGTTTTTGTATAACTCTACAGGGCTTATTCAATGTCCTTCCTACCGAACTATAAGTAGAGAGTTCACAACAATACATAGTATTTTACCTGAAAAAAATATTGTTTCACTTATTAAAATACGTGCTGAATTACCTCTACAAATTAATGAGACAACTACTGCTCATATCTACCTATCTCAAATCGCTTTTAATCGAGGGACGGAATTATTGAATATAATCCTACCCTCATATGCTTACTGGGATTACCGCATCCTCTCGTTATCGGAGCACTCATTTTTATCAGTTGACTATCTTTCTAATCTGAACATCTCAACACTTGTTACTTCTGAATTATCCCTTAACTCAAAAAACATTCAACCCATCCAAAAATGGTTAAGCGATGGAGGAAACTTGATTGTTATGGGAGGTACTTATGAAGGTGCATTTTCGAAGATGTTGTCCCTAAATTTTGATGAAAAATTAGTAGCATCTGAAATTCGATTAAATTCAAATCAAATTGTTAGAATACCACAAACTCGTGTAGAAAAAATTCAAGTCAATGATGCTACAACAATCCCTATCTCTTATTTTACTCTTGAGGGAAAAGACATTTCGGCACTAAGTTTATACAAACAATTTGGCAAAGGGAAAATTATTTATGTTCAGGTTGCTCCCCTCTTATCTCAAATTGATAAATTGTCTAAAGATTATCTAAAATTATTTGAAACAGTATCTGAGATAATTGTATACGATGCTAGGATTGCTAATGTAACGATATCGCGATATGTCCCGAATTTCAATGATTGGCCTGCATTAAGTTTTATCGAGGGAAATATATACGTAAATGGTGATATCGATCTTAAGGCGAATTTCATAGCACTTCCTCAACTTAAAAATATACAGATACTGGAACCTACACTTTTTAGAAACATGAATATAACTTCTATACAATCATACGGTAATACGAGTGTTATTATGACCAACTGTTCCGCAAAGTTTAGTTTCCGCCCATCCGACATTGTTGATTTAAGTTACAATTGCACACGCACGGGCGTTGAGGTTGAGATGACCCCTAAAGAAAAAGGAATATTGAAAATATCTTTTCAGAACTCAACGGGATACTATGAAGTTATTGTAACTAATGAAACAGTGAAATTTATTGTTCCTCCATCGCAACATATGATTGCACTCTCCCCTACAATTGAAGTTGTAGGCAAAACCGACTTTGACTATTCAGTTATTCTTGTCCACCTCGATAAAGGTTACTATGCACTAGGAAACGCTGTAAGAGAAGAAGTATCAATCGACGGTTATTGCAGTTTTAAGACAGAGCATTCAAGTGAGGGAATATCGCTAATTTCGGATTTCAAATACGATGGGACGGTAACGAAGAAAACTGAAACAAAAAATTACGAACCTGGAGTCGATTGGAACCAATTGCTCTGGTCCTCTCCTCATCTCATTTTGTTATCTGCAGTAACTTTACTAGCAATACACATTGAAGTATTAAAAAGAAGAACGAAAAAATGCGATCGATTCGGCGGTGAACTAAATTAATTAAAATACTTATGCCATTCGATTTTTCTACTGGAATCATAATGCGTTGCAATTTTGAAATAGCGAAGAGGCTTGACCCTGATATATTTGAGATATACACTTTCTGTAAGGAAGGGAAGGTAGGAGACTTGCCGAAAAATATAATTCCGATTATAACGAGAGAAGGAGGGGCGTTCAGAAATTTCTCCGTCTTGCCTAGAATGTTAGATAAAAAAGTAAATATAGTTCAAACTATTGGTGGTTCACCATCTGATTTTATACTTAGCTCATTATGCAAAATCAAGGATCCAAGAATAAAACAGGTTGTACATACTACTTTTTCCACCTCAAGAGTAGATGGAGGGACGTTATGGAATTACCTCAGCGGCATCTCAATGTACAAAGAGGCAGATGTCATTGTGGCTGTTTCGGATTACGTCAAACGATCTTTAAAGAAGTATCACAGCATCGAAAGTCAGGTAATCTATAATGGCGTGGATACAGAGTTTTTTCATCCCGAACCCCATCACAATGAACGAATAAGGGTACTGTATGTAGGCAGGCTACAGTATTTCAAGAGACCATTATATATCACAAAGTTAGCCAAAGACTTCCCTCAACTGGATTTTTCAATATACGGTGATGGTCCCCTTAAACCTAAACTTGAAGGCGTTTCGCACAATTTAAAGAACTTTACTATCCATTCGTTTACGCCGCATGAAAAGCTTAAACATGTCTATTCTAACTCCGATATTTTCTTATTTCCGAGTATTTTTGAGGGCTTCAGCTGCAGTATGCTTGAAGCCGCAGCCTCTGGGCTACCCATTATTGCCTCTAATGCCGCGTCCATGCCTGAATTTATCGAACATGGCAGAGAAGGGTTTCTTTTTAGAAATTATGAACAAGCGAAGAAGTTCCTATCATACCTGATTGATGATGAAAACACAAGAAAGGACTTTTCAAATCATGCACGAATTAAATCCCTGAAATTCGATTGGAAAGTCATCGCGACGCAGTATTCCAATTTATATAAGAGATTGGTTGAGGAAGCATAAAACACGACAGTCGTGCGGAGTTTATGAAAAAACGTTGTTTCTAATGACAGTGCGGTCCTATGAGAACGTTTTCAAGAGCTCCGATGCCCAGACAGCATCCCCTGTTAGTTCCGTAGGCCATCTAACGCTCTCTTACTCATATTCTTAAGCTTTCTCTAAGTCAACCCCTATCCTCGCCCCTGTAAGGCTCATCCCTTCTAGACATGAAGTACATGATCCGAGCCATCTCATGAGCAACAGCCACCACAACGCACCCAGTACTCCTCCGCCTCGACACCCGCTCATACACTCCTCTGAACCTATAATCATACCTGACAGCCGCCTGAGCGCACTCCACCAGCGTCCACCTCAGCCTCCTGTTACCGGGCGCGCTGGCTTGTCCCTAAAATGGTTAAAAATGGTCTTAATTCCCCTCATCAAATATAAGGGCTATCTTGGGCATTACATGAACTCCCATCCTTATCACAGAACCCACTCTTCTCGAACCTACAGATCTGGCTCAGCCCACCAAAACTCAACGACACAACACCGGTCAACGGGTTCAGGAGCATCCCCTAGACCTTACCGGATCCGAGAGGCACCGATGAAGCGTATCTAGGCCTCAAACAGCCCTTCACCGGCCGCTTGCCCTTCACATTGCACCTCGCAACGCCGGTGAGCCGAGGCGGATGCTCAATGTGTTGTGGTAGACCCCGTTTCGCTGAGGAAAATGCCTGGAACTCCCTGGGTCCACTGTCCCTGAGCGTTTTATGATCCTCTCGTCAATAGGGTCCATTAATTGACTGTAAAGGTGAATACGGGTTTAAAACCATTTTAGACCAATATCGGGACAAGCCAGCGCGCGCGACGCCGCCGATCCGCGTTCTCTCCCCTGACTGGTGGACTGAGGGCGCCAACCCCATCCACGACGCAAAGGCCTTGTCTCCGCGGAACCTGCTGATGTCACCGACCTCGGTCAGTATCAGCATCGCGGTGAAGTAGCCGACGCTCGTCATGGCCATGAGAAGCCGAGCCCTTCGCTCCTCCACCGCCAAGGCGGCGATCTTCTCCTCGATGACCTCCACGATCATCCATCGTCGCCAGAGGCGCAAGGTCGCTCCGCAGTATGGCATCGTCCACGAAGCCGAGGTTAAGCTCCCTTCAGCCAAGCGATGTTCACCCTGCTGAAGGGAGTCGCCTCGGGCATACGGAGCCCGTGCTTTTCGAGTATCGCGTGGATCCGGTTCTTGACCCCGGTACGGGTCTTGACCAGCTTCAGGCAGTGGCGGAGTAGCTCCCTCCTGCTTCTCAGCCCCTCCCCGGGAACGTAGCAGGTCGGCATCATGTCGGCTCTCAGCAGGCCCGCGAGGGTCTTGACCTCAACCTTGCCGGTCTTCACCTTCGCCTCCGCTATCGCCTTCACCATCTGGGGGTGTGCCAGCTTGACCTCGTGGCCGGCCTCGTTGAGCGTGTCGTAGATGGGCTGCCAGCAGTAGCCGGCCTCCATCGCTATCTGGGCTTTGTCGATGTCTCCGATGAGCGTCCACAGGCCTTGGGGGTCGTTGCTTATTCTTCCTCATCTGATGATGTTTCCTTCCTCGTCCGTTAGTGTCCCGTAGCACACTCGTTTGTGGACATCTAGCCCGACGTACATCAATTCTTCTTCTCCTCCTCCCATTCATTGTATGGCTTTATTCGATGTTAAATGAAGGAGAACCCAACATGTCATCTAAACAGCCAAGCGTGCACCCATGTTGAAGAGAATCAAACAAGAAATATTATAAATATTTGAAGAAGTATTAGAAGAGGAGGAACTTAAATGTCTTTTGTTCTAGCGACAAGTGAAATCCGCGATGGGAAAAAAATAGGAAAAATTTGCATAAAAGGACTAAAAAGAACTAATAACTATGCACAGGGAAAAAATTTATTAATCTTTAAGGGAGAAACTTATCCATATAGTTTACAAGAGCTTTTCAATGATTTCTTCAAAGAAGGAATAGATATTGTCAAAAAATTAAAAGGAGAATTTTTTATTATTATATATAATAATGATTCGAATAATTTATATATTGCTAATGATAGATTGGGTAGAGAAACGCTTTTTTATTTTTATGACCATAAAAAATTAATTATTTCGGACGACTTTTGGGAGATCATTAAGATAATCGAACCCAAAGAATCTGATGTTGATACACAAAGTGTAAAAGAGCTTGTTATTTTTTACTACCCATTGTTCTATAAAACAATAATCAAGAATTTAGATTTCTTACCAAATGCAAGCATTGGAGAATTTTCGCTGATAAACCAAACATTAAAGCTGAAACAATATTGGGATTTTCGTCTCCAAATTGATAACTCTTTGACTGTTGAAGAAGCTGTTCAAAAGTTAGACCAATTTTTGGACAGTGACTTGAAGCAGATAAAAGACCAAAACGATCCCTGTGCTACTTATGGTATTGGCTTAAGTGGAGGTTTAGATACGAGATTAATACCATATTATGCATTGAAAAATGGCATAGTCTTGAAAAGTTTCATAATTGGGAAAAAGAGACCCCACAGGTTTGCATTGTCAAGAAGCCATAAGAATGCTAAGACATTGGCAAAGTATTACGGTCTGAATCATTACGAAGTTGAATCTGCCTCTGAAAGCTTCGAGGACAAAAGCTTTTACGATGTAAGACATTTTCCAATCGGTCCATCTCAGTTTTTTAAAATCAATGTCAAAGACATACCCAAATTTGATATTCTTCTTACTGGAGCCTTGGGTGAACTTGTGGGTGGGGCAATACGGCAGAATATAATGCAATTGAACAATGAAGAACTATTAGATGAGATTTTGACTCAATTAACTTGTGCAAAATCGTCAACTACCACTTCTAGCGTATTAAAGAAAGGTTTTAATTATGTATTTCAGCTAAACACGCCTTCTACGGATAGAAAACAGCAGGAAATGGTTGAAGAAATAATGAGCAACAACGAATTTACTGAAGCCATCAATAAGATTCGCAATTTCATTAAGGAAGAATCAAACAAATCTAACATTGAAATCTTTCAAAAATATTGGATATTTCACCTCGGATCAAAAAACAAATATGGTGCTTATGAGAGCTTGCAAGGACAGAGAAAATCACACTCTATTTACTATCCCTTTGTTCTAGACGAATTATTGACTTGGAAACCAGACTTCTTCATAGACAGAAAAATATTAAAATCATTACTCTTAACAAAATTCCCTAAATTAGCCAAAATTCCCCTGCAGGATTACCGTGTTCCAATTTTTTATTCTTTTAACAGAAGGTTTTCATCATTAAGGAGAATACGCTATTTACTGGCATACATTATACGTGGGAGCGGATTCTTTGGTTATGTAGATTGCCCAAAAAGGTATGATGAATATTCTAATAAGATTTTGTCAAAAAATAACGAAATTTTCGATAAAATTTTCGATAAAGGAAAGATTGTGAAGTTAAGACAAAAGAATATAATTGCTTTTGATAATTTATTGAAAGTTAAATTGTTATTAGATATAATTCAGAATAAAGACTACAAGCAGTTCTGAACCATCTGGCATAGGGGTAGGATACGGCGTTTGAACCGTTGTGTTTGGATGAAGGCCCATAAATCTGAGATTGGGCTCTGTCCAAAAACAAAAGAGTCAGCATAATTTGACATTTATTAGTTAAAGAGGTTATAATAATAAAAATGTAGAATCAACATAATGAGTGGTTTAGGTATTATGCGCGCGCGGTCCATGGATGTGGCGTATCCTCCGCCGGTCCACGAACTCGCCGATGAAGGCCCCCATTCAAGAGCCCAAGGGAGCCTAACCCAATACACCTAGCCCTATGCAACCATGGCTACTTGAGACTCTCTAGGGAAGGCGATGAAGGCAACCGGACCTGAACCCATGGACGACCGGACGATGGACGGACGCCGACAAATTCTCCAACCCACATCGGACTCCCATGGACTCGAATGGACAGCGGGGGACCTCCACGTTTGGGACGGAGACTCGAGCGGACAACCGTGGACCTAGGAAGACGAGAATGGAACGCTGAGTAGAGCCTCCATAATCTACAGAGACAACGCTTCGAAGAGAAGGTGCGCGCTTGGCTGTTTAGAAATTCTCTATCCTATAACACCCACATCCAACTACCCAGCCCAACCACATAGAACTCTACCCACCAAACCCCATTCCACCCACCCAATCACCATGAAGGATCAAAACCCCCCCAAGACAGCGAAGAATCACCCTAGGCAGGCCCCGCCCCCCGAGGCAGAGACTGACTTGGCTACCCAACGAAGTGCTTGATACCCCTAACCAGATCCAGCTGCCCAAGCCAAACAGCAGCACAGGCGACCGCCAGCATCGCAGTGAGGCTCAAAGCGACGTGGATCGAGACCTGAGCCAGCCCCCTGACCCTAAGCCCATCCAGAAGCAGCCACTCCTTAGCCCGGCCGAACAGCCTCTCGATGCTCCACCGCTTACGGAACAGCCTCACGATCCTCTTAGCCCCCTTTGCCACGAAGTCGCGCCCCACCCTTAAGGCGTCCCTCACCCGCGAGTCCCTCCTCACCGGTATCACCGGCTCGGCTCCAAGCCACTCAGCCACGTTCCTCACGTTCACGGAGCTATACTGGCTGTCAGCGAGGACCGCCTTGAACCTGACTCCGAGGCTGCGCACCTTCTCCAGCAGCGGCTCGAAGTATACCTTATCGTTCTCGTTGCACGGAGCCACCGTGAAGGTGATGGGCAGCTCCGAGTCAGCGCAGCAGGCGGTGTGTACGCGGTAGCCGAGGATGAAGCCTCTTCTTCCACGTCCGATCCTTGCATCTTGGTCGCTTCTTCCGGTCCTGTTGTCCATAGCCCTTCCGCTGAAGGCCTCGATGTGTGTGCTGTCGACCGCGACCACCTTGCCGATGAGGATTCCCGATTCTAGGAGCTTCAGTGTGAGCTGGTTGAAGATCCTTAGGTAGGTCTCCTCCCCGAGGCGGTGTCTGAACTGGGTGAAGAGTCCGTGGCTGGGGGTCTGGTTTCTGAGGCCGCATGCCCTGGCTGTCTTGTGGTCGTCCTCAAGCCGGAGGGAGAGTCGTCAGTCGCTGGGGATTCGGAGTAGGTGTTTGGCTATCTGGGCTTTCAGTATGGCGAGTGGCTTGATAGGTGTTCTGCCTGGTCCTGTGTGGTGGTAATGGTTCGCCAGGCCCCGTCTTATCTCGTCTGTGTTGAGGGAGTCAAGCACGCGCTTAACATTCAACCTCCCTTCAAGGGAGAGTGGGCCTGGGTTCTATAATAATTTCTAAACAGCCAAGCGCGCGAGAAGCGCTTTTTAATTACTATGAGCGTAGTTATAATTCGAATGCTATAACATTCTCTTATGCTAGCCGGAACTTTTAAAGGAGAAATATGATGACTGAGGATAGATTTAATTTTCTGCATTATAATAAATTCACTCTTATACTATTAATCATTATTGAACTTTTTTACTTCCTTCTATCTCTTACAGCGATGCCACCGTTATTAATGGCTATAATCGCTTTTCCCTCCTTATTTATCCTTCCAGGCGTGATGATTCTGGCCGTTCTTAGAATATGGACGAATAATGTGGTAAAGTTGGTGGTCGAGGGCTTCTTTGTTTCAACAGTGGTATTGGTTATAATGACATCGCTCATGTTTTCGCTAGACTTCCCTCTAAACCCCTATACATTTTCTCTCGCAGCGTTAATCCTTGTGACATTTCTTGGTATCGTTGCGTTAATTAGAAAGACGGAGTTTAAACCCATCAGGTATAACATCCTCTCAATTGCCCTTGTATTATTAGTATATGTCGCTTTACTCTTATACTTCAATAGGCTTCCACGACTATTGTTTCCGGATGAAACGGACTACATCTCTTCAGCCAGATTGGGCATTT
>Ga0315289_10004310_pt1 | contig 21236 bp, 15 predicted proteins | sample YL17G11_40_MG_FD_203452 | JGI IMG/M metagenome (GOLD analysis project Ga0315289, IMG submission 203452) | Sediment microbial communities from Yellowstone Lake, YNP, Wyoming, USA - YL17G11_40 | ecosystem: Environmental > Aquatic > Freshwater > Lake > Sediment | place: USA: Wyoming | collected... | reverse complement strand
CCTCCCACCCCGCTTCCAACCATCCAACTCTCTCTCTCTCTCCTCTCTCTCTCTCTCTCTCTCTCTCTCTCTCTCTCTCTCTCTCTCTCTCTCGCTCTCGCTCTCTCTCTCTCTCTCTCTCTCGCTCTCTCTCTCTCTCTCTCCCTCTCTCAACAAAGAAAAAGCGGCGGCTCATGTTTACAAAGAACGAAACGAAATCACAAAAGGCTTTCCCTCCCTTCTCTCTCAGAGGTTGACGCGGTAAAAGTCTCCCTGCTCCAGCTCCTCCGCGCCCCAGGCCCCCCACGCGGCCTCGGCCTCGGCCGCGGCGCGCCTGGGGTCGGCGTCGGCGCCGCCAACGCCGCCGCCGCCGCCGCCACCGCCGCCGCACGCCAGGGCATATGGAGGCTGCAGAGGAGGAACCGCCGGCAGCAGCTGCTGCTGCTGCTGCTGATTTTGCGAAAAGGGCGCGAGCGGGGGGCGCCTCTGATGTTGATGCTGCTGCTGCTGCTGAGGCAGCGCCGCCGCCGCCGCCGCCGCCGCCGCAGTCTCGGAGGAAAACCTGTCGCCAGAGCCGGGACAAGAGGCGGCGGCAGCGGCGGCGGCGACGCCGCGGGAGACGCGGTGCAGGTGCGCCTCCAGCGCCTCGCGCACGCCCTCGGCCTTGGAGCGCTCCTCGGCGGGCATGGCGCAGAGCGCGGCGGCCCTCCTCTCGGCCAGCGCCGCGAGGGCCGCCTCCCTCTCGTCGTCGGCGAGCAGCGGCGCCCGCTTCCTGCGCCTCGTGTGCCCGCGGCCGTTTTCCTCTTCCTCGTCCCCGCCCTCCTCCTCCTCCTCCTCCTGCTCCTCGGAGATCCCTAGCTCCCGCATCTGCGAGTCGAGCTCGAGCGAGAGGGCCTCGGCGGTGGGGCCCCTCTGCGCCGAGAAGGCCCGCAGCCCGTGCGCAAACCTCGAGCGGCGGCCCTCGGCGTCGGGCCCGGGGAGGACGAGCTCGCAGGGGAGCTCTCGGGCGAGAAGGTCGGGGAGGCCGGTTGCTTGCTCCTGCTGCTGCGGCGGCGGCTGCGTCGCCGGCGAATAGAGGGAGGGCGGGGGAGGAGGCGGAGGAGCAGCGGCGGCGGCAGCGGCAGCGGCAGCGGAGAAGCGCTCTGCGGCAATCTCCCACCCTCTCTCTTCCTTCTCTTCTTCCCCTCCCTTCTCCGCTCCTGCTCCTGTTCCTCGTCCTCCTCTTCCTCCTCCTCCTCCTCCGCAGTCCTTGAGCGTGGCCGCCCAGGCGTCGTGGTTCGCCGTCGAGGCGTTCGCGAAAGAGGCGGAGACTCGGACGGCTTGCCTCTCCTCGGGGGACGACGACGGGTTTCCTCCTCCGCCGCCGCCGCCGCCGCCGATGCTTCCGTCGCTCTTCCTCCTCTCCTCTCCTCCTCCCCTCCTCTCCTCTCCTCTCCTCTCAGCGGGGAGAAACGAAGGCATCGGCGGCGCCGGAAGAGCCGTTGCTTCTGCTCCTCGCTTCGGAGGAGGAAGAGAGGCAGCATCAGCAGCGGCGGCAGCGGCGGCGGCGGCAAGAGCAGCAGCAGCAGCCTTGCCCTTGCCTCGAGAAGAAGCCCTGCCCCCCCCTCCCCCTCTGACCGCGGCCGCGGCCTCCGCGGCCGCCCTCCCCGCTGCGGCCACGGCGCTTTCGAGCCTGGCAAGCCGCGAAGCCAGGGCTGCCGGGACGGGGGCCCCTGTGGAAGGAGCAGGAGGCGCGGAAGAGGAAGAGGCTCCCGCCGTTGCCGCAGCCGCAGCGGCCGCCTTCGCCGCCGCCGCCGTCGCCGCCGTCGCTGCCGCTCTCTCTGCCGCGGCGGCGACCGCCGAGGCCACGCGCGCCGCAGTCTCTTCCGCCGCCCGGTCGAAGGCGGCCGCTAGCGTCTTTCGCTGCAGCTCGGGAGCGGCAGAGGCGGCAGCAGAGGCCTCGGAAGGAAACGGATTTTGGTCTTCTCTGTTCTCTCTCTGCTCATCTTCTTCAACCCTGAACCTATCAACCCTTTTCTGCTTCTTCCGTCTCTCCCTCTCTCTCGCGAGCTCCGAGCCGACCGTGTCGAGCTCCCGCTCCAGCGCGAGCTGCCTGGCCAGGGCCTGCTCCAGGCGCGCCCTCTGGGCGGCCGCGCGGAGCTCTGAGGCCTCGAGGAGGGAGCGGGTGACGAGGTCGTCGTTGGTGTTGTTGCTTCCGGCTGTCGGCTGCTGCTGCTGCTGTTGCGCCGGCAGCGGCGCCGAAGGGGGCGAGTTCGGGGCCCGGCGCCGGCTGCCGTGCTGCTGCTGCCTCCTGCTGCTGCTGCTGATGCTCGAAGTATCCACGCGCACGGCAGCGACCGAAGAGGCGCCGTTGGCGGAAAGGGGGCGCAGGCTTCTCCTCCCGGAGGAGGCCCTCGCAGCAGCTCTTCTCGCCTCCCGCCGCCGCTCCGTGGCGGCCTCGGCCCGCGCCGCGCCGAGCTCCGCCGCCTCCCTCTTCGCCCTCCTCCTCCGCTCCTCCCGCCGCGCGCGCTCCCGCTCCCTTTCCTCGACGGAGGCAACGAGCCTGTCCTGGACGTGCAGGAGGTACTGCACGGTCAGCTGCGCTGCGCGGAACAGGCGGCGGAGGGAGACCTGGGAGGGAGGGGCGGGCGTTGAAAAAAAGGGAAAGGAAAGGAAAGGAAAAAACGCCGATGAGGCTTTTGATCTTCTCGGAACCGGAAAAAAACCGTTTCCTCTTCGTCTCCCTCTCTCTCGTTCTCCTTCCCTCTTCTTTCTTTACCTCTGAGAGCTTCCCTCGGGGCTCGGCGTCGAGGTCGCCGTAAGCAACGGAAGAGACGCACTTTTCGAGTGCGTCGAGGTCGGTGGTGGCCGCCTGTTTGAGGAAAACGAGGAAAGAAGGAAGGAATGAAAAAGGGAAGAGGCGAGTGAAGTCTCGCTCGTCGGAGGAGAAACGAAGAAAGTGGGGCCTCCCCCAGAACACACACACGAACAAACCATCCTCTCGATGTCGACGCCGTGGAGGGCACCCCAGTCGATGCGGTCCTTACGGGCGCCGAAGCGGAAGGGAGGCAGAGGAGGAGGCGGAGGAGGGGGCTTTCGGCTCTTGGCAGTGGCCATGTTTTTTTTTCCCTTCGACGCTTTCGCGTTGCTCTTCGTGCCCCTCTTTTTGCCCGCAGCTATTCTTTCCTTGGAGAAAGGAGGAGGGGGAAAGAGAGAGAGGACGACAGGAGGAGGAGACTGGCTACGCCCTAGCAGGAAGCGGCGTCGGCGCGTCTCCCCGTCGCTGCTGTTGGGTTCCTCTCGAGGTCGAGGTCGAGAGAGAGCGGAGGCGAACGAAAAAAAAAGAATGAACATTTTCAGAAGAGAAAAATCGAGGCGAGGCCATTCTTCTTCAGACTCAAAGAAAAACAAAAAACAAAATACCAAACCAGCCACCCATGGCCATGGTTGCTTCACCTCACCATCAGGTAAGGGGCGCGTCGTTCTTGCGTGCATGTGTGCGGCAACGTACGCCCGCGCGAGCAAGAGACGAAAGAGACGAGCGGCAGCGGCAGCGAGCAGGAAGAGGCGGATGATTCAACGGCGTTGGTGACGAAGCCTTTTTTTCGGCTCTCAATGCCAAAGAAGCGTCCCATCTTTCCCTGCTTCCTACCCGCCGCTGTCCGCCTTCTTCCCCCCCCGTTCCTCGCGTGACAGCCTGATCTGTACCCTGCCCTATCCCATGCGCTCGCCTGCGAACGAAAACCGGCTTCCGGTCGAGGCGGAAATGAGACAAGTTGGATTGAGGCACTCGCTCGCTCGCTCGCTGTCAACGGAAAGAAAATGGCCTCTTCCTCCTTCTTCTTCTTTCTGGCTCCTTCTCCCCGCTCCTCGTCCGTTTCGTGACGCTCTCCTCCCTGTGCGACGAGCGGATGAGAGAATACATCGTCCGCTGCCGGACCAGCGCGCCAGCTTCACCCGAAAAAAGCGAGGAGAATTGCGAAGCATCTCGTGCCCTTTTTTCCCGTCCTCCCTCTGTCTTTTTCTCAACCTCCTCCTCTTCCAACCTCCTCGCGTTTTTCCCTTCGTCCCTCTCAACAACAACGACAAAAAAACCAGACGTTCACGGGCGGCGAGCACCTGCTCGACCGCCTGGTCGAGGCCTGCCAGACAGGCCCGCAACAGGCCGGAGCGCAGCCCTCCTCGGCGCCCCCGACGGCGGGCCGGGACCTCGTCCCCTTCTTCTGCGCCGGCGGCGGCGGCGCGGGCGAGCTCGCCTCCTCCTCGTCCGTGGCCTCGGGCTCGCTGTCGGGCCCGCCCCCTCGAGGGAAGCAGCAGCAGCAGCAGCAGCAGCAGCAGCAGCAGCAGAACAGCAGCAGCAACTACAGCAGCACTAGGAAGACCGCGGGACCGAGGACGGAGAAGGTCGTCGTCGTGTCCCGGCCGAAGGCCCCTCCTTCCGGCAGCGCCCCCGCGGCGGCCCCGACCTCGACGCCTGCCTCTTCCTGCTCGCCCTCCTCCCAGTTCGCCGGCCCCGGGTTCTACGTCTCGCCGGCGCCCGAGGAGCTCCCTCCGCCCCCGGCGTCGCTGCTCAGGCCTCGCGCCTCGCCGGTCAGGGGAGGAAACGCACCTCCTGCCGCTTCGACGCCTCCTGCTTCGCAGCAGCAGCAGCAGCAGCAGCAGGCGAACCCGGCGGCGACGGCGGCGGCCGCGGCGACCAGCGGCCTCAGACGCCTGCTGCGCATCTGATGGAGGGATGGACGATACGTCAGTGCCTTCCTTCCCTTCCTTCCCCCCTCACAGTCACCTGTCCTTGTAGAGATAGCAGCATCAGCAGCGAAAAAAACACGAGCGACCTCTTTCCCCTCCATCCGAAAAGAGGGGGCGGCGAAGGAACATGCCCAAAAGCGTGCGCTTTCTTCTCCCCCCTTTCCTTGTGCCACTAGTTCCCTCCTCCTTCTTCCCCTGTGTTCCCCTTGAACCCTTTTACTGCCCTGACCCCCCCCCCCCCCCCTTCTTCCTCCCTCCTAATCGCCCAATTTTTTTTTATAGAAAGCGAACGTATTGGGGAATAGCGCCTCCTTTTTTTGGGGCTCAAAAAGGAAAAAAGAACTAAAAAAGAAGTCCACTTTCTGTTTTTTCGTTCAAGAAAAAAATACCACAAGTCTTTCCTCCCTTCCTCCTCCCCTTCTTTTTTTCTCCGTCTTCTTCTCGTCCCGCCCCCCCGCTCTCTTCAACATGAAGCAAGTGCGGGGGCAGGATAAAAAGGGACAACTCGAGAACACAAGAGGGGGGGTCGAGGTCGGGCTGGAAACCCGTCACACCGTCAAAAGCGTTCGGAAGGCGGGCCCACGCTGCCGGGGAGGCTCTTCTTCTTCCCTCTTCTCCTTTCTTTGAGAGGGATGGAACTGAGGCTTTCCGCTTCGAAACCAAAGGAACGCAATCGCTGTAAATCGCGCCGAGAAAAGATAAGAGAGGCGCAACCGGAACGGAAAAAAAAGAGGAAGAGAAATTAAAAAAGGGAAAAAGTTTTTTTTTTGCATTTTGTTTTTTCTCCCTCTCGTCTCTTTCTCTTTCCTCTCTCTCTCCCCTCTTCCTCTCTCTCCCCTCTCCCCCCCTCTCTCTCTCACTGTCAGCAACAATTCCACACTCACGCGACCCTCCCCCGAGCCCTCGCGGCCCTGCAGAGGTGCCGAAGCGCGGCCTCGTTCTCGGCCAGCGCGTCCCTCGCTCGCCGCGCCGCCGCCCGCAGCGGTCCCTTCAGCCTCGACAGCGCCGACCGCGCGGCCCTCGAGCCCGAGAGCGCGGGCGCGTGCACCCGAACCAGCAGCGTCGCGGCGCGCACGAGCAGCTCGGGGGAGGCCGAGCCCGGCGAGCCGGGCAGCAGCAGCGACCGCACGCGGGAGAGCAGCCGCAGGGCGTCGGCCAGCGGCAGCGAGAGCGCCGCGGCCTCGAGGTCGGCGGGCCTGACGCCCTTCAGAGCGCGGAGCACGTACGCGTCCGGGGAGAGGCCCAGCAGCAGCGGGTTGGGCTGGAAGGAAGGCGGGAGGGAAAGGGCAGCGGCGGCGGCGGGGCGGTCGGCTTTCGCTCCCCCGAGTCGCTGCTGCCTCCTCCGCTTGCTCCTGCCGCCGTCGTTCGCCCCCTCCTCGGCCGCCTCCCTCGCGGCCGCGCCCCTCGCGGCGGCCTCGCGCCTCGCGTCCTCCTCGTCGGCCAGGTCCATGGCCTCGGCGAGCTCGTCGGCGGCGGTCAGGGCCTCGGCGGTCGGGCGCGCCGCCGTCGTCGCGTCGCCGGGCGCGGCCGGGTCGCCCGCCGCCCCGGCGCCGGCGGCGCTCGCGCGCGCGGCGGCCTGGGCGTCGGCGTCGGCGTCAAACATCGACTCGAGCCTGCGCTCGTTCTCCTCCTCCACGAAGAAGGGCTCGTCGCCGCGCCTCCACGCCCTCACCGCCCTGTCGGCCCCTCCGGACAGCACCAGCGCCCCGTCCTGCGACACGGCGAGGCACCAGAGTTCGGGGCCGGAGGAGCCCGCGGCCCCGCCGGAGCAGCCCTCGAGCACGAGCAGGCTCTGCCAGGCGTCGGCGTCCCAGTAGCGCACGCTGCCGTCCTTGGAGGCGGTGAAGACGTGGTGGGTCCCCGGGACGAAGGAGACCGCGGTCACGGAGTCAGTGTGGCCGCGCATGGAGCGGTGGCAGTCGCCGAAGTCGAGGCCCCAGACGCGCACGCTCTTGTCGGCGCCGCCCGACACCAGGAGCGCGCCGTCGCTCGAGACGTCGAGCGCGAGCGCGGGCAGCGCGTGGCCGTAGAGGGCCAGGGCGAACTTGAGCGAGTCGGCGTGGAAGACCTGGATGGTGGAGTCGAGCAGCGCCACCGCGAGGAAGCGGCCGTCCGGGGAGACCTTCGCGCAGAGCGCGTCATCGGCGAGGCGCAGCGAGCGCACGTGCCTGGCCGAGACGGCCGGCGCGGAGGAGCCCGCCGCCGATGCAGCGCCCGTCGTGACCTCCCACTCCCAAAACTTGACGTCCTTGTCGGCCGACGCCGACACGAAGCCTGACCCGTCGGGGAGCGCGGCCAGCGACCAGACGGGCCCGGCGTGCCGCGACGACTCGAGGCGCGAGGCGGCGCCCGTGGCGGCGTCGACGAGCCAGAGGGACCCCGCCTTGGCCCCGAGGACGGCGTGGCGCCCGCCGGGGGCCCACAGCGCCGCCAGCGCGCCGCCCTCGCCCGAGGCGCCGCCGCCGTCGCCTCCGCCCCCCCTTTCTGCGCTCCCCAGCGGCTCCACGCTGCGAACGTGCCGCATCGTCTCGACGTTCCACAGCTTTGCAGAGCCGTCGCCCGAGGCGGCCAGCGCGAGCCTGCCGTCGGGGGCCAGCGCCAGCGCGCGGACGGGCGCGCGGTGTCCCGGGCCGTCGATCGCCGAGGCGCGCTCCGAGGCGGCGTCGGCAGAGGCGGCGACGTCCCAGAACTCGATGACGTTGTTGGAGAGCGCCAGCGCGAGACGGGCAGAGGGGTGCGACTTCTTCTTCTTCCCTCCGACGCCGGCGGGGGAGGAGAGCGCCGCGGGGCACAGTGCCGCGGCGCGCACGCGGTGCTTGAGCCTCAGAGCGGGGAGCGCCTCGAGCGCGTCCGCGGCCTCGACCTCGGCGGCAGCGGAAGCATCGGCTCCTCCTCCGTGTTCGCCCGCGCCGGCAGCCTTGGCGTCCTTGTCGCGCCGCCGCTTGGCCCTGCGCGCGGCGTGCCTCCTCGCGTCGGTGGCGCTCCTACCCCGCCAGACGTCGACGACGCGACCCGAGGACGCGCAGACGAGGACGGGGACTTCTCCTCCGCCGTCCGAAGCCGCCGCGTCGCTTCCTCCTCCGCCTCCTCGCGCCACGGACCACGAGAGCGACGTCGCGCGGTCGGGCGCGGAGCGGCGGAGGGTCCCGGCGGGGAGGAGCGCCGGCAGGGAGCGGGAGGACGTGGCGGCTCCCGCCCTCTCTCCGCTTTCGCCGGTCCCGCCGCCGACGGCGGCCTCGCCGACCCTCCAGAGCACGACGTCGCCGCCGACGCCAGCCGCCGCCAGCAGCGCCCCGCCGCCCGCCGGCGTGAGGGAGGCAGGGGCCGGGCTCAGCGCCCAGAGCTCGCCGCTGCCCGTGGCCACCGTGCAGACGCAGGCCCCTCCCGCGGCGAGGTGCCAGAGCCGCACGCAGCCGTCCTTGGCCGCCGACGCGACGAGCAGCGCCGGGGAAAAGGACGACGCCGCCGGCGAGGCGGGCGGCCTCGCGGGGTTCTTCGCCGAGGCAGCTGCGGCGAGCAGGGCGGCGGACTCGCTCGCGGCGGCGCTGCCCGAGGAGCCCAGAAGGCCGCTGACCACGAAGCAGACCGCCGTGACGGGCGCGGCGTGCCCCCGAAGCCTGCAGAGCCCGGCCTCGGACCCGACGTCCCAGACGACGACGTCGGTGTCGGCGCCGCCCGACGCTAGCAGGTTGCCCCCGCTCGCGCCTCCCTCTCCCGCCTCTCCGTCTCCTCCGCAGTCGTCGTCAAAGGCTAGGCAGGTGACTGCGGAGGAGTGCCCCGCCAGGGAGGCGTCCATGCGGCGCTCGGGGACGTCCCAGAGGCGCACGCGGCCGTCGGCGTGCCCTACGGCCAAAAGAGGGCGAGCCTCCGCAGCAGCGAAGCTCCCGCTTCCGCTTCCGCCTGTTCCGACGAGCGACACCAGGCTCGTCACCTCGCGCGCGCGAGCTCCGGTCGCGGGAGAGGGCGGGGGGTCCAGCTTGGCGACGAGCTCGCCCGTCGCGGCGTCCCAGAGCGCGACGGCCTCGAGCGAGCCGGCGGCGACGAGCAGGCGGCGCTGCGAGTTTGAGGTTGAGCTCGAGCTAGCCGCCGCCGAAGCCGAAGCAGGCGCATTCGATATGTTCCCGTTCCTCGCGCCGTCGAGCACGTACGCGATCGCCGGTGCCGACGTGATGACGCCCAAGGCCCCCTCGGGCTCGTAGCGAAGGTAGGCTTTGACCATCTTCGGCTGCTAGCACGGGAGAGAGGGAGAGAGAGCTTGGAATGCGAATGTCAAGCCGTCAATGCTTTTGGAGTGAACGACAGACGTCGAACGACTCTTCGTAGTCGAGAGAGCCGGCGAGCGCGTGCGCGCGTGATTGTCTATCTCTCTTTCGCGCGCGAGCGTGCTCTTTGAGAAGAGCGGGCTCGGGCGGCAGAAGAGCGAGCGAGAGAGAGGAACGAGGTTTGTTCCTCGAGAGCTTTCTGAAAAGCTCGACCCGAAGTTGTGTGTGAATGGCATTATGCCCGACGTTTCTCGGCGCTGCCCCTTCGACGCCACTCTTCGCCAAACTCGCTCTCTCCCCTTTTTTCGAGCCGTTATGCCCCTCGCGCGGCGACTCGTCGCCTCCCTCTGCCTGATTTTGTTCTCGACGACTCTTCTCTCATCTTCGACACCTCTCGTGGAAGGAGAGCTTCCAAGGGAGAGAGGCGCGGAGAGAGAGAGGGCGGCGACGAGGACGAGATCGACGACGACCAGCGACGATGCTTCCTCTTCTTCTCCTTCCTCTCCTCTCTTCCTCCCTCTTTCCTCCGTCTCCCCCTCCTCAACTCTCTTCCGCGGCTCCACCCTCCGCCGCCACGCCAACCACCGCGTCTACTCCCCTCTTTGGCTCCACGACGGAACCTTTTACGCCCTCGACGAGCGGGGATCCTTCCCCGGAGACGCCTCTGCTCACGTCGCCGGCGCGGCGACGAGGGTCGAGGCTCTCCCGACGGCGAGCGCGGCCGAGCTCGTCGCCACTTCCTTTTCGTCTCCTTCGTCCCTGTGGCTCCCGACGCCGGCTCTGCTTCTGGAAATCCCCTGGCCCGCGCACGTCGACTCGACGGCAGTCTGGATGGAGATTGTGGCGGGGGCGGCGGCGGCTGTGAGGGAGGCGATAGAGGTCGAGGAAGCAGAGACGCATTGGCGGTGGCGGGAGCGACGGCGGCGCCCGCTGCTCGACCTCGTCCTCCGGCCTTTCCTCGCCCTCCGCTCCCCCTCCGCGCTGCTTCCACCCGCTCCCCCGCCGCCTCCCCTCTTCTCCTCCCCCGATCCCGACCCCTCCGTCGACGACAACGGCCGTCCTCGTCGGACTCCTCTGCCCCTCGTGATCCTCCTTCCCAACCTGGACGCGGAGACGTTTTGGCGCTCGAGCCCGGGGGCGAGGTGGGCCCGGGAGGAGGCCCTGCCTCTCGCGCTCGAGGCCGCCGCGGAGGTCGCCTTTGCTGCTGCCGCCGCCGCCGACGGGAGCGGGGGAGGGCAGCGACAGCGGCGGCGGCAGCAGCAGCAGCGGCAGCAGCAGCAGCAGTTCCTCTCCCTCACCTACCTCACCCGGAGCGACCTCGAGCAGCTCTCCTCGTCGAAGAGGGGACTCGCGCCCTGGGCCGGGCTCGAGTCCGTGCTCGTGCCCCACGGGAGGTTCTCGACCCCGAGGCGCGACGCCGGGCTCGGCGGCGGCGGAGCAGGAGAGGGCAGAGACCGTCCCGAGCCCGGCGCCCTCGCGGTCGCCTTCAGGCGCAGGGCCTGGGAGGCCGCGGGCCTGCCCCTCGGAGCCCTTTCCCCCGCTCCTGCTGCCGCGGCGCAGGCGGAGCGCGGGTGCGACCCTCGAGCCGGGGGCGAGACCGGAGGGGGAGGGGGGGGGAGGGGAGCTCGGGACATCGTCCTCGTCTCGGAGCCCTCGCCCCCTCCTCCCCTCTCCAGCAGCAGCAGAAGCAGCAGCAGCAGAGATGAAAACAGCGACAAAGACAGCGGCAACGACAACGCTCTCGCCAACTTTGACGAGCTCTCCTCGGGCCTCGAGCGCGCCGCCCTCGCCCTGGGCCTCAGGGCGAGGCCCGCGCTGCTGACGCCCTCGACCTCGCTGGCGTCGGCGGCGAAGGTCGCGGCGAGGAGCAGGGTCGTCGTCGGCAGGACGGGCGCCGCGCTCGCGGCCCTGGTCCCGCTGCTGGCCCCGGGCAGCGGCGTCGTCGAGCTCGTGCCGCCCAACTGGGAGTGGGACGGGTCGCACCTGCTCGTCCGGAACCTGACGCGGCCGCTGTTCGCGGATGTATCGAAACCGGGGAAAGGGAGGGGCGTCCTCTACGCCTCGTGGCGCCCCGGGGAGCTCCCCAGCTCGCCCGCTTCCCCTCCCTCGCTCGTCTACGGCACCAGAGAGGACGAGGAGCGCTTCGGGCGCTGGTCCTCGCGGGAGTGCGCCCTCGACAGGGAGTGCACCGAGGCGACCGCGAGGAGCTCGCTGAGAGTCGACGTCGCGGCGGTCGTCGACGAGGTGGTGTTGCTCGCGGCGGCGCTGCTGTCGTGCGACAACGTCGATTTCGAAGACTCCGACTCTGTCGATCCGCGAGAGAAGGAGAGATAGCGGAAGAAGAAGGCACCGCAATGAATGTGAAAAGAAGGGGGAAAGAGAGCGCAGGAAAAATCCTGCTTTTTTAAAGATAACAATACCGAGAAGAAAAAAAAACGTTTTCTCCTCTCCATCACGACCCTTCCTCTCCAAACTCGCTCGTGAACTTCTCCTGCACCTCGATATCCTTCGCGGACACCGTCGGCCTCGCCTTCAACAGCGCCTTCTCAAAGTCCCTCATCGTGATCGAGGGCGTGGCCACTCTCCCCGCGAGCCCCCTGTCCGCCAGCTCCGCCAGCGTCGCCGCAAAGGCGCCGGGCTCGCCGGGCGAGCACGCCTCGAGCATCTCCCCGCCCTCTGCGACCCCGGTCCCGCTCGCCTCTCTGGGCATGAAGCTCCGGAAGTGCGTCGCGTCCTGCGTCTTCCGCACGGGCTCCATCAGGACGTCCTTGACGACGACGGCGATGTCGGACCCCGAAAACCCCTCGGTCCTCGCCGCGAGCGCGTCGTAGTCCTTGGGGCCCGCGAGCGTCGAGGGCGTGTCTCCCAGGTGGACCTTGAACATGTGGCTCCTCGCGGGGAGGTCCGGGAGCGGGATGTAGATGCGCTTGTCGAAGCGGCGCCGGATCGCGTTGTCGAGCGCGTAGGGCAGGTTGGTCGCGCCCAGCACGAGCACGCGCTTGTCGGCGGCGTCGGAGCCGGTGCCTACGCCTTGCATCTGGACCAGGAACTCGGTCTTGATCCGCCTGTTTGTTGGTTGGTTGGTTTCGGAGAAGGCGAAGAGAGGAAAAGGGAAAGGAGAGGAGAGAGGAAGAGGGCAAACGGAGACACAGAGAGGGTGAGTTTTTGAGAGGAAAAACAAAAAACTGCAAAAAAAAACTGCAAAAAAAGAACTTCCTCTTTTCCTCGCCCCTCACCTCGCCGCCTCCGACTCCCCGTCGCCGCGCGACGAGCACAGCGCGTCGATCTCGTCGATGAACACGATCGAAGGCGCGCTCTCCCTCGCCATCGTGAAGAGCTGGTTGACCAGCTTCTCGGACTCGCCCAGCCACTTGCTGACCAGGTCGGAGCTCGAGATCGAGAAGAACGTCGAGGCCGCCTCGGTCGCGACGGCCTTGGCGAGGTAGGACTTGCCCGTCCCCGGCGGGCCGTAGAGCAGGATCCCGGACCAGGGCTTGCGCTTGCCCGTGAAGAACTGCGGGAACTTGACGGGCAGGATGACGGCCTCTTTCAGGGCCTCCTTCGCGGCCTCGAGCCCCGCGACGTCGTCCCACTTGACGTTTGGCCTCTCTGTTTTTTTTTTAGCAGTGGCATTTTTTGTTTTGATTTGGATTTGGATTCGTTCACGAATGCCATTCGAGGGTTTCTTTGTAAGAGCGAGCGAGCGAGAGAGGGAGAGCGAGAGAGGGAGAGCGAAGAGAGAAAAGAGGACGCGTGCCTTGGATATTCCGCAAAGGAAGAGAGACAAATAAAAAAACGCACCGGTCAAGATGGCCGACGAGAGCTGCCCCTTGAGCTTGGCGTTGTCGTCGTCTGCGCCCCCTCCCCCGCCCTTGTCCCCTTTCGCCTTCTGCGCCCCCGTCCCGCCCGCGCTCGGCGGCGGCGCCGCGGCCTCGGCGGTCTGCCCGTCGACGACACCCTTGAGGTACTCGGCCCTCTCCAGATACTCCTTGAACTTCGCGGTGATCGCCTCTTTCGCTTTGGGGTTCTTCTCGTACTTCAGGTGCGTCGAGAAGTACTCGAGCGCTACCTTGTAGAGCTCGAGGGCCTTGGAGTAGTTGCCGGCGTTGTCCTCGGCGACGGCCTCCTTGACGTATTCTGCGGAGAGGGGATTTGTTTTTGGAGAGAAAAGAAAGAGAGAGGAAGAGGTTGAGAAGAGAGAGACCCTCTGTCGTCGTCGTTCCTCGTGGACGAACGACGACGACGACGACGACGATCGAAAACCATCTCAGAGCTACTTTCTTCCTCTCTCTTTCTCTCCCACCACTATCTCTGCTCGCTTCTTTATTCACGTCTTCCACTGGCACACGCTCTCGACACTCACCGATGGCCTTCTCCTTGAAATTGGAGTACATGGTGCCAGGAAGAAGAGCGGAGGCGGAAGAACGACCTGGGGATGTCTGAAAAAAGAGCGGTGACGAGTATGTTTTTCTCTCCTCCGTCTGTTTTCCTCTTTCTCGACCAAGGGCTGTCCGCGAGAGAGCACAGGCTTTTCAGAGGGAGGAAGGAGACGCAGGCGCACAGCGAAAAAGCTTGCCTTGGTCGTCCCTCTCGCAAGAAAGAGGAGCAAGGGGGAAACGATATGTGTTTGTTTGCTCGAGGCCATTCGTTTTGTTTCCCCACTTTCGCCCTCTCTTCACACACTGGCCGGCCGACGTCGAAAGGCGCAACGAGAGCAGAAGCAAGGCGGAGTCTTCTTGCAAGAAGAGAGAAACGTCCCCGCCTACCCTTGCCTCTCAGGCTCTTTCTCTCTCTTCCTCTTCTCTCTCCTCTTCTCGCCAGCCATGGCACACGCCGCAGTCCTCTACCTCGAGAACTTCGTCGAGAGTGCGTCGCGTTTCTTACTCGCAACAAAAAAGCCGTTCTCTCTTTGAACGACTGCTACGTCGATCCGACTTTTTTTCCCCTTCAAATCCATCTCATCTTTTTTATTTCCTCTCTCTCTCTCGCTCCTCATGCAGGCATCGGCCACGTCCCGGCCGAACTCAGCAGGCTCCTGGCGACCATTCGCGACCTCGATGAGCGGAGCGTTGGTGAGTAGTCGGGTGATTCCAAGGGGAGAAGGAATGACGTTTCCGACGAGCGCCGCCGCCGACGATTATCCGCCTCTCCCACCTCTTCCAACCTCTTCCCGCTGACCTTCTCCTCTCTCTCGCGCGCTCACGTCCCCAAACAAACAAAACCCTCAGCTCTCGCCGATGCCATCCGCGCAAACGTCGCGCTGTGCCTCGAGAAGCCCGCGCAAGCCAACAGAGGCGGCGGCGTCGGCGCGCCCCCCGTCGGCGGCGGCGGAGGAGGCAACGACAACAACACCCAAGACCAAAAGAAGCCCCCGTCGCCGCCGGAGCAAGACCCCGACGTCGCCGAGCTCCGCGCCCGCATCGACGCCGACCAGAGATTATTACTACAATGGGCCGACGAGAAGTGCTCGATCGCGGCCTGCGCGCTCGACATGATCGATCGCGCCGCCGCGGCGCTCGACGCCGACGCCGCGCCGCTGCTGGCCGACGCCGAGAAGGAGGCCGCGGCGCTCGCGGCCGTCGACGGAGGGATCGCCGGGCTCTCCGGAGGCGGCGGCGGCGGTTACGGCGGCGGCGGCGGCGGAGGAGGTGTCGACGGGGGCTACAGCGGCGGCGGCGGCGGAGGAGGCGGCAGCGCCGACCTCAACGACGAGACGATGCTGGTCGGCAACGCGCAGCAGCAGCGATCCTTGAGCCGAGGGAACAGCATGAGGCGCGACTCCGCGTCGGACTTTGCGCTGCAGGCAGCTGCCGCCTCCGCTGTGACTCAGCAGCAGCAGCAGCAGCAGCAGGAGATAATGAGGCAACAGCAGCAGCAGCAGCAGCAGCAAATGATGATGCTCCAGCAGCAGCAGCAACAGCAGCAGCAGCAGCAGCAGCAACAGCAGCAGGAAATGATGAGGCAGCAGTATCTTCAGCAGCAGCAGCAGCAACAGCAAATGCAGCAGCACCAGCAGCAGCAGCAGCTGCTGCTGAAGAGGAAGGAGGCCGAGGAGCGCGCGGCGGCCGTGGCGGCGGCACAGGCGAGGGCCGCCGCGGCGGCTCAGGCAGCGGCTGCTCAGGCGGCGGCCGCACAGGCGAACACCGCAAATATCGTCGCCGCTCCGGGCCCAGCGGCGACGGCGGCGGCGACGGAGGCGGCGGCGCCGTTGGGGCCCGGCCTCGGCAAGCCGCAGCAGAAAGGGAAGGGCGCGAACGCCGCCGCCGCCGCCGCCGCTGCAGCGACTGCTGCTGCTTCTGCAGTCCCGAAGCGGGAACTGGGGAATGCTCCTCCTCCTCCATTTGCTGCTGCTGCTGCCGCTGCTGCTGCTCCCGCCGCACCGACAGAGGCCCCGCCGTCGGCGGCCCCGGAACAGGGCGCCGCCGCCGCGGCAGCCGCTGCCCCCGCCCCAGCCGACGGCGGCGGCACCGCCGTCGTCCCGCCCGTCTACCTCCCCACCCTGCCCCCCGGAATGCAGGCCTCCTCCCAGGAACCCCAGGGCCCCGGGAGGCTGCTCACGCAGGCCGATGTCGCCGCCGAGCTCCGCGGGAGGTGCGGCTCGCTCTTCTGGCCCGACGACGGCCTCTGGTACTTTGTCGAGATCAACGACGTCGACGTCGCCGCGAAGAAGGCCCACATCACGTACGCGACGGGCGAGACCGAGTCGCTGGACCTGGACGAGATCGTGAGGAACGCGCACCTGTCGCTCATCTCCAACGGGCTGGACATTTGAGGGAAAAAGGAAAGGGGGGATGTAAACAATGACGAAGATGAAAAAAACTTGAAAAGGGGGTGGGGGGGGGGAAGCCTGGCAGTGCAACTTCTCGCTCAAAACTCAAATGCCATCAAGGCGGCCGAGAGAGATCGAACCGTCTCTGTTCTTTTTCGTCTCGTCGCGCGTAGTGCTCCCTTCGTCTTCACGGCGAGTCCATAAGGCTCTTCGCTAACTAGTCGGCGGAAGAAGCGAAAGAGACGCACGAGGGCGAAACGACACGCGCGTGCATCTCGGATCTTCATTTTCCTCTTCAAACCTTGACCTCTCGACCTCTCTCGACCTCGACTTTTCTCTTCTCCGGCCCCAATCAAAACACCATGCCGACGAAGCTCTCCCACCTCCTCTACCGCCTCGTCGGACTCGCCCCACCCGACCGCTGGGTCGACCGAAGCATGATGCATCAGCAGCCGCAGCAGCAGCAGAAGCGGAGCAGCTGGACCCAGTCCTTCCTCGCGCCGATGAACATGGCCTCTACGGCGACGGCGACGTCGGCGCCCCGAGGAGGAGGAAGAGGAGGAGGAGGAGGCGCTGCGAAGATCGCCCTGCCGGCGAAGATCAAGGTCCGGGCGGAGAACGAGCGGCAGCTCGAGGTGAAGATCGGTACGTTTTCTTCATGTTCCGTTTTGTTTGTTTTTTCCCTCCGAGAACGAGCGGAAAAGAAGCAACGACGAAAGCAAAAAAAGACTCACTCTTTCCTCCCTCTCTTCTTCTCCTTCTCCTTCGCCCTCCTCCTCCTCTCTTCTCCAACCTCCTCAAAAACCAGTGTACAACCTCGGCGGGGCAGCCACGGCGGCGCGCTACAAGGTCGACATCTTCTTCTTCATGCCCGCCGAGCTCGAGCCGCGCGACTCGACGGGGTGGTTTTACCTCTCGCTCTACTCCGTCGTCCGCCTGCACACGCCCCGGGTGCCGCTCTCCTCGCTCAGCAGCCGCGGCGGCGCCGGGTCGGAAGGGTGCCTGCTCGCGCCGATAGCGAGCGCGCTCGACGCCGTGGACGCGGCCGCGAGGGCCGTGGAGCGCGCGAGGGACGAGCTGCGCGGGGAGTTCTTCGCAGGGGGGGGAGGAGGAGGGGGAGGAGAGAGCAGCAGCGGCGAGAGCGACGACGGCGGCGACGACGGCGACGACGACGGCAAGCGACGAAGGCGGCGGCGGCGGCGGAGGAGGAGGAACAAATGCTCCCTCCTCCCCCCCACCCCGCTGGTCTGCGTCCGCCGTCGCCGCCTCGTCACGCTCGAGCATGAGCTCGAGCAGAAGGCCACGGACGCCGCGGAGCTGATGAGGATGCACGCCTGCATCTTCCGCACTGCCATGAGGTCGGCGGCCGCGATGGCCTCCGACGCGCTGAGGGAGGCCGCCGCGGTGGTCGCGGCGAGGCGGGAGGCCGGGGCTGCCGGCACCTGTTCTGCTGCCGCTGCTATGGAGGAGAAGAGGGCGGCAGCGGCGGCATCGAGGGCGGGGCAAGGGCAGCAGGTCTTCGCCTTCGAAGGAGAGGGGGACGGGGAAGCCCCCGCTGCCGCCGCCGCCGCCGCGGCCGCCACCGCCCCTGCCTCGGAAGAAGAGAACCGAAACTGTGCCATCGTGGACGGAGCGGCTCGCATCACGCTGAGGATGGTCGAGGCCGCGTGCGAGTCCCTCGAGGCTCTCTCCGAGACCTGCGAGCGCTGCGAGGTGGGGGATTGGGGAAGCGACGGCGGCGGCGGCGACGGCGGCGGCGGCGGCCTGTCGGACTCGGGCGGGCGCGGCTGGCCCAACTGGCTCCGGGAGGCGTGGAGGCTCGTCGACGAGTTCTGCCTCCTCGAGGCCGAGCGGTCGCTGCTCAAGCTGCTGGTGGACATCGAGCCCGTTGCCCTGGGAAACGGAGGAGGAGACAGCAGCGTCGCGGGGGGGAGCAGCGAGGACGAAGTCGAGGAGGACGATCCCCGCGGAGGCGCGCAGCCGCGGTCGCGGTCGTCGTCGCCAAGAGATCGGCTGTCGCTTCCGCCGACGGCGCTGGGTACGAGGAGCATGCCCCCGCTACCCGTCCTGCGGCAGCAGCAGGACCAAGCGTCCGCGGGGGGAGGGGGAGGGGCCTCGGCGGCGTCGTCGGCGTCGATGTTGCCCGGCTCGCCCGCGGCGCTGCAGCTGATGCGACAGCAGGAGCAGCGAGGGGCGGCGGCGGCGCTGAGCGGCAACAACTTCAACGGCGGCAGCACCAGCGGCGCCATCGACCTCTCGCACCTGCTCCGCTCTCCGGTACCCGGGATGGGGCACACGCTGTCGAGGTCCTACAGCCTGCGCGGGTGAGTAAAAGAGAGAGAGAAGAGAGAGAGAAGAGAGAGAGATAGAGAAGAGAGAGAGAGATAATTTGTTGTTTTTCCTTTCGTCTTTCCCCGTTCTCACCTCCTTTTCCCCTCCTGGAAAGAAGAAAATCAACAGTCTCGACGACGAGTCCCAGGTCGCAATGCAGGATATCCTCATGGCCTCGCAGAGGCCACCCTCGGCGCCCTCGTCGCGGCAAAGTCAACAGCAGCAGCTCCCCCACCAGCACCGCCGCCGCATGAGGCTTCTGTCCTCCTCGCCGCCGCCGCCTCCTCCTCCGCCTCCCGCCCCCCCCCGCGTCCCGGCCGCGGGCTGGTCGGGACGATACCCGCACCTGGACGCCGTCCGGGTCTCCGCCCTGGCGCACAGGCAGTCCATCGACGTCCCGCCGCCGTCCTTGTCGACCGCCGCGGGGGGCGAGTCGCTTTTGTTCGGAGCGGGCAGCGCGTCGCTGCTCGTGCCTTCGGACTTCTCTCCGACTTCTCCTCCGGCGCTTCAGCTTCAGCAGCAGCAGCAGCACCAGCAGCAGCAGCGGCAGCAGGGTCGGAAGCAGCAAGTGCAGACGGGCCTCTCCGCGGCCGAGGCAGCGTCGAGGGCAGCGTCAACCCCCGCCCCTTCTGCCCCCTCCCTCGCCTCGGCCGCCGCCGCGAGCCGCTCGCCGCCCTCGCCGGCCCCCGCGACGGCCGTCACCTCCGCGCACCCCTCTGAGCTCCTCTCGCCGCTCCGAGCCTACCCCCCGGACGACCCCCGCGGGGCCCGGGCTATTCTGAGGGAGGCTGTTGCCGGCCTCGAGGCAGCGAGGGCGCGGCGGGGCTTCCAAGACTCTCTGCTCCGAGACGGCCCGCCGCAGGTCAACGAGCGGTACACGGCGCGGCTGCAGGCCCTGAAGAAGCACGCGCGTGCCGCGATCTCGCTGACGCCAAGGACGCGTCGGCCGTCAAACGCGCTCGCGGACCTCGTTGGGATGTTTGTCGCAGCCATCGCGATGGCTTTCGCGACGGGGACCGTGTATCTCGCGCAGCGCCAGGGTCCCCAGTTCGGCGCTCTCTACATCATGATTCTCGTCGGAGGCTACGTCGTGAAAGGTGCATTGCACACGCTGTCGATGTCGCGTGGCGTAGACCTCTTCTTCGTTCTTGGAGACTTAAACAGAGGAAGAGAGAAAGAACACCGGAAAAGAAAAAAACTCACTGTTCTTTGACCCTCCTCTCTCTCCCTCTCTCTCTCTCTCTCTCAAATCTCAACAAAAAATACCCAGACCGCCTCAAGGAGTGGGGCAAGCGGTACCTGGCCCCGCTCGCGGCCTTCCTCTCCGTCCCGCTCTACGACCGCCGTGTCGAGGTCGTCGACGGCCGCGGCGCCGTCGTCGGGCGCGTCAGCGAGCTGGTGCGGGCCTGCGACCCCGGGTCGCTGCACCCGCGCGTGCTTTCGCTGCGGCACGAGGGCTCCTCGCTGGGCTCGCACGCGCGCGCCGCGGCGCAGCCCGAGCGCGTGCTCGCCTATTCGAAGCGTGTCGACGTGCGCTGGGGCTCGGTCGGCGCCAGGCTGCGCGAGGCGAGCGGCGTCTCGGCGCTGAGCGACGTGATGCGGTTCGACTTGACGCCGCTCCGGCGGCGCATGCAGCCGGCGATCGAGGCGCACGCGAGGCTCCGCCGCGGCGGGGGATCGCCGTGCGAGGCCGTGGCGTGTGCGCGGGTCTACCACGTGAACGTGGTGCTGCGGGTGCGGGCCGCGGCGCCGACGGGGGCCTCCCCGACGGGGAAGGACAAGGGGGGCACCGCCGAAGCCTCTCGCCGCTCGCGCGCCCCGTCCGCCGCCGCCGCCGCCGCCGCAGGGGGCACGATGGTCTTGGAGCGCGCCCGCGTCGTCATGGACCAGAACGGGATCGTGAGGCTCGAGCCCGCCGGGAGGTCGAGACTGGCGGTGAAGAGGCCGGCGAGGGCCGGCTTCGCCGTCGCTGCCGGATTGGCCGCTTGGGGGGCGGGGCTCGGCGGCGGCGGCGGCAGCGGCGGTGGCGGCGGCGGCGGCGGCGGCGGAGGAGGAGGAGGAGGAGGAGGAGGAGGAGGAGGAGGGCGAAGCGGCGGAGCGCTGGGTGTCGTCTCTGGCCCGCGAGGGAGCCAGGCCCCTGCGCTCTCGACCGAGCCCGCCGCCGGGGAAGAGAGCGCGATCGGGGACGCGAGCGGCCAGTTCAAGGGAGCGCTGGGGACCCTCGGGAAGCTGGTTTCGAGGAGGATGCTTCTCCGAGCAGGAGGAGGGAGGGGCGCCGGCGCCGCCGGCGACGCCGAAAGCGGCGGCGACGTCATCTTCGTCGGGGAACGGAGCGAGGGGGACGGAGAAGGAGAAACAAAAGAAGGGGAAGGCGACGAGGCGGGGCCGTTTCCCGTCGGCGACGAGGCCGTTTGAAAATGGGGCTTGTGGTTCAACGAAGGAAGAAAAAAGAGTTGAGTTTTCTTTTTTTCGAAGGCTGTTGAAGATTCGAAGACTTTTTTTATTCACTTTCTCGATTGTGGGTCATTTTTTTTTTCGCTTTCTTCCTGTTTCCTTCGACACTCCGTTTCTGCCAAGCCCTAGACCGAAATGGCCCCAGCCTTCCGCCAGTACCTAGATGGCGCCAAGATCTACGGCTGTGCGACTTGCCGTACACACGTGGCCGACAACGACGACATCGTCTCCAAGGTCCGAGTTTTTTTTTTTTTTTTTTTCACGAGCGATGACGACGATGATTTGTTGAGCAAGCCATTCTCGCGGAGCTCGCTGCGTCCCCTTGGTACTTTTTTTTTGATCTTCTTTCTCGGTCTCGAGACAAGGAACACTTGAGATGTGCACTTTAGCGCGGAAAATGACCGAAAAAGACACCACATATCGAGGGAAGAAAGGGTGATTGTTGGAGGCAAGAAAAAGAAGCGGAAAAATCGCGAAAAGCCCGGCGAACACGCTCTTTTTCTTTTCCCTCAAACCTCCTCGACCTCGACCACCTTCCGTTTTCACTCCAACAGGCCTTCCAAGGCAGGCACGGCCGCGCTTACCTCTTCAATTCTGTGTGAGTTGGGTGATTGTTTTTGAATTGCAGAAAGAGAGAGAGAGAGGGAGAGGGAGAGAGAGAGAGAGAGAGAGAGAGAGAGAGAGAGAGAGAGAGAGAGAGAGAGAGAGAGAGA
>Ga0315289_10004309_pt1 | contig 21239 bp, 16 predicted proteins | sample YL17G11_40_MG_FD_203452 | JGI IMG/M metagenome (GOLD analysis project Ga0315289, IMG submission 203452) | Sediment microbial communities from Yellowstone Lake, YNP, Wyoming, USA - YL17G11_40 | ecosystem: Environmental > Aquatic > Freshwater > Lake > Sediment | place: USA: Wyoming | collected... | reverse complement strand
AGGTGCGGGCGATGGAGGAGTTCGGGATACGGCCCGACTGCGTCGTCATCACCACAACGGTGCGGGCTCTCAAGATGCACGGCGGCGCGTTCGAGGCAAGGCCGGGCAGGCCGATCCCGGAGGAGGCCCAGGCCAAGGAGAACTACCCGGCGCTGGAAGAGGGCTGCCAGAACCTCGTCAAGCACATCGAGAACATGAAGCTTTTCGGACTTCCCGTCGTGGTGACCATAAACCGCAGGACCTCTGACAGGGACAAGGAGGTCGAGACTGTCCGCGAGATAGCCGTGAAGGCCGGTGCCGACTTCTGCGAGCCGATCGAGGTCTGGGCCAAGGGCGGCGAGGGAGGCAAGGAAGCCGCCGAGGCCGTGGTCAAGGCCTGCGAGATGAAGAACGACTTCCACTACCTTTACGATCTGAAGGACTCTATCAAGGACAAGATACAGACGATAGCGACGAAGATATACGGTGCGGACGGCGTCGACTACTCACCAGTTGCTGAGGCGGCCATAAAGCGGCTCACGGATGCCGGCTTTGCCAACCTACCTCTCTGCATGGCGAAGACCCATCTGTCGCTGAGCCACGACCCCAACCTGAAGGGCCGACCGACCGGGTGGAGCCTTCCGATCAGGGACGTGAACCCGTCCGTCGGCGCCGGCTTCATCTACCCCCTCTGCGGCGAAATGAGGACCATGCCGGGCCTCCCGAGCGAGCCCGCGGGCAACAAGGTGGACCTGGCGGAGGGCGGAAGGATAGTCGGCTTGTTCTGAGACGGATATCGGATATCCCCGGCGGCGCGTTTGTGCCGCCGGGGAACCGGAGAGTTCGATATGGAAAAGGCCAAAGTCTGCTTTTACCCTGCGAATGTCTGTTTGGAGGTTCCCAAGGGAGAGAACCTCCTGCGTGCCGCCATGCAGGCGGACGTGCACATCAACGCCTCCTGCGGCGGTGAGGGCTACTGCGGTAAGTGCAGGGTCATAATCGAGAAGGGCGGGGTCACCCAGAAGCTCCAGGCAAAGCTCTCCGAGGAGGAGGCGAAGCAGGGCTACGTCCTCGCATGTTCCTCCACGATCGATTCCGACCTAGAGGTGCGGGTGCCGATCGAGAGCCAGCTCGGGGACAAGAAGGTGCTGGAGAGGCGGCCGCCGATACCACTCAAGGGATACACGCTTTCGGCAAAGGATTGGGCGGAGAGGCTCCCGCAGTGGGAGTTGAACCCGCCGACCACAAAGCTGCACCTCATCCTGGATAAGCCGACCATCGAGGACAACCTGAGCGACGCCGAGCGCATAAAGCGCGAGCTTGCGCGCCTGGTGGGCTTCAAGGACGTCGTCATCGACTACCCGATGCTGCAGGCCCTTCCGGGCCTTGTCCGCGCCTCCAGCTTCGACGTGACCGTGACGGTGCTCGACCGGGGACAGGAGATAAGGGCGGTAAGGCTTGAGAAGGGCGATACGTCGCCGCGGCAGGCCGCTATCGCGATCGACCTCGGTACGACCACTATCTCGGCGCAGCTCGTCGACCTTCAGACGGGGCAGGTTATCGCGGAGGCGGCCGACTACAACGGGCAGATCGCGTACGGGGAGGACATCATCACCCGCATTATATACTCGACGCGAACCACCGGCCTCGCGAAACTGCAGTCCGCGGCGGTGAACACGATCTGGAACCTGGTGCAGCAGCTCGTCGAGAAGACCGGCATGGAGTTCTGCAGCATCACCCACCTCTGCGTATCCGGCAACACCGTTATGACCCACCTGCTTCTCGGCATCGACCCCCGTTACATCAGGGTTGATCCATACATACCCGTTGCCACGCACTTCCCCTGGATAAAGGCCAGCAACATCGGCATAAGGATAGCCTCCGGTGTATATATGCGCTGTGCGCCGTGCGTCGCATCTTACGTCGGTGGTGACATAGTGGCGGGCGTACTAGCCTCGGGGATGTTCAACTCGGAGAAACTCACACTTTACATAGATATAGGGACAAACGGCGAGATGTGCCTCGGCAACAAGGACTGGCTGCTCTCCTGTTCCTGCTCCGCGGGACCGGCGTTCGAGGGCGCGGGGGTGAAGCACGGCATGAGGGCCACCAGGGGAGCGATCGAACAGGTGCGGATCAACGAAGCCACGCACGAGCCGATGATCATAACCGTAGGGAACAAAAGGCCGATCGGGATCTGCGGCTCGGGCCTCATTGACGTCCTGGCGGAGCTGTTCCTGGCCGGCATCATAGACGAGCGCGGGAAGGTCAACGTGGGCCTGGACACGCCGCGTACCCGGCAGGGGGACTCGGGCGGCGAGTACGTGCTTGCCTGGGCTGACGAGAGCGGGACTAACCGAGACATCATCATCACCGACGTCGATATCGACAACCTCATGAGGGCCAAGGCCGCCATCTTCGCCGGGATCAACATCCTGCTCGAGGAGGTGTCGGTTGACTTCGACCAGGTCGAGGAGATACTGATCGCCGGGGCTTTCGGCCGCTATCTGGAGATAGACAAGGCTATAATAATCGGCATTCTCCCGGACGTGGATACTGACAAGATAAAGTTCGTGGGGAACGGCTCGCTGCTGGGCAGTTACCTGATGGCGCTTTCAAAGAACATGATCGCGGAGGCCGACAGGATAGCGGACATGATGACCTACCTCGAGCTGTCCACCAACCCACATTTCATGGACCAGTACATCTCGGCGCTGTTCCTGCCGCACACCCAAGTGGAGGATTTTCCCACGGTCATGCGCCGGCTCGACGAGGCGCGCCGGAGGACGCGACTTGGTGCGGCGGCCGCAGGGGGTGGGCCGGGTTGACGACCGTTATCGCCGTCTCCGGCAAAGGGGGAACGGGTAAGACCACGCTCTCCGCGCTGGTGACCCGGTATCTCATCGATGAGGGCCTCAAGCCCGTCCTTGCCGTGGACGCGGATTCGAACAGCAACCTCGACGTTGTGCTGGGGGTCGACATGAAGGCGACAATCGGCGGCGTGCGCGAGGACATGAGCGAGAAGGTGCAGAAGCAGCAGCTTCCCGCCGGGATGTCGAAGCAGGACTTACTCGAGATGCAGATAGAGCAGGCGCTGGTCGAGACGCACGATTTCGACTTGATCAGCATGGGACGCCCCGAGGGGCCCGGCTGCTATTGCGCGGTCAACAACATGTTGAGGGTCTTCCTCGACCGCCTCGAGGAGCACTACCGCTTCGTGGTGGTCGACAACGAGGCCGGCATGGAGCACCTGAGCAGGCGTACCACGCGAGGAGTCGACCTCATGTTCATAGTGAGCGACCCGTCCAGGAGGGGCCTTGATACCGCGGTCAGGATACGCGATCTCGCCAGGGAGCTGAAGCTCGGCGTTCGCAAGGTTTACCTGGTGATATCCAGGGTAAGGGGCTCGCTCGAGGGTCCGATGGCCGACGCGGTGGAAAGTCTCGATATCGAGCTTGCCGGAGTGGTCCCCGATGACCAGGAGATAACAAGGCTGGAAGAGAGCGGCGAACCGCTGACCGGGCTTGGAGCCGACTCGGAGGCACGGCGCTCGGTCAGGGAGATGATGGAGAGCGTGCTTCCGGGGGTGAAGGGATAGATGTACATGGAAGGCCCGATGGCCGGTTTCATAGACAAGCTTGCCTCGAGTTCGCCTGAGCCGGGAGGAGGGGCCGCGAGCGCTGCGGCCGCGGCGCTCGGCGCGGCGCTCGTGAGCATGGTCGCAAACCTGACGGCCGGCAAGGAGAAGTACGCCGGCGTGCAGGAGGAGATCGCTTCGCTGCTGGAGGCATCGGAAAGGACTCGGCGCGAGCTCCAAGTGCTCGTACAAAAGGATACGGAGGTCTACGGGGTCCTGGCGGCGGCGTTCAAGATGCCCCGGGAGACCGACGGGGAGAAGGCGAAGAGGGACGAGGCGGTGCAGGCTGCGCTCATGGAAGCTACCGCCGTGCCGTACGCCATCGCGGAGAAGTGCCTGGAGGTGGCTAAGCTGTCCGAGGTCGCGGCCGAAATCGGGAATGTAAACGCGGTCAGCGACGCGGGCGTGGCGGTGCTTCTGGCGGAGGCCGGTGCTCAGTGCGCCGCTTTGAACGTGAGAATAAATCTCAAGAGCATAAAAGACCCGGATTTCGTGGATGAGAAATGGGAGGGGATTAAGCATATACTTTCACGGTCGGAAAAGCTGAGAGAGAAAGTAGTGAAGGCAACTTACGGGAAACTGGGTTAAGGAGGCAAAGATGGCAGAGATCATAGATGGCAATGCGGTAGCCGATGAGATCAAGCGGGAGATACTGGAGGAGACCGGCAAACTCAAGGAAAAAGGGATAACCCCGGGTATCGCCACGCTCATGGTCGGTGATGACTTCGGTGCGAGGATGTACCGCGGCCAGGTCGAGAAGAACTGTGAGTCGGTAGGTTTCAACTACACCGAAAAGTCGCTTCCGGCAGAGACCACCGAGGAAGAGGTCGTGAAGTTCGTAGAGGAGCTCAATGAGGATCCCGCGGTCAGCGGGATACTCCCCCTGAGGCCGTTCCCGGAGCAAATCTCGGATTCCGCCGTCATAAACACCATAAGGGTGGACAAGGACATCGACTGCTTCCACCCGTTCAACATGGGAAGGCTAACCCTCGGAGAGCCGACGCTGGCACCCTGCACCCCTTCGGCATGCATTGAGCTTCTGGAGCGGGTAGGACTGGATTTCGAGGGCGCGGAGGTCGTCGTGGTAGGCCACAGCAATATCGTGGGAAAGCCGGTCGCACTGCTGGCTCTCAACCGGAACGCTAACACGACGGTCTCGCACATCTTCACCTCACAGGCAGGGAACCTTGCCAAGCACACGACCGGCGCCGACATACTGATCGTCGCTGCAGGGAAGGCAGGTCTCATCACGCCGGACCTGGTAAAAGAGGGCGCAATAGTCATAGACGTCGGCATAAACCGGGTCAAGGTGCTGGACGACGAGGGCAACCCCGTCTTGAACGAGAAGGGGAAGCCGAAGACCAGGACGGTCGGCGACGTGGATTTCGACAGCGTCAAGGAAAAAGCGAAGGCGATAACACCTGTGCCCGGGGGCGTCGGCGCCGTCACCAACATGATGTTACTCAAGAACGCGCTGACGGCCGCGAAGATGCAGGCCGGGATTGAATAGGTCAGCATAGATTGCCGGGGCCCTTTTGATTAAAATCAATGCGGTCTCGGCCTCACAGGCGTAGAAAGGAAGTGGAAAAACATGGCGTTCGAGATGCCAAAGGAGACGACAGAGTCAAAGATAAGAGAAGTTCCGCTGGGAACGGGAGATGGGGCGGTGAAAGTCGGAGGGGAAAACGTTCTTCCCTTCTATCTTTTCGAGGGCGAGATGCCGAACCGCCCGCTTATCGCGGTCGAGGTGTACGACGACAACCCTCAGGGCTGGTCACCTGTGGTAGCCGAACCGATTTCCGATGTCCTTTCAGACCCCGTGGCCTGGGCCAAGAAGGCACAGGATGAGTGGGGTGCCGACCTTATAGCCCTTCGCTTGAAGAGTACCGACCCAAAGGGAGACGACAAGCCGGCGGACCAGGCCGCCCAGACCGCCAAGGCAGTCGCGGAAGCGGTCAGCATTCCGGTGATCGTCTACGGCGCCGAGGATGCCGACAAGGACGGGGAGGTCCTGAAGGCCGTGGCGATCGCCACCGAGGGGAAGAACGTGGTGCTGGGTCCCGCACTCGAGGACAACTACAAGACGATAGGCGCGGCGGCTATCGGTTACAAGCAGACCGTCGCCGCCAAGACGCCGATCGACGTCAACCTGGCAAAGCAGCTCAACATACTGCTTTCGAACCTGGGCCTGGACGTCGGGAACATCATCGTGGACCCGACAACCGGCGCGCTCGGTTACGGCCTGGAGTACACGTACTCGGTCATGGAGAGGCTGAAGCTCGCCGCGCTGTACCAGGACGACGGCATGACCCAGATGCCGCTGATGGCCGACGTGGGGATAGAGGCATGGAAGGCGAAGGAGGCGAAGGCGCCCGCTGCCGACGAGCCGGCGTGGGGGGATGAGAACAAGAGGGGTGTGCTGTGGGAGATACTGACCGCGGTTACGCTTCTAGTAGCTGGAGCCGACATAGTGATAATGCGCCATCCGGACGCGATAAAGACGGTAAGGAAAGTAATCGACACGTTGATTGGGTAGGAGCCCCGGTTGATGACCGGCTACCGCGCTCGAGCAGAGCAAGGAGTTGAGTGAAGTTGGCAGAGTTCGAAGAAAGAAGCGCGTGTGAAGCTACCGTGGAGATGCTGAAAAAGGCGGCGGAGGAGGACCAGGAGTCCGCTTTCACCAGGGCTGACAAGATGAAGCCCTGCACGATCGGTGAGAGCGGCATCTGCTGCAAGAACTGCTCTATGGGCCCGTGCCGCCTGACCCCTCCCAAGAAGGAGGGTGAGCCCGAGAAGCGGGGCATCTGCGGCGCCACCCCCGAGGTGGTGGCGGCGCGCAACTTCGTCCGCATGATTGCGGCCGGTTCCGCAGCGCACTCCGACCACGGCAGGGCGGTCGCCCACACCATGGTGCTCGCCGCGAAGGGCGAGGCCGAGGGGTACGGGATCAAGGACCGCATCAAGCTTCTGGAGGTCGCGGCCGACCTCGGGGTCAAGGTGGAGGACCGCCCGGTGGAGGAGATTGCTCTCGAGGTCGGGGAGAAGTGCCTCGCCATGTTCGGCCAGCAGGAGGGTGAGCTGGCGTTCGCCTGGAGGGCGCCGGAGCCCCGCAAGGAGATATGGCGGAAGCTCGGGGTATTCCCGCGCGGCATCGACCGAGAGGTGGTGGAGGCGATGCACCGCACCTCGATCGGCGTAGACCAGGAGATGGAGAACATCCTGCGGCAGGGAGCCCGCTGTTCCCTAGCCGACGGCTGGGGAGGCTCCATGATAGGGACCGAACTGCAGGACATCATGTTCGGTACGCCTACACCGTTGAAGGCCAAGATAAACCTCGGAGTGCTCGAGGAAGAACAGGTCAATATCATCGTGCACGGGCACGAGCCTATACTCTCCGAGATGATCCTCCTCGCCTGCCAGAGCGAGGAAATGATAAAGAAGGCTCAGGAGAAGGGCGCGAAGGGAATAAACATAGCGGGGATATGCTGCACCGCTAACGAGATACTATCGCGCCACGGCATCCCCATAGCGGGCAACGTGCTCCAGCAGGAGCTTGCCATAATGACGGGCGCTGTTGACGCCATGGTGGTGGACGTGCAGTGCGTCTACCAGGCGATAGGGGAGCTGTCAAAGTGTTACCACACCAAGGTCGTCACCACCAGCCCGAAGGCGAAGATGCCCTTTGCCGAGTTCGTCGAGTTCCACGAGGAGCACGGCCTCGACATCGCAAAAAAGATAGTCGAGATGGCGATCGACAACTTCCCGAACCGCGGGAAGGTGGAGATCCCGGACAAGACCAGTGACTTCATAGCCGGCTACGACCACGAGTACATCAACTATATGCTGGGCGGGCGTTTCCGCGCCTCCTACAGGCCGCTCAACGACGGCGTCATCGACGGACGCATCCGCGGAGTGGTGGGCGTCGTTGGCTGCAACAACCCCCGGGTTCCCCACGATTCGGTACACGTACAGGTCACCAGAGAACTAGTCGCGAACGGGTGTCTGGTGGTAATGACGGGGTGCGCCGCCCAGGCCGTCGCCAAGACCGGGCTGATGACACCTGAGGTCGCTTACAAGGAAGGCGTAATGCCGCAGGGTCTGCGCGAGATATGCGAGGCGGTGGGCATACCGCCGGTGCTGCACGTCGGTTCCTGCGTTGACAACAGCCGGATACTGATAGCGCTCACCGAGATGGTCCACGAGGGCGGCCTTGGAGACGACATATCCGACCTGCCGGCGGCGGGCTGCGCTCCCGAGTGGATGAGCGAGAAGGCGATCGCCATCGGGCAGTACTTCGTGACCTCGGGTGCATACACCGTGTTTGGGGCCAGGTGGCCCACCCTCGGAAGCAAGACGCTAACCGATTATCTGTTCAAAGGTTTCCAGGAGCTCTACGGGAATACCTGGGATTACGAACCTGACCCCGAGAAGATGGTGGGCAAGCTGCTCAACCGGATAGACAACAAGCGCGAGGCCCTGGGGATCCTCGGAAAGCGCGAGCGCGTGCTCTACGACATGGCGATGAGGCGCGAGCTCAAGATCGAATAGAGCTCCCGGGCCATCTGTGAAGACCTGACCAGCACAAGGAGGAACTTGGATGTCGAAGATCATTCTGAGCGCCGCGATCAGGGGGGCGCACGCCATCCACGACAGGGTGGCCGCCCGGCTTGACGAGGCCTTGCAGAAACACGGCGAGAACCAGGAGATAGGTTTTCCGAACACGGCTTATTACCTTCCCATCATATACGGGATGACCGGGATGAAGGTCGAGAAGCTCAGCGACTGCCCGGCGGTGATGAAGGTGGCCGAGGAACTTATTCCACCGGTGCCGCCTGAACACCTCTGGACGCCTTACCTGGGGCCGGGACTCGACGCCGGCATGGCCACGCTTTTCATGGAGGAGATCGAGGAGGCGATCAAGTACGTCGACGGACCGAACCCGGTTGACGGTATCTGGCTCGGTGCCGCCGACGATGTCATCATGCGCGAGCGAGGGGTAGAGTTCGTTGACGGTACGGCCCCCGGGTTCTGTGCGCTGGCCGGTTCGGCGCCGGACCCTCAGACCGCCGAGAAGATAGTGAAGGAGCTACAGGAAAAGAACCTCTACGTCTGGACGAGCGGCAACTACAACGGCACGACCGTGGCGGAACAGCTCGAAAGCATCAACGTACAGCTAGGCTGGGAGACCCGGATAGTGCCGTACGGGATCGAGATAGGCTCGGCCGTCTACTCGCTCGGTTTCGCGGCCCGCGCCGCGATGAGCTTCGGAGGCGCGCAACCCGGGGACTTCCGCAAGGTGCTCCTCTACAACAAGAACAGGATATTCGCGTTCGTCATGACGCTGGGTGAGGTCACCGACGAATGGTACGCAAACGCCGCCGGCGCCATAAACTACGGGTTCCCGACGATCGCGGATACCCCGATACCGGAGATCCTGCCGACCGGCGTCTGCACTTACGAGCACGTCGTTTCGAACGTGCCGCACGACCAGATAGTACAGAAGGCCGTCGAGGTACGCGGCCTCAAGATCCAGGTCACGAAGGTCCCGATCCCGATGGCGTACGGCCCGGCCTTCGAGGGCGAGCGCATCCGCAAGGAGGACATGTACGTCCAGTTCGGAGGGAACATCACCACGGCCTTCGAGTTCGTCGAGATGAAGGAGATGGACGAGGTCGAGGACGGCAAGATCGAGGTCGTGGGGCCGGAGATAGACGACGTCGAGCAGGGTTCGGGCCTGCCTCTCGGTATCGTGGTGCAGGTAGCGGGCCGCAAGATGCAGGAGGACTTTGAATCGATCCTCGAGCGACAGTGCCACCACCTGATAAACGGGGCGGAGGGCGTCTGGCACATGGGACAGCGCGACATCGTATGGACCCGGATCAGCAATAAGGCGAAGGACAAGGGCTTCAAGATCCGCGACTACGGCGAGATCCTTCACACGAAGCTCCTCGGCGATTTCCCGGCGATAGTGGACAAGGTCCAGATAACCATCTACACGAACGAGAAGGACGTCGAGGAGTGGCTTGAGAAGGCCAGGGTCAAGTACGCCTTCCGCGACGAGAGAACGGCCGGCATGACGGACGAGACGACGGACATCTTCTACTCCTGCACCCTCTGCCAGTCCTTCGCGCCGACCCACGTCTGCGTGGTGACACCGGAGCGGCTCGGCCTGTGCGGAGCCTATAACTGGCTCGACTGCAAGGCGGCCTACGAGATCGACCCGACCGGCCCGAACCAGCCGATCCCCAAGGGCGACGCCATCGACGAGGCGAAGGGGCAGTGGAAGAACGTCAACGAGTTCGTCTGGAACAATTCGGGGAAGAACCTGGAGAGGTTCAACGCCTATACCATGATGGAGGACCCGATGACCTCCTGCGGCTGCTTCGAGTGCATCGTTGCCTTCCTGCCCATCTGCAACGGGGTGATGATAGTGAACCGCGAGCACAGCGGGATGACACCATGCGGAATGAGTTTCTCTTCGCTCGCGGGCTCCGTGGGCGGCGGAAACGTCACGCCGGGCTTCGTGGGCATAGGGAAGGTCTACATCACGAGTAAGAAGTTCATAAGCGCCGACGGAGGCTTCCACCGTATCGTGTGGATGCCGAAGGGACTCAAGGAGACCCTCAAGGAACAGCTTACCAAGAGGGCCGAGGACCTTGGGACCCCGGACTTCGTCGACAAGATCGCGGACGAGGATGTGGGCTTGACCGAGGAAGAGATACTTCCGTTCCTGGAGGAGAAGGGCCACCCGGCGCTCACGATGGAGCCGATGCTTAAATAACCGAGGGAAGTGTGGATTTTTAGGGCGGGTCTCTAAGGCCCGCGGCGAGGGAAGTGTGGATTTTTAGGGCGGGTCTCTAAGGCCCGCGGCGAGGGAAGTGTGGATTTTTAGGGCGGGTCTCTAAGGCCCGCGGAAAAGGAACAGGAAAGGAGTAAGGAGATGGCACTGAGTGGTCTTGATATTTTCAAGCTGCTCCCCAAGACGAACTGCGGCGAGTGCAAGCTGCCGACGTGCCTGGCATTCGCGATGAAACTCGCGGGCGGGCAGGCCAAGCTCGAGGACTGCCCCTACGTATCCGATGAAGCGAAGGAGACACTTGCCGAAGCCGCGGCGCCGCCGATTCGGGGAGTTTTGGTCGGAAAGGGCGAAAGGGAGTTCAAGACCGGCGAGGAACTCGTGATGTTCCGTCACGAGAAGAGATTCATAAACCCGGCGGCTATCGGGGTCCTCGTCTCGGACGCGATGCCCGATGACGAGATCGGCGCAAAGATCGACGGGGCCGCGAAAGACTCATGGGAGAGGGTCGGACAACAGCTCGAGGTAAAGCTGCTCGCGGTGAAGTGCGAGTCGGGAGACGCGGGTAGATTCAAGGCTGTTCTCGAGAAGGCGAAGGCGAGCGGCCTTTCCTTAATGCCGATGACCGAGGACGCCGGCCTGATGGGGGAGGCCCTTGATGTAGTCGGGGACGTGAACCCGCTGCTCTGCTGCGCCACGCCCGCGAACCTCGAGGCTATGGGGGGGCTCGCCAAGGAAAAAGGGCTGCCCCTGGTGCTCAAAGGAGAGGGCCTCGATTCGCTCGCTGATCTTGCCGAGAAAGCCGAAGCGATGGAGCTGAAGGACCTGGTGCTTGACCCCGGCACACGGGACCTCAAGGCGACCCTCGAGGCCCTGATCGCCATAAGGAGGGGGGCGCTCACCGCGAAGTACAAGCCGTTCGGCTTTCCCACCATCACCTTCCCGTGCGAGGAGGCCGACGACATCTTTTTCGAGGGGGCTCTCGCGGGCATATACATCGCGAAGTACTCGGACATAGTCGTCCTCTCCGGCGCCGAATCATGGCTGAACTACCCGCTGCAGGTCGAGATCCAGAACATATACACGGACCCGCAGAAGCCGATGGCCGTGGACAGCAAGTTCTACGAGATAGGAAGCCCCGGCCCGGACTCCCCGGTTCTCGTGACCACCAACTTCTCGCTCACCTACTTCATAGTCTCGGGCGAGATCGAGTCGAGCAAGGTGGACTCCTGGCTGGGCGTCGTGGACAGCGAGGGCCAGTCGGTACTGACAGCCTGGGCGGCCGGCAAGTTCGTGCCCGATATAATCGCGAAGTTCATAAACACCAGCGGCATCACCGACAAGGTCAATCACCGAAAACTCACCATCCCCGGTTACGTGGCGCAGATATCGGGAGAGCTGGACGAGGAGCTGCCGGACTGGGAGATACTGGTCGGGCCGCGCGAGGCGGGCGACATACCGATGTACCTGAGGAACCTGGTCCAGGCTGGATGACCGCATCGGACAGACCAATTGGTAATTAGATCAGGAGAGGGACGGACCCTAAACAGGAGGAGCTGATTTTTTATCGTTGCTATGTCGGGTTAAAAAGGGAACGCACATTACTTAAAGTGTTTTGGTTGCCTGCGCAAATTGGATGCTTTAGAATCTTTGAAATTATGAAAGGAGGAATATGCTGATGTCAGAGACTGAGGAATACCCCGTTTTTTGGCTACAGGCAGCGGCTTGCACGGGCTGTTCTATCTCTGTGCTCAATTCGGTCAGCCCGACTATCAAGAACATACTTATCGATGAAGTGATCCCTGGAAAGCATATTAAACTGAAGTATCATGCCACGATAATGGCCGGACAGGGAGAGGCCGTATTGGAGGAAATGAAACGAGAATCCGAGAGTAAGAAGGGCGGCTACATACTGGTTGTTGACGGAGCTGTACCCACTGCGGCGAACGGTGCATATGATACCCTGGGCGAAGATAATGGAAAACCAATTCCTGTCGTTTCTCATGTCGAGCGTCTGGCTGAGGACGCACTGGCCATTATCGCGGTGGGCACCTGCGCCTCTTTCGGAGGCATTGCTGCGGGGGCTCCCAATCCCAGCGGTTCCGTAAGTGTGGACAAATTTATGAAGGAACGCAAAATCAGCACGCCTCTGATAAACGTCCCCGGCTGTGCGCCGCATCCCGACTGGTTTGTTGGCACGCTGGCGAGTGTGCTTCTCAACGGTCTTCCCAAGCTCGAGGAACTGGACGAGCACAAACGCCCCAAAGCCTTCTACGGCCAGCTGATTCACGAAAACTGTCCTCGCCGTGCTTACTTTGACGAGGGCAAATTCGCAAAGAAGTTTGGCGAGCCCGGATGCCTCAACGAACTCGGCTGCAAAGGGCCGGTGACCTATGCCGATTGCCCCCTGAGGTTGTGGAACCATGGAATCAACTGGTGCATCGGGGCTGGCGGCGCTTGTATTGGCTGTGTGGAACCAGGCTTTCCTGACCTGCTTTCACCTTTCTACCAGAAACTAAGTGACGAAGCCCTGCCGGCCGTCGGCCAAGGAAAGGGAGGTCAAACGAGTGAGTAAGATTGTTATCGACCCGGTAACACGGATCGAAGGTCATCTCAAAATCGAAGCGGTGGTGGAACGCGGAAAGGTAAAAGATGCCAAGAGCTCCGGTCTGCTCTTCAGGGGAATAGAGATTATCCTGCGAGGCAGAGACCCCCGTGACGCGCAGAGGTACGTTCAGCGCATCTGCGGGGTTTGTCCCACCAGCCACTCCGTAGCGGCTACATTGAACTTGGACAGCGCTTTTGGCATCGCTGACAAGATTCCGGACAACGGCAGGATCATGCGCAACTTGATCCTCGGCGCTGCCCATATTGCAGACCACATTCTCCATTTTTACCAGCTGGCCGCGCTGGACTACGTGGACGTGACAAGAGTCCTTAAATATGAAGGAAATGACCCTGTTCTGAACTCGATAAAGAGCTTCGCGCAACGGGGCGAGCTGGCTCCATTTGTTCCACGTTATGAAGGCGATTACCGACTTTCGGATAAGGCCAATATCGAACTCTTGGGCCACTACGTGAAGGCCCTGGAAATGAGGCGCAAGGGGCATGAAATGCTGTCTATTTTTGGCGGCAAGATGCCTCACAACGCTTCAATTGTTCCTGGCGGCGTGACCGAGATTCCGACCGTGGACAAGATCGCCTCTTTCCTCTGGAGACTTAACGAACTGCGGGACTTCGTTGACAGTGTCTACATCCCTGATGTGCTCACAGTGGCCGAAGCATACAACGACTATTTCGACATTGGTACTGGCTGCGGTAATTTGCTCTCCTATGGTAGCTATGAACTCGATGGCAAGGAGCCCGACCTGGTACGCAGGGAGAGATTGTACAAGCAGGGGACGACGACCTTGGATCTCAAGGCGGGCAAGCTTGACACGAATAAGATTGCGGAGCAGGTAAAGCACTCCTGGTACGAGGATTCCACTTCGGGCAGCCACCCTTCGCAAGCTGAAACCTCACCTGAACTGGGGAAGAAGGAGGCTTACTCCTGGATAAAGGCACCTCGCTACGATGGCAAAGTATACGAAGTAGGCCCCCTGTCACGTGTCATGGTTACCTACGCCGCTGGCAATCCCACCGTAAAAGAGCTGGTTGATTCTATGTTATCGCGTTTCAAAGCTCAGCCGAGGGCGATGTTCTCGGTGCTGGGTCGCCACGGCGCACGCGCTCTTGATACAAAGTTCGTAGCTGATTCTATGGTGGACTGGCTACTTCAGTTGAAAACTGGTGAACCGGCCTACATCGATTATGAGATTCCCGATGAGAGTACTGGAATGGGGCTGGTAGAGGCTGCCCGGGGCGCGCTGGGACACTGGATCGAGATAAAGGGGCAGAAGATTGAGAACTACCAGTGCGTTGTTCCTTCAACCTGGAACCTTTCTCCCAAAGACGATATGGAGCAGCCGGGTCCTGTAGAACAGTCCCTCATCGGAACCAAGGTCAAGGACGAGGATAACCCGTTCGAAATCGTGCGCATTGTACGCTCCTTTGATCCTTGCATTGCCTGTGCAGTTCACCTGATAACACCGAAAGGGAACACGGTTGGCCGCTATAAAGTGTTGTGAAAGAAAACGAGGGATAGCAGTTGCCGACAGGATCCATGCGATCCCGAAGTTGGTCTTGGAGGAAGTGAGAAGATGATAGTTTCGGAACTGAAGCCCTGGGAAGAAGTTCTGGATTACCTAGGCACCGAGAGCAAGATTTTCATAGTCGGCTGTAAAGGCTGTGCCGAGGTCTGCCAGACCGGATCAGAACCACAGGTCTTGGAGATGAAGCAGAAGATTGAGCAGGAAGGGAAGAGGGTCACTGGTTACACAGTGGTCGATTTTCTTTGTGACAAGTCCCTTGTAAAGCTGCGGCTCATGACCCACGAGGACGAAATAGCGGAAGCTGACTCCCTGCTGGTGATGACGTGTGGCATAGGCGTTCAGGCAACCGCAGCTGTCGCCAACAAGGTGACGCATCCGGCTTGTAACACGGTAAGCGTCGGAGGTGCACCCGGAACGTGGCGGGGAAGCGAGCGTTGCCAAGAGTGTGGTGACTGTGTCTTGGATATCACAGGCGGAATATGCCCCGTGACCATGTGCACCAAATCATTGATCAATGGTATCTGCGGCGGGATGAAGAATGGTATGTGCGAGGTAGAGCCCGATGTCAGAGACTGCGGGTGGTACCTTATCTATGAGCGACTGAAGAAGCTGAACAGGCTGGACAAGATGAGAGAGATATTACCTCCTAAAGCGTATGGCAAGATGCAACCCCCTAAGCATCTCAGGTCCACGATAATGTGGGCGCTGGAGAATCGAGAGAAGGAGTAACAGCACGATGACTCTCAGAGAGAAACTCGCCAGTGGGCAGTTCGTAGCTACTTGTGAGGTTGGTCCCCCGAAGGGGGTGGATATTGAGGAGATGAAAGAGAATGCCGAGCTGGTCAAGGAGAAGGTTGATGCGGCAAATGTAACCGATATCCAAAGCTCGGTAATGAAGTTGGGATCTCTTGCCAGCTGCTCCCTGCTGAAGAAATGGGGGCTTGAGCCTATCTTTCAAGTGACTTGTCGCGACCGAAACAGGCTGGCTCTCGAATCCGACCTCCTCAATGCTCACGTTATGGGGCTTGAAAACGTGCTCTGCCTTACCGGTGATCACGTTGCTTTGGGTGATCATCTCGACGCCAAGCCGGTATTCGATCTCGATTCTGTATCCTTGCTGGCGGCTGCCACGGGATTAGAGCAGGGGGTGGACCTCGGTGGAAACGAGTTGAAGGGGGCACCTAGCTTCTTCTTGGGGGCCACGGTTACACCGGCGGCTGAACCCTTGGAACCACAGATTATCAAGATGGAGAAAAAGGTTAAGGCCGGAGCGCAGTTCTTCCAGACCCAAGCTGTGTACGAACCGGAGAAGTTCGAGGAATTCATAAAGGCGGTGAAGTACCTCAATGTTCCGGTACTGGTTGGGATAGTAGTTTTGAGGTCGGTCGGAATGGCGCGCTTCATGAACAAGAACGTGGCAGGCATAACGGTCCCGGAGAGTCTTATCGAGGAAATGGCAGAGGCGGAGGACAAGGCCAAGAAGAGCATAGAGATCGCAGCAAGGCTGATCGATGAGATGAAGGGTATGTGTCAGGGCACGCACATCATGGCCATTAACATGGAAGACAGAGTACCGGCCATTGTGGATGCCGCTGGGCTGTAACTGCTATAGGTGAGGGCATTTTCTTTGAAGGCGCCAGGTGGTTTCATACCGAGTCTCGTAGCTCAGTTTTCTTAACAAGACCTCACTTTCTGCCGCAAATGTTGATTACAGATGGGTTGCGCTGGCCACGCTGCGGATCCAGGTATCGAGGAGATGAGTGAACATTGATATAAAGGCCCGCTTTTCTTCGGTGTCAGCCGCACGGTCTGGTGCGCAGTCAAAGAGGTGGAAATCGAAATCAATAAGCTATAAGACGGGGTCCCCGAGATGATGCAGTTCGAACCGCAGCTCCTATCCACCGCGATAGGTAGTCTGCCTCATACAGACCCGGGTCAGGCGTGCGCCCTGATGCTGGACGCGCTGCCGGAGATGCCTACCTGGCCCCAGCTTCCCAGGAGAAGCTTCCTCGAGAACATGTACGCACAGTACTCCGAGGGGCTTCCGGGAATAAGGGTAATCGAGGAAGACGGTCGGATCTGGTTCCAGGTCGACGAGGACCTTGACGCGGAGCTGGAGGGATTCTACCAGGCGGTTATCGACGAGGACCTCGACCGTTTCGCGATGAGTGAGGAATACGCGGCCGGTCTGCACTACTTCTTATCCGGCGCGTTGTCCTACGAGCTTGGGGGCCTGGAGTTTGTAAAGGGGCAGGCAACTGGGCCGATATCTTTCGGACTGACGGTGACAGATCAGAACAGGAGGGCCTCCCTCTATAACGAGACGCTCGAGCAGGTGATCGTGAAGGGCCTGGCGCTCAAGGCCAGGTGGCAGAGCCGCGAGCTCCGAAAGGCCGCACCGGGGGCGAAAGTCGTGATGTTTTTCGACGAGCCGTACCTGGTCTCCGTGGGGTCCGCGCTCATCAGCGTTAGCCGGGAGCAGGTTGTCAGAGACATAAGTGACTGTATAACCGGCTCGGGAGCCGACATCAACGGGGTTCACTGTTGCGGGAACACCGACTGGTCGGTACTTTTCGAGACGGGCGTCGATATCGTGAACTTCGACGCGTTTGATTTTCTGGACAACTTCATCGCGTATGACGGCGAGATCAAGGCGCACGTAAGGCGCGGCGGGGTGATCGCCTGGGGGATCGTCCCCAACGACGAGAGGGCTTTCGACGAGACGGGCGAGATGCTGGCGGGGGTGATCGAAGGGGCCTTCGACACCCTCGAGGCGAGAGGGGTGGAACGCGCGGCGCTGGCGCGCCAATCGATTGTTTCACCCGCATGCGGGCTTGGTCCCGCCTCGGTCGAGGTGGCCGAAAGGGCGCTGGCGCTGCTGGCGGAGGTCTCCGGGATACTGCGCGAGAGGTATTCGTGACATGAGCCTCGCTCAGAATGACATAAAGGAAAGGATGCCCCGGTGGATGTACCGGCCGGTCAGGTGCGGGCCTGTGCTCAAAAAGGTGGAGGAAATTCTTGAGCAGGAGAAGCTCAATACCGTCTGCCACGGCGCCCGCTGCCCGAACCGTGGGGAGTGCTTCGCGGCCGGGACAGCCACCTTCATGATAATGGGGGATGTCTGTACGCGCGACTGCCGCTTCTGCGCAGTACCTACGGGAGCGGTAATGCCGCTCGACGAGGGCGAGCCGGATGCGGTTGCAAGGGCTGCCGAGGCGCTGGGATTACAGCACGTCGTGGTGACATCGGTGACAAGGGACGACCTTCCCGACGGGGGCGCGGGGCATTTCGCGCGGACAATATGGGCGTTGAGGGCGGCGCTTCCGGACTCGACGGTGGAGGTCCTCGTGCCCGACTTCGCCGGTGACGGAGAAGCGATCGACGCGGTAGTCCACGCCGCGCCGGATGTCTTCAACCATAACGTCGAGACCGTAAAGAGTCTCTATCCTTCGGCGCGTCCGGAAGCGGACTACGAAAGGTCTCTCGCGGTGCTGTCGCGTGCCGCAGGCGCCGGTTTAGTAACGAAGAGCGGTTTCATGGTAGGGCTCGGCGAGTCGATGGAGGAGGTCGAAGAGCTTCTTTGCGACCTGAAAGAGTGTGGGTGCGGAATGGTAACCGTGGGACAGTACCTGCAGCCGGCGGCCGGGAACCTCCCCGTCGCGCGGTACTGGACACCCGCCGAGTTCGAAGCTATTGAGGAAAGTGCCCGCGGGATGGGGTTCAAAGGCGTAGCGGCCGGCCCGCTGGTCAGAAGTTCGTACTTCGCTAAGGAGATGTTTACCGCGATAGGCAAACATCGAGTGTCAATCGGTTAGAGAATATTGAAACTTGGCAAGGAGGTAGAGATGTTCACGATCGCCGAGAAGGTCAACGTCATGACGACCAGTATCAAGGACGCCATGAAGGACCGTAATAAAAAGCCCATACAGGACATGGTGCTTTTACAGCTCGAGGGTAAGCCGAGCGCGATAGACATAAACCTCGGGCCCGCGACAAAGGGCGGCCCCGAGCTGATGCAGTGGATGGTCGGGACCGTTGAAGAGGTGACCGACCTTCCCCTGTCGCTTGACACGATGAACATCGAGGCGATGGAGGCCGGCCTGCAGGTAGTAAAGCAGCAGGCGATAATCAACTCGATATCCGGCTCGCCGGACCGCATGGAGGCTCTCATCCCGATGGCGGTCAAGTACGAGGCGAGGGTCATAGGGCTGTGCACCAGCGCGGCCGGCGTGCCGAGGGACGAGAACGAGAGGGTTGAGAACGGCTACAACCTGATGATGGAGCTGGATGGCGCCGGGGTGCCAAAGGAGAACTACTGGATAGACCCGATAGTGCTACCGATTTGCGTGGCGCAGAACCAGGTGCACGCTTTGATAAAGGCCTGCCAGATGTTCAGCGAACTGCCGGAGCCGCCGCACATGGTGTGCGGGCTGTCAAACGTGAGCAACAACTGCGACCCGTCGGTGCAGGGCCTCATCAACCGTCTTTATCTAGCGGTGCTCATGGGATACGGGATGGACGCGGCTATTGTCGACCCGAACGACGAAAAGCTGATGGCGATCACCCGCAAGGAGAGCGCTGAGTACGAGTGGGCGCTCATCGCTGAAGGCCTCAAGGAAGGGCAGCTAGATGTTTCCGACCCGGACCAGCTCGCGATACAGAAGACCGTGAAACTATTCCATGAGGAGACGCTTTACGCCGATTCCTACCTGGAGCTTTAGGCGGAGCAAATGGCGGCAAAGACGAAGGCTGATCCCGAGCAGGCCATTGAGCGGGCGAAGCTCGACAAGATACTGAACAAGTACAAGAAGCAGAAGGGAGCGCTAATACCGATCCTGCAGGAGGCGCAGAGCGCGCTCGGGTATCTTTCCGAGGAGACCCTCTCCTACATTGCAAAGGCCACACACAGGACCCTTGCACAGGTCTACGGGGTAGTGACCTTCTACACGCAGTTCCGCCTCGAGCCGATCGGCCGGCACCTGGTGCGGATATGCCACGGCACCGCCTGCCACGTGGGGGGCGCCGAGGATATAGACGCCTCGGTCTGCGGCCACCTTGACTTGAGCGAGGAAGGCGGAACGACAGAGGACATGGAGTTCACGGTCGAGAAAGTGGTATGCGTGGGTGCCTGCAGCCTCGCCCCCATAATGATAGTCGACGGGGTGGCCCACGGGCGGTTAACCTCGGACAAGGCGCGCAACGTCATAAGGGGTTACCAGAAGGAGAAACAGGGAGCGCGGATTTGAGCAAGAAGAGCAGGGTGGTAGTGGGACTCGCCACGTGCGGGATCGCAGCCGGCGGCGTCTCCGTCAAAAACGAGCTCGGGCGCGAGATCCGCAGGCGCAAGCTCAACGTTAACCTTGAGGAAACCGGTTGCATAGGCTACTGCTTCGCGGAAGTGCTGGTGGGAGTCGAGAAGGCCGGTATGCCGAAAGTGACCTACGGCGATATCACCGTAAAAGACGTTCCGGAGCTCATCGAGACCCACCTTGTCGGGGGAAAAATACTGAAGGACAAGGCCCTGCTCATCGAGGGGAGGAAGACCCCCGAGGCGGACTTTCTGAAGAAACAGAAGCGCATCGTACTCCGTAACTGCGGCCTGATCAATCCAGAGAGCATGGATGACTACATAAAGAGCGGTGGCTACGACGGGCTCAAGAAGGCGCTTTCGAAGATGACGCCTGAGGAGGTCAGGGCGGAGGTGCTGGCATCCGGGCTGCGCGGCCGCGGTGGTGCCGGATTCCCGACCGGACAGAAGTGGAACTTCTGCGCGAGCGCCGAGGGTAAGGATAAGTACATCGTATGCAACGCCGACGAGGGGGACCCAGGCGCCTTCATGGACAGGAGCGTCCTGGAGGGGGACCCGCACGCGATAATCGAGGGGATGATAATAGGCGGTTACGCGATAGGGGCGACCCACGGCTACATATACTGCCGGGCCGAGTACCCGCTAGCGGTAAAGCGCCTCAGGCTTGCCATCCGGGACGCCACCAAGAAGGGATTACTGGGCAAGAACATCCTGAGAAGCGGCTACAGCCTCGACATCATAGTGAAGGAAGGGGCGGGAGCCTTCGTGTGCGGCGAGGAAACCGCGATGATGGCGAGCATCGAGGGCTCAAGGGGCATGCCCCTGCCGCGCCCGCCGTTCCCGGCGAACAAGGGAATCTGGGGGATGCCCACCAACATAAACAACGTCGAGACCTTAGCCAACGTGCCCTGGATAATAAGGAACGGCGCAAAGAAGTACGCGTCTATCGGCACCGAGCGGAGCAAGGGCACCAAGGTCTTCTGCCTCACCGGCAAGGTAAGGCGGGGAGGCCTTGCCGAGGTCGCCATGGGGACCTCGCTTAGAGAGGTGATCTTCGGAGTCGGAGGAGGCATCAAGGAGGGCCGCAACTTCAAGGCGGTCCAGATCGGCGGCCCTTCCGGCGGCTGTCTTCCCGCGGCGCTGCTGGATACGCCTGTGGACTACGACTCGCTTCCCGCGGCCGGGGCCATCATGGGTTCCGGGGGAATGGTCATCGTCGACGATACGACGTGCATGGTCGACCTCGCCAGGTACTTCCTCAACTTCACCCAGATAGAGTCGTGCGGAAAATGTATACCGTGCCGGATAGGGACGAAGCGCATGCTCGAGGTCCTGACCCGCATATGCGAGGGCAAGGGCGAGCGCGGT
>Ga0315289_10004308_pt1 | contig 21243 bp, 19 predicted proteins | sample YL17G11_40_MG_FD_203452 | JGI IMG/M metagenome (GOLD analysis project Ga0315289, IMG submission 203452) | Sediment microbial communities from Yellowstone Lake, YNP, Wyoming, USA - YL17G11_40 | ecosystem: Environmental > Aquatic > Freshwater > Lake > Sediment | place: USA: Wyoming | collected... | reverse complement strand
CGGGCGAAACCGGGCAGCAGGGCCGAGGAGCCGAAGATCCGCAGCTTGTCCAGGTTGTCGCGCAGGATCTTGTGAACGACCATCTGCCGGCCGATTCGGGAAATGGCGGGCCGGGCCGTGTTCTTGCCCAACAGGAGAAACTGCAGACGGTCGAACGAGAGGATGTGCAGCCGGTGATAGCCCCCGATCCGTGGGTCGGACAGGATCGCCCGTTCTGCCTGGTAGGTCGCCTGCTCCGGCACCAGAAACAGCAGGGGCTGTTCGGACGCCTCCAGCAGCGCATCAGCCAGCGCCCGAACGCAATAGCTCGTCTTGCCCGTCCCGCTCCGTCCCAGAACAAACTGAACCGCCATGCCAGCCTTCCGTGGAGCCCCCGAACAGGATACCTCGCCGTTGGAGAGCCCATGCACCCAACCAAAACGTCCGAGAACTTATACCAGAGCTTCAGGTGCTCTTCAACAGAAAAGGCTCGTCCATTTTCGAGAGGTATTTGGATTGCCGCTTTCGCGGGAATGACATGGAGCTAACCAATCGTCAGTCGGATTCTCATTGCATTGGAGACTGGCAAGCGGCTCGCCGACTCGTGGACCCACTGTCGCTGTCAGGCGACGGCAACGAGGTTGAGACTGGGGGCTGGGGGTTTGGTCGTGAGGGTCGCGACGTCGGCGAGACGATCGGCGTAGGCATGGTCCGGATCGCCGGTCGTGTCGAGGACCGTCTCGTCCGCCGCCTCTTCCCGCAGCCGCCGAATGACGGCGTTGATGACCAGCAGGAGAGGATTGTAGAAGTACAGGACCTGGAGGACGTTCTGCGCGAGATTGACCCAGAGATCGTGCCGTTTGACGTGGGCCAACTCGTGGAACAACACGTCGCGCAGGTGCCTTGAGCCGAGCGTCGGCGCCAGGTTGCGGGGTACGACGATCACCGGGATGACCAGGCCGTAGACGACCGGCGCGGTCCCTTCCTCACCGATGCGCAGACGGACCGGCTCCCGGATCCCCATGCGTTTGCGGCAGTAGACGAGGATATCGTTCATCAGGTGATTGGCCGCCAGGGTATGGTCGACCCGTTGGCAGGCGGCCAGCGCGCGGCGGATCAGCACGCCGCCCATAATCGTGGCGCCGGTCAGCCAGAATAGAAAGGCCACCCCCTGCCACGTCAAAGTACATGGTTGCTCCCCTACCCCAGCCAATGTGGTCTGGGCATTTCCGGTGGCCGGTTGGGATAGGGGAGCGGTTCCGGTCTCCCCGGGTGCTGTGTCGCCCGTGGGAGTCCCGGGGTGGCTCGCTGGCGCAGGTAGAGGACTTGCATACGCAGCAGTGCCAGCGGGCCAATGGGTAGAAGGAGGACTGAGTGAGAGCAAGGGAGTTAGAACCAGATAGGCCAGCACGCACGTGACCAGCCAATACCGCAGACTGGCACGGACTCGGGCTCGCAAGACGAACTCGACCAGCAGAACCAAACCGGTCAGGGCCGTCGATGTGACCAACATCGGCAGGGCCAGCCTGACAAAGGCTTCACCCATTACGTTCACTTGTGTGATGATCCATTCCATATCGTTTTTCCTTCACCCTTTAAGACGCCCGAAACGGGACTCTATTACAGAGGGAAGCAAAAATATTTGCGCGGGGGAAGCAATCTCAATCCGGCGGGTGGCATCTTGCTTCGCTGCGCCTGCAATGATAAGGCGGAGCAAGGTCCTGAGATGATTTCTGAGATTCATGAGCCCCGCTGGACCTGGGCGAAAAAGACCTGGACGCACCGGCGCGCGGGAGAGAAAGCGCTTGCCTTTCGAAACCCGAGGCGATAGACTTGCTTGGAGCGAATGACGACTGCGCAGTCTCAAGTAAGGAGATTTGGCCACGTGTTAGGCGTGATCTTATTGGGGCCCGGTGAGGTCTTCGTGCTTCTCATCATCACCGCGGTGGTGGTCCTGCTCGCGGTGCGCGGGCGGAACGTCAAATAGCGTGCGCGGCAAAACAGGCCGGGATCGCGTTCAATCCTCCCCCCAGTTCTTCCCCATCCTCTGCCGCTTGCGGTCGCTGCGCTGCTTCTTCTCCTGGAGCCGGCGCTCCCGTGCGGTGACCGGCACCTTGGTCTTCCTGCGCACCGGCACGGGCGCCAGCGCCTCCTGCACCAACTGCTGCAAGCGTTCGACAGCCGCCCGGCGGTTTGCCTCCTGACTGCGATGCTTCTGGGAGGCCACGTGCAGGACGCCGCGGCTATCAATGCGGCGGGCCAGCCGGCTCCGGACCTGCTGCTTCTGCTCCTCGGACAGGCTCGGCGAGCCGGCCACGTGGAAGAGTACCGTCACGCGCGTGTTGAGTTTGTTGACGTTCTGGCCGCCCGGACCGCTGCTGCGCGAGGCCTTGAAGACAAGCTCGCCCTCCGGAATGGGAACCCCTTCGACTGCATCCATCGTCATCGACCGACCCGACAACCTACGCTGGCAGAGTACTTCTTCCAGGCATCATACGCGCCGCAAGCTTCCGGGACAAGCCGATGGATCAGATTCTCCGTTCCGGGCGATAGGCGAAATCGACGATCTCCGGCTGTGCCAAGGCAAGGTAATCACTCATGCTCATGCGCACCGCCTTATCGTGCGAGCCCGCCTGAAAGAGGATGTGATCGTCGTCCTCCAGGGCGCTATCCATGATCGTCCGCATGCCGTACAGCCGGCCAAACGGCGGCTCGGCTCCTTCTTCGCAGTCCGCAAACGCCTCGCGGACCTCATCCTCAGGGGCCAGCATCACGTCCTCGGTGCCCAGATAGTCACGCAGTTTGTCGAAGATCACCTTGTCCGGTGCGGCCAGCACGCACATGAGGTAGTTCCCCTCCGATTTGATGATCACCGGCTTGGCCACATACTGGCCTTTCTCGTGCTCTTCCGCGGCCATCACCTGGGCGGAATACGTCGGCGCATGCTCACTGACCGCATACTGCACATTGGATTGGTCCAGATACTCGAAGACGTTCATGCTCACCTCCTTGGGCGCAGATAGGATTTCCGGGGTCGATCCTTCACGGGTCAATTTCGATTACAGGACTAAGACTACCCCCGAAAACGGCGGGGACGGCATCGGGATATTCCTGAAGAAAAGCCCTTCCTTTGCTCAGTGTGCTTCCGGCGCGGGAAAATTCAGAAATTCCGCATCGAAGGCGTAAAAAAATGACAGCCGATCTGCCGAGTTATCGGGGCTAAACCAGGCAAATCATCCAAAGCGGCGAAACCGATCCCCGGCCGGCGAAGGGGACCTGAGGGAGGTTGGGAACTCCCGGAGGATCGTCGACGCAGACCGAAGTCTTCACGCCTTGGCACAACGCCTTCCGGCCCGGTCCGGGCCCCACAGAATCACTCAAGAGCTTCGATTCGACCCGCCGATGGTCACTATCGGAGCAACGAAAAAGGAATGAATAAGATCGACAAGACGGTTTTGAAAACATGGAGGTGCCTGGGAGAAGCAAATCAAACATGGCATGACGGTCGCCCCTGAAGAGAGTAACAAGCGGGTATTTCAAACAAATCCATTACACTGGCTTACGGGAATGTCCTCGCTGTGGCTCGACAGGGGCTTTTTTTTCTCCGGCGGCAAACACGCAGGCATCGCTACGGGCGGCGGCCCTCCCCTTCCTGGGACCGATCCGCATCCCTGTCGGTCCGATCTTCGGGAGGTGCCGGTCGTCTCCATGTATAGCCGCAACGATCGCAACGGTATCGACGCCGGCCCCACAGCAGCGGGAATCCGAGCACGAGCAGCGACAGGTAGAGGAAGCGGCGGGAAAATCTCTCGTATCTCACCTCGTCGCTGTGACACCGCGGGCACAAAGGCGTGACGGATTCGTCGGCCCCCGCTTCCGGCTCGACCTCTCGGTCCGGCGCGGCAGGCTCGGGGCCAAGCGCTGCGAGGGCCCGCTCGGCATCCGAACGCTTTACTTGCAGCTTGACGCCGCGATTCGCCCCGGAGTACAGCCAATACATCGACGCAAACTCCCGGTCTGCGAGGGAACATGGGATTCCGGCCGACTCCAGCCTGATTCTGGCCAGCTCGGCCTCACCGGCCGGATCGGGCCCAAACGCATAGTTACGGATGGTCACAAGATCGTCTTCCATAACTGACCTATCATAACGGGTAATCGCACCTACGCAAACAGCGAATTTTCGCTTTGCCCCCACGACCAACGGGCTTATAGTATGCCCGTTGGCCAGCAAACGTGGCCGCTAACCGCTGACAGATGGATTGTGGGAGGTAACCAACGATGAGCCGAAATCGAATCCGTGGAACCGTCCTAAGCCTGTTTATGGCCATCACTCTGATCGTCGTCACGGCGCTCTGGATGGCGATGGTCTCCAGCCCGGTGGAGGCCCAGCAAAAGACCAAGCCCGGCGCGGAGGAGCTGCGAGCGGGCAGGAACTACATCGACACGAAGATCTACAGCGAGCAGGACGACCAGGAGGTTCTAAAGCTGTTCGAAGGACTCCGAGTGTCCGATGTCACGGACGGCTTGGACAAGGTGGGACTGACGAACATAACGCTGATGTCGCCGGAGATCCATCCGGTGTGGAAAGACACAACGCATTACAAGCACCGCTTCATCGGCATCGCCGTGACCGCCCGCTACGTGCCGACGAACCGGCCGCCGGCCCCCGCGATGGAAACCAAGCCCTACGACGCCTGGTCCGGCAAGTGGTACAGCGAGCTGTCGCCCGAGCCGTTCGTCCCCCTGATCCGTAAGGGCACCGCCCTGGTGATCGACGACGCGCCCGATTCCGATGTCGGCACCATCGGCTCGAACAACATCATGGGCTGGAAGGCGCGGGGCTGCGTCGGCGTGGTCACGAATGTTGGGGGCCGGGATACTGACGAAGTCGCCACCGAGCAAATGCCGCTCTATCTGCGTCACGTGGCGCGCGGCATCCGCCCCGGCCGCAACGAGATCGAGTCGGTCAACCGCCCCATCGAGTGCGGCGGCGTCCTCGTCCGGCCCGGTGACGTGATTGTCGCCGACGGTGACGGCGTGGTCGTCGTCCCGCGCGAGAAGGCCAAAGAAGTCGCCGAATACGCCAAGGGCATTATGGAAGGTGACAAAGCCGGCCGCCGCAATCTCTACAAGAAGCTCGGTATGCCGGAGGACGACTCGGTCAAGTAGCCCGAGGTGATCGTTCGACCGCACACCGCTGGCCCAGCCGAACAGCTCCAAATGGCTGCATTTGTCTGGTTCACGGCGTCGCAGAGCGTCCCGGGTCTCCCGCGTCCTTAAGTCTTTTTCGCCAATAGAGGGGGCGTCGCTTCTGGTGAGCGAACGCTACGATTCGAATACGATCCGGATGCACTGCATAAACCAGATTATAGGGGAACCGCCATAACGTCGTGCGGCGGACTCGCCGACCGATCCGTTGGCAAGCCTCGGGATTCGTCGCGATTTGGCCCAGCGCCCGCTCAACCTCCCCAAGCAACTCGCCGCCCAAGCCTGGTGAACGCACTTCGTAATACTGCACCGCTTCCGCGACTTCGGCGTCGGCATCGGGATGGAACGTGATCCGCTTCACCGGATCGCAGCCCGAGATCGACGAAGCACCTCTTCCGCTGGTATCTCGGCGACCAGCCCTTGCTCCAATTCATCCAGGCGACGCTCAGCCTCCTCGGCCCACAGAGCCTCGATCTCCGTCTCGGACAACTCGTCAAGGCTCTCGACGATCCACTTCGCGAGCGCGGCACGCTCTTTCAAAGTTAACTTCCTGATCTCAGCTTCGATTTCTTTGATGCTCATTTGGCTCTCCTTCGGGTACTCAAAGGATAATAGCACAGCTCGCCCCTCTACACAAGAGAATCAGCACGACACCTGCTCGAAAGGTGCTCGCCGTAAAGGTATGTGGTGTCGGCCGCGATGACTCCGTCGATCAGAACTGGCTCAGGAAGCGCAGGTCGTTTTCGGTGAGCCAGCGGATGTCGGGGATTTCGTACTTGCGCATCGCCAGACGCTCGATGCCGAAGCCGAAGGCCCAGCCGGTGTACTTCTCGCTGTCGATCCCGACAGCGTCGAAGACGTTGGGGTCCACCATGCCGCAACCGCCCATCTCGACCCAACGGGGGTTGCCGGTCTTGTCGGTCAGCAATAGATCGACCTCGGCGCTGGGCTCGGTGAAGGGGAAGAAGCTCGGCCGGAACCGCCACTGGGTGTCGGTGCCGAAGAAGACGTGGATGAATTGCTCGATCGTGGTCTTCATGTCCGCCATCGTGACGCCCTCATCGACGACGAGGGCTTCGAGCTGGTGGAACATGAACATGTGGGTCGCGTCGACCGTGTCGGGTCGATAGACCCGGCCGGGGGCGACGACCCGGATCGGCGGCTTGGTCTTTTCCATCACACGGATCTGGATCGTCGAGGTCTGGCTGCGCAGCAGGACGTTATCCTCGATGTAGAAATTGTCCAGCGGGTCGCGCGCCGGGTGTTCCGGGGGGATATTGAGGGCCACGAAGTTGTGCCACTCATCTTCCACCTCCGGGCCATACGCGACGCCGAAGCCCATCCGCCCGAAGATGTCCAGCAACTCACTGATGGTCTGTGTGATCACGTGAGGCTTGCCGAGGAGGAACGGGACGCCGGGCACCGTGACGTCGATGAGCTCCCGCTTTTGCTTCTGCGACTCCTCCAGCACCTTCTTTCGATGCTCGAATGCCGCCGTGACTTCGTTCTTGGCCCGGTTCGCAAGCTGCCCGGCGCGGGGCTTTTCCTCGCGCGGAAGCCGACCCACCTCGCTGAGCAGTTGCATGATGAGACCCTTGCGGCCCAGGTACTTGATCCGGAAATCCTCCAGGGCTTTCAAATCCCTGACCTGCTCCAACTCCGCGAGCGCCTGCCCGGCGGCTTGTTCGAATTGCTCCAGCATAGGTGATACGGGGCGGCTCAGGCGAGAGCCGCCTTGGCCTCCTGGGTGACGGCGTCGAACCCCTGCGGGTCGGCGATCGCCATTTCACTGAGCATCTTACGGTTCAGGCCGATGTGGGCCTTTGTGCAGCCGTTGATGAACTCGCTGTACCGCATGCCCCGCTGCTTGCAGGCGGCGCTCAACCGCAAGATCCACAGACTGCGAAACTCCCTCTTTCGCTGCCGGCGGTCGCGCCGGGCATAGACCTCGGCCCGCCGCACGGCCTCCGTGGCCAGACGCCAGGAATGACCCGGCATGGCCCGAAAGCCTCTCGCTCGCTTCAATTCCCGTTTCTTCGCCTTGCGTCCCGCCGCACCTTTTCTCGTTCTGGGCATATCAGCTTTCCCTTATTCCTTCAGATTCACGCTTGCTACGGCAGCTGATGAGAGCTCTCACACACCCGCTTTCGCGTGTGGCGGCCCGACGCCGGGAAGCAAGCCATACCCACTTTCCCCTGACCGATCCGTCAGGGACACTCAACTACGCAGCGCTTCTCTTATTTTCCTCGTGAAGACATTACTGGCCACGCCGCCGGGGCGCCGGATGCGCCGGCGACGCTTCGCGTTCTTGACGCTCATCAAATGGCTCGCGCCGGCCTTGTGGAGTTTGATCTTGCCGCGCGCGGTCACCTTGACGCGCTTGGCCAACCCCTTATGCGTTTTCTGCTTTGGCATATTCTACCTCAACCAGTCCATCATGTTCGGGCCACACGGGTAAAACCCAGAGTATACCCTTCCTGGGCGCAGGGGTCAACCGCTATTGAAAAAATTCCTCCGCGATCGCCGCTTCGGCATTTTTGAGAAACGAACAGGGCACCCCTAGTTTCTCCCGCCGGAGAAAACGATGAGGTCGGCCCCAAATCCACCGACGCGACTACTTCGGAACGACCAGCAAGGTCATGCGACGCCCGGTCATCATGGAGGGCCGCTCGACTTTCGCCAGGTCCTGCAGCTTCGCCATGATCCCATTGAGCATCTCGTTGCCCCGTTCCCTGTGCAGCATCTGCCGGCCTCGGAAGAAGACGGAAAACTGCACGCGGTGGCCTTTTTCCAGGAACTCCCGGGCATGGCCGACCTTGATCTCTATGTCGTGACTGTCGGTCTCCGGTCGGAGCCGGATTTCTTTCAGCGTCGCGCTCGGGTGCTGAGCTTTTTTGTGGGCATCGCGGACCCGCCGTTTCTGCTGGTACAGCCATTTGCCGTAATCCATGATCCGGCAGACCGGCGGCTCACTGTTCGGCGCGACCTCGACAAGGTCCAGACCCGCTTCCTGGGCCTTGTTCAAAGCTTCCGCCCTCGGAACGATACCGACTTGATTGTTTGCCTCATCCACGAGCCGAATCTGATCAGCTCTGATTCCCGCGTTGATACGCAGACCTCGTTTCACTGTTGTGCACCACCTTGCCTTTCTTATAAAAACTCAAAAAGGGTTTCTGCCGCAGTCTACCACATTTTCAGCCCTTTTCGGCGCCTCAAAAGGCCAAATCTGTCGTCTTCGCGGCGATTTTCTGCCGGGCCGTCGCCAGGAATTGCTCCACCGGGACCGTCCGGATGTCCTGACTGCCGCGAATCCTCACGCTGCCCGTGTTGGATTCGGCTTCCCTCGGCCCCACCACCATCATATACGGAATCTTTTCGCTGTGGGATTTGGCGATTTTTGCCCCGATCTTCTCATCGGACAGATCGATCCCGCACCGCAGGTTGGCCTCGTTGAGCTTGCCCTGCACAGTTGCGGCGTACTCGTTGGTCTTCTCACTGATCGTCAGCACCCGCACCTGCTCCGGCGCCAGCCACAGCGGCAGCGCCCCGGCGTACTGCTCGATCAGAATGCCCAGGAACCGCTCCATCGAGCCCAGGACCGCCCGGTGGACCATCACGGGCGTTTTCTCCGTATTATCCTCCGCCACATAGGTCAACTCGAACCGTTGCGGCATGGAGAAATCGAGCTGGATCGTACCGAGCTGCCACGAGCGACTGAGGCAATCCTTGATGTGGAAGTCGATCTTCGGGCCGTAAAACGCCCCATCGCCCTCGTTGATCTTGAACGGAATCTGCTGGTGCTGCAGCGCCGCCTTCAGGGCGTTGGTGGCCGTCTCCCAGATCTCGTCCGAGCCGATATGATTCTCCGGCTTGGTCGACAGCTCGACGGCGAAGTCTTCGAAGCCGAACGCCCGGTAGGTCTCGAAGATGAGATTGATGACGCCGATGATCTCCGCTTCGATCTGGCTCGGGGCACAGTAGATGTGCGCATCATCCTGGGTGAACTGGCGGACCCGGAACAGCCCGTGCATTACGCCGCTGGCCTCATGCCGGTGCACCATGCCGAATTCGGCCAGCCGCAGCGGCAACTCGCGATACGAGTGCTTGGTGGTCTTGTAGAGCAGGCAGCCGCCGGGGCAGTTCATCGGCTTGACCGCGTAGCCGACCTGGTCGATCTCGCAGAAGTACATATTCTCCTTGTAATGGTCCCAATGGCCGCTGCGGCGCCAGAGATCCTCATTGAGAATGATCGGGGTCCGGATCTCCTTGTATCCGTACTTGCGGTTCAACTGCCGCATGAAGTCCACGATCTCATTCCAGAGGATCATTCCTTTGGGATGGATGAAGGCGAAGCCCGGCCCCATCTCGCTGAAGCTGAACAGGTCCAGTTGCCGGCCGATGACCCGATGATCGCGCCGCTTGGCCTCTTCGAGCCGGTTGAGGTACTCGTCAAGCTCCTTCTTCGTCGGCCAGGAGGTGCCGTAGACCCGCTGCAGCATCTTCTGCGTCGGATCGCCATGCCAGTACGCCCCGGCGACCGACATGATCTTGAAGCTGCCGACTTTACCCGTGCTGGGCACGTGCGGCCCCCGGCACAGGTCTCTGAACCCGTTTCCGTGTGAGTAGAAGCTGATGACGTCGCCCTCGGCGCGCTCGATGTTGTCCGTTTTGTACTGATCCCCCTTGAGTTCCTCCAGCGCCTCTCGCCTGGACATCTCCCGGCGAACGATCGGCTTATCCGCCTCGACAATCTCCCGCATCCGCGCTTCGATCCGAGGAAAATCGTCCGGGCGGATCGGCTCGTCGAGGTCGATATCGTAGTAGAACCCATCCTCCACCGTCGGTCCGTACACGAGCTTGGTCTGCGGCCAAAGGCTGCAAATCGCCTCCGCCATCACGTGCGCGCAGCTATGGCGCATGACGTTCAGACCTTCCTGGTCCTTGGGCGTGACAATCTGGAGCCGCGGACTATTCACAATGGGCGTGGTCAAATCGACCAGCCTGCCGTCGACCTTGGCGGCCACCGCCGCTTTCGCCAGACCGGCGCCAATCTGTTCCGCTACCTGTTTCGCCGTGCTGCCTTCGGCAATCTCCAACGTACTGCCGTCGGGAAGTGTGACTCTGGCCATAGATTTTTCCAATATTGCATCCTGTTTGCGCTGTTCTGAATATACTCCGCGTGCTTCGAATGTCAAGTATCGTCCGGATTCGCGGCGGCCTTCGGTGAAGATTGTGGCTGGACAGCCTTGACAACGGGGCATTCCAGGATTTAGTTGTTGTTATGGGACGAACCGTCGGGTATAATAGTTTCGTTGGAGCATCTGGGCCAGGTTAAGTGAAGGGAAGCCGGATGAACGCCAGTCTGGTGCTTCTCAAGAAGAACGGTGCGTACAAAGCTTTCCCTCTTCCCAGCGCCGTAACAGTCATCGGCCGAAGAAGCGACTGCGACCTGCGGATTGCATTGCCGATGGTGTCTCGCCGGCACTGTGAACTCAGCCTGAACAAAAATGCGATGGAGGTGCGCGACCTTGAGTCCCGCGGCGGCACCTTCCTCAACGACAAGCGTGTGGACGGCCAGACCACCATCAAGGCCGGCGACTACCTCCGCATTGGTCCGCTGATCTTCGTCTGCCAGATCGACGGCAAGCCGGAGAAGATCGTGCCGCCCAAGAAGGCCGCGGCAAAGCCCAAGCCCCGGAAGCCGGCTGCGAAGGCTGCCAGCGACTCCGGCAGCAAGCTGGATGAGGACTTGTCCGATCTGGATGTGTCCGACAGCTTCATCAACCTGGACGAGTCGGATTCCGACCTGGAAGACCTCAAAGACGTCTGATCGAACACCGGCCCGACCACACGGCATCTCTGCGATGGGTGGCACAGGGTGCGGCCGGAATTGGGTGGCATTTCGTGCCGAATGCCAAGAGACGACCGGTGGGCCCGCGACCCGTCACGCCGTGTTGCGCTTCGCGTGTTAATCCGCCCTCCTTGCTTCGCCGACCACGATACTCCACTCACACTTCACGGTCCAGCCCATCAATGCCCGCACCAGGGCGGTTCAGTGGGGTAGACGCTACGCACGGGCCCACCGCTGGTCCAGGACCCCATTGACCTCGCGTTCACGTCCGAGGTTCTCCGGAGGCGGTTCATGGGCCGAACCCCTTATGAAGACGGCCCATCAGCGGATTCCTACGGAAGGAGCCTGATGGAGATCTCCGCTTTCTTGTTTCCGGCCTCCTCCGCCTGTGCCCGGTCTCTTCTGGTTCCGGGCACGTGTGATCTTACTCGCAGACGGACCGACGCGTCCGATTCAGCGGCTCACTGTGCGGGGACAGGCCCCAACATTCCCACACCCTGAACCGCCTCTTCTCTTCGTCTTCAACGTCACGCACGCACCTTCTGAGTTGCGGGGACATCCTATTTGTTTCGGCCCCCAATTGAGTATGGTGTCCCCGATTCCGCACCCGATTCCGCACTATTCGTACTGCAGGGCCGTTTTCGGGTCGATTCTGAGCGCCCGGCGGGCAGGGATATACGTGGCCAGTAGTGAAGTCGCTGTGAGCATAACCACGGTAACAACGATACTCACGAGATCAACGGTACTGACGCCGTAGAGCGCACTGCGGATCACCCGCGTCATGACGAACGCCAGCAGCGTGCCGACCAACAGCCCTACGAACGTCGATGCTGCGCCCTGACACAGTACCAGGGTCAGAATGTCCCGCCGCGTGGCGCCCAACGCCATGCGGATGCCAATCTCAGGGGTCCGCGAAGCGACCATATGGCTCTTGACGGCGTAAAGGCCCATGCCGGCCAGGAACAGGGCCATGGCCCCGAACATCACTGCCAGTCGGGCAACGACTCTCGTGAACAATACGGTGGGATGATTGCGATGTCGGTCCGCCAGAGACGCTACCGAGACGACCGGCAGACGAGGATCGATCGTTTGAATCCGTGCGCCGATGGTTCGCACGAGGGCGGCCTCGGCTCCCAGCGCCGTACTTCTGGCTGTCAGATGGATGGATGCGGGCATGTGGTGAGCTTTGATTGGCTCATAAACGACGGGTTGATCTTCCCCATTGCCCCAAACGCTCTGTAGGTTCGGTACGATTCCGACCACTCGGCGGGGTGACGATAACCCGTCATCGCCATACTGGATGAGACAGCCGAGGGCACTACCATCCGGCCGGAGTTTGCGGGCCAGAGGCTCATCGATGATCACGACTGCCTCTGCATCAGGGGCACTGTCGAGAGGGCCAAAGGGCAGGCCCTGCAAGAGCCGAATTCCCATCGCCTTGAAGTAATCGCCGTTCACCTCGTACTGGTGAAGTGCCTTCGTCAATAGGCTGCCTGACGCATCGCTCGCGCCGCCTGGCACATACTCGACGACTCTTTCGCAACTCCAGGGCCACCACCCCAGGTCCACAGGAGATTTACAGGACAGGCCAACCGCCTGAATCTCGGGGTCCTCCTTCAGCCGTTCGGCCAACGTCTCGCAGGCTTGCCTTGCTTGAGCAACGCTGTAACCTCCCGCGAATGGCTTCACGGTGACGATCACCTTACCGTCCAAGCCGAAACCAGGCTCGGCCCGGGCGGCCCTCAGCGCGGTTCGAGCCAACAGGGTCGCGGTCATGACGAGCGCGACAGACAAGGCCATTTGACAGAGCACCGACAGGCCGCGTGGTAAGATCCACCGCCCTCTTCGCGTGGCTTGAAGTACGCCTCGGCCGGATTCCTTCAGGTCGCCACAGAGATCTCGCCCCGATAGGCGCAGGGCCGGTTTCAGGCCGAAGAGCACGGTGGCAATCAGGCAGAAACCTAAGGTGGCCGCCAGGACGCGAACGTCGAGCGCGATTCCAGAGGCGATGGCCTCCCCCAAGTACATGGGAAGCTGGCCCATCGCCGCCCACAGCTTGAGAATCCTGATGCCCCAGAGGGCCACGGCCAAAGCCAGGATCCCTCCGAATGTGGCCAAGAGCAGCGATTCGATAAGCAACTGCCGCATGATCCTCAGACGTCCGCTCCCGAGGGCCGCACGGATGGCGATCTCTCGTTGGCGTCCCTCTCCCTGAACGACCATCATATTCGCCAGGTTCAGGCAGGCAATGAGCAGAACGAGGCCGGAGACTCCCATCAAACCCAGGCTGATCCGATCCAACACGGGCCTGTCATTGTCGCCAGCACCGGCGTTGAGTCTGGGCAACGGGCGGAGGCGAAACATGACCCTCCCTTCAAACTGCCTGGGATACATCTGCTTTAGGCGCGGGACCATAGATTGCAGCCGTGCTTGCGCCTCAGATATACTCAAGCCAGGTTTGAGTCGTCCCATTAAGACGTATGGCGGATAGTACCATCTTTCATCCGGCTTCTCCGGCTTCTCTTGATAGTAGCGGCGCACAAGACCGGCCGTACCCAGAGGCAACCAGACGTCGGGGCCGACGACGGCTGTGCCGGTGAACGTCTTTGGTACAACGCCGATGATTCTACAGAGCGCACCATTGACACGCACATATTGGCCCACGATCTCGGGCTCAGCCCCCAGACGCTGCCAAGTTCGGTAGCTCAGGACCACCACCGGCTCACTGCCGCCCACTTCCTCCTCCGGCAAGAAAGGCCGCCCATAGAGGGGTGCTACCCCCAGGACGGTGAAGTAGTTGGCCGAGACGAACAGCGGCGTCACCTGCATTACACCGCCGTCTCTTACCAGGACAGCGGGCACTCCGCCGTAATAACTGTTGGCGATGAGATCACTGAACACCGGATTATTGTCACGCAGGTCGACATAGCCCGCGTAAGGGACGATATTCAACTTATCAAACTCGCAGCGCATCAATCGGTCGGGGTCTTTGACGTGCAGCGGTCGCAAGAGCAGCGTATTGACCACACTGAACATGATCGTGTTGGCTCCGATGCCGATCGCCAGCGTGACCAAGGCGATGGCCGTAAAGCCGGGTTTCTTGCGCAACATGCGAAAGCCATAACGAATATCTTGCCCTAGCGTTTCCATTGTGTCTCGCCATCGCTTTCCTTGAGTTTGCGCTTCCTGTCGTTTACGGGACACCGCCTCGGTTGTGGACATTCTGTACTCCGACTGCCGCCCACGCAAGTTCCGCCCTTTGCCGCTCGTCACCTGCGCTTCAGAATACACACCTATCTTGCTTCCGGCAAGGAGAATTAAAGGGCGCATTAACACGCGAAGCGCAACGGAGGGGTTGCTAGGGACAGACCCCGGTTAGGCCCGGGAGATGGGGTCACTCCCAAGAGAACCAAGAGAAGAGGCGGTTCAGGGTGCGGGAATGGTGGGACCTTTCCACGCACAGGGAGCCGCTGAATCGGACACGTCGGTCCGTCTGGGAGTAAGATCACACGTGCCCGGAAGAAAAAGAGACCGGGCACAAACGGATGGGGCCGGAATCAAGAAGGCGAAGCCCTGAATCGGACTCCTTCCGTAGGAATCCGCCTAGGGGCCGTCTTCAAAGGGGTTCGGCCCATGAACCGCCTCCGGAGAACGTCCGAAGTGCACACGCCGTTGCCCGCAGCGCCGCTGCGCGTCGGGGTTGGGATGCTGGACCGGCGGCGGGTACGTGCGTAGCGTCTACGCCCCTGAACCGCCCTTGTGCGCATGTTTGCGGCTGTGGCGTTGAAGTGTGAGGGAACCATCGTTGTGTGCGAAGCAGGCGGCCGTGCTCATCAGCGTTAATCCGCGGTTTCCTTATCTCCGTGTCCTCCGTGCCTCCGTGGTGAGGTATCAGTTGTCGGTAGTCAGTAGCCGGTTGTTTTGACAGCCGAGGGAATCTGGGTTCCCGCCTGCGCGGGAATGACAACGCTGTCCTACACGGTTTGTTCGCGTTTGTGCAACAGTTGAAAAGGCAAAACACCCCGCGAGCGAAAAGATTCGTTATTCCTTTGGGCGCAAGGAGTTGCGCCATTTTCGGGCGTTGTCTGCGCACAGAATTCCGTCACGATTCGTGCAACACGGCCCCTGGGTAGAGGGACGCCCTCTGATTTGCGATTGATGATTGATGATTTGAAAGCGAAAGGAAAAGACGTCAGGACGCGGGCCGGATGGATTGCGGATTGCGGATTCAGAAAGGCCTGCCGCTCGCCGCCAGGGCTCGCAGGGCCGGCTGTACAAACAAACCCAATTCGGCCCGGCTTGGACAGGGCCAGGTTCCGGGTGGACGAAAGATGCGAAACAAACCCAATTTGCCGTCCGCCTCGTTGGGGCGGGCAAGACCGATTGCGCGAAACGAAGCCAATTTCCAGGGATCGAGCCGAAGCGATGGATGTGGAATCCGCCACCCTATGCCGGCCACACCCGTGGCACACGGCAAGCTGGATTTCGCACTTATGGGCTTGCTCATTCCTCCAAGGTTTGGTATGGTAGAGTTGCTGTGGTTGCATCCTCATTCCCAGAGGCAAGAGAGGTAACGTTCAGATGCTGGTTCTCGTCACGGTTTCTGAATTCCCGTGTGCGACCGTCCTTTCCATCGGCACACCCGATGCCCTCGGCAGCGCCGATCTGAGTTTCAATCCGATTCGCCTGGTCCTGCTGGTGGGATGGGTCTATCTGTGCCTGTACCTCGTGCTGCGGGCGTACTTCAGTCCGCTCGTTCCCAAGCACTACAAGACGCTGGCCAACGTGGTCACGCTCTTCACCGGGCCCTTCCTGCTGCTAATCCTGTTCCTCCTGGATGCGGCCAAGAAGTCGCGCGGGACCGGCGACAGCTTCTGGCTCGTTCTGAAGAGGCAACTCCAGCATTTGGGACAGCAACTCCAACAAGGGCTGGCCGCCCTGCACTGGCCGCACTCCGAGCCCGAGGAGGAAACGGCGTTCCGCCTGCTCGACGCTTCCGGCCGCAGCATCGACGAAGTCTGCGGGCGCGGCGACGGCAAGCACGCGGATGCGCGCATCCTCGACCTGACGGAAACGATCATCGCCGACGCCCTCGAACGCCGCGCCAGCGATATCCTCATCGACCCGAAGGACCCGTCCGCGTACACGATCCGCCTGCGCGTCGATGGGACACTGCGGGTCGTGAAGGAACTGGAGGGCGAGTTGTGCCGGTCCGTGATCAGCAGCGTCAAGGTGGTCGCCGGGATGGACATTTCGGAGCGCAGGAGACCCCAGGATGGCAGCTTCACCGCCAGGAAAGGGACCTCCATCGCCTCCTTCCGCGTGGCCAGCGCCGGAGCGCTGCATGGAGAGAAGCTCTCGATCCGGATCCTGAACAAGGACGCCGGGACCTTCTCGCTCGACGCCCTCGGCCTGTCGGAGAAGCAACGCGCGATCCTCACGAGCCAGCTCGCCAAACCGGCCGGCATGATCCTGATCTGTGGACCCACCGGCAGCGGTAAGACCACGACCATGTATGCCCTGCTCAACGAGATCGACCGTTTCACCCGCAACGTCATCACGGTGGAGGATCCCATTGAGGCGGTGTTGCCGCAGGCCAGCCAGATCGAGATCAACCCCAAAGCGGACATCACGTTCGCCAACGCCCTGCGCAGCGTGCTCCGACAGGACCCGGACGTGATCTGCGTCGGCGAGATTCGCGACGAAGAAACGGCCGAAACCGCCCTGCGGGCGGCACAGACCGGCCATCTGGTGCTGGCAACCATTCACTCCGAGAGCAACGCCACCGCTCTGATCCGGCTTCTGGACCTTGGCATTTCCCCCTTGCTGTTGTCGGGCGGCTTGAGGCTGGTCGTGTCCCAAAGACTCCTGCGCTGTCTGTGTGGGCACTGCAAGGCGACGGCGCACTTGAGCGATAGCCAGATCGAGGAATTCGGCAAGAAGAATATCGACCCTGCGCGCATCTTCGAGGCGGTGGGCTGCAAATACTGTGAACAGACCGGATACTCCGGCCGGACGGCCATCTGCGATTTGATGGTCGTGGACGATGCCTTCAAAGCCGAGCTTGCCAAGAGCAAATCGCTGATCGAGGACCTCCGGAGCGAAGGCTCGCGGAGCCAGTCCGGCCTCCGCAAACAGGGGCTGAAGAAAGTCGTGGCGGGGATCACCAGTCTGGATGAGCTCAAACGAGTGGTGGGATAAGCGATATGATGTTTTGGATAGCCATTCTCGCAGGTGCGTTGTTCGTCTGGTTGGCCGTCCGCCTGGGCTTCTACGAGACAGGGGTCCTGCTCTTCAATATCGTCGTATCGATCTACGTCTCCGTCTTCCTGGCACCGACCCTGGCCGAGTTCGCCCCGGCGCCGGGCGGAGCCGCTTCTTATCACACAGCTCTCTGCATGATCGTTCTGGCGGGCGGCTGTTTTGCTCTTCTCCAAGGCGCATCTTTTGTCCTCCTGACCGGCCAATTCCACATCCCCTTTCCGCGGATCTTCGACGTCTTGTTTTCCGGGATGCTCGGGTTCGTCACCGGCTTCCTCGTGCTCAGCTTCCTCGCCCTGGTGCTGACGACCACGCCCCTGGCCAGTCACAAGATCGTCGGTGTCCTCGGGTTGAGCCAGCAATCCCAACCGGCGAACCTGGTCTGCATCACCCGCTGCTGCAACCTGATCCACTTCTTCGCCGGTTCCGGCGACAGTGCCGACACGCCGCAAGCGGCCTTGCAGCGACTCCTGCAGAGGAACACGGCCGATCCCAAGCCCCGCCGCGAGCCGCCGGACGCCAACGAGCCCCCGGTAGGCCGGTCTCCCCAACGCGAGACAATCCGACTCCGGCCTCGTGCGGATAACAGCCTGCTGGAATGACCCTGCGGTCGCCGACAAGTCAAAAGACTTCTTTACAGCTTCGTTCGATCTGGTAGACTCTCGCCCTTCGAGCTTCCCTAGTTGATTCAGGACACGCTATGAACGAACATCTGCTCACCAGCGGACTGGCGACGATCATCGTCCTGGTTCTGGCGCTGCCCTTTCTCTCCCACAAGGTAGAGAAGCAGCTTGAGGCCTTTCTCTTTGTCATGGGCGTTTTGGCCGTCACCATCTCCGGCCTGTGGAGCCTGCACCTCGTCAAAGAGGCCCTTCTGGAGCCGATCAAGATCACCCTGGCCGTGCTGATCGCCGGCCTGATCTTCCGGCTGATCCGCTCCAGGATCGGCTGGTGGGCCCACTTGTTTGCCCAGCGGTTCGGAATCAGCCCGCTCTTCTTTCTCGTCGTGGTCGGCCTAGGTCTGCTCTCCAGCGTCATCACCGCGATTATCGCGGCGTTGGTGCTGGCCGAGATCGTCAGTGCGTTGCATCTTCCCCGCAAGAGTGAGGTGCGGCTGGTGGTCATCGCCTGCTTCTCCATCGGCCTCGGGGCCGTCCTGACGCCGTTGGGCGAGCCCCTGGCCACCATCGCCATCGGCAAGCTCAAGGGCGAGCCCTACTACGCCGACTTCTTCTTCCTGCTGCGGCTCTTGGGCAAGTGGGTCGTCCCCCTCGTTCTGGGTCTCGGCGTGCTCGCGATATTCCCGCGCGGCCGGCACGAGGTCGCCGAGCCGGGTTTGACGGAAGACAAGCCCGAGTATAATCGGGACATCTTCATCCGGACCTTGAAAGTCTACGTGTTTGTCCTGGCCCTGGTGTTCCTGGGCACCGGCTTTACGCCCCTCGTCGATAAGTATCTCGCCCTCGCGTCGCCCTACACCCTCTATTGGATCAACATCGTCTCCGCGATTCTGGACAATGCGACGCTGACGGCCGCCGAGATCACGCCGCTCATGTCCCAGCGCACGATCCAACCGGCCTTGCTCGGACTGTTGATCGCCGGCGGCATCCTGATCCCCGGCAACATCCCCAACATCATTTGTGCCAGCAAACTCAAGATCCAGAGTAAGGAATGGGCCCGCCTCGGCGTGCCGTTGGGACTGGCCCTGATGGTTGGGTGCTTCCTGGTCCTGCTGCTGGCCGGCCGGAGCGCGGGGACCGTGAAGTGATGGAATAATGGAATGATGGAACAATGGAATACTGGGGAAGGCGCCGGGGCTCACCCATCATTCCACCATTCCATTATTCCACTATTCCAACTTTACAGTTCTGGCAGGAGCTCGTGCACCTTGGCCACCAGTTCTTTGACGTGGCCAAGCGACTCGTGGAACTGCGCCTTTTCCGCGTCATCCAGGTCCAGCTCGACGATCTTCTCGACCCCGCTGCGGCCGAGAAGCGCCGGGACGCCGACGAAATAGCCGCCGGCCTCGTACTGTCTATCGCAGTAGGCGCAGCAGCAGAGGAGGCTTTTCGTGTCCCGGAGGATAGCCTCCGCCATCTGTACGGCGCCGGCCGCCGGTGCGTAATAGGCGCTGAACCCGAGCAGATTGACAATCTCGATGCCGCCCTTGCGGGTGCGGTCGATAAGCTGATCGATTCTGTCCTGCGGCAGAAGCTGGCGGATGGGAATGCCGCTGACCGTGGTGAATCGGGGCAAAGGTACCATATCGTCCCCGTGGCCGCCCATCAGCACGCACTGGACGTCGGCGACGCTGGCGCCCAGCTCGGCGGCCAGGAAATAGCGAAAGCGAGCCGAATCTAGCGCTCCGGCCATCCCCATCACGCGCTGCTTCGCGAAGCCGGTCACCTTGGCCGCCACGTGGACCATCGCATCGAGCGGATTGCAGACCACGATGACAATGGTGTTGGGCGAATGCTCGACCACTTGGCGGCTCACATCCCGGACGATCTTGGCATTGGTGGCCAGCAGGTCATCCCGGCTCATGCCCGGTTTGCGCGGGATGCCGCTGGTGATGATGACAACATCACTGCCGGCGGTTGCCGCCCAGTCGGTCGTGCCCAGTACGGGCGACGCATGCGTCGCCCCTACCAGCCCACTGGCCTCGGCCATGTCGAGCGCCTTGCCCTCGGCCAGACCCTTGACGATATCCACCAGCACGATCTGGCCCAAGCGCCTCGTCGCGGCAATAAACGCGGTCGTCGCGCCGACATTGCCCGCCCCAACTACCGTGATCTTATTCCTAGCCATTCGGGTCTCCTCAATTCCAGTGCGCCGTAGGGGCGACCTCCGGTGGTCACCCGAAGGACAGGGCAGGCACGGGGGCCTGCCCCCCTACATACGCGTCGCGGCATGATATCGGGAGCCCCCGGAGGTGTCAACGCGTCTGTTGTCCCGCCTGCGCCTCCGCAACCACTTCTCCGCTGGGAATCATCACTCGTCGCCCCGATCCGGCGGGACACTGGGGTCGCCACCCGTTTGGGCAGCAAGAAGGTGGAAACAAAGCCGCCCGGCGCGGGCCGGGCGGCGATGGATTCAGGTTTGGAGTGCCGCCCTCAGGCGGTCTGAATGGACCCGGCTAAAGCCGGGACTCCGAACGGGTCATTACTTGTCGGCACCGTGCTCGGCCCGCCACAGGTCGGCGAAGAGGCGCAGGTCGAGATTGTCGACCACGCCGTCGTGGTTGAGGTCGGCCGGCGAGCCTTCCGGCGGGACCGGCTTATCCAGGGCCTTGACCAGGACTGTGAAATCGTCGCCATCCAGGGTGCTGCTGCCGTTGAAATCGCCGGTCTTCGAGATCCCACGATAGAGACGAATCTTGCCGTCGCCGTAGCCGACGAGCAGGTCCCAGTAGCCGTCCTTCGAGCCGGTCCAATAGCAGACGTCCGGCCGCGACCGCAGGTTGCCGTCCAAGTCGATCGGCTTGCCGTTGGACTGGATCATCGTGTAGCCCGCAAAGATCGGCAGAGCGTCCGTCCCGACATTCTTGTAGAACAGGATCTGGCCGTCCGTATTGCCGGTGATCAGGTCCTTATTGCCGTCGCCGTCCACGTCCATCACGGCCGGGCTGGAACGACCGCCCGGGACGAGCAGGTCGCGTCCATTCGCCTGCGCGAAGACCCCATCGATCGGCGAGGTGGAGAAACGTGGCGGGATATAGCCGCCGCAGCCGCAGTTGTAGTACAGGTGCAGTCCGCCATCGAGACCGCCGGCCACGACATCAACCTCGCCGTCGCTGTTCCAATCGACGAAGATGGGGGTTGACCGCGCCCCGACGTCCAGAGTATCCGTGTACGTAGGACCTACCATGATGGTCATGCCGTCATCAAACGACGGCGTGCTATCCGCTGTGGTACTCAGTACACCCCTTTTGCTGTTCAGGAACA
>Ga0315289_10004307_pt1 | contig 21245 bp, 18 predicted proteins | sample YL17G11_40_MG_FD_203452 | JGI IMG/M metagenome (GOLD analysis project Ga0315289, IMG submission 203452) | Sediment microbial communities from Yellowstone Lake, YNP, Wyoming, USA - YL17G11_40 | ecosystem: Environmental > Aquatic > Freshwater > Lake > Sediment | place: USA: Wyoming | collected... | reverse complement strand
TCCCCTCCCCTTTGATCAGTGTCTCATTAAACTTGAATTTCGTTTGACAATTTTTACATTGAGCGACCATATGCCCTCCAATTCTTTGGAAAGATTCCCCCCATGATTAATCCCGTCTTTAAGTATGCTTTCTGCATCAATTTTCCCCGATGACACAGACATCCGGTAAAAAGCGATACATCTCATTGAAATCAAGACCATATCCCACGACAAAACGGTCCGGAATGTCGAAACCGACATACTCCGCTTCAAACGGCACTTTTCTTCTGTCTTTCTTGTCGAGGAATACGCAGACCTTTAATGATCGCGGATCTCTTTTCTTGAGCCTCTCAACCAGAGAAGAGAGGGTCAGACCGGTATCCAAGATATCTTCCACAATGAGAACGTCCCTGCCCTGTATTGATGTTTCAATATCTTTGGAGATCGTGATCTTGCCTGTGCTCATGGTTCCTGTACCATAACTCGCCAAGCGGACAAAATCGACTTGACAGGGGATACGTAGATACCTTATCAGATCCGCCATAAATACGAACGCACCCTTGAGAATACCGATAAGGATCAGCTCTGTCCCTTCGTAATCACGGGAGATGATATCAGCCAATTCCTGAACCCTCTTGTCAATATCCGTTTTGGCAATAAGAATCTCTTTTCTTACTTCGCTCATACGATACCCCCATGCCAGCCTTTACAGAATAAAGTATCTTGTGCAAATGCCTAGTCCATCAACGGCGATCAGAATTATTGCAAATAGGCACGAGCAAATTCATCAATGTTTGCCTCTATCAGCTTCTCACCTTCCTTTAATTCCTGCATATTCTGAAACTCTGAAGAAAGGCTGAGAAATATACTGTTGAATCTGGATCCCTCGCAGCCAAGGGCATTGTAGTTGATGCGGTTGATCATATATTCTGAGCCATCGAAATAATACTTGCCGAAACGATTAGTGGCAGACGACCTGAAAGGCCAGAAAATCTTGAAGGAAAAGAAATTGAGGATGATATCCCCAAGACCGTTCTCTTTCAATCTGGCGGGTGACGGCGTTTCACAAACCCTCTCGCTGATCAGGCGAAAATATGATTTGACCAGATCGATATCGGTGACGCATAGGCCGTAAAGGTACCAGTCGTTCGCTATATTTGTCAGGGCCAGCTTCTCTTCTCTTGATAGATAATGATAACTGGGGCACAGGTGCCCCTCACATAACTCCCTGCCATAAAAGGAAACCTCCCGCATATCCGCACCGTCATTCTGGCAGGGATGGAGGAGGCAGCCTACTTTTTTCTCCGCGTCATCGAGGAAACCCAGGTACTCACAGCAGTAGATAACATCGTATATTTTCCTCGTGTCTTCCGACATTTTTACCGTCCGGGAGAAGCCCGGCAAGTCTGCCTCACGCCCGACCGTTTCACGGAAGTAATTCGTCCTTTCTCTTAATCGTCTGGACAGAGAATCTTTGGTGCTGTCAGCATAATTATAGAGTCCGCAACAGGCCCCGCAGGATTTGTTTGCGTCCGGCTGGCAAAGGTGGATGAATGCATCATCTTTCATGCGACGATAATCGTTTTCGAACCGTGGTTAAAATCCCGTGCTCGGTTTGGAGCCTCAGCTCCATGGCGAGGTCGATCCTCTCTCTTCAAGCTGAGATCAGGAGGCAGATTTTTGCCCCTTTATATATGAGGAATATATTTGCAGGTCAAGTATAAAGATGATAGAAAGTTCCATATGATTCTTGTAGAAGAAATACCCATGCCAAACGACCTTATAGTCGAAATCTGGGATAAATCCGTTTCTATTGCGGCGGATACGACGAAGGTTGCACTCTTAATCAGGATCCGGGTTGAACTTCGGCCATCCTATTTCATCAAAGCCGACCACTATGAGCTGGTCAGAAAAATTATGGGACCGGAAATTTTTTTCGAACAAAAAAGAGAGCGCGCCTTCGTGAGGGATAAGGAAAAAGATGTCGTTTTTCAAGAACTGCTGGATAATTTCAAGAAAAACTCTCTGCCTTACCTTTCCAAATCCTCATTTCCCCGCAGCTTCGCTCTCTCCAAATACTGGGATATTGAGAAAAACAGCCACAAATACAGTTCCTTCCTCGGGGAGAACCATTCCTGACGGGCCCGTAGGAGAAAGAGAGGCTGTTGATGAAATTTGTCTTAAGAAGGAAACCAAACTCAATGATTTCACGAAAAACTGCAACCCGGATTAAAAAAAGGACGGCATCGCCAAATAAATTATGTTGACAAATGGTGATCCCTTTCGATAAAGTGCATTCCAAATTTTTCTAGTGAAGGTTTGATTGTATGTATGCGGTCATAAAAACAGGCGGAAAACAGCATAAAGTCTCGCAAGGAGATGAGATTTCGATCGAAAAAATAGATGGTTCCAAAGGGCAAACCGTTGTATTTGATGAGGTGCTGATGGTATCCAGTGGCGAAGATGTCAAAGTGGGTACGCCATTCCTCAAGGGTGCACGGGTGGAGGGCGAGATTATCGATCAGACGAAGGCAGGCAAGATAAATGTCTTCAAAATGAAAAGAAGAAAGGGCTTTAAGAAAAAAACAGGGCACCGCCAGAAATTGACAAGAATGAAAATAAAGGAAATTTCCATTTAGCGGGGGTATCATGGCACATAAGAAAGGACAGGGAAGTACCCGGAACGGACGAGACAGCAATGCCCAGAGGCGTGGTATTAAGGCGTTTGGCGGGCAGAAGATTAACGCTGGTACCATCATCGTCCGTCAGGTCGGAACAAAGATCCATCCGGGCAATAACGTCGGTCTGGGCAAAGACTACACAATCTTCTCCAAAATTGATGGCATTGTAATGTATGAAAGGCTGGACAAAAAAAGAAAAAAAGTAAGTGTTTATGCTTCATAGCCAGCTTTCAAATAAAGAGGAGGCTTTTAGGAAAATGGACGAGCGTGAAACCGGCGTTGTTAAATGGTTTAACGACAAAAAAGGGTATGGTTTTATCTCCCGGGAATCGGGAGAGGATGTTTTTGTTCACTACACATCTATTGACGGGGAGGGCTTTCGTAGTTTAGCAGAGGGAGAACGTGTTGAGTTCACGGTAAAGCAAGACCATAAGGGGCAGGCAGCCGTGAATGTTCGCAAATTATAAGACGGAGTCTACGGGCCATGAGTGAAAATGGCCGGGAATTTTATTTAAAGTATGTAAATTCCTTTGAGGCACTTATTCAAGTGCCTCTTTTTTTTAGAGATCATCTCCAATGAAATTCATTGACGAAGCAAAAATCTATGTGAAGGCAGGCGACGGAGGTCGAGGTTGTGTAAGTTTCCGGAGGGAAAAATTCGTCCCCCGCGGTGGACCCGACGGCGGAAATGGTGGCAAAGGCGGCGATATAATTATTCGTGCTAGAGAGAGCCACAGGACGCTGCTTGACCTAAAGTACAAACAGCACCACACGGCAAAACACGGTGGACATGGAAAAGGGGCTGACAAAACAGGCCGTGATTCTCCTAATGTGGAAATCATTGTTCCCGTAGGTACATTGGTCAAAGACTCGGAAACCGGGCAATTAATAGCAGACCTCGCTGTTGACGGACAGACCTCTATCGTGGCAAAGGGGGGCGCAGGCGGCAAGGGAAACGCATGGTTTGCCACATCAACAAATCAGGCGCCCCGTTATGCCCAGGAAGGTATGAAGGGTGAAGAACGCTGGATAACGCTCGAACTAAAGCTTCTGGCCGATGTAGGTATCATTGGGCTACCCAATGTTGGAAAATCGACATTTATTTCTAAAGTGTCTGCAGCAAAGCCTAAAATCGCTGATTATCCTTTCACCACACTGGTACCTCATTTGGGTGTCGTAAGGTATGGAAACTTAGAAACCTTCGTGATAGCCGACATCCCCGGGTTAATCAAAGGTGCCCACGCCGGAATGGGAATGGGGACCAGGTTTCTCCGTCACATTGAGAGGACCTCTGTCCTTCTTCACATACTTGACATATCGCATGAATCGCACAGTGATGCCTGGCAGGATTTCGAGACTGTAAACCGCGAACTCACCCTTTTCAGCCCGTCTCTGAGAAAAAAGCCGCAGGTTATTGCCATAAATAAAATTGATCTTCCCATAACGCGGGATAGGATCAAAAAAGAATTTGACATATTCAAAAGAAACGGCATAAAGGTATTAGCATTTTCCGCCATAACCGGAGAAGGAATTGATAGTGTGATAAATGAAATCACAAGAAAACTGCATATGAACAAGGTAATTTAAAGAGCCATGAACCGGAAAGAAGCCCTTGCCAACGTTAAGCGTGTCCTCATTAAAATCGGTAGTGCCGTATTGACAGGCGAGGACGGGCTTGATCTTCAAATTATCGAGCAACTCGTTGATGAGATGGCGCAACTCAGAAAAGCGGGGCTCCAGATTGTAATTGTAACCTCAGGCGCCATTGCATCCGGTAAACACAGAATGGGAATAACGGGCAAGCTGAAGAGTATGCCCCAGAAGCAGGCCGCCGCCGCTATCGGACAGAGTCGGCTCATGAGGGTCTATTCCAATTCCTTCGGAAAATACGGCATTTTCGTAGCCCAGATACTGCTCACTATGAGTGACCTAACAGACAGGAAGAGATACTTGAACGTCCGCAATACACTATCCACTCTCATCGACTGGGAAGTTGTCCCAATTATCAACGAGAACGATTCCGTGGCCGTTGACGAAATAAAATTCGGGGATAATGATCACCTTGCGGCCATGATAACAAATATTATGGATGCCCAGCTTCTCATCAATCTGACCAGCACAGAAGGCCTGTACGACCAGAACCCTACGAGATCTACTAAAGCAAAACTTATCTCACTGGTAAAAGAGTTTACAGAGGAGATAGAATCGGCAGCAACAGATGATACGACACCTATCGGATTAGGGGGCATGAAGAGCAAGGTAATTGCCGCAAAAGCGGTAACCTCGTCTGGACTTCCATGTATTATAGCCCCGGGCAAGAGGAAGGGCGTTCTGCACGATATATTTGCCGGCAAAGAAATAGGAACGCTTTTTTTGCCCACCAGTGACCGCCTGCGCAGCAGGAAACACTGGATAGCGTTTACACTTAAGTCACGGGGCAAACTATTTCTCGACGATGGGGCAAGGGATGCCGTGATTAAGGAAGGAAAAAGCCTGCTGCCATCAGGCGTTGCCAATATAGAAGGTGATTTCTCCGTAGGTGACCCGGTAACATGCGTAGACATGAGAGGAGAACCCCTTGCAAAGGGGCTTGTTAACTACAGCTCCTCTGAAGTCAGAAAAATAATGGGCTTGAAAACAACAAAGATCGAACAGGTCTTAGGTTACAAAGATTACGATGAGATTATCCACCGGGACAACCTCGTGGTAATAAGAGAAGTCCGAAAGCCGCAAGCTCACGTCTGATGCCGTCATGGCCATTCAACAGAGAAATTTCGCCAGGACCTTCCCCTTTGAATCAAATGTGATACCCTCCATAAGGAGGAGGTCTTTTTTCATCTTCAAACCACCCCCGAAACCACCCAGAGAACGGTCAGACCGAATCACGCGGTGACAAGGGATAATCAGGGGATAAGGATTCATCGCAAGGGCATTTCCCACCGCTCTTGCGCCTTTTGAAGCCCTGTTTTTTTCTGCAAGCCGCCCATAAGTGCTGACCTTTCCCTTCGGAATTCGCATGACCTGACTTAGTACCCTTCTCTGAAATTCCCCGCATGCCAACATATCCAGAACTTCTTCGGAAAATGTAACATCCCGCCCTGCTGCCAAACCCTGGATGCTCCTCATCACCTGCTTCGTCGTTCTGTGCGACCGTCTGACCGCTCCCGGGAAGGAGCGTCGGATAAGGTCATCAGTCCCCTCATCTTCAGCAGGAAGAAAGATTCTTACGACGGTTGTGCCGCCGTCTTTACGTCTCCAGACGATTCCGACATTGCCAAGTTTTGTGGCCGTTGAAGTATAATATACTGATTCCGTCATTCTCAATAACTCCCTTTATGCCATATGTTCCATCAATATTTTCACGCCGATTCCTATCAGCAGGAGACCGCCAAATATTTCCACTCTCTTGCCAAAGATCTGCCCGAGCTTCCCTCCAAAAAGCATACCGCACACAGTCATTACAAAAGCAACAATGCCGATGACAGTACTGGGATAGAGGACAGGCATCTTCAACAAAGCGAAGCTGAAGCCCACGGCAAGGGCATCAATGCTCGTAGCCATAGATAGTATTATGACGGAGAGCCCTTTCGTTGGATCCGTCGCGTTGACCCTTGCTTTACCATAGTATGACTCCATAATCATTTTTCCACCCACAAGAGAAAGAAGTCCAAAAGCAATCCAGTGACCGTACCCTGCAATGATATTCGCTACCGACACTCCGGCAAACCAGCCCGCCACAGGCATAAGAAACTGGAATAGTCCAAAGCAAGAGGAAAGCCGAAAGACCGCCCCCAATGATACTACCCTGAAGCTCGCCCCCACGCCGATTGCCACGGAGAAGCAATCCATTCCCAAGCCCATGGCAATGATGAAAATAGACAGGAAACTCATCAATCACTCACTCCTCCCTGCCCCTTAAGAAAGGCATGGATCTTTGCGGCAGTCTTTCTGCCAATGCCCTGGACCCCTTGCAGCTCTTGTACAGACGCATCTCTGATCCTCTCGACATCACCGAAGAGCTTAAGCAATGCCTTTTTCTTTTCTCCCCCGATACCCGTAATTTCATCCAACAGAGAGTGAAAATCCTTCTTCCCTTTCAGCTGCCGGTGATAGGCAACAGCAAATCTGTGCGCTTCATCTCTTAACCTCTGCAGTAAAAAAAGTGCTTCAGGCCACTTTGAAACATAAACAGGGTACTTCTTTCCCACAATATAGACACGGTCCTCGCCCTTATCGGTCTCTCTTTGCCTGATTTCCTTCGCCAGAGCGACAACATCGACTCCTTCTGCATTCAAATCTTTCAGAGCAGCAACAGCAACACTTAATTGTCCTTTTCCTCCATCCACGAGTATAAGATCCGGAAGATTGCCTTTTTCCCTATACCTCCTGTTCAGGACTTCGTACATCATGGCATAATCATCGGCCCCATCAACGGTCTTGATCCTGAAGCGCCTGTATCCTGGCTTCCATGCTTTTCCATCAACAAAAGTAACCATTGAACCCACGGCGTACTTTCCGCCAATATTGGAAATATCGAAGCACTCTATCCGACGCGGTATATTTTTCAACAACAACTCTCTGGCAAGTACACTGAGTGTTTCCTCCATAGGGGTTGCATGCTTTTCCAATTCGAATATGCTTTTGGCGTTGTCTCCTGCTATCTTGAGCAGTTCCATCCCCTGTCCCCTTTTCGGCACGGCTACGGATACCTTCTTCCCTTTCTTTTCCGAGAGCCATTCCATCATAACTGCGCGATCTTCGATATCAAGAGGAATGATTATTTCATCGGGGATATAAGCACCGCCGTCATAGTATTGCTTCATAAGAGACGACAGTATTTCAGAAGACTCACTTCTTATCCTGAATAGAGGAAAGGTCATCTTCCCGATAATCTTGCCTGTCCTTTCATAGAGTATGCATATTTGTGTCAGGTTTCCATCGCGATGAATTCCAAATACATCGCGATCCTTTGAGAGGCCGGAGACTACCGTCTGCTTCTCCAGAGTTTCCTCAATAGCCGCAATCGTGTCTCTCAGGACTGCCGCCTCCTCAAAACGCAAGTTTTCAGAAGCCGTGTCCATACGTACACAAAGATCGGCAATCAGCTTCTTCTCACGCCCTTCCATAAACGCCATGCTGTCATTTACCAATCCCTCATAGGATGCTTCATCGATGAGCCGAGCACAGGGAGCGAGACATCTCTTGATCTCATATTCAAGACAGGGTCTTTTTCTGGATGTCACTTCCTGGTCTGTACAGGTTCTGAGACGGAATATGGACTGAATGAAACGGAGCGTCTCCTTTGCCGAAGCGCTCGACGGGTACGGTCCGAAATATCGAGCCCCATCTTTTTTCGGGCGCCTGACTAGCTGGAAACGTGGGAAAGTGGCGGCCGGATCGATCCGTATATTGAAGTAAGTCTTGTCATCTCTGAAATTGACGTTATAGCGAGGCCTGTGCTCCTTGATCAGGTTGTTCTCCAGGATGAGCGCCTCCTTTTCTGTTTCTGTTACTAAAAATTCTATATCACGGACTTTCGCGATGAGGAAGGAAACCATGGACCTTCCGTCCGTCCTGCCGAAATAGTTTTTGATGCGGTTTTTCAGATTGCTGGCCTTCCCGACATAAATGACCTTGCCATCCTTATCTTTCATGAGGTAGACGCCCGGCGATGCGGGTGCGTTCTTAACCCTGGCAATTAACTGATCAGTCATTTAATTTCGCCACATCAATAGTTACAGAATATCTTCACACGAGACACATGATTTGATTGCATGCTTTGCATAAATCCAGTCCTTGCATTCCCATTATGATGAAATCCGGAAGAAGTCCACCATACATGACATTCTATACAACAAATACCGGATTCTCGCTTGAGCTTAACATGGCCGGGACGGAAATGGCAGAGGCTGAAAGTGTTCTCTGCACAGGTCACCGTTTCTCACCGGCGACATGTCCCCTCTTAAGAGGCAGGTCATATGGTATTTCATCGGCATGATAAATGTCGTTGCGGAATTGCAGCACTCCCTCACGGTCTACCCATACAGTCCCATAGAAAATGTGGACGTTAACAGGTTCGGGAAGCATCACTACCTGTCGTTTCCCTTTCTTGATCTCCGCCAATATTTTCTTTTGTATCCAAGTCTCCTTGTTTCTCAGGAGATAGGTTGCCAGTTCAATTGGCTTTTCCACACGTATACACCCGTGACTGAAATCCCTGCGGGTCCTCCCGAAGAGATGGCGCGCAGGTGTGTCGTGGAGGTATATCTCACACTCGTTGGGAAAAATGAACTTTATCCTTCCCAAGGGATTTAAGGGGCCCGGCTCCTGACGGAATTTATAGCCGAGGTTACTTGCCCTGACACGGGACCAGTTGACCAGCATCGGATCTATTTCCTTTGCATTGTCGCTCCAGTCCTTGAATACTTTTATGGTTTTTTGCGCCAGGTAACCAGGATTTTTCTTTATTTGAGGCAATATCTCTTTGGTTGCAATGCTGTCCGGCACTCTCCAGAACGGGTTCAATTCCAGGTATGTCATCTTTGCGCTCAGGACACAGCTTCGCTGCTCATCTTTACCCGCTATGATGCGCATTGACATCACAGGCAGCTCATCTTCCATGACCTCCAAAGAGAAATCAGCTACATTTACGAAAATATAATTCTGTCCCATATCATAAGAAAGCCAGCGCAGGCGATCCATGTTTAGGGCTATCTGTCGTATCCGCGTTTCCAAGGGAACGTTTATTACTTTCAATGTTAATTTGCCGACCTTCCCGTCATCTTTCAAGCCATGTCTTTTTTGAAACTTTCGTATGGCCATCTCCACATCGTGATCAAAGATTACGGGGTTTTCCTGTGCCATTGAAGCGAGGTCTCCCGAGGCAATAAGCCTCTGCCTCAGTATGGCCACCCTCTTGCCGCGCGATCCCTTTAGCAGCTTGGGTCCATCGGGGACATGAGGCCACCCCCCGCTTTCGGCAATGGCCTGATACTCCATCAATTTTTCCTTCAATCTGACATAACCCGGATAACGGGGCGCCAGATCTGCCAGTGTCTTCTGCATATCCCCCGAATCAAGGGCTTCGCTAAGAATTGCCTTCAGGTCCACAGATCCTTGGTTGACAACCCAATCAGGATAAATATTTCGGTGATCTACACGTCCATCAACCAGGTGAGACGCATAGAGGAAAAACGCTTGTGTCAATATTAGATCAAGATCGGCAAGTTTTACCGCATCATGTGTTCCCAATCCAATTTGACTTGCATATAAATCGGATAGCACTGCTTCGATTTTATTGAGATGATAATCTTGCAGATTTAATCCTTCACGATAGGCAGAGCGGATCACTTCAAGAAAATCCTCCACATCCGGAGAGGGACCATAATCATCGCTCCAGGCGGGCCGAAATCCACGCCCCTCATAGAATTGTGAGAGCAGCGGTGAAACGGACGGCAATCCGTAAGGATATGCGACTTTCGATGATACTTCTGCCCCCCTGATCCTATTGCCAATATGACTGCACACCTGGTCCGACAGAGTCTCGGCATGTGAGATATCTGAAAGCGCAAGGAGCGTAATCACAGTCAGCAACGTTATTGTGGAGATGGTCTTTTTCATAAACACAAAATCAAATTTCTTCTCCCATTTCTAATAATATGCTTGTCAGCTCTTTTATTTGATCCCGGAGCCCCGCCGCCTTCTCAAACTCAAGATTTTTTGCGGCTTCTTTCATTTCCTCTTTCAATTTCCTGATCATGACGGGCAGTTCTTCTTCCGAGGCAAAGACCTCCCTGCCTTTCAAGGTAACAGGCACGGTAATATAATCCGCTTCATAGATGGAAGCAAGTATATCATTGATGCCTTTCTTGATGGACTCGGGAGTGATGTTGTGTTCTTCGTTATAGCGCATCTGGATCTTCCTCCGCCTTTTCGTTTCATTAAGACAAGCTTTGATCGAATCAGTTATATTATCGGCATACATTATCACCTGTCCCGACAAATTTCTCGCCGCCCTTCCGCTCGTCTGGATCAGGGACCGCTCAGAGCGAAGAAACCCCTCCTTGTCGGCATCTAGAATAGCAACCAGAGATACCTCCGGTATATCAAGGCCCTCCCGCAGGAGGTTGACCCCGACCAGGACATCAAATTTCCCTAAACGCAGGTCCCGGATAATGCTCACCCTATCGAGGGTGTGAATATCGGAATGAAGATACTTCACCTTGACTCCCAAAGTCTGGTAGTAGGCCGCGAGATTTTCCGCCATCCTCTTGGTAAGGGTGGTCACCAAGACGCGCTCGCTTTTTCTTACCCTTTCACGGATCTCGGAAAGGAGATCATCCACTTGGTGGCTCACGGGCTTCACAATTATTTCCGGATCAGCGAGTCCTGTGGGCCGTATGATTTGCTCAACAACCCGTCCCCTGGCCTTCTTGAGTTCATACAAAGCAGGCGTCGCCGATACATATATCTTCTGATTGCCGAAGCCCTCGTATTCTGCAAACATCAACGGCCGGTTATCCAAGGCGGATGGAAGGCGGAAGCCGTAATTGACCAGGGTCTCCTTGCGCGCTCTATCACCCCGGTACATCCCGATCAGCTGCGGGATGGTGGCATGACTCTCATCAATGATGACAAGCGCATTTTCCGGCAGATACTCCATGAGGGTGGGGGGCGGTTCTCCCGGCCCTCTACCCGTGAGATGACGGGAATAATTCTCGATGCCCTGGCAGTAGTCCATCTCCTCCATCATCTCGATATCAAACTTTGTGCGCTGTTCAAGCCTCTGTGCCTCAAGAAGTTTATTCTGCGTGCGGAGTTCCCCGAGCCTCTCCTCTAGCTCTTGCCTGATTGCGGATATGGCCCTTTTCATATTGTCCCTCGTCGTCACGTAGTGACTCCCGGGATAGACGGACATCTTGTGCACGGAATTTAGTTTTCTTCCTCGGAGCGGGTCTACGATTGAAATGGACTCGATAACATCTCCAAAAAATTCGACCCTGATCGCCGTCTCTTCTTCATAGGGCGGAAATATTTCCACTACATCCCCGCGCACCCGGAATGTTCCCCGATGAAAATCAATGTCATTGCGCTCATACTGAATCTCTACAAGCCCCCTTAGCATCTCATCCCGAGGAAGCTCCGCGCCCTCTTCCAAAAAGAGCAGCATGCCATGATACGCTTCAGGGGACCCGAGACCGTAAATGCAGGAAACGCTGGCAACAATGATGACATCACTACGTTCCAAAAGGGAATGGGTCGCAGAATGTCGCAGCTTATCGATTTCCTCATTAATTGACGTATCTTTTTCGATGTACGTATCCGTGCTCGGTATATAGGCTTCAGGCTGATAATAGTCGTAGTAGCTCACAAAGTATTCAACGGCATTATCAGGAAACATGGTCTTGAATTCGCCGTAGAGTTGGGCCGCCAGCGTTTTATTGTGCACAATCACCAAGGCAGGCCTCTGAACCGCATGAATGACATTAGCGATGGTAAATGTTTTGCCCGAACCCGTAACGCCGAGGAGCACCTGATGGAGAGCCCCTTTCTCAATACCATCGACAAGCTCCGAGATGGCCGTTATCTGGTCACCCTTCGGTTCAAATTCGGTAACGATCCGGAACTTATTCACCAAAACACCTTTTTCCAACGCATCCTGTAAAGATTCACGTGGCCATAATAGACAGACTTCTTCCACTCCTGCAACAGAGAAATGACCACTTTCACCCATCCCTTGTCGCGAGAAGATCCATGTGAAATCAGATGCGGGGAAATGATCGTGCCCAATATAACGCTGCAGAAATGATGACACATGTACTGTGCGTATTACCGGCAGAATCTTAAGATAGATAAAGACGAATCAGTGAAGGTGAGGAGGTCCCTCGATTGATGCGAAAAGGCGCTCGAAGAAACCGCCGATGACGGGGAGAGATCGCTTTCTTCCTACGCGAATCCCGCATCCCTGTGGTTTGATCTGATGCGGCAATTTTTTGCCATTTCCGCATCAAAAAAATAGGATTTCTTTTCCAGACCTCATGCCACTCCCAGATATATATTGGTATATTCGCAATCAGCTCTTCAATTTTCCCTGGTCTTACAGTCAAGCGCCTACATCTGCAGTTAAACAACATACGAGCATAGACAACCGCACTAATTCTGCCTCATTTGGTGATGCGGGTAATAGAAGAAGGACCTGAGGAACGGAACGCCGCCCATATGTTTCGGAACGGCAAATTAACAACCTCCTAGCGGGTATGTGGCTCCTCTTTCGCGGATTCTTCCGTTGCGATATCTCTTTTCGAAGCAGGAAGGTAAATATGGAGAGTCGTTCCAATACCTACTTCAGATTCTACTGTTATCAAACCATTGTGGTTCTTTACGATAGAATAAGATATGGCAAGCCCGAGTCCTGTCCCTTTCTGAGACCCCATTTCTTTTGTCGTGAAGAAGGGATCAAATATCCTCGAGATATTTTCTCCCGGTATGCCGCTACCGCAGTCGGACAGCGTCACCTTTGCGTATTTCCCCTCCTTCAAGGGAAGCTCTTCCGTTACATCAATATCAACATTTTCTGAGGCGATCGTAAGTATGCCCCCTTCAGGCATTGCTTCTGTGGCATTGCTAACCATGCTGTGAATTACCTGTCTTATCTGCCCTTCATCGATATCAACAGGGGTTAAGTCAGATGCTATATGAAACTTGGCGGTAACGTTGGAACCGCTCAGAAAGAAATGGACAGTATTTTTTATAAACTCTCCTATATACATTGTCCTTTTGACCGGCGCCCCACCCTGGGCAAAGGTGATCAATTGCCTTGTTATGTCGCTCGCACGCATTGATACCTTCTCCGCAGTGTCCAAAAACTTATGAACTTTATCACCGGGGTCCACATGCATCTTTGCAAGAGAAATGCTGCCCAAGATAGCCTGCAGCAGGTTGTTGAAATCGTGAGCTATGCCGCCTGCAAGTGTACCCACGGATTCCAGTTTTTTCGCTTTAAGAATTTCTTCTTCCATTTTCTTGCGCTCGGTAACGTTCTCTATCAAACCGTCATACCGAAACAATTGACCGTTTTCGTCACGATAAGGAACCATAGTGTTACGCACCCAGACGACTGCACTATCATGGCGCATCAACCGGTGCTCTATGGGTAAAACATCGTCACCAGCCATAACTTTACTGACTGCATTTTCCACAAGTGTTCGATCCTCAAGATGTATCATAGAATACCAGAGATTGGGGTCATTTTCATAATCTTGCTGATCAAAGCCGGTAACAGCCACACAGCCTGCGCTATGCCTTGTCGAAACCGCCCGTCCTTCTTTTACTTCAACTGAATAAGTATAAGGAGTGACAGCGTCTACCATCCGGCGGTACCTTATTTCGCTTTCAGATAATATCTCATCTGCCAGTTTGTGTTCAGCCTCGAGTCTTTCGAATTCTGCGACCCGCTGACTCAACTCAAACAAGTCGTTAAGAAGCTGATATTTTGTTTTGTTCTCTTTTTTCATATCCCGATCTCTGGCCGTATTATATTAACATTAAAGAGAAATATCAATAGCTATCAATTGCACACATCCAATTTAACCTTGACAAATAAATCCGGTTATGGTTAATGAAACACCTTAATATTTTTCAGTGGGGTCAAGTGAATGAAAAAGAACCTGACAAATTTCAGCAACACGAAGAGGAAAAGAACCCACGGCTTTCTTGTTAGAATGTCCACCCGGGGAGGGAGATTGGTCCTGAGTCGCAGACGAGCTAAGGGCAGAAAGAGGTTGGCCGTTTAACACGCGAAAAAGCGGTCCATGGAAAAGCAATCCTTTGGCAAGCAAGTAAGAATTAGCAAAAAAAGAGATTATTTGACCGTCTATCAGCAGGGGGTGCGCAGCCATTCGGAACATTTCACCATCGTCGTATGCAAGAATGAAATGGGCATTAGCAGACTGGGAATAACGGTCAGTAAAAAGGTGGGGAGCGCTGTTCAGAGAAACAGGATTAGACGTCTCGTAAGAGAGTTTTTTAGATTAAACAGATCAAGGCTTTGTACTCCACAAGACATCGTGATAATTGCAAAAAGAAATCTAACAACATTGGCATATCAAGATGTATACAGAGAGTTAGAAAGCCACTTAATCAAAAAATCAGATGTATAATATAAAGTTTTCGCAGATTCTGGGAAAAATTCTTATTGTATTTGTCCAATTATACCAGATATGCATATCTCCTCTTTTTACTCCATGTTGCCGTTTTCACCCATCTTGTTCCGAATATGCCATAGATGCAATCCGGCGATACGGCCCGGTTAGAGGACCGTTTCTTGGCCTGATGCGGCTGTTTCGGTGCCACCCTCTTCACCCCGGCGGTTACGATCCAGTTAAATAAAATAAAACGCTAAAGTACGGAGGTATTGAATGGACAAGAAGACCTTTCTTGCCATAATCCTGTCAGTGGCGGTTATTCTCACATGGCAGGCATTTTTTGTAAAAAAACCGCCCCAGCAACAGCCGGAATCCGCACGGCAGGAGACAGCAGTTAAAGAGAAACCCGCCGGTAAAGTGGCTGCCCCGGAACAGGTAACGCCGGTTAAGACCAGAACCGTCCTTTCAAAGCCGGTCATGGGAACCGAGAAGGATATCCCCGTGGAGACTTCTCTCTATAAAGCTGTCTTCACTACTAAAGGCGGCAGCCTGAAATCTTACAAACTGAAGAATTACCGCAGCTCTCTCGACGGGGACTCGGAACCTATTGAACTCGTCTACGTTATGGACGGCATGCTGAGACCTCTCACAATGACTTTCCCCGAATCAAGTGTCGACCTTCATCCTGAAAGTATATTCACATCGGATGCAGTATCAATCGATATGACGCAAAATCCCCAGAGCAGTAAACTTACCTTCACGCAGACATACGCCAATGAGATGAAAGAAGAAAAGATATTCACCTTCTATCCTGATAAATATGCCTTTGATTTAGAAGTGAAAATACATAACCTATCAAAAGCAGCTCTTAGTGAAAGTGCGTTTCTCTCCTGGAATCAGTACGTCGATCCCAAATCAGAATCAGACAGTTTCGGGCACGAGGGACCCATTTCTTTCATTGCCAATGACATAGACCGTTACGAAGTCAAAAAAATTGATTCAGGGAAATTATTGGGCCCTGATATTGCCTGGGCGGGGTTTGAAAGCAAATATTTTATTGCCGCCATGGTGCCGCAAAACCCGACACTGACCAGTCTTGCTCTTTCCGTGGATCCTCGAAACATGGTTTCCGTGAGTCTGAAGAGCACTCCCAATATTATCCCCCCCGGACAGGTTGCGTCTTTTGGCTATTCGTTATATCTTGGACCTAAAGAGAATGACATTCTCAAGTCTCAGGGAGTTGGCCTCGACAATGCTATTGATTTCGGTTCATGGATGAAGTGGCTCGCCCTGCCCCTCTTGATCTCCCTCAAATTTCTCAACAGCTATGTTCACAACTATGGCATCGCTATTATCATCCTGACTATACTGATAAAGATAATCTTTTGGCCACTGGGCAATAAGAGCTACAAATCCATGAAGGAGATGCAGAAACTGCAACCGAAGATAGCCGAACTTCGGGAGAAGTACAAAAACGACAAGGCAAAACTAAGTCAGGGAACAATGGCCTTGTACAAGACGCACAAGGTAAACCCCTTGGGGGGCTGTCTTCCTATGATCATTCAGATACCTGTCTTCTTCGGGCTCTATAAGGCCCTCATGTATTCTATTGAACTCCGCCATGCCCCTTTCTACTGGTGGATACAGGATCTGTCGGCAAAGGACCCCTACTACATTACGCCAATTATCATGGGCGCGACCATGCTCATTCAGCAAAAAATGGCCCCTTCTATGGGAGATCCTATGCAGCAAAAAATTATGATGTTGATGCCCGTGGTTTTCACATTTCTGTTTGTAAGCTTTCCATCGGGTCTGGTTGTTTACTGGCTCTTTCAAAACGTCCTGAGTATCGGGCAGCAGTACTACATTAATAAGCGCAGATAGCGAGTTGAGGTAGTGACTATGAATTCTATAGAGATCGAAGGGAAAACAATAGATGAGGCCATTGAGAAGGCCTGCGGCGAATTTAACGTTCCGAGAGAAAAGCTTAACATCGAAATTATTTCGGATGGCGCGACGGGATTCCTCGGCCTCGGTTCAAAGAAGGCAAAAATAAAAGCAAGTATCATGTCCATTGATATGGCCATAGATACGCCGGCTGCACAATCCAAGAAAGGCGCTGAAAGGAAATCATCTGTTATTTCAGATTCCATAGAACCAGAGGGGACCGAAGATTCCGCAGAGAGCCCCGCAATGAGGGCAAAAAGAATTCTGGAAGGCATCTTGCTGAGAATGAACCTCGATTGCCCCTTAACCGTTGAAGAAACTGCCGATACGATTCTGCTGAATATCAAAGGCGATGGCAGTGGCTTACTTATAGGCAAGAGAGGGCAGAACTTAGATGCTATACAGTACATTGTGAACAAGGCCGTAAGTAAGTATACAAATAACCGCAAAATGATCATCGTGGATACGGAATCTTACAGAAAAAAAAGGGAGGAGTCACTCATTGCCCTGGCCGAAAAGCTGGCGGAGAAAGTAAAAAAATCAAAGAAGGCGTTGACTGTCGGACACATGAACGCCCATGACCGCCGCGTCATCCATCTTGCCCTGCAAAATGATGAGTCATTGACTACAAAAAGTCGGGGCGAAGGGGAATTCAGGAAGATTGTTATCATGCCGGCCAAGAAGGGTTAGGTGTGCCGGCGTTCTAAATGAACGGCAGCGCAATTCTACTTCTTCATCCTTTCCTTCGCAAGTTCTGGGCAAGCTATGCAGTGCACCTTTGTATATCTCTAGCTTTAGGCGAGTTTTATTCTGAACTTGTCAGAACACGCGCCTCGTAACTTTCGCTTTTATCATCACCTTCTTCTTCACTCAATATTTGGCTTTTTGCGAGGTTATTAAACTTGGAAGACACGATAGCGGCCATAGCCACTCCTTCCGGTACGGGATCGATCGGCATAATACGGGTCAGTGGCCCCAGATCCAGAGATATTGCCTCCCTCATTTTTAGACCATCAAACAAGACTGAAGGCTTCAATAGCCATCGACTCTATCACGGAGACATCATTTCACCTGACACGGGCAGAGTAATCGACGAAGTTCTCATTTCCTTCATGATGAAACCTCGCTCTTATACGGGAGAGGACATACTGGAGATCAACTGTCACGGCAGTGCCTTTATTCTGCAGTCCGTGCTTTCTCTAGTGATCAAAGCAGGCGCACGTCTTGCAGAACCTGGAGAATTCACGAAACGCGCCTTTCTCAACAACCGAATCGATCTTTCTCAGGCGGAGGCAGTTGCTGAAACAATCATGGCAAAGACCGACCGGGCACTTGACCTGGCTGTTTCCCATCTCAAAGGCGACTTGGCTAGCAAAATTGAAACTGTACGTAATGCGATTATTGATATTCTCGCCATCCTCGAGACAACCATCGATTTCTCGGATGAAGACGTAGAGGTAGGTAATCCGCCAAGTGTCGCCAGAGACATCGAGGCCATCATAGGCGAGCTCACTGAGCTTGCTTCGACATACGGTCAGGGAAAGATATACAGGGATGGTATTAATGCTGTAATTACGGGAAGGCCTAATGTGGGAAAGTCAAGTCTCTTAAACAGGCTTCTCGGCGAAAAAAGGGCGATTGTGACAGCTATGCCGGGAACGACGAGGGATTTTATCGAGGAGATAATCCCCATCAAGGGTGTGCCTGTAAGACTCACGGATACGGCAGGAATAAGAGAGCCGCAGAATATCATCGAAAAAGAAGGTATTAACCTGGTGTGGGAAAAGCTCTCACAGGCGGACGTGGTGATAGTCGTGTTCGACGGCAGCGAGAGCTTGACGAAAGAGGACGACGAAATCATCAAGAGGTGCAAGGCGAAAAAATTCCTCCTGGTAATTAACAAGGCCGATCTTCCTCATGTCATTGACGAGAAGGAGTTAGCAAGTCTCGCTCCAGATGTCATGCCCCCCATATGGATATCAGCAAAACACGGCGATGGCATACCGACGCTGAAAGATGCAATCCACGGCCTAGCTTTAAACGGGGCAGACTATGGCCACAGCCTGAACATCGTATCCAACATCCGCCATAAAATAGCCATTGAAAAAACGAGGGACATGCTGTCAAAGGCAAGGGACAGCATCCTCCAAGGACTTTCTCCTGAATTCCCTGCCTTTGATATCCGCCAAGCCCTTGAAAGACTTGGTGAAATCGCCGGGAAAACGGTTACTGAAGAGGTGCTGGAGAAGATATTCTCTACCTTTTGCATAGGCAAGTAAGTGCGAGTGCTGCAAAACATTTCCATGAAGGCATCAAAAACATATTGTCCTTTACAAACCATACCCTTTTCAGTATAGTGCTTGGCGGTTCTTAAGATCCTACATCGGAGGTGAAGGTACGATGCACAGAATAACCATCTTCGTTGCTTTACTGTTACTGAGCTTCGTCTCCGTATCAGCCGGCCTGTGTCAGGAAAAGTGCGTGAATACCCAGGGAGAAGCAGCTATCATCAATAATGATCTCCCTTCGGCGAAAACGGAAGCTATTGCCAGAGCGAAGTGGGCAGCCATCGAGCAGACCGTCGGGACGGAGGTTAAGGCACAGAGCTTTGTTCAGAATTTCACACTTGTCGAAGACGTGATAAAGACGCAGGTTGGAGGGGTTATCAAAAGTTACAAGGTCCTGGACCAGGCCAGGAAAGAAGACATGGTCACGATAAAGATCACGGCCTGTGTTGAGCCTGCTAAGGCAAGGGAAGCCGTTTCCTCCCTTGCCCTGAACAACTCCCTTGCTGTCTTTATCCCCGCACGGAAACCAGGCAAACGTGGAGATGAATTTGAGGAAACGAATATCCTTTCCGAGACCCTTATCGGAAAACTCACCGATCAAAATTACAAGGTCATCGACGTTGCCCCGACACATGCTTTGGATGCCCTAGAAATCGAGAGGGCCGTGAAAAGCGGCAGTACCCTTGCCGTCAGGAGCCTGATGTATAAATTTCTCTCCAACATCATCATCATCGGTAAAGTCGATTACACCATATCAACGAAAAAGGGAGAGGATATTGGATACGGACTCTCTATGCCATTCAATAATGTGACGGTAAGGCTGACCTATCGCATCGTTGCCAAGAACAACAAGACAGGCAGTATGGAGATTCTTACGGCGGATACGGCACAGGGCAAAGGTCTCGCCAACAACGTTGAGGATGCCGCCGCAGAAGGTCTTAAAGACCTGGCGGAGAAGCTGACTCCCAAAATACTTGATAAAGTTGCATCCTACGTCCAGGGCAATATCAAAAAGGTAAGTATAAAGGTCAACGGGATAACCGATCTTGATACGAACATGGAAATCAAGAATATTCTGCAGAACATTGTTTGGGTAGCAGGAGTGGAGGATAAACAGATGGGCGAATTTATAGTCAGCTACCCTGAAAACTCAATCTATCTTGCCAACAGCATAAAACAGAAAGGTAATTTTAACGTCGTAAATTTTTCACCCTATTCCTTGACATTGGATTACCAGAAATAAGGAGGACAGAGTTATGTTTAAGAGATTCGCACTACTTTTTCTTGCATCATTCTTTTTGGCTGCCTGCGCTACTGTGCCAAAGATCGATCCGACGGCATATCCTATTGACAAAGGACCGAAAGAGTCGCCTCCTAAAGTATGCAAATCGGCATATGATGCTATGCTCCCGAAAGTCGCTGTCGTCAATTTTACAAACAACTCGACCTTTGATTACGCCAATGTGGTACAGGCCCATGTTCAGGGAGCAAGTCAGCGAACTGCCGTAGGGGGGGCCGCTGTCGGCGTTGTTCCCGGAGCTGCGGGCGTCGTCTGGGGTACTAAGGAAAAGCGACAGTTTCAGAGAGACTCTGAAGTAACTCAGAGACAGATAAATGCAAAGCTCTCCGAGAGTGTTGAAGACGGCTTCATGGACGTATTGGTCAACATGGGGGGGGCGAAAGTTTTTACGAGAAAGGAAATGGAAAAAATCATATCGGAACAAAAGTTCCAGCGTTCGGGACTCGTGGATGAATCAACGCTGGTGAGACTCGGAAAATTTGCCGGCGTAAAATACATCATCACAGGTTCCGTCAATAATGTTGATCTAGCTTACAAGTCCTATGAGTCTGCCAGGCAGGGTCTGGGAAAAGGAGGCAGCGGCAGTTGGGGTGTTGACCTCTTAGGCTCAGCAATGGCAGCCGGTCTGGAATCTCAGGAAGGCTGGAACATCGGCACGGAGTTAACCATGAGAATTCTGGATGTGGAAACGGGGGAGATTCTCTTTTCCGATAAGGTGCATGGAAAACACATCATCGGCAAAATCCCCTACCCTAACTACGATGCCTTGGTCGGCGGCATTAAGAAGGCCGCGTCTAAGGGATTAGCGGACGCGAGACCAAAGCTTTCCAAATGGTTCACTGTAAAAGGTTACATAAGACAATTACGGACAAGCCCTGATGAAAAAGAAAGGTTTGCAAATTTAAAC
>Ga0315289_10004306_pt1 | contig 21246 bp, 17 predicted proteins | sample YL17G11_40_MG_FD_203452 | JGI IMG/M metagenome (GOLD analysis project Ga0315289, IMG submission 203452) | Sediment microbial communities from Yellowstone Lake, YNP, Wyoming, USA - YL17G11_40 | ecosystem: Environmental > Aquatic > Freshwater > Lake > Sediment | place: USA: Wyoming | collected... | reverse complement strand
GTCGCCCCGCCGTCGCCGCGACGGCTATGGCGGGCAGGCTGACCCCGCGATTCGCGGCTTCAGCGAAGCCGCGCCCGGTTCGAGCGCGCGGCTCCGTCCCACACCCACTGAAAACGAACACACCCCCGGCACCCGGCGCGAGTAGATGGGCTCCGGTCGCACAGATGGCTGGTGGTCGGTGGTGCTGGCGCCGCCGAGGCACCATGGACTGGCCCTCAACTGCCCTCAAACGCGGGTCAGAGTCAACCGGCGCCGCGCCGCGGGCGACGCTGCTCAACGATACGCAGGACCTCGGCCCGGTCCGCAGCCAGGTCCTGGGTAACACGAGTCGCCACGCCGCTGCAATGAGCAACGATAGCCTCGAAGACGCGGTTTGCGATCAGCAAGTGCCCAAGGTCATTGGCATGCACCGTGTCCGGGTGAACGACCCAATCAGCCTGGCCCTCCCCCTCCCAGATATCAGCCAGAAGGCAGCCGTGGTGCTGGGCCAGTTGGCGGATCACCAGGTTGAAAACCTGGGTGGCGGCGACGCTGCCCAGATCATAGGGCGGATACCAGTCATAGGCGCTCATGTGATAGACGGTGGTGAGGACCATGACCGGGTCGCAGGCTTCCTTGACCTGGGTGATGATGTGCGCCATGTCCTGGCGGAAATCCTCGGGCGGCATCCCGGCGCGCATGTCGTTGAGGCCATAGGAGAGGATAAACAGATCCGGCTTGAGGGCGATGACATCGGTGCGATAGCGCTCCAGGGCGCTCGGCTTGGCGGAGGCTGCATAGCCGGGGCTGCGCGGCGAGATGGCGTTAGCCGAGATGCCCTTGTTGCAGAGCGTCACCGGCGCACCCTGGAAGTCGCTGACGAGGTCAGCGACGATGTTGACCCACCGGCGGCGCTCAGCGGTCGCGCACATGCCAGCGACGTGGCTTTCACCCATCACGACCATGGTTCGAAACGGGTCGGGGTGTAGGTCTGGTTTGGGCACTCGCGTCCTCCCAACCGGCAGGCCGACGCGCCTGGCGATCTCAAGGTGCTCCACCGATGCGTCCGACCGAAAGCCGATTCTCGTGCTCGCTCCTGTGCCTGCCAGGCGAGACACCTGGCGCGCCGCGCAAGATGCTCGAGCAAGGGTTTCACCCGCCCGGTGCCCGGGAACCGACCGCTATCGCAGCGCGCCGCCGATCACATAACCAGTGATGAGCAGCAGCGTCGTCAGGGCGTGGGCAGCGATGGTCATCGTGCTGGCAGGGATGAGGCGCTTGGGCCGGTCGTAGTACTGTATGACCACCGCCGAGGCGCCGGCGCCCAGAGGAGCGGTGACGAGCGCGATGAGGCACCAACCTGGCGCCAGGGCGCTCGCTACCGCGGCCAGAATGCTGCCATAGGTTGCAGCGAACAGCAAAGGCACGCCGAAGCGGGCCCTCGCCGTGCCCAGGCGCACGACCAAGTGGCGCTTGCCGGCTTGGCCGTCCGCGGGAGCATCGGGAAACTGATTGACGTAGAGCACTAACAGTATCAACAGCGCCACCGGCGCGGAGGCGGCGAGGCCGAAGGAGTTGACCTGTCGCATCTGAACGTATTCCGCTCCAGCCACCATCAGCACGCCGAAGCTGAGCGCCACCGCCAGCTCGCCCCATCCCCGGTAGCCCAGCTTGACCGGCGGCGCGGTGTAGAAGAAGGCGCATAGGCCGCCCACCACCCCAAGCGCCAGCACCGGCCAGCCTCGGAGCACCGTGAGGACAATGCCTATTGCCGCTCCCGCGCCCAGGCAAGCGAGACCGGCGGCCAGGGTCGCCCGCGGCGTCATCAGGCCCTGCTGGATCATGCGACTGCCGCCGAAGAAGGGGGTGCAGAAGTTCGGGTTAATGTCATCGGCGCCGGAAAGATGATCGTAGTAGTCATTGCTGATATTGGCGCCGGCGTGAATCAGTACCGCGCCGATAAGGGTGAGCGCGAATAGACCGAGGTGGAACAGCCCGCTGTGATACCACGCCGCCGCCGCGCCCAGGCCCACCGGCAGCGCGGAAGCGGTAAAAAATGGGGCGCGGCTCACCGCCGCCCAGAATGAGATTCGCTTGGTCATGGCTCCGCCTCACAAGTTCGCCCGCGGAGCCTAGAGCGCCTGCCAGGGCAGAGGACTAACTGGCCCAACGTACACAGACCCGACAGGGGCACAACGTTCCGTGCCTCTGCGAGTCAGCGACCTCCCAGGTACGTAGGTCAACCTTGCGCCTTCTCGACGCGGACGGCGCAGACTTTGAATTCGGGGATCTTCGCCTGGGGGTCGAGGGCGGCATTGGTAAGAACGTTGGCGGCGCTCTCGGCGAAGTGGAAGGGGATGAAGACAACCTCGCGTCCCACGCGCTCGGTGACGCGGCAGCGAATCTCGATCTGCCCCCGCCGCGAGGAGACGCGGACGCGCTCACCATCAGCCACCGCCAGGGCGGCAGCAGTGGCCGGGTTTATCTCCATGTGCCCTTCGGGCGCCAGGGAGTCGAGGCTCGCGGAGCGGCGCGAGACAGTGCCAGTGTGGAAGTGGTAGAGGATGCGCCCGGTGGTCAGGATCAGCGGATATTCCGCATCGGGCTCCTCCGCGGGCGGACGATAGCTAACCACATGGAACAGCCCCTTGCCACGGGTGAAGCGCTCGGTATGCAGGATGGGTGTGCCCGCATGATCGGGGGATGGGCAAGGCCAGTGAAGCGGCGCCTGATCCAACCGCGCGTGGCTCATGCCGGCGTATGACGGCGTAAGAGCAGCCATCTCATCGAAGACCGCGCTCTCACTATCAAGGCCGAAGTCCTGCCCGGCGGTGCGCGCCATATCGAGCAAGATGCGCCAGTCCTCGCGCGCTTCGCCCGGCGGGGGCAGGACGCGCCGCACGAGCTGCACCCGCCGCTCGGTGTTGGTGAAGGTGCCGCCCTTTTCGGCAAACGCTGCGCCGGGCAGCACGACATCGGCATAGGCCGCAGTCTCCGAGAGGAAGATGTCCTGCACCACCAGGAACTCGATCTCCTCCAGCGCCTTGCGAACGTGGCAGATGTCGGGGTCACTCAGGGCCGGGTTCTCGCCCATGATGTACATGCCGCGGATTTGCCCCGACTCGACGGCGTTCATCATCTCGACCACGGTGAGGCCCGGCTGCGAAGGAAGCTCGTTACCCCACGCCTGCTCGAACTTGCGCCGCAGCGCATCGTCATCCACCCGCTGGTAACCGGGAAGGACATTAGGCAGCGCGCCCATATCGCACGCGCCCTGGACGTTGTTCTGCCCGCGCAGCGGGTTGACGCCCGCATTGGGTTTGCCGAGATTCCCGGTGAGCATCGCAAGATTCGCAAGGGCCAGCACGTTGTCGGTCCCGTGGGAGCTCTGGGTGATGCCCATGGCATAGACTATCGCCGCGCGCCTCGTGCTTCGTAGCGGAGTAGCCTCGCTACTTCGCAGAGTAGCATCGGCGCCGGCGAAGGCGCGCGCGGCGCTGCGAATGTCTTCGGCGGGCACGCCGGTTATCGGCTCGGCCCATTCGGGGGTGCACTCGGTAACGGATGACCGGAAATCGTCGAAGCCCTCGGTTCGCGCGGCGATGAACGCCTCGTCAGCGAGACCCTCAGACAGGATGACGTTCATCAAGGCATTTACGAGCGCGACATCCGAGCCCGGCCGCTGGCGCAGCCAGTGCGCGGCGTAATCGCACAGGTCAATGCGGCGCGGGTCGGCGACGATGAGGGTGGCGCCGTCGCGCGCAGCCTGTTTGATCTCGTAGGCGATGACGGGATGCCCTTCGGAGGTGTTGGAGCCGATGACGAGAATGCAGGGCGCGCGGCGCAGGTCGGCGATGGGGTTGGTCATGGCGCCGCTGCCGAAAGCGAGGGCGAGACCGGCGACGGTTGAAGCGTGGCACAGGCGGGCGCAGTGGTCAATGTTATTGGTGGCGAAGACCTGGCGGGTCAGGCGCTGCATGAGGTAGTTTTCCTCGTTGGTGCACTTGGCGGAGGCGAGGAAGGCGAGGCTGTCGGGGCCGTGCTCGGACCCGATGCGCGAGAGGTTGCTCACCACTACTTGGAGCGCCTCATCCCAGGTTGCGGGGGCCAATTCGCCATCCTTGCGCACCAGGGGCGAGGTGAGGCGATCGGGGCGAGTCAGGAAGTCCCAGCCGAAGCGCCCCTTGACACAGGTGCGGCCGCGGTTGACGGGGTTGTTCTCATCTCCCTCGACTTTTATGATTTCCCCATGGTTGAGGTAGAAGGTGAGCCCGCAGCCGACGCCGCAGTAGCCGCAGATGGTGCGGACGGTGGAGAACTCCCATTCGCGGCCCTTGCCTGCGCGGGAGCGCTCGACCAAGGCGCCAGTGGGGCACGCCTGAACGCACTGGCCGCAGAAAACGCAGGTGGTCTCCTGGAGCGGTCGCCCGAAGGGGCTGGCGACGCGGCATGTGAAGCCGCGGTGGGCGAAATCTATGGCGCCGGCGCCGACGATGTCATGGCACATGCTGACGCAGCGCCCGCACAGGATGCACTTGGCGTACTCGCGCAAGAAGCATGGGTTGGTGTCATCGAGGGCGTCGTAATGGCGCTCACCAACGAAGGGCTGCTCGCGGACACCCAACTCGTAGGCATACTGCTGCAGCTCACACCTGCCGCACTTTTCGCAGGTAAGGCAATCGGCGGGATGATCCGATAGCAGCAATTCGACCGCGAGGCGGCGAGCGGCGGTCACCCGCTCGCCATCGGTGCGCACGATGATTCCCGGCGCCGCGGGCAGGGCGCACGAGGCGGCGAGCGTCTTCATGCCCTCGACCTCGACCACGCACAGGCGGCAGCCGGCGAAGGGCTCGAGCTGCGGATGGTAGCACAGGCGCGGGATGCGGATGCCGGCGCTGTCGGCCGCCTGCATCACCGTCATGCCGCGCCGCGCTATCACCTCGCGCCCATCTATGATCAGTGTGAACTCGTCTGTCATTCCTGGTTTTCCCGCCCGCAGCGCAGGCAGCGCAGCGCCTCCGCCATCGCCGCCTCCGCGTCCAGCCCCAGCTCAATCTCGTCGAAGCACCCCTCGCGGTCCGCTAAAGAGAGACACGGCATCACAGCACGCCGCTTGGGCTCCGTCTCCTCGGGTGCCGGCCCCAGGGCGATCCTGGATTTCACCGGCGGCGCAGCGCCTGGCTGCGGCAATCCCTCCAGGTAACGTCGAATAGCCTGCGCGGCGCGGTGGCCGTCCGCCATCGCATCCACCGCGGTGGCCGGCCCAGTTACCAGATCCCCGCCCGCGAATACGCCTTCCAGATTTGTCGCCTGGGTGTTGGGATGCGCGATTACTGTGCCATCATCAGCTATATTGAGGCCCAAGGATTCCAGCCATTCGATGTCCGGCGCCTGGCCCACGGCCGCGATGATATAGTCCGCGGGCTGGAGATGCTCCGAGCCCTCGATAGGGACCGGCCGCCGCCGGCCTCGGGCATCCGCCTGCCCCAGCTCCATGCGCTGGCACAGCAGCCCCACCGCCCGACCGTTCTCCTCCACGACCCTCACCGGCGCAGTCAGATAGGTGAACTTGACGCCCTCGCGCTCGGCCTCATTGATCTCCCACTCGTGGGCGGGCATCTCGGCGCGAGTGCGGCGGTAAACCACGCAGACTTCCTGCGCCCCCAGCCGCAGCGCGCTGCGGGCCGCGTCCATAGCCACGTTACCCCCGCCGATGACAAGGACACGGCCTGAAAGCGGCGCCGGAGCACCGAGATTGAACTCGCGCAGAAACTCGATTCCGCCCATGACGCCGGGCAGGTCTTCGCCGGGCACGCCCATGCGGCGGTTCTTATGCGCCCCGGTGGCGATGAAGAAAGCGCGGTAGCCCTGGCGGCGCAGGTCATCGAAGGTAAAGTCCTCCCCTACCCGCACGCCGGTCCTGATTTCAACACCCATGTGACGGATGTGGTCAATCTCGCGGTGCAGGATGCCGCGCGGCAGACGGTACGCAGGTATGGCGGCGATGAGCATGCCGCCCGGCTTCGGCAGCGCCTCGAAGATGGTCGAGCGGTAGCCCATGCGGGCGAGATGATAAGCGGCGGCGAGCCCGGCCGGGCCGCCGCCGATGATGGCCACTTCGGCGGGCCGATCTGCGGGAAGCGGTATCGGCTCATCCAGGCCGGCGGCGGCTTCATGGTCGGCGACGAATCGCTTCAACGCGCCGATGGCCACCGGGGCATCCACATCACCGCGGCGGCAGCGGCGCTCACAGGGGTGATAGCATATGCGACCGCAGACGGCAGGCAGGGGTATGTGATCGCGCACCACTTGCAGGGCCTCGCGCAGCCTGCCCTCGGCGATAAGTCCGACGTAGCCGTAGGCATCCACTCCCGCGGGGCAGGTGTCCTGGCACGGGGTGGTGCTGAGGGCGGCGCATACTCCCGCGGGGCAGCGCCGGTCGCGGATGTGGGCCAGGTATTCATCGCGGAAGTAACGGATCGTGGAAAGCACCGGGTTGGGCGCGGTCTGCCCCAGGCCGCACAAGGAGCTGTCCTTGATGGTAAGCGCCATCCGCTCCAGGGTGTCGAGATCCTCCTCGCGCCCCTCGCCCTGGGTAATGCGGGTGAGGATTTCGAGCATGCGGCGAGTGCCGATGCGGCAGGGGACGCACTTGCCACAGGATTCGGATTGGACGAAGGCGAGAAAGAAGCGGGCGATGTCAACGATGCAGGTGGCCTCGTCCATCACGATCATGCCGCCGGAGCCCATCATCGAGCCGATGGCAGTGAGGGATTCGTAGTCAATGGGGAGGTCGAGATGCTCGGCGGGCACGCAGCCGCCGGAGGGCCCGCCCATCTGCGCCGCCTTGAACTGGCGGCCGCGGTGGATGCCGCCGGCGATGTCATAGATGACCTGGCGCGGGGTGATGCCCATGGGCACCTCCACCAGCCCGGTGTTTGCTACTTTTCCGGCCAACGAAAAGACTTTGGTGCCCTTGCTGCCCTCGGTGCCCATCGCGGCGTACCAAGCCGCGCCGTTGAGGATGATGGGCGCGATGTTGGCGAAGGTCTCGACGTTGTTGATGTTGGTGGGCTTGCCCCACAGGCCCGACTGCGCCGGAAAGGGCGGCCGCGGCTTGGGCATGCCGCGCTTGCCCTCGATCGAGGCCATGAGCGCGGTCTCCTCGCCGCAGACGAAGGCCCCTGCGCCCTCCTTGAGCCGCACGGTGAAACTGAAATCCGCGCCGAGGATGTTGCTTCCCAGCAGGCCCATCTGCTCCGCCTGTGCGATGGCCACGTGCAGGTGCTGCACCGCGATGGGGTACTCGGCCCGCACGTAGATGTAGCCCTCATCGGCGCCGATGGCGTAGGCGGCGATGGCCATGCCCTCCAGCACCGAATGCGGATCACCCTCCAGCACGCCGCGGTCCATGAACGCCCCGGGGTCGCCCTCGTCGGCGTTGCAGATCAGGTATTTCTTGTCCCCGGGCGAAGCGGCGGCGAGCTCCCATTTACGCCCGGTCGGAAAGCCGGCGCCGCCGCGGCCGCGCAGGCCCGAGGCCTTGACCTGCTCGACGACCTCTTTTGTGCTCAGGGATGAGAGGGCGCGGGCGAGCGCGGCGTAGCCGTCGCGGCGGATGTAGTCTTCGATGCGACAGGGGTCAATTTGCCCGCAGTTGCGCAGCACGACGAAGCGCTGGCCGCGGAAGAACGGCATCTCCTCGCGGCGGATGATGTGACCGCCGCCCGCGGTCTCCCAGCCGAAGCGCTCCAGGGGCTTGCCCGACTTGAGGGTGACGGCGACGATCTCAGCAGCGTCCTCTGGGCGCACCTGCTGGTAGAAGAAGCCGTAGGGATCCACCGCCAGCACCGGCGCGCCGGCGCAGAAGCCGTGGCAGCCGGTCTCGACCAGGTCAACCCTTGGCGCCAGCCCTTGCTGCTCGAGCTCGCGGCGTAGGGCGTCGCGCAACTGCACCGCCCCAAAAGCGCGGCAGCCGGTCATGCAGATGCGCACCCGGACGCGCTCGGGGTCGTAATCTCGCTTGCGCGCCGCGCGGTATCGCGCGAGCTCATCGGGGCTGCGCAAGAACGGCGATTGCTCGGTATCTGATGTCATGCGAACTGTTCCAGCACCGACTCCACGTCGCGCGGGGTAAGCCGACCGAAGTACTGGTCGTCAACCATCATCGCGGGGGCGAGGAAGCAGGTGCCGAGGCACGCGACGGTCTCGAGCGTGAAGCGCATATCCGGGGTGGTCTGCCCGGACTTCACCGCCAGCGCGCGCTCGACCGCGCCGAGCACCGCCTTGCCGCCCTTAACGTGGCAGGCGGTGCCCTGGCAACTGCGCACGGTGTGGCGGCCGCGGGGTGTCAGGTGAAACTGCGCATAGAAAGTGACGACGCCATAGACCGTGCTGAGCGGCAGGCCCAGGCGCTTGGCGATGTGCTCCAGGATCGGCTCGGGCAGATAGCCGTAGTGCGCTTGCGCCTGCTGAAGCACGGGAATAAGCGCGCCGCGGCCGGTTGCTTTCTGGCGGGCGATGATCTGCTCAAGCGGTGCGAGATCGAGAGGTTCGATGTGTTCCAGAGTCATGGTGCGATTGGCTCTACCAACGTTCACCTGGGCGCGGGCCGGATCTCCAGAGTGTGCGTGAAGGCGGTGCTCTCGCCCGGCGCCAGGACCACGGGTTTGGCCCAGAGTTCCACTTCAAGTTCATTGAGGTAATCCGGGTACGCGTAGAGCCAGGCAAAATCCAGTTGCGCGTCATCGAAGGCCTGCGTGACCTCGATGCCCTTGGTCCCGGTGAAGGTCCACGAGCCTTTGGGCGCCTTCTGGTCGAGGTAATGCTCGCCCTCGCGCAAGCCCGCAATGATCGGCTGCATATCCCGCTCGATGTTCTGGCCGCTGCGGTCAGTGAACCGAACCTTGGTCTCCTTCAGCTCCCCCAGGTCCAGTTCGAGGTGGCTGCGCACGTTGACCTTGGTTGGCTTTTGAGCGGTATTCGCCACCTGAACCGAGACCGTCAGGATCGGAGCGTCCGGCGCCAAGGTCAGCGTCCGCCGCAGGGACAGGCCCCCCACGGTGGCGACAAGCGCTATCGCGGTGTCCGTTTTTTCCGCCACGGTGTACTGTTCAAATGTTCCGTCCCAGCGGTAGGTGCCGCCTATCCGAGTCTCCTCGCCGCCGCAGAACGGGAAGAAGAGACTCCGGGTCGTGTTGTAGGCGGTGACGCACTCGCCCGAGCGCAAATCAGTAATCCGCAGCACACGCCCGCCCAGGAATGGAAGGACCTCAACCGTCAGATACCCGTTCCCTATGGAAGGACACGGCATCGGTGAACTGACGACCATCGCAAGCATCGAGAGCTGCTCGGGGTCGGCGCTGATGTCCGCCATTTCCCGGAGGGTGTTGAACCCATGCGCGCGCATCCGGGCCGCGGTATCGGCGACCTCGGCCGGCGGCGCAAAGGGGCCTGTGAACCGCAGCACCCCGTTCTCGATCGTGTATCCATTGCGCGGGAAAACGCGCGCATAGCTCAGCGGCATTCGGGCGACCCGTACCCGCTCCAAGAGTTCCTGATCGCCCTGCACCGCGGCCTCCGCCTGATCGAACAGCGCCACGGCCTGAGCCAGGATCTCGTCCGTCAGATACCCCTGCGCCGGATTGGTGTACAGGTGCATGTGGATGTGGTCGGTGTCAACCTTGGCCTGAAGCAGCTCGATGTAAGCATAAATCGGCTCCGCGGCCGCGCCGTAGTAACCCCCGAGGAAATCCCGGATGAGGGCGTCGGGATCCTGGTCGGGATCCCACAGCAGCTTCATGCCGTAGTAAGGCCGCAGCAGGCTGAACTCGCCGCCGCCGCCGGCGTCTCCCATGCCCTGGAGGTAGATGCCCTCGACCCCGATGTCGCGGTAGAACTTCGTGTCCGCAGCCATGGCCCCAAAGTTCGGGAACGGGGTGTAGTAGTGGGCGAAGTCCACGATGTAGTGCCAGATGTAGAGATGGGAACAGATTCTGGACCAGGCGATGGCGCGGCGCTCATAGTCGGCGTTCAAGGGGCACGTGGCAATCGGGTGGCTGTCGCACGAGGGATACATGTGGCAAAGCCACACGGCGACGTTGGGGTGCATGACCATATTCTTCGGGGGTTCCTCGGTGTAGATATAGGCGAGCGTGCCGATGAGCTTGTCCGGGTAAACTTTCGAAATGCGTTCAGCAAGCTGGTTAACAAACCAGAATTGGGTGCCGCCGAGCGTCCCGTACTTGCGGTTGATCTCGGTGCAGGACGGGCACTGGCAGTAGTTGTAGTAGTCCATCTGAGAGAAGTTGTACTGGCGCGCGTTCGGGCGTGCGGCTATACGTTTGAGCATGCGCTCGGTCACGATCTCGAGCACCTCGGGATTGGCGAGGCAAAGCTGGGTCTCCTCGCGGCGCCGAACGCCGCCAATCTCCGAGAAATACTCCGGATGCTTGTCAAAGAACTCGTCCGGGCTGATGTATTGGAAGTAGCTGTGGGCGCGGCCGTCGTGCGCGTGCTGAATGCCCTGGGGATTGTCGGGGCCTCCGCTGCCGGCGTTCTCGCGCTGGTGCGCGAGGAAATCGGCATCGGCGCCGGGCCAGGCATAGCTGGTGTCACGGCATGCAAAAGCGGGCCGCACGCGCTTGTCCACCTGGGGCAGGGGAAGCTCGGCAATGTGGGGCGTCTTCGTCACGCCGGGCGCGTACCACCGGACCCCGAGGCAGCTCTCGAGAAAATCGTAGACGCCGTAAAGGGTGCCCGCCACCGGGGTTCCGGCGATGACTACGTGAGGACTTACGATGCGGATGACGTATCCCTGCTCCCCGAGTTCTCGCGGCTCGGGGTCAACTCCGAGACCTCGGGCCGTGTGGCCGCACCCGAGCACAATCATGGGCGCGCCGTCCGCGGGCCCTTCCGTGACGATGGGAAGCTCGGCACCGCTGCAAGCTTTGAAATGCGACTGGAGTTCTTCGGCCGCGTGCCTCTCGGAGGGGCTGGCAGAGCTCTCCAGGTGGATGCGGTAGTCGCTCGCCCCGGCTTTGAGCAGATAGGCGGTGCCTTGAGCCAGAGCAGCCCGGGGACAAACGACGGCGATGAAAAAGACAAGAGCGGAAAAAAGAACAGATGGTCCGGATGAACCATTCACGGGATTGCCCCCTGTTGGGTAGTCATCTTGACCGCCTCCGGTTTTCTGGGCCCCAATAGCTCTTTCGAGAGCGGAACCCCGGCTCGCTCACATTACGCTGCCGGCGCGATCACGATTCCGCGGGCAGAAAGTAGCAGAGGATCTCGAGCTCTTGGCTCAGATCAACGCTGCGCAGCACGGTTCCCGCGGGCGCGGAGATGCGGACCGGGGCGAAATTCAGGATCCCCTTGACGCCGCTGCGCGCCATGATGTCGGCGACCTCGCGCGCGGCGCCGGCAGGGGTGGCGATGATACCCAGGCGGATGTTCATCTCCCGGTTAATTTCCGGCATGTGGTGGACATCGAGGATCTCCAGGTCCCACACCTTGCGGCCGATCTTGTTGAAGTTATTGTCATAGACGGCGGCAACGCGGAAGTTGGACTCGACAAAATTCGCGTAACCGGCGAGGGCGGTGCCCAGATTGCCGGCGCCGACGATGAGCACAGGCTGCTCGCGATCGAGCCGCATGATGTGGCTCAGCCGCGCCACCAGGGGCGCGACCGAATAGCCCATGCCCGGCTTGCCAAACTCGCCGAAGTAGGACAGATCCTTGCGCACCTGGCCGGAGCTGATGCCGGTGATGGCCTCGATGTCGGCGGAGGACATCGTTTCCACGGCATCGCGCAGGGCGGCGTGCAGGCAGCGCAGGTAGAGGGCGAGACGCGCGATGGTGGGTTCAGGTGCTTCGCTTGGCATCATCGTTCCCCGGCGGTGATTTTGTGTTTTGCCGCGGATCGCCGCGGATATGTGCGGATGTCTTTCGGGAATTCCTAAACACAAGGCGCTTGAACTCCGGCTTCGGCCCAAAATTGAAAAGAAGCCCCACCTCGATTGGGGTGGCGCGCAGATAGTTCAATAGTTGGGCCTCGAACACTGGCCCAATTGCCGAGGCCGCTTTCAGTTCGCACATGACCTGTCCGTTCACAACAATATCGGCACGAAAATCGCCCACCAGACTATTGCGAAAATACACCGGGATCGGTGTCTCCTGCTCTACATCTAATCCCGCCTCGCGCAGCGTGATCGTCATTGCGTTTGCATATACAGATTCCAGAAACCCCGGCCCCAGGTCGTTGTACACCTCGTAGAATACGCCAATGATCCGTTCGGTCAGCTCTGCGTGTTCTAGCAATCTGCGTTCCTCCGCGCTAATCCGCGGCTCAAGTATCCCTAGTGTTCGCTCCCCAGGGCTTTGATCTGCGCGAGGCTGTAAACCGGGCCGTCCACGCAGACGTAAGAGCGGCCGATATTGCAGCGCCCGCACTTGCCGATGCCGCACTTCATGCGCATCTCCAGCGTGGTCACGATCTGCTCGTCGCTGAACCCGAGCTGCGCCAGCCCTTGCAGCACCAGGCGAATCATGATCGGCGGCCCGCAGGTGATGGTGATGACGTTAGCCGGCGACGGGTTCAGCTCCGTCACCAGGGCGGGCACGAACCCCACCCGTCCGTGCCATTCCTCATTGCCCGCGTCAACCGTGAGGTGGAGCTTCAAGTCTTGGCGCTGCGCCCACTGCTCCAGCTCCGGCTTGAACACCAGGTCGGCGGGGCTGCGGGCGCCATAGATGACCTCGATGTCGCCGTAGTCGGCGCGATTGTCCAGGCAATAATTGATCACTGAGCGCAGGGGCGCGAGCCCGATGCCGCCGCCGATGAAGAAGAGCTTGCGGCCCTTCCACTCCTGCACCGGGAAGCTGTTGCCATAAGGCCCGCGCACCCCTATTTGCTCGCCGCCGATCATCTCGTGCAGGGCGCTGGTGACGCGCCCCATGCGCTTGATGCTGAACTCCAGGAAACCCTTTCGCGTCGGCGTTGAGGTGATGGAGAAGGGCGCCTCGCCCACGCCGAAAACGGAGACTTCGGCGAACTGGCCGGGGCGATAGGCGAAGTCGTCGCGGCCGGCGTCATCACAGAAGACGACGGTGAAGGTCTTGGTATCCGGCGTCTCGACGCGCACCTCCTCGATCCGCGCCGAGCTTGGCAGGTATGGATTACGGGGCGTGGACACCGGAAAGCTCCTCTATCGTCTCGCGCACATCCAGGCCCGCGGGGCACAGGCGCACACAGCGCCCGCAGCCCACGCAATAGACCATCTCGGTGCGATCGGGCAGATACTCAAACTTGTGACAGATGCGCTGCTTGAGGCGCTCTGGCGGCTCGCGGCGCGGGTTCTCGCCGCTGGTCATCAAGGTGAAGTCGGTGAACTGGCAGGTATCCCAACAGCGATAGCGGTAACCCGCGCAGCCCACCACCTCGTCCTGGATGTCAAAGCAGTGGCACGTGGGGCACAGGAAGCTGCACACCCCGCAGCGCAGGCATTGCTGCGCCAGCTCGCGCCACCGCGGCGAGTCATGCAGGCCCCGAAGCTTCTCCCGAAGGCCGGCCAGAGGTAGGCCTTCGGTGGTGCGCGCTTTCAAGTCGGCGGCGAGCTGGTCGCGAGCCTTGCGATCGGCGTCACTCGCGGCCGCGAAGAGCCCCTCGCCGGCGGCGATCAACTGCTGGCCCGTTTCGCTGCGCGCTTCGGCGAAGTAGCGGTCACCGAGGTCAACCAGGGCCACGTCGGCGGCGGGTGACGCCAGGTCAACCGCGGGCGCGTCGCCGCAGAAGCATCCCTCCAGCGGCTCGGCGCAGAGCAGGCTGATCACCGGTGTCGCCGCGCGGGCAGCGCGGTAGAACGGATCCTCGTATCCGCTGTAATTCTCCGAGAACACTAGGTCAAGCAGACTCAACGCGGCTGCGTCGCACGGTCGCACGCCCACCAGCAGGCGCGGCCCGGAGGCGACCGACTCCGGGGCGACCTCGGTCACTTGCATCCCCTGCTCGCCCTGGCGGAAAATGAGCATCATCTGGCCGGCGGGCAGGAACATCTCCTTGGGGGGGCGGCGCGTGTTGCCGCTCGGCTGCAAAGCGGATGCGTAATCGGTGGTGCGCGCGAAGGCGATGCCGTCGGCCGCCGGCGCGTAAATCGCATATTTCTCGCCCAGGCGGCGCAGCCACGCGGCAGCTTTGTCTTTAGCTATGACGTAATCAGGCATAATGTTACTTTGTTATCCACAGATGGCTAGGCCTACGGCCTAGCCATCTGTGGATGACTGTTCACTCGCGCCCCGCGGCGCTCTTCTCCTCATCACTGTCCGCGAACTGGGCGAGGAAGGGGGCGGATTCACAATCCATGCCCGCCTCGTAGCCGAAGAGGTCGCGCAGCTCTTTCTCTAGCTTGCGCCCCAGATCGCGCAGCGGTATGTCCATGGGGCAAGCTCGTTCGCACTCGCCGCAGTCAACGCAGCGCCCGGCGGCGTGCCAGGCGCGCACGCACTGAAAAAGGAAGTTATCCTCGGGATTCGGCTGCCGCGCGACGAAGCGCGGCTCGCGGAGGTCGGCGATGCACTCCCGGCAATAGCACAGCGGGCACACATTGCGGCAGGCATTGCAGCGAATGCAGCGCTCGAATTGCTCCAGCCAGTATTGCCGGCGCGCGAGCGGGGCCATCCCCTCGATCTCGGCCAGGCGCGCGTATCGCTCCGTCTCTACGACTGCGGGATCGATCGGGTCGCCGACCAGGATGTCGTACACCGCCGGCGTCGGATGCGCGCAAGCGCGGCAGCGCGCAAGCAGCGCCTCGGCGCGAGCGACGCGGTATTCCTTGCCGCCGGCCGTCACCACCACCTCCGCAGAGTCACCGTCGAGGCCGGTCACCGTCTCCCAGGTTGCGGAGTTGCGCGGCTCGAGGCGCTCGAGGTCAATCATCCCCGCGCAGGGGACGCCGATGATATGGACCTGGTCGCGCTCAACCTGATGCTCCTGGAGCAAGGTGACGAGGGCGCGCGCGTCACAGCCCTTGAGCACGACGGCGACGGGCTTGGGGGCGGCGATGATGTAGGTTGCCAAGTTTGCCGCGCAGGCGTTGTTCCAGACGAGCTTCTCGGCGTGCTCGGGCGTGGTCGCGAAATGCGGCGTCACGCGCCAGGGCTTGCGCCCCTGGCGGAAGCCGATGACACACGCCGCGCCGCGCTCGGTGAGTGCGCGCTTGGCCTCGTCCCGGATACGCTGTTCGATGTCGCTCATCGCTCACGACTCCTCCCCCTTCCAGGGGGAGGTTGGGAGAGGGTGAATGGTCGCGCCGCCTGACCCTCTCCTGCCCCGCTTGCACGGGGCGTCCTCTCCCTAGAAGGGAGAGGAGTTACGCTCCGGCAGCTCGCCCTGCCGCTGCAATTCCTCCAAATCCGCCACCATGTCGCGGATGACCTCGGCGAAGCGACGCCCCTCGGAGGCGCTGACCCATTCCAGCCGGAAGCGCTTCGGGTGGATGCCCAGGTACTCCAGCCACGGCTTGAAAACGGCCATGCGGCGGCGGGTATAGAAGTTGCCCTTGCTGTAGTGGCAGTCCCCAGGGTGACACCCGGCGACGAGGACCCCGTCCATGCCCAAACGAAAGGCGCGCAGCACGAACGCCGGGTCCACCCGCGCCGAGCAGGGGACGCGCAGAATTCGCACATTGCTCGGATACTGCAACCTGCCTCCGCCGGCGAGGTCCGCCCCGGCGTAGCTGCACCAGCGGCACAGGAATGCCAGCAGGCGCGGGCCTTCATCTCTCTCGGCGGCCGGGGTCGCGCCCTCGAGGGCCTGCGCCTCGGCCCTTTCCTCTACGGCCGACATAGGGCCTCCATGCCGGCGAGGACCTGCTCGTCGGCGTATCCGCGCAGATTGAGCGCCGCCGAGCGGCACGCAGCGACACATCCGCCGCAGCCCTGGCAAACCGCCTCATTGACCTTGGCCACGGTGCGCTGCTCGCGGGTCAAGCGATCGGTTATGACCTCAGCCTCGATGGCATCGAAGGGACAAATCTCCTTGCACGTCAGGCAGCCGCTGCACCGCGCCTGGTTGACTTCGGCGATCATCGGCTCGCTGAGAATGAAATCGCGCGAGAAGAGGGCGCAGACCTTGGCGGCAGCGGCGCCGGCCGCGGCCACCGTATCGGGGATGTCGCGCGGATACTGGCAAGCGCCGGCGAGGTAGATGCCGGCAAAGAGGTTCTCCACCGGTCGCAGCTTAGGATGGGCCTCGGTGAAGAAGCCGTACTGATCGGTCTGGATGCTGAGCATACGCGCGACTTCCGCCACATCGTCGCGCGACCGCAGCGCCGTCGCCAGCACCACCAGGTCCGCGTCAATCTCGACCGGAACGCCGGCCAGGCTGTCGGCGCCCTTGACCCGCAGCTTGTCGCCCTCAGGATAGATGCGGCTCACGCGCCCGCGCAGGTACTTGACGCCAAGTTCCTCCTGCGCGCGGCGCACGAACTCCTCGTAGTTCTTGCCCGCCGCCCGAATATCCATGTAGAAGACATACACCTGGGCCTCGGGCAGCTTCTCCTTGACCAGGGTGGCGTGCTTGGCGGTGTACATGCAGCAGACCTTGGAGCAGTAGGGGTAGCCCTTGGTGTCATCGCGCGAGCCCACGCACTGGATGAAGACCACGGTCTTCGGCTCCTGGTGGTTGGAGAGCCGCACGATGTGACCCTCGGTGGGGCCGCCGACGTTGACCAGGCGCTCGAACTGCTCGCCGGTGATGACATCGGCGAAACGGCCGCCGCCGTATTCAGTCATGCGCGATGGGTCGTAGAGGTCACAGCCGGTGGCAACGATGATCGCGCCGAACTTCTCGGTGATGAGCTCGTCGCCCTGGTCGTAGTCAACCGCTTCCGCCGGACAAACCTTGGCGCACACGCCGCATTTGCCTTTTACGGGCTTGCCTTCGGCATTCTCCTTGACCTCGGCCAAACTGCGAAAGTAGCGGCAGTTGTCGCGGTCAATCACCGGCACGTTGGGCACCGCCTGGGGGAAGGGGCGGAAGATCGCCTTGCGCACGCCGAGACCCACGTCGAATTCGCTGGGCACCTTGCTCGGGCACTTCTCCTCGCACACGCCGCAGCCGGTGCATTTCTCCATCTTGACCGAGCGCGCGCGCTTGCGAATCGTGACCTCGAAATTGCCGACATACCCCGAGACCCGCTCGACTTCCGACCACGTCAGCAGGGTGATGTTCGGCTGTTTCGCCGCATCCACCATCTTCGGCGTCAGAATGCACGCCGAGCAGTCCATGGTGGGGAAGGTCTTGTCGAACTGCGCCATGCGGCCGCCGATGGAGGGCTGGCGCTCGACGAGGCTCACCTGGTAGCCGGCCTCGGCGACATCGAGCGCGGCCTGGATGCCGGCGATGCCGCCGCCAATGACCAGGGCGCGCCTGGTGATGGGCATCTGCGAGCGCACAAGCGGCTTGCCTTTGGCGGCAGTAGCGACCGCCATCGCGGTCTGGTCGAGGGCCTTGGCGGTGGCAAGATCGTGGTCGGAATGCACCCACGAGCACTGCTCGCGGATGTTGGCCATCTGGAAGACATAGGGGTTCAGCCCGGCCCCGGCGATGCAGTTCTGGAAAGTGGTTTCGTGCAGGGTCGGCGAGCACGAAGCGACAACCACCGCGTCCAGGTTGTGCTCCTTGATGGCGTCCTGGATCATCTTCTGACCAGGCTCGGAGCACATGTAGCGGTAATCGGTGGCATAGACCACGCCGGGCAGCTTCGCGGCTTCGGCCGCCAACTTCTTCACGTCAACGGTCTTGGCTATGTTCGAACCGCACCAGCAGATGAAAACGCCTACTCTGCGCAACTTACCCTCCGGTCATGACCACGCTCATGGGAGCCGCACTCAAAGTCTAGCGGTTCCCACAGCACCCACGAATGAACCAGAACCTCCCTTTCTTTCCCGCGCAGCATATCTTGCCGGCCCGAAGCAGCCTGCGCAGAGGGAGGCCCGGTCTGTTTCTGCTGTCGCCGAGGATGCCTGCTTCGTCAAGAAGCTGGTTCGCCTCCACGGCCGTCAACTCGCACCTCTTCGTTCGCCGCAGATAGTCTTTCAGGAACTTGTTGACCCTCTCCACATCCGCCATGGTTTCCCTCCTGGCGCGCCGTCAAGCACACTCTTCCAGGTACGCACCTTGGCTTAGGCTTGCTGCTTTCGTGTGGCACAGCCGCCCTCGGCTGTGTCCCTCCGATCATTCTCAACCCTGCGTACCGGTGGCTTCGGTTCGCGCCGTGAACGCGACTCGCAGCAGGCGCGTCGCGTCAACGATATGTCGCCCGAGGCCAAGCTTTAGAGGATAGATGCCGAACGCCAGGCCCACCAGCTCCGTAACATAAACGATGGGCAGATCGAGCTCCTCGCCCAGGCGCGCCGCGGCCGCGGCCTGCCTGGTGTCGAGATTGGTCTGGCACATGGGGCAGGCGACGGCGATGCAATTGGCGCCCGCGGATTTGGCGTGCGCCAAGATGTCCGCCACCAGGCGCACCGCCGACGGCGTATTGGTCACCGCGAGGCTTGCCCCGCAGCACTCGACCTTGTGGTACCACTCGACGGGCTGCGCTCCCACTGCCTCCAGGATCTGCTCCATCGAGGTGGGATTTTCGGGGTCATCGAACTCGGCGATCTCCGGCGGCCGCACCAGGAGACAGCCGTAATACGCCGCCGGGCGCAGGCCCACGATGGGCTGACTTGTGCGCTGGCGAATGCGCTCCAACCCGGCGAGGTTGAGCAGCGCGTCGAGGATGTTGTGAACCTTGACCTGGGCGGCGGCGCGCGGGTCAAACTGCTCGGGGAGGTCGCCCTCGCCCGCGCCCAAAGCTTTCGCCGCGGCCTTCAGCCGACCGAAGCAGGCGGCGCAGGGAGCGAGCACCGCCGCCAGCCCCTGCTGCGCGGCGAGGGCCAGGTTGCGCCCGGCCAGCCCGATCGCAAGATCGTCGCTGATGGCGTGAGCTGCGGTCGCGCCGCAGCAGTTCCAATCCTCGATTTCAACCAACTCCAGGCCCAGTTCCGCGCAGACGGCGCGAGTTGACAGATCGAACTCCTTGGCCATCGCGTGGAGCGAACAGCCTGGGTAGTAACCTAGCCTTGTCATTACTATTGCTTCGGCTTACCCTCGGTCTTCGCGCCTTGGCGGCTGCCGCTCGCCGCGCGCGCAAAGATGCTGCGCACCTGCGAGAGATTGCGCACCTTGGGCGCGATGGGATTGAGCTTGCCCTTGAGGAACATTTTCTGACCAAGCAAGAGGTCCTTGAATGGATTGCGCGTCATCAGGCCATAGGCGGCCATCAGCGGCACCTCGTTCTGGCGGCCGCGGGTGCGCACCAGGCCCAGGAAGATACGATAGAAGAGCGGGGTCTGCGGCTCCGCAGGCTTGACGCCCGATTCGAGCGCCATGGCGCGCAACGTGTCCATCACGCGCGCCAGATCAATGTCGCGTGGGCAGCGCGTGGTGCAGGTGGTGCAAGTGGTGCACAGCCAGATGCTCGAAGCGCCCAGAGCGATGTCGCGCGCGCCCAACTGAACGCAGCGCACCACCTGGTTGGGCATGACGTCCATCTCCGGCGCCATGGGGCAGCCGGCGGTGCACTTGGCGCACTGGTAGCAGGCAGCGATGTTCTCGCCGCTGCGCGCCGTAACCTCGGCCGCAAAAGCCAAATCAGCGGCAACGGAGCCTTCGCTCCGGGGAAATAACACCCTCGCCTCCGAAGCAGCCCGATGCGCCTGCCCCCCAAGCCAAAGACGCTCTGGCTGCGGGGAAATCCCGTCAGGTCATGGCGTCAGCCGGCACCCGCGCCGCCGGCGCCGTTTCTGGCTACGTCTATCTCCATGTTACCAGCCAGCCGACCACGCGTCAAGGCGAACTGGGATGGCTTGTGCATTTTTTCACAGACCCGCACACGCCCGCGCCTCGCGAGTCTGGCGGCCAAGGGCTGCGGCCTGCAAAGACCAGCGCGATCCTGTCTTCGCAGAGCCGGGCGCGGGGTCACCCCGCCGTCGCCGCGACGGCTATGGCGGGCAGGCTGACCCCGCGAGACTTCGCGGCTCGCCAGAGACGAGTCAACTTCAGCGCTTGCCCGCCGCAGGCGGGAAGCCGCGCCCAACATAGCGCGTGGGCTATGACCGCAGTGAGGGTCGCCCAACCCGTTTCGGGCTACGCCATTGGGTGCGCTTTACCGCGGTCCAGGGGGGCGGGTTCACTTCCGAGGCTGTTGCATAATCGGCCCAGGCGTAACTGAAGGCGCATTCGCGGGGCTGAGATTCCACGCTTCGCGCTCGGCGCTGCGCGGCTAGGTCGCTCCGCGACCGCCGTGGCGGCCCGGAGGCCTAGCCACTCTGAATGACATGCGCGGAGGTATGCGAGTCTGCGCGACTGAATTGTGCAACAGCCTCTTCCGATCGGCCCCTACGCCATTGGGTGCGCTCGGGAAGGGGCCGGGCTCTGTGCCGGCCCGACTTTCGCGTCGCAGGGGCGTCTCGAAATGACCTCTCGGCCGCGAGTGGCACAAGCGACCTCTGGCACGGGCAAAGACAGAATCCGCCGCCCACAGAAAGCGGCCGACGGGTCATCCATGCGGCCGCCGCTGAGGGCCTCCAAGGAGGGCCTTGCAGATGTCGCGGCGGCTGATGAGGCCCACGATCTCGTCGCCGGAGACCACCACCAGGCGCTTAATGCGCTTGAGCTGGAGCAAAGCCGCCGCCTTGAGCAGAGGCGCATCTTCGCTAATGGTGAACACGCCGCGGGTCATGATCTCCGCCACCGGGCGATGGCGCACGCTCTCGGCGCGGCTCTCGGTGTATTCGGCATCTATGAGATAACGGTCCTCCTCGAAGATCTCCGTGTAGCGCGGGAGCAATTCGCGTATGAGGTCACCCTCGGAGATGATCCCCGCGAGGCGACCGGACTTATCCAACACGGGCGCCGCCGAGATGCCGCGCTGGGACATGAGGTGCGCCAGCTCCTTCACCGAGGTGCCCTCGGACACCGTCACCACACCCCTGGTCATCGCATCGCAGACCTTCATCGCGCCACCTCCGAGGGAGAGATTCTACGGCGCCCGGCGCCGGCCCTGCCGCGCTTCATGCGGTGTGTTCGTTTTTAGTGGGTGTGGGACGGAGCCGCGCGCTCGAACCGGGCGCGGCTTCGCTGAAGCCGCGAATCGCGGGGTCAGGCGACCCCGCGCCCAGTGCACTCCTCCGTCGGCGTTGAGCACGGAGTTGAACTGCGAT
>Ga0315289_10004305_pt1 | contig 21247 bp, 21 predicted proteins | sample YL17G11_40_MG_FD_203452 | JGI IMG/M metagenome (GOLD analysis project Ga0315289, IMG submission 203452) | Sediment microbial communities from Yellowstone Lake, YNP, Wyoming, USA - YL17G11_40 | ecosystem: Environmental > Aquatic > Freshwater > Lake > Sediment | place: USA: Wyoming | collected... | reverse complement strand
AAGTGGGGCATCTCATCTATGAAACGCTTGGCTGCGGGGAGGAATTCATCGGGAAGGTCATGGCTCACGCCACCGAATCGAATATAATTATATGTCAGGCGCTGCCCGCAGACCATCTCGAACAGGTCCAGTATCTTCTCGCGCTCCCGCCACATATAAAGAACCGGCGTCATGAATGCGCCCATATCGTTCAGCAAGAAGCCCACCGCCATCAGGTGGCTGGCGATCCTCATCAGCTCCGCCATTATCACCCGGATGTACTCGGCGCGCTCGGGAACTTTTATTCCAGCGAGCCTCTCCACAGCAAGCGCATAGGCGAAGTTATTTGACATCGAGGCCAGATAGTCCAGCCTGTCGGTGAAGGGCATGTTCTGGAGATAGGTTTTATGTTCGGCCAGCTTCTCTATGCCGCGGTGAAGGTAGCCGAACACTGGCTCCAAATCGACGATTACCTCGCCATCGAGGGTGGCCCGCATGCGGAACACGCCGTGCGTCGACGGGTGCTGCGGCCCGATATTGATCATTACTGGCTGTGTATCGAGCGTCATTCTCTCCGCGATCCCTTCAACCCTCCGCCGGGAACGTCAAGCACGAAATCTTTCCTCAGCGGGTGCCCCTGGAAACCATCCCACAGGAAAATACGCTTAAGGTTTGGATGTCCCTTAAAAGATATACCGAAGAGATCGTAGATCTCACGTTCTTGAAGATCTGCTCCCTGCCACAGGCTGACTATCGAAGGTACTCCCCCACCAACATCCCCCCTGGCGCAACGTGCCTTTAGCACCAGTCCCTGGTTTTTCTTTATCGAGGTCAAATGGTAAACCAGTTCAAAATATTCTAGGTAGTCGATCGCAGTGATACTGGTGAGGTAATCGAAGCCAAGGTCCTCTTTAAGAAAGCCAGCTACATCAAGGAGAGCCTCGCTGTTTAACAAAACCATATTGTCATCGGAAGCAGCGACCGCATCGGGGAACCTCTCCCCTATTTGGCGCGCGACATCCCTGCCGGAAAGTAGTTGGGTCATCTCAATCTTTCTTAATGAGTTTGTCTTTGGCTACCTTTTCATGCAGCAGCGTAATCCCGTGTATCAGCCCCTCCGGACGCGGCGGGCAGCCCGGGATGTAAACGTCCACCGGAACAATCAAATTCAAACCGGGCACTACACTGTACGAACCGCGGAAAGCACCGCCGCTGATGGTGCAGGCCCCCATAGCCACCACCCACTTCGGCTCGGCCATCTGGTCATATATCCTCCTCAAGGGAACTGCCATCTTCCAGGTGAGCGTCCCGGCGACGAGCATCAGATCCGCCTGCCGCGGCGAGAAGCGGAATACATCCATGCCGAAGCGCGTTAAGTCGAATCGAGATGCGAAAGCGCCGACCATCTCGAAGGCACAGCAGGCAAGGCCGAAGGGAATCGGCCACGTGGAGTAGCGCTTGCACCAGTCGACAATGCTCTCGGTGGTGGTGAGTACAACGTTTCGTCTGCCCTCTCCCTCCAGCCAGCCAACGGGATCGGGATAAGGCTCTTTGGAAGCAGCCATCAGCGCCTGTATCTCTGCGCCCTCGATACGGTCCAGCTCGCTGCCGATATATGGCCGCTCTACTTCCACTTCAAGACCCCTTTCTTCCATGCGTAGATGAAACCGACGATAAGGATCAGGACGAAAGCCAGCATTTCCACGAGGCCGAAGAGCTTGAGCTGCTTTAACTCCACGGCCCAGGGGTAAAGGAAGACCACCTGGATATCGAAAATGACGAACAGCAAGGCAAAGAAATAGTAACGGAAATTAAATTTAGGCAGAGAAGTACCAGAGGTCTCCATGCCGCATTCGTACGTGGTATCTTTTTGGGGGTTGGGCTTGCGTGGAACGATGTGTAGAATCCTTAGGATGACAGGGATCAGAACCATGCTGGCGGCAAAAGCGAGGGTTGCTATAAGGAAGATTCCAATATAACCGAAGTTGCCCAAATCCATTTCCCTTTACGACTATATTATGGCTAAGAGCAGCCTGAAATAACTGGCGGAATCATACACCATACTGATAAGGTTGTAAAGTGAAAAAACGAATCAACGACATCGCCCTACTTAAATGCATCAAGCATAGGTAGCGATTTAGACACTATCTCCTATGCGATTTCTGGTACCCTATACATTGGGGAGGATACTGATAAGCATCCTCCCCAAAATTCACCTCTCAGGACAAGCGAAGCTTTCTTCCTAAATGGCCATCTGAACCAGTTCCGTTATATCTCTAACCTCAATGGGTGGATGTTTACCCATACCCAAAAGGCTATCGTCAAAGTTCATCATACAATAGGGACAGTGGGTGGCTAAGATTTCTGCGCCTGTCTCCACAGCCTGTTCGATCCTCAGGTTGGAGAATCTCTCTGCCTTTTTGGTATCGAGCCAGATCCTGCCGGCACAACCGCCACAGCACAGCGCGTTTTCTTTAGTTTTCTGCATCTCAACCAGTTCTAAGCCAGGTATGCTGTTTAGAACAAAGCGGGGCTCATCATATATCCCTGCATAGCGTCCCAGGCAGCAGGAGTCATGATGGGTAACTTTTTTCTTCAATTCTTTGGTGAACTTCAATCTCCCATCGCTGATGAGCTGCGATAAGTACTGCGAAATATGGTACACCTCAAATTTGCCACCGAGCTCAGGGTATTCATCCCTGAAAGTATGGAAACAGTGTGGCGAGGTAACGACGATCTTCTTAACCCCGGCTTCATTAAAAGCATTGATATTGCTTTGGGCTAGGCTTTGAAACACGCTCTCGGCACCTGCCTTGCGTATGCTTTCCCCGCAGCAAACTAACTCGCTGCCAAGAATGCCAAAATCCACGTTAGCTTTTTGCAGCAAGCCGACTGCAGCATGAGCAACCCTCCGCAAAGATGAGTCGTATGCCTGATAACAGCAGGGGAAATATAGTATCTCGGTTCCCTTGGTAAATTTCTTGACCTTTAAATTTTTTGCCCAATCTGAACGCTTCTCGCGATTTTCACCCGGGGGGTTACCCATTGCCGCGATATTTTTCATAGTTATCCGAAGAGAGTCAGTAACAGGCCCGATACCCAGCCCCACGATTGCCCTGCGGATAGACCTCATGATATATGGTACCTGCACACCACGTGGACACCGATCAGCACACAACTTACAGCTGACACATAACCATACATCTTCAGACTCGAAGTCCACTAATCCTAGCTGTGCTTGATGAATAAGCCGGCGCAGTGGGAATTTCCTCACTAAGTTCCACGGGCATGTGCCGGTGCACAGACCACACTGATAGCAGTGAAGAAAAGGGTCACCGCCTTCCTGCAGCAACATCTCTGCAGCATCCCTATACGGCCTTACTACTTCCATTTCCATCATGGTCCCCTACCTCCATGTTTTGTATTCTAACGCACTAAAATGACCGATAGCGAATTGCCATCGGTCATTAAATCTAACTTCACGGCGTCATAACAAAGTTGAAACTTCGTAATGGCGCCTGCATAGCTTAACTTGCATGCCAAGCGTCTTATACAACAAATTAGCCTCAGCTGGCCTTTCCTCCTCCATTGCGGTTAAAGGGTCCGAGCTTCCTGACCTGCTCCGTCATCTCATTAACCAGGGAAGCAAAGCGTTCCCCTTCTGAGGCGGAAACCCAATCCAACCTTACCCTACCTTCCTCAACACCAAACTGTGCCAGCACCTTTTTGAGCAAGGGAATCCGTCTTGCTGCTTTCCTATTACCTTCCAGGTAATGACATTCACCGGGGTGTCAGCCACAGATCAATACGCCGTCAGCCCCTTTTTGAAACGCCTTCAACACAAAGGTGGGATCTACCCTGCCGCTGCACATAACCCTCACTACCCGCACATTCGGGGCGTATTTTTTTCGAGCTGTGCCCGCGAGGTCAGCGCCGGCATAGGAACACCAGTTGCACAGGATACCCACAATTTTCGGTTCAAAGCTCATATAAGCACTCCCTCCAATTCAGCTAGGATTTGCTCAGTAGTGAAGTGTCTGCTGGTTATGGCGCCACTGGGACAGGCAGCGCCACAGGTGCCACAACCCTTGCACAAAGCTTCATTTATGGAAGCTTGCTTTTTAACATCGTCAAACGTTATGGCAGTATACGGGCAAAGTCCCACACACGTCTTGCAGCCAGAACAAAGTTCCGCATCAATGACTGCTGTAGCAGCCTCAACTTCAACGCTGCCCCGGCTTATCATGGACAGCACTCGTGCCGCCGCTGCCGAAGCCTGAGCCACAGTGTCAGGTACGTCCTTTGGGCCCTGGCAGCAGCCGGCAATAAAGACGCCGTCAGTCGTGGTAGCTACCGGATCCAGCTTAGGATGCTTCTCCAGGAAGAATCCATCCGCGCTCCTGCTTATTGAAAACATCCTAGCTGTTTCACCTACGTCGGCACGAGGCTCAACGGCAGTGCTGAGCACTACCATATCAACCGGAACACGTAGTTTCAGGCTCATCAGGGTATCTTCGACCATGACAACGAGCTTCCCTTTTTCCTCCTCAGTCTCAACTACGTCAGTTACCTCGGCGCCGCGTCCCCTTATAAAGATGACCCCTTCCTCCTGCAGCCGATTATAAAATTCCTCATAGCCTTTCCCGAAGCAACGCAGGTCAATATACATCTGGTATATCTCAGCATCAGGTATTTTCTCCCTGATGAGGTGAGAGAATTTGAGCGAGTACATGCAGCAGACCCGGGAACAGTACTCATGATAGTTCTTATCTCGGCTCCCGATACAGTGCAAAATGGCCACGCTTTTGGGCTGAGATCCATCCTTGAGCAGGATTTTGCCGCTTGTAGGCCCCGAGGCATTGCTCATCCTTTCAAACTGGAGTCCCGTATATACGTTATCATAGCGCCCATATCCATATTGCTTCATCGGTGATGGGTCAAATGAGTCGAAGCCGGTAGTGACGATAATCGATCCTACCTCGACTTCCTCTACCCTCTCCTTCTGCTCGAAGTTGATAGCTTTAGCCTCACAGAATTTCTCACAGGCGCGGCATTTACCTTTCAGGAAGTAAGTGCACCGTTCCTTATCTATGACTGGTATATTAGGCACCGCCTGCGGGAATGGAGTGTAAATAACCTTCCTCTGCCCCATTCCAACATCATATTCATTGGGCGCTTTAATCGGGCATTTTTCCTGACAGACACCGCAGCCCGTGCATTTATCCTCATCCACGTAGCGCGGTTTCCTCTTTATCTTGACCTTGAAATTGCCCACATAGCCTGAAACACCCACCACCTCACTATAAGTCATCAGCTCTACGTTCTCGTGTGACCTCACCGAGGCCATCTTCGGGGTGAGTATTCAGGCAGAACAGTCTAGTGTGGGAAAGGTCTTGTCCAGCTGAGACATGTGGCCGCCTATGGACGGTTCCCTCTCCACCAGATAGACGCGGTGACCTGAGTCGGCTATTTCCAGAGCTGCCTGAATCCCTGCAATACCAGCCCCTACGATCAGGGTATTGGGGTTGATGGGTACTTTCTTGATCTCCAACGGCTGATGATACATTACCCTCATGACAGCTGCGTTAACCAGGGCCTTAGCCTTCTGCGTGGCGAACTCGCGGCTCTCAGCCACCCAGGCGACCTGTTCGCGAATGTTGGCCATCTCCAGCAGATAGGGATTCAACCCGGCGCTGGCGAGCATGCGCCTGAAGGTCAGCTCATGGAGACGTGGCGAACAGGACGCTACCACCACTCGATTCAGGTCGTATTCCTTGATGTCCTTCTTGATAAGGTCCTGCCCAGGGTCTGAACACACGAACTTATAGTCCCTGGCTACAACCACATTAGGCAGGCACTTAGCGAACTCTACCACTGCCGCCACATCTATCTGAGCGGCGATGTTAGCCCCGCAGTGGCAGACATATACACCAACCTTTGGTTTCATTACCCCTCCTTCTACTTTAACTCACGTAGGGTGATAAGATCTTTTTTGACGATATGATATTTCTATTTATACCCAACTCCTTGGGCTTAAAACCTAATGCAACACCTAAAAGCTGGGGGAAATACAGGATGGGGATATTGAAATTCGACTTGAACTTCGAATTCACCTTGCCCTGATAGGCTTCGAGATTAATCTGGCATACCGGGCAGGCGACTATTATACACTGCGCACCGTTATCGGCGGCACAACGCAGCAGCTTATATATATGGCCCAAGGTGATCTCGGGGCGAGATATCGTCATCGAGCCGCCGCAGCATCGGCTGGTCAATGGGAATGGCACCGCTTCTGCCCCAACGGCCTTTACTAACAAATCAAGAGAGTGAGGGTATTCCGGGTCGTCAAAGCCGCCCTTGGGGCGGACAAGCTGGCAGCCATGGTAGGAAGCCACCCTTAGACCGGTGAGTTTAACCTTCACTTTATCCTCTAGCGTCTTCAGTATCCCATCCTGAGTGGTGAGTATCTCCACTAAATGGCGAACATTAACCCTTTTGTCATAGGTAAGGCCCACGGCAGCTAGAGCCTCACTGACCTTCTCCCTCACTTCAGGATACTCCCAAAAATAGCTATTAGCTTTCCTCAGTGTGGTATAACAGGCAGCGCACGCGGCAACCAAATCACGCCCCTCTTTCTGAGCCAGTGCCAGGTTGCGAGAAGAAAAACAAAATGACTGAAGCTCTGCGATGGAGCTATATGCGGTTGCCCCACAGCAGTTCCAGTCATCCAGCTTGATTAACTCTACCCCTAGAGTCGGGCACACAGCTTGTATAGACTGCTCATAACCAGGAGCGTCACCTGTCATACAGCAGCCGGGAAAGTATGTGTATTTCATCATCTAGCCTCCATTGCCTCGGCCATCTTCACTATCTTCCTCATCTGCTTCCTGTTCTTTATACGATGTGGTTTCAACGGCATCCTGCCCTTAAGAAACAACTTCAGCCCAAACGGGGCCATGCCGATCAGCCCCAATGGATTCGTCCTTAAGTAATAGCGGACCATCATTTCCAATTCCCACACGCGGCCATATTTCCTCACGTTCTCAACGATACCTTTAGCTAGATTGGATGAGCGACCCCTCTTCTGCACATAGCCCTCACGTATCGCCAACTGTTTCAAGATATACATCAAATCGGTAATATGGATTTCCTGCGGGCAGCGGATAGTGCACAAATAACAGGATAGACACCACCACATGGAATTGCTCCGCAGTACCTCCTCTTTCATGTTGGCGCGCACCATAGCAATGACCTTCCGCGGTGAATAGTCCATGAAGTTAGCATTTGGGCAGGACCCAGCACAGGTGCCACATTGCTTACATAGACGGATAGCTTCACCGCCAGGTATTGACCACACCTCATCACGAAAGGCCATTTCCTCTTCCGCAACACTCTTTGGACCCACCGTTACCTTTTCTTCAGTTTTAAATTCAGTTGCCATTTTTGGTTTCTCCTCAAATTGCTAAATAGAAATGCCATAAAAAAAGGCCTATATATCGGCCCTCGCTATAACCTGAACATTGTCCTTGAAATTATATAATGTATGCGCTTAGAAGTCATCCTTCTTTTGCACACTGTAATACTATCACGAAGCAACTTAAGCTACAACTCCTAATACTCTAATTAAATTATACACCAACGCTTTAGCAAGAATCAACTAATATTGAAGTGGAACCGCCACGTGAAAGTGAAAACTTGCACTTTCTTGACATCCGCTAAAGATAGGTGTATAAACGGGACATTGTCACTAAATTATCCAGTATCCGGTTGTAAGGTTGTCAGAAGTGAACTTGGCAGAACGGGGAATTAAAAAATGGAGGTAAGCAACCATGAAGAAGACAAAGAAGAGCTACTACCAGAGCCTTTATGAAGTAGCGTGCACGGTAAATTCAGCTGGCGACCCCGATGCAGTGCTCCAGTCCATCGTTGAGAGCATAACAAAAGCCATGGAGGCAAAAGGCTGCTCGTTGATGCTGCTCTCACCCGACAGGAAGCACCTACTTCACATCGTGGACTGCGGGCTCAGCAAGGGGTACTTGACGAAAGGGCCAATATTAGCCGACAAGAGTGTCGCACCGGCGCTGGAAGGTAAGCCAGTGGCTATCACAGACGTAGCCACAGATGAGAGGATACAATACCCGAAGCAAGCGGAGAAAGAGGGTATCGCCTCCATACTCTGCGCACCGATGATGCTTAGAGGTGAGATCGTAGGGGTGATAAGGGTCTACACCGCCGATAAGCGCCAGTTCGACCTAAATGACATGTATTTTGTGGGGGCGCTTGCCCATCTGGGGGCTATCGCCCTGGAGAACGCCAAGCGCTACGAACGCCTAGAGGGTGAATACATGGACTTCAGACGTCGCACATTTTAACAGTCAAGTTCATCCCACACAACGCTTGCACAAGATAAGGTGCGCGGACAGTTTCATCGGCGACGATCTGCCGTTCATACTGAAGACAGATAGAGCCCTGCCTATTGCCAACTAAGCTGTTAAAACATCGCGGAGGCGACTTATCAAAGCCTTTTCCTCTTCAGGGAGAACGGTGCGTGGATCGAGAAGAAGGAGGTCCTTCTCGATCCTCCCGATGATTATGGGGGAACCCCGGCGCAGTTTGTCGGATAGTTCCTTGACTTTGCCCCTACCTTTAACAGCTACCAATCGAGTAGGCAATGTACTGCCAGGGAGGCTGCCACCCCCCACCATCGATTCGCCCGCAATTATCGAAACCCTGTCTCCGAGTACCCCCTGCCACTTTTTCGCCCGCCGCTCTATCTCCCCCAGGGGTGCCGAGAGCATCCTCCATATCGGAATCTCAGCCTCCGCCTCGCCCTTGAGATAATGCAGCAAAGTAACCGTAAGCCCGGCAAGCCTGACCTTGTCGATGCGGACGGCGCGCGCCAGCGGATGCTTTTTCAGCTTGGCGATGAGGTCACTTTTCCCCACTATGATCCCGGCCTGTGGCCCGCCCATCAGCTTGTCGGCGGAGGCCATGGCCAGGCCCACCCCTGCGGCCATGCTCTGCTGCATCGTTGGCTCGGCATCGAGGCCGTACTTGGTTGTATCCAGCAGGCAGCCGCTGCCAAGGTCGTCCAGCACAGCTATGTCGTATCGATTTCCCAGAGCGACGAGCTCCTCCAGTGCGACTGCCTCGGTAAAACCGATCACCTTGAAGTTACTGGAGTGGACCCGGAGCAGGGCTGCGGTGCGCGCGGTTATAGACTCCTCGTAATCCGAGAGTCGCGTGCGGTTGGTGGTACCCACCTCCACCAGCCTGGCCCCACTCTGGCGCATAACATCGGGAATGCGGAAGCCGCCGCCGATCTCCACCGCCTGCCCCCGCGAAACGATCACCTCTTTGCGCCTGGCTAAAGCGCTGAGTGCCAGCAGCACCGCTGAGGCGTTGTTATTAACCACCAGCGCAGCCTCAGCACCGGTGATCTGACACAGCAATGATTCGACGTGCACCTGGCGAGAGCCCCGTTTGCCGCTGTCGAGATCGATCTCCAGGTTGACGTAGCTTCTGGCGCTCTCCTCCATGGCCGCTGTCGCCTCTTTGCTCAGAGGCGCTCTCCCCAGATTGGTGTGCAGGATTACACCGGTGGCGTTAATCACCGGGCGCATGCTGGGCGTTACCACAGAATCGATTCGGCGACAGATCGACTCAACCAGCTGGTCGAAGGATGGGGCTGGTTCACCCTGCCCAATGTGGAAGCGTACCTCATCGAGGTTTTGGCGCACCACCTGCAGCACGAACTCGTGGGAGTATCGCTCCTGCAGACGCTGAATACGCTCATCGGAGATGAGACGGTCAACGCTGGGAAGGTTACGCAGATCGCTTTTCATAGATAACAATAATATATAATCTTCTTCGACCAGAACGCAATGTACCATATGCGCCAGTGGGTGTCAAAGGGGTCGTTATTGACAGCATCGCAGGCACCATGCTATCGTTATTACTGACATCGCTACATGTCGCTACCAGATGCGATCCCGATACAGCGATGGAGAACTGCGGGAGAGGAGGTGAAATCAATGTTCCATCGACGCACATGAGCCGCACAGCGCCTGAGAGCGTGGCTCTTCAAGATCGTTAAAATAAATTTAAAAGGAGGGCGTTTTGCGTGCTTCGCGACTGATGACGCCGGGTACGTTGATCTTCGCCTCCGCGCTGGCGATCGGCATCCTGGCAGCGTTCCTGGTAAAGTGGGGAAACCCGCAGAACATGGGTATATGCGTGGGCTGCTTCCTGAGGGATACCTCGGGGGCAATAGGCCTGCATCATACCAGCACTGTACAATATCTGCGACCTGAGATAATAGGATTTGTCCTCGGCAGCTTCGTCGCTGCCTATGCCTTCAAGGAATTTCGGGCTAGAGGTGGAGCCAACCCCCTAGTCCGATTCTTTTTAGGCATGTTCGTGATGATAGGGATACTGGTATTCCTCGGCTGCCCGGTGAGGGCAATGCTGAGGCTTGCCGGCGGCGACCTCAATGCTATCACCGGCATCGCTGGCGTGGCCTTCGGGGCATTCGGCGGCGTGTTGCTGCTCAAGCGGGGCTTCAGCCTCGGCCGCTCGGTTAAAATGCCTGCAGTTTCGGGGTGGATCATGCCTGCAGTAATGGTGGGCCTGCTTATCATGGCCATCATCAAGCCCAGCTTCCTCGGCGCCAGCGAAACGGGCCCGGGCTCACTGCATGCGCCGATAATCACTGCTCTCGTCGTAGGGCTGTTCGTAGGCGTCGCCGCACAGCGAACCAGGATGTGCACCGTGGGCGGCTGGCGCGACCTGTTCCTCGTCAGAGACACATACCTGTTCAAAGGTATTGTAGGCCTGTTCCTCGGTGCGCTGATCGTGAACCTGATACTGACCTATGGTTTCGATGACAGCCTGTTCAAGCTGAGCTTTACCGGTCAGCCGATAGCTCACAACAATCACCTGTGGAACTTCTTCGGCATGGCGCTGGTTGGACTGGGAGCGACCCAGCTCGGCGGCTGCCCGCTACGTCAACTTGTATTAAGCGGCGAAGGCGATACCGATGCCGCCATGACCGTTCTGGGGCTTCTCGTTGGCGCCGGCGTGGCTCACAACTTCACGCTGGCAAGTAGCGGCGCTGGCCCGTCTGGGCTAGGACCATGGGCTGTAGTTGCCGGGCTGGTCATCTGCATCGGGCTGGGTCTCCTGTTGCGCGAGAGGGCGACTGCCTAGCATCCGGAGTAATGTATGGCGTTTTTGAGACGGAGGGAAAAGGCCGCTTTCGAGGGTGACGGGCTGGTGCTGTTTGCCGATGTACAGGCAGCCCTCAAAGCGGAGAGGGTGCTTAAGCGAGCTGGACATGCGATCAGCCTGGTCGCTCCACCCCCACGACTGCGGAAGGGATGCGATCTGGCAGTAGCGATAAACCTGGTGGAGCAGCCGGGCATCGAGCGGCTTTTCGAAGAGAAGGACGTTTACTACGTGGCGATTGTCCCTCTTAACGAAGAGTGTTCTGAACTGCTGGACATCGTGCAGGTAACCGACTTCGGGAACTGGGTGATGGTCAAGGTGGGCAATATGAAGCTCAGCTTCGACAAGGGTAGCGGAGTCATCGTAAACACCTCCGGCGGCGGCTGCCCCGACATCCCTGTCATGCACGCCGAGATGATCGGCAAAAAACTCGACGAGGCGCCTAAACCCAAGGAGATAGGGTTCACCCTGTGTTCACTGATGCTCCACCGCGCTCTCGAAGAATGTCTGCGATTATGGCAGGGGAGTGAGCGGCAATGATGCTCATCGCCGGGACGGTCCCCGATAAAGATATGCCGCTGACTGTAGGAGAGATCGGATTCGACGGCGATTATCTGGCGGTCGGTGGACACCGTTTCCCCTGCATGCAGGGCACCGGTGCCATGGTCAGCGCAGCGCTGGCGGTAACTGCCTACCTGAAGCTCAACCGACCCACCGTTGTCGTTGCCGGAGATGTCGGCGAGGGCAAAGGCAGCCGGGCGATCTATGAGTACATCATCCAGAACGTAAAGTCGCTCGCGCCCAGGGTGCTGGCCCTGCACTACTGGCTGCCGGATATGGCCCTGACGAGGAGGCTGTGTGAAGCTGTCGAGAAATGCGACGAGCGGCCGATAATGATTGCCGATGCCGCCTCGATGTACTCCGCCAAGGCGGCCGGGATGGCTCCACGCTTCGATGTATTCACGCCGGACGCCACCGAGATGGCGTTCCTGGCAGACCCGGCGGCGACCCATCCGGCCTACATCGCCAGGCACCTGTTCGACACCGACATCACCAAGACACCGCAGCTGGTGGACATCGCCTACCGGAACAAAAACGCACCAAAAGTACTCCTAGTCAAGGGAGCCATCGACTACATAGTGCGCGATGGCAAGATACTGGAGACGGTAAGTGAACCGAACGTGCCGGCTCTGGAAGCCATCGGCGGGACGGGAGACACGATTACCGGGCTGGTAGCAGCCTTGGTCTACGCCGGCCTGGAGCTACAGGAGGCAGCTATAGTTGCCGCCAAGGCAAACCGCATGGCGGGCAAGTTTGCCAACCCCACGCCGGCCACTAAAGTTGTAGAGATTATAAGACAATTCCCAGCTGTGTTTAGAGAATACCTCTGCGAATGGAGCGAGGTATGTCGTACGCGAGGAGGAGAAAGTGAATGAGATTGACGCCCGCGGGCTGTCCTGCCCCATGCCGGTAATAAAGACTAAAAACGCCATCGAGGGGATGAAATCCGGCTCGGTAGTGGTGATAGTCGATAATGGCACCGCCCGCGATAACGTGACACGTCTGGCTAAAAGCAAGGGTTTTAATGTCGCCTTGGAAAAGAAGGGCAACGATATATACCTGACCCTGACCAAAGATGATAAATAAGGCTGGCTGACCATTATCTGGACAGGCGTTGTGCGACCATATCCCAGGTGCTATTATAGGTCCGTGCTGTACGATCTTTTACAGCCACGGAGGAAGGGAGGGTGAAATGAACGAAGAAGTGAAGCCCAGGCTCACTGAGACCGTTCGCGGTGCGGGTTGAGCTGCCAAGATAGGTCCGTCGGACCTGGATAAGGCTTTGTGTGGCCTGCCGCTGATGCATGACCCGAACCTCATAGTGGGAATGGAGAGCGGTGACGATGCCGGGGTGTACAAGCTGAGCGATGACCTGGCCATTGTCCAGACCATCGACTTCATCACACCCATCGTGGATGACCCCTATACCTTCGGCCAGATAGCCGCCGCCAACTCCCTCAGCGACGTGTATGCCATGGGGGGCAAGCCGGTCACCGCCATGAACGTGGTCTGTTTCCCGGTGGGAAGCCTTGACATCTCAGTCCTTAAGCAGATACTGCATGGCGGTTTGGACAAGATGCGGGAGGCAGGTGTCATCCTGGTTGGCGGGCACAGCGTGGATGACGAGGAGCTCAAATATGGCCTCTCCGTTACCGGTGTGGTGCACCCCGACAAGGTTGTCGTCAGGGACGGGGCCCGTCTGGGCGACAGGCTGATCCTGACCAAACCCCTGGGCACGGGCATAATGACCACCGCTCTGAAGGGCGGCGTGGTGGACGATGAAACCCTGGCTCCTGTAGTTAGCAGCATGACGACACTGAACATGAAGGCGTCTGAGCTGATGCAGGAGATCGGGGTTAACGCCTGCACCGATATAACCGGGTTTGGCCTGGTGGGGCACGCCCGGGGCATGATTGACAAAAACAAGCTGGGGTTGGAAATCAGAGCCGATGCTATCCCGGTTTTTCGCAGTGTCAGGGAGTTTTCCGAGATGGGGTTAGTGCCCGGCGGGACCGGGCGCAATATGGACTTTTATCGCAAAATGATCGACCTGGACCGCGATATAGACCAGCAGATGCTGGACATCCTGTTCGATCCGCAGACCTCCGGCGGGCTGCTCATCGCCGTTCCTAAAGACAAGGCCGAGACCTTGCTCAAGAAATTGCATCGCCATGGAATAAGTCAGGCTGCCATCATCGGCGAGGTGGTAAGCAAGCCCGCAGGGAAGATCGTCATCAGGAAGTAGGATATGGCCTTTGTTATCAGTACAGCAGGCCACGTGGATCATGGCAAATCGGCCCTGGTAAAGGCCCTGACCGGGATCGACCCCGACCGGCTGCAGGAGGAGAAAGAACGGGGCATGACCATCGACCTCGGCTTCGCCTGGCTGAAGCTGCCCAGCGGCCGCGAGGTCAGCATCGTCGATGTGCCTGGGCACGAACGTTTCATCAAGAACATGCTGGCCGGGGTTGGCGGCATCGACCTTGCCCTGCTGGTGATCGCCGCCGACGAAGGGGTCATGCCACAGACCAGGGAGCATCTGGCTATACTCGATCTGCTCCGCGTGGAGAAAGGCATCGTGGCGATAACCAAGAAGGACCTGGTGGATGACGAGTGGCTGGAACTGGTCACGCTGGATGTCGGCGAGGTGCTGGCGGGAACCACCCTGGCAAAATCCCCAACTATCCCGGTGTCGGCGGTCACCGGCGAAGGCCTGCAGCTGTTGATCTCAACGATCGATTCCATGCTGGATTCCATCGCGCCACGGAGGGATATCGGCAGGCCACGCCTCCCCATCGACCGCGTGTTCACCATGAGCGGGTTTGGCACGGTAGTCACCGGCACCTTGATCGATGGCCGCCTCTCCGTGGGACAAGAAGTGGAAGTGGTGCCCTCATCCCTGAAGACCCATGTCCGCGGCCTACAGACGCATAAACACAAGGTGGATACTGCCCTGCCGGGCAGCCGTGTGGCAGCCAATCTGTCAGGTGTAGCCACCGATGAGCTGATGCGAGGCGATGTGGTGACCAGCCCCGGCTGGCTTATTCCCACGCAGGCAGTGGATGTTAAGCTTCGGCTGTTGCCATCAGTGCCGTACAACCTCACTCACAATGCTATTGTTACCTTTCACACCGGCGCTGCTGAGGCGCAGGCTAAGCTGCGGCTGCTGGATGCGGAAAAACTCGAGCCCGGCCAGACTACTTTTGCGCAACTTGTGCTGGATCACCCCATTGCCGCTGTCAAGGACGACATGTTCATCATACGTTCTACCAGAGATACCCTGGGGGGGGGTCAGATCATTGACTCGAAGGCGAAACGGCACCCCCGTTTTCATGCTGCTACCATTGAGAGCCTGAAGGCCAGGGAAAAGGGCACAGCCGAAGAGGCGGTGCTTGCAGCGTTAGACCAAAAGCGTCCCTCGGAGCTCAAAACACTGCTGACGTCATGCAACCTGCCGCGTGCGGAAGCCGATAAGGCTATCGAGTCCCTGGATGCGCAAAAAAGGATAGTTATACTGGGAGACAAATCCCAGCTCCTTTTCTCCGCCGCGGCATGGGATAACTTAGTTCAAGATGCTACACAGGCTGTCCAAAACTACCACAATAGATACCCCCTGCGCCAGGGCATGCCAAAAGAGGAGCTCAAGGGCAAGATGCGGGTCCCACCTAAGTTCTTCGACACCGCCATGAGGCGGCTCCTGTCGGACGGCGTGCTGGCCGAGGCCGGCCCAGTGGTTCATTTGCCCGGCTACCGCGTTCAGCTCGATGCGGAGCAGCAGTCGAAGGTCGATAGCTTTATCCAGCAGTTAACCAGGAGCCCGTATGCCCCACCCAGCGACCTCCGTATCGAGCCAGATCTACTTAACATACTGATCGGGCAGCGCCGGGTGATAAAAGTGAGCGATGACGTGGTTTTCGACGCTGCAACGTACGACAGGATGGTGGAGGGCATAATCGCCCGCATCAAGTCCCAGGGCAAGATCACCGTGGCCGAGGTACGGGATATGTTCCACACCAGCCGCAAATACGCCCTGGCCCTGATGGAATACCTCGATGAGCAAAAAATAACCCGCCGCGTCGGCGACGAGCGGGTGTTGCGCTAGATATTGGCGGGAGCGTATAGGAGTCGAACCTACCGTAGACACCGCAGGGCGCCTACCAACGGATTTGAAGTCCGCGGGACCCACCGGGACCCATCCGCCCCCGAATGCGAAGGTGCTATTACCAAAGCTGAATTCTGTCTCATTTCCCGCTGGTTGTCAAGGCTCTACCGCTTGCGCACCGATACCTCCAGGCTCCTGATCTTCTTTACCCCTTTAAGCGACGACGCCATGCCAAGCAAGGCATTGGCGAATATTTTCTGGGCGAACTGATTCAGCGGAATCGCCGAACCGTTTACAAACAGCGTAGTCGTGTCCCCCCTTTTGCCGATGATATGCTCCTCGATGAAGTCGGCTACTCCCGATACATCCTTTGGAGAGAACTGCGGACAATCGATCTTGAGCTTTGCGTCGGTCACAACGGCCTTGATCTCCTCCACAGCACAGCGAAGGTCCTGCTTCAGCGCCTTGCGGTGCACCTCGATCTTGGGGACATGTTCCCCATGAAAGCCCTCGACCAGCACGATGTCGAATTCCTCGCCGAGCAGCCGCAACACCTCATCGATGGAGTCATTGTTGTCATGCGGCCTGAGCATGGCCAGCTTACGCGGCGCGCTGATGACCACGGCATCGCTGCCCGCCTCGGTATAGCGCCAGGTGTCCTTCCCCGGCTTATCCATATCAAAATCCTGGCAGGCGTGCTTGACCGCTGCCACGCGGTAACCCCGCTGTTTGAACTCGGCAATAAGCCGCTCCATCAGCACAGTCTTGCCCGACTGGGACTGACCCACTATAGAAACAACAGGCAACATCTTTCGCCTCCTACTCCGATAACTTGATTATCGACCGCGGTTATCTCGTTGTGCCATCCCCTAAGCGGAGTGCATCTGGCCCTGCTCCTCATTCCAATCCAGCATGAGCACCTTGACCGTATCGCCGTCGCCGACACTATCCACATCCTCGAGGACGATCACCAGCCCGTTGGCGCGCGACATCGAGGTAAGGATCCCAGACCCTTGGGGGCCACTGACCCTGGCAACATATCGACCATCCTCCAGCCGCACTATCGCCCGTGCGAAGATGCGCCGGCCGTCTGTGTTTTTGATTTTGCCTTCCAATGTCGCCTCGACTGTTGGTTTCGCCAGTCCCTTCTTCCCCATCATCTTCAGGATGGCTGGCCTGGCAAATAGCTCGAAGGTGATCATGGAACTCACCGGATTCCCCGGCAGACCGAGGTGTGGCACACCCTGAATTGTGCCAAAAGCCAGCGGCTTCCCCGGCTTCATCCTCACCGTCCAAAACGATATCTCTCCCTGCGTCGCCAGCACATCCTTCACCAGGTCATAGTCCCCTAGCGATACGCCGCCGGAGGTGATCAACAAGTCGGCCGACAGCGCCTCGTCGATTTTACATTTGAGGTCACTCTCGCTGTCCCTTGCGATATCGAGGACTTTCGGAATACCTCCGTAGCGCATCACCTGCGCCGCGATGCTGTAGCTATTGCTGTTATAGATCTTCCCCTCGGTAAGCGGCTGGCCCAGTGGCACCAGCTCGTCGCCAGTGGCGAGGACAGCCACCACCGGCCGGCGAATCACCTTCGCCTCTTCCCTGCCGATAGAGGCCAGCACCCCTATCTCCTGAGGACGCAGCTCTGTCCCTTTCGATAATACCAGCTGTCCGCGACTGATATCCTCGCCGGCGCGACGCACGTTTTGTCCCTTGGTCACCGGATGCAGTATCCCGATCCGCGGAGGCGGACTTTCACTTCTCTGTTCCTCATCTGTATGTTCGAACTGCACCACGCTGTCGGCGCCTTTAGGCAATGGCGCCCCGGTCATTATGCGTATCACGGTACCTGATGCCACTGCCCTTTTCGCTACCGAACCCGCCTTGACCTCGCCCGCGACATCGAGTATTACAGGACTCGTTTCGCTGGCATTGGCCACATCCACTGCCCTAACAGCATAGCCATCCATGGCAGAGTTATCGCAAGGCGGGACATCGATGGTGGAATAGACATCGTCAGCCAGTACCTGACCCAGGCACTGCAGGATCGGCTTCTCCTCCGGCCCAAGCACGCTGGTGTAGCTGAGGATCTTCTGCAGCGCTTCTTCTACACTGATCACTGAACACCATCCTTTAGCAACGCCCTGGCACGCTCCAGATCCGACTCATAGTTAATATTCAGAAAGCTGCGACGCTCAGGATCGAACCGATCGATCTCCTCATCTTCAACATATCTCACCGTGACCGCCTCCAGCAAGTCCGAGAGTTTAAACCTGCCGTCACGCAGCTGCGCCTCGATAGGCACCAGGCAGTCCTTGGAGTATACAGCATGCAGCGGCTCAACTTCACCGGCAACCCTGGGGATGACGATATCGCAGCCCGTCGAAAGTGCAATGAGATATCGCAGCAAGTCGACATTTAGAAAAGGCATATCGCAGGCGACCACGAGGTTATGTGAAGAGGTGGCCTCCTTGAGTCCAGTGTAGATACCCACCAGCGCGCCCCTTCCTGGATAGCAGTCATGTACCTGTCTTACGCCCAGATCGGGAAGCTGATTTCTGGATGCAGTGACCACTATAATATCGTCCCTAAGGCTGGAAAGCCTCTCGATAACCCGCTCGATGAGCCGCTGTCCGCCGATCTGTTCCAGAGCCTTATCCCGTCCCAGCCTCAGGCTCTTGCCGCCGGCAAGCACGATAGACGTCACTATTTCATTCTAACACACCAGCTATGAGCGCCGCCATCTTCAGAGGCATATCTGTAGCTATCAGAGCCTGATCAGCTCATAATCGGAGGGGAATCCAATCTCCTCAGCATATCGGATCTGTTTTGCCGGATCTATCCCGTTCACCTTTTCGAACACCCCGGGTTTCACGCTATTGATCAGGTCCAGCGACGCCCTGTCTATCGCCGCCAGCGAGCCGGAAGCCAGATAGCCGATATCGGGGCAGATGATGGGGCCGGCGTGCGCGTCGCAGTCGCAGTTGCGGGAAATGTTCACCACGGAATTTATATACAGCGCCCGTTTCCCCCAGACACACGCCCTGGCCGACAGCGCCAGCGCCTTTTGCAGGTCCATGACGTTGTACCTTAACGCCCCGATTTCGCAGGCGGACACGCATTTGCCGCATCCCATGCACTTGGGCTTGCTGCGCCTCCACTCAGGGTCCACGCTTATGGCATCGAAGGGGCAGGCCTCGGCACACGTGCCACACAGGTCGCACATCTCCCTCGACAGTATGGGGACGCACATGAGGTGGATCTTCCGCTTGGTCTCCCTGGTCACCCCTCCCATACCCAGGTTCTTTATCGCCCCGCCGAAGCCGGTCTGGATATGCCCCTTGACGTGGGAGATGACCACCAGGTGGGTGCTTTCGTGTATCTCCTTCGCTACACCGAATGTCTGGCCTGACTCGGCCACTTCGATCCCCTTATCGCCGATAACCACCTCGCAGCCCATCCTATCCCTCCCAAATCCATGTTTGTTGGCTGCCTTCCTGTACCCATCCACTGTAGCCCTGCCCCCCGGGTAAGCCACCGTAGTGTCGAACAGGAATGGCTCTGCCCCGACGTCTTTGAGCTTCTCAACTGCCAACCTGACAAGGGAAGGGGAAATGAAGTAGCGATTCCCCGGATCGCCCATGTGGAGCTTTATTGGAACCCTTGCCCCTTTGAAGTCTCCGACACCAACTTGTTCTAGGGCGACGGGGAGCTTGCCCTCAGCGGTGAAAAAATAGACCCTGGTCTTATCTACCATAATGAATTACATCCGTAAAAGCGATGGTGTATATTGGCATCCCGAAGAACCGATGATATTACCACGATGCGATGTTGTCAAGGTAGAGGATGATTGAAGATAAAAATATATGCGGAGAGATTAGCTACAACAATTCAAGAAGGTTAAGACCCCCGACCAACTTGGCAACAATGAATTATTCAAAACACTGTATATCTTTTAATTCACGTTGAATATCAATTGGTGGCAGCTGGGGACTGAGTTCGATACCTTGAGTACCTATTTTACGTATCATTGGAGACAGTAATATAATCAGAATTGCCGCTACAGGTATAATATATTGCTGCCAAGAACCTCCTAGTGTCATCCAAACACAACATTCTTGATCAATCATTAATTCAGTATTCCATGTAATCAAAGGTACTATTAAATACACAGAAAGTAACAACAATAACGTACCTGCACATACCCTCTTAATCCAACCTGATGTTCCACCGTTACCAAACCAATATACCGCCCACATTGTCATTCTACCGCTTCTATCTAACTGTTTGACAATTCTTCTATACTTACGTTCTCTCTTCATGATTTTCTCATCTGTAGAGCCCGAAATTAAATCGGCAGCAGTCTCAAAAGTTTCTTTAGCTTCATCTACTCGGTCTAGTTTGTAGAGAGCTACTGCTTTATTAGCAAGAAAAATATCACTCACTTTTTTTCGAATAGCTTGATCTAAAATTTTTTCAGCATCTTCATATAACTTAAGACGTATACATATTGCCCCCTTAACATTCATAAACGATGGGCTCTCTGGATCAATGCCTAATGCTTTATCTATTGCATCTATTGATTCTCCAAACCTGTTTGAATGATACAGGGTTTCTGATTTACCCTGCCATGCAAACTGGCTCTGAGGGTCTATCTCTAAAGCTTTACTGAAGGCATCAAGAGCTCCTTGATGCCTTCCCATATTTAACAACTCAATTCCTTTTGATATAAACGCCAACTCACACTTAGGATTTATCTCTATGGCTTTATCCAAGGCGTCAAGCGCCTCCTGATGCCGTCCCAGATTTCTCAATGTAATGCCTTTGTCGCGCCATGCGACCAAGTTCTTCGGGTCTAGCTCTATGGCTTTATCCAAGGCGTCAAGCGCTTCTTGATGCCTTCCCAGATTTCTCAATGTAATGCCTTTGTTGCGCCATGCGACCAAGTTCTTCGGGTCTAGCTCTATGGCTTTATCCAAGGCGTCAAGCGCTTCTTGATGCCTTTCCAGACTTGCCAATGTAAGGCCTTTTGATACCCATGCTTTTGCGCTCTTCGGATCTATCTCTATAGCTTTGTCAAAGGCGTCAAGCGCCTCCTGATGCCGTCCCAGATTTACCAGTACAATGCCTCTGTTGCGCAATGCGACCAAGTTCTTCAGGTCTAGCTCTATGGCTTTATCCAAGGCGTCAAGCGCCTCTTGATATCGTCCCAGATTTCCCAGTGCAGCGCCTTTGTTGCTCCATGCGACTGCGCTCTTCGGGTCTAGCTCTATAGCTTTATCCGAGGCGTCAAGCGCCTCCTGATGCCGTCCTAGATTTACCAGTGCAGCGCTTTTGTTGCTCCATGCGACCGCGTCCTTCGGGTCTAGCTCTATA
>Ga0315289_10004304_pt1 | contig 21255 bp, 29 predicted proteins | sample YL17G11_40_MG_FD_203452 | JGI IMG/M metagenome (GOLD analysis project Ga0315289, IMG submission 203452) | Sediment microbial communities from Yellowstone Lake, YNP, Wyoming, USA - YL17G11_40 | ecosystem: Environmental > Aquatic > Freshwater > Lake > Sediment | place: USA: Wyoming | collected... | reverse complement strand
TTAGGAATAGCAATTAATTCTAATGGTACTATATTTTTTACTGAAAATTCAGCGGCGGCAAATAAAATAGGTAAGATGACCGAAAGCGGTAGTTTTACAGAATATACAATACCAACGGCGTCTTCCAGCCCTTTAGGAATAGCAATTAATTCTAATGGTACTATATTTTTTACTGAAATTAGTGTTAATAAAATAGGTAAGATGAAAGTTGTATCCGATACTTTAGTTTATGCATTGATAACATATCCGGCAATAGCAAATGTGTTAATTACAAATTTAGTATATAATATTGCATATACGATAACGGGAACACCAAATTATAAAGGTATATTTAATGTTTATATTAATTATTCATTTAATAACGGCAATACATATACAGCGATTATAGGAACACAACCTTTTATTAAAAATTATAATGGTAGTTATACCCAGAGTTGGACAGTTCCAATTCACCCGTCTAAAACTTGTTTAATACATATAGATGTATTGGGATATTCTAAAGCATCGACAATATCGGGATTATTTACAATAGCATATCCAACATCCGTAACACAAATTTATCCTATCGGTAATGAAAATTTTGAGATTAATGATAATATTATTATTAGATGGAATGTTTATGGTAATAATTCATTTAAAGTTTATATTAATTATACTTATAACGGATTTTATTATCCTATATTAAATTCTCCATTTACACAACCGATAGAAGGTAATTATTCTGCTAATTGGATTATTCCTAATCATATATCAACAACTTATAGATTAAATATAACCGCTTTATCATTAATTACAATTAGTAAAAATAATGATTATTCGGGTTTATTTAATGTTAGTGCTGATAGTACACAGTCTTTAAATAATGATTTTACTTTTAGTTTTATTAACGCTAATATTACATCTGGATTAGAGGAATTTAGACCGTATTGTAATGGTACGGGAGAGAATTTAGATAGTGCGATTATTTATATAGATTTTTGGCTTTATTATGTATCTAATCATAGTCTAATACATTTCTTAAACGATACCGCTATAATAAATTATGAAACAAATGAAGATTATTATTATGATACTTATTTATTTGTTCCCGATGTGTTCGATAGTGAAGTATGCAGGTTTAAAGCCAAAGCGGTTATCGTGGAATATTTAATATTAAATAATGGCAATAACAATCAGATTAATTTAATATCTCAAATTGCTATATCTGAACCTTTCACTATAACAAATGAAACCCCATACCTTAACCCGGATGCTGGATTTACAAATCCATCTATTTATGATAATTATACAACCAGGCAATTTATTGAGGTCATGGGGGGAGGCACAGGGGATTATCTGGAGGGAGTAAATATCACGATAGATATGTATTGCTATTTTGTGTCGAATAGTACAATAATACACTATGACAATTATACAAAATCAAATGATTTTGAAACCGGGTGGTATGTGGATGATTTTACGACATTTGGATTTAATCAGACAAATGTTATAAGGTTGATTGTCAGATGTATAATAACTCCAGAGTTGATTTGCAAGGATGATAATGCCTCGGATGTAGTCTGGGGCATAAGCGTACCATTTACAATCACCAAAATGGCAGTACAGATATATAGCCCAAATGGAAATGAGAACTATTTAGTAGGTTCTGAACAAAACATAACATATAATATTACAGATATTCAGGAATGGTTCACGGTAACAATTAATATATCTCTGTCCGTTAATGGTCTAGATGGTGATTACGATTATTATATTAATGAAACTGAGGTTATGATGGGGGAAGAAATACTATATATTAATAATACAATAAACTGGACAGTTCCAGATATGGTTAGTACAGATTGCTATATAAAAATTAATGTTTCCGCAACCATCCCTACATATTTAACAGAAGCTTTAATAGACTATGCAGAGGATAAATCAGATGACAATTTTACAATATACGAAACCCCAGTTATACCACCGATAATTCCCCCTACCAGTACCATAACCATAACCTACATTAAAATAGGTAATTGGGAACAGGGCGATATAACAGAAGCCACAGCATATCCAGGGGCGGATATACCGATAATAATAAAGGTAGTGAGCAAAATAAATATTTACTCTATAGATATTATCTATTCCATAGATGGTAGTACAAATAAAACAGTATCAATGGAACTGGATAATGGAACCGTTAAGAACGGGTACTGGATAGGGTATATTCCAGAACAGGAAGAGGGAACGGTTATAACATTTCACATATACGCTTTAAACAGCCAGGGGGATAGCAAGACCACAGATGACATAGAGATAACGGTAATAGCCCAGGAACCAGTTACAGAGGTTCTAGCATGGGATACTATCTGTCTATGGACTATCCTTATCATGGCTATCATAATAGTGATAGCTGCCCTTTTCAGAAGGAAATAACCCATCCAAAAAGGAATAAATGAGGTATCCCTGCCATGAAGAAGCCCCACCCTAATTATCCAGAAGATAGAAAAGCAAAAGGTATTTTTAGATTAGAATGTTCCAAAAGTTTTTTAATCAAAGCCAGAAACCTATATTTAAATTCCACAAAAGCCCAGAAGAGGAAGATAAGAAAAGATTACCTGCTAGCCCTGGGGGAACTGAGGATAATATTGGACAGAACCATAGAAATAATCAAAATAAACCCCAATATAGACCAAAAGATAACGCTAGATATGATAAAAAAGGCATTAAAGGGGGGATAAACCATTAAGAAACATTCCCCAGTAATATACTTATTTATATCGGTGGCATTAATTATAATAATTGCTTTCCTGATAATAGGGATACATTTTAAGCAATATATAATAATCCTTCTGGCAATACTGCTATCTTTCGTGGTTTTTTCTATTCCAGATATAGCAGGGGATTAAATGAAGAAGCCCAGAAAGCATAAAGGTTGTTCCTTCCTATGCCTTATAATAAGAATGGGCAGGAAGCAGAGGATAAAGCCAGAAATACATATCTGCATAAATGGAAACCTAGAAACAAAAGAGATAAACCCAGAGCAAAAGACAACCTGCTATTATAATGATAATCTGGGGGTTAGGTTGCTATGACAGAAGAAATAAAGCTTAACTGGAATATAGATAAAATGCCATTCACCAGAGAATTATTTAAACTGGTAAATAAATATAAGCCAGGGCTAGAGTTTCAGATACAATATTTAATCCTGATACCGCTATCTGCCAGGATGGTAGGGGGAAGAGGGGTTTTAATAATAGAAAGTATGGGAACGGGAAAGGGGGCTAGCATAAAGGGAACAACCCATTTATTAGATAAACTGGAAACCATATTTGTAGGAAGGATAACAGAAAGCGGTTTCCTAGACATAATAAAATATCTGGAAAGCAAAAACCCAAAAAGGTTTAAGGCGGATGATATGGATTTTGAATTAAGGATAGAGGATTTATCTATGACAGCTTCCAAAGACTATATCCTAGAACCCACCATGAACACAGCATCTATTCTGATATCGGATAGGGCTTTGGGGCTTTGCACAGATGATATATTTAGAACCTTTAAAGATAACATAAGCGATTTATCAGGGCTAACAGTTAAGATAAAATCTATGGCGGTTATAATGGGCGGAACCAACGAGATAATGTATAAGATAAGAAGGAAGCTACCCAGTTATCGTACTATGGTACATGATAGATTTACAGAATACTACCCCATAAAAACAAAGGAACAGAACGAATATATAGACTGGGCTATAGTTAATAAGCTGAAAAGGGAAGGGGTGGAAACAGTAGATAGATTAGATGATTTGGAACTAAGGAACATGATATATAAGATAATGCCAAAAAGGAAACTGCCCGATACCATACTGCCCTTTGCGGATAATATAACAGAGGATTTATTTAATACAATCTGCAGGGATACATATAGGAGACAGCACACCCGGATTAGGGCAAGCTATTATCTGAAAGGAGATTTATCAGCTTTGGCATGGCTGAACGGTTCCAGTACCATAGAGCTATGTCATCTGGCTTTCTTCATGCTATACTATCCCAATATCTCAGTATTGCACAAATGCAGTACTGGCATACAGAGTATAACCCAGTTATGTAATAGTACAGCTTCCCTATCTGAACTGGCATACGAGCTAGAGCTAGCCCCAAAGGATATCAGGGATATATTATTTGATTATAACAGAAGATACGGAAAGAAGAAAAACCCAACCATGATATACAATAAAAATGTAGTACTAAACCCATCCTTTAACAAATGGTTAATTAGGCAGGAACAGTTTATTAAGGAATGTATGGGGGAAGATTAGATGGGCAGGAAACATTTACCTTTCGATATCTGGCTTAGTAATTATGACATAAGCAGCAATAAAGAATTATTGAATAAATCAGATAAAAGTATAAAATGTTTATTCGATTTATCCGTAGAATGTGAATATGGATATATCAGGGAAGGTTTAAGATACTGTAAATTAGATAATGGGCTTTGCTCTATGCAGGGCAGGGAATAAAATAAGCATTTAAATATATAATTTCGCATATATTAATACCCCAGAATCCAAAATCTAATACCAGTATGGAATTTATATAAAATCCAAAAGATATATATATCCGTTCTGCATTTACTTATTTGGTGATATAAACCATGAATAAAATAAAGAATTTTGGTATGGTTATGGCGTTGTTCATAACCCTAGTGCTAGGTTTCGGGATGATAGGGGCGGCTAAACCCGTTTCCTTCGAGGAAACTACCTATAGCGGTCATCCGGGGGAAGATGTCGAAATGACGGTATTCACGGATTACAGCCCCCTGAATACTACCACTGAGGATATCATAGATGGCTATTACTGGAACTATACAGATATACCAGTAGCCCTGACAGATGATAACATAGAGGACATGACCGATTTTAATACTGAAACTGGGATGAATGTTAGCGTTATGGAAGAAACTGAAACTATGTTATGCGTTCCTGCCTATACCTGGGATGTTCTGAGTTATGCCTTCGAATTTAACATAACCCCGATAACGCATTTCGATGGGATATGGGTTAAGAAAAGCGTAGGTCTGGAACTGGAATTTAGCATAACAAATAATACAAATGGTTTTGCGGATAGCGAATATACCGTTAATTTCCAGGATGGGATAGACTATTTCCCCTACACGATAAACCAGAGCTATAAACTAGTTGAAGATTTAACCCCTACTGAGGGGGGTATGCTCTGCACATTTGGCGATATATCTATGGATGAATGGGTAGCCACCTATGGCAGCATAGACCATATAACAGTATGGCTTTATGACTATAATAACGATAAACCCCTTAATCTCTACGAATGGCATTTATTTAATACGGAACCTGTACTGGACTATATCCTTATCACAGATGGGGAAGATGCCTATATACCCTGGGGGGCAGAAGCCCAGAACATAAGGGCAGGGGAATGGCTTTTGACAATAAAGGTTCCCAGTAATGCCCCGACAGGAAACTATTTTGTCATGGTAAAAGATAACCTGGGTAATGAGGATACCACAACCCTGACAATAACAGCAAAGACAGAAACGGTTAATAACTGGCTTCCGACAATAGTTTTAGGCATTATCGGGGTAGCCATGATAGTTTCTGCAGATATTCTGGCAGATACCAAAATAAACAAAGTAGCTGTTTCTGTTCTGGCAGTGGTAGGGGTTATCCTGCTTTCACTGTCCGTGATAGTAGCCCTAAACTATCTGGGGTATATCGATTGGGGTATTTCCCTTTCTATCCTTCCTCTAGGGTTTCTAGCCCTGAAGGATGGAAGGAACCTAGTTAAGACACACAGAAGGGAAATAACCCTGGGAATAGCGTTTCTGTGTGTCGGTTCCTGCATGGCTATGGCGGTATCTGCAAAGAATACTACCGTTCCAGTAGAGGACAGCATAAATGCAGGGGATAGCTTTACCATCTCCATCTATACAGATGCCAACCATACCGCCCTGACAGATGATAACATAGTTTTGGATATCACAAAGACAGATGAAAGCCCCGTTATCCCTATAACATGGCATTATACCATTTCTGCGGCTACAGATGGGCTTAGTGCGGATATTCTGGTAAGAACCATAGCTGCAGATAAGCCGGGGAACTATCAGATAACCATAGATGTATCTTCAGAACCCTTTAGCGAGGTTATGATTTACATAGTAGGGGAACCGGAATTCAACTGGAACCTGTTCTTTGGTACATTCCTGGGCGGTCTAGCGTTCCTAGCCCTCTCCGCCTTTGGGTATAGCGTTTCCCAGAAAAGCAAAACAAAGAATGACGATTATGCCTTTATTGTCCTGGGCATACTGGCAGCTATCCTTATCTTCGTAGGAATATTTTTATTCCTGGGGTGGCTAACCTATTTTGGCTTTTCAGGGGCTTTAACAATCTAAAAGCCCCAATCCTTTCCTTTTAATCTTTCCCTTTAATACTTTCCTTTAAGGATGGGTAGCCAAATGCCTAAACGCTTCAATAGCAATAAGACTAAAAAAACAGTACTAGCTTTAGGCATTTTGGTAATAATTATTGTCATTATTTCCGCTTTGGTTCCATTCATAACAGCTTATATAAATAATTATAATAATGCTAGGATATGGAACCCGGAAGGAACAGATTTTATAAGCGAGAATACCACAATATCAGGAAACATTACAGCAAAGGAACCCAATTATACGATTAATACCACAGCTAATAGAAACTATGAACTGGCAGATGCTAGTTATATAGATTACTCAAATAGCGGTTATGATTATTCCTTTGGTCGTTTTTATAGAACCCCTGCTAAATCTGCTTTTGGGGAAGATTTTGCAGGAAATACGATTAAAATATTTGTAACAGATTATAACGGAACCCCTCTAACTGGCATATCAATAATACTAACCGCATGGGCAGAAGATACAGCCCCCCCAATAATCAACTTAGGCATACAGGATAGGATAACGCTTTTCGATAGCTCAATAATTACCTTAACAGATGGGGATAATTTTAATATGGTGGATTTTGGGGAATGGGGGGGATTGTCAGAGGATTTAGGATGGTACAATAACCGCCATATTGCCATATCCCTGACAGATGAAACCCTAATATATTGGGAAGATTTTGCAGTTACCTTAGATATAGCAGTAGATTATAACGCTTATATTTACATAAGGTTAGTGAATGTGAATAGGCAGCTTCTAGATATTCAGGATGAACTAAAGACCGATACAGAGATACAGGGCTTTAAGACAGTGGAAACCTTTAACTCTTTGGGGGTATGGGATGGGAACTATATAGGGGTGGAAGATTGTTTTTATGCCCTGGATACTACTAACTTAACAGATAACTTTTATAAGCCCAAAGTTTCCCTATATGACAATAATGTTTATAGGATTAAAGAAACCAGAATGGTAGGAACAAAGGATTTAACTAACTTTCAGTATAATACCCTGCAGGGCTACTATCAGCTATTCGATTTGGATAATACATACCTAGCCCCAGAAACATACCATAATAAGTTTAGCATAACAGAAATGGATAATTCCACCGTTCCAGATGGTTTAGATAGCGATACCTACTATAATTTCTACTGGGAATTTACCTTTAATTCCATATCCAGAGGATATAGATTTATTGCCACAGTAGGATATACAGGGGCGGGGGCGAATGTGGAATTTTTGGGAACAACCAATAACACATTTAATCATGAAGATTACATAACCAGTTTTAGCCACAAATACAATATATATTACTCTAGCGCAAAGCAGGAAATACATAGAACCCTATATGATAATAATGATAAAATGGAAATAATGGTAGATATGAATACCCCCTTATACCTTAATACCACTGTTTCCTATTGGAAGATAAAATGTATGCTGTCTATGGCTAATGACGATATGCTGATTTCCTACGGAACATTTGTAATAAATGTCTATATTGACATAATCGGAGATAATGAAACAATATATACGGCTAACCAGAACATAGGGTTAAAATATGATAACATAGCTCGGGCAGAATTTACAGCTAATCTGGTAGGTTCTAATCTTCAGGATTTAACCAGTTACCAGATAAATGTTAAATGCTATTCTATGGAGGATACAGGGGGCGGGGCAGGGCGGTTATCAGCTATCTATACTCACTGTCTTTATTATATATTCAGGGATTTTGATAGCTTTATGACAGATGTTAAAGATATGGATGAACTGATAGCAGCCCTGCAGGTTCCCAGTGATATAGGGGCTAATACCTATACTCAGATTAACGATATAATAGAAGCCATGAAAGGAAAGATAAAAGATTTGGAAGCTTCTATGGATGATTTAAGAACAAATAACCCAGATAGAAACAGTGATTTAGTAGAAAAGGTAGGGGAAAGTATAGAATGGTTTAAGACATATTACCTTATTCTAAAGCAGTTCATAGAAGGAAACCCCTATACAAATGTGGCAGGGGATAACGCAAAATTCCTAGAGCTAAAGGGCTATCTTCAGTGTATCCAGTTTTGGTATGCTGATAGCTTTAGCCAGTATAATGGATATGTGGCAGCATTAAACGGGGAATACCAGATAGGAAACGATTTTGGTAATATATCGAAAGGAAGCAGGGGAAAGTTTATAGAAAAGGGAAACCATGATAAGCAGAACCTTAACTTTAAATGGCTGCCCTACCTAGTTATCCTTCTGGATATTTTGATAAGCTTTATACTATCTGCCATAGTCTATTTATTATTCATTAAGAAAAATATAAAGAACAAATACCTAAAAGTACTGGCTTTTGTAATGGTATTTGTGGTTATATTCCTAATAATATATATCGTTATGATTAATATCGGGGAAACTATATTAAAATGGTACTATGGAATATAGGGGGAGCCATGAAAGACCAGAAGAAACCAATACTAAACCATATCCTAATATTCCTTTTCTTCCTGGCAGCTTCAGTATTTACTATCATGTTCTTTAATCTCTATATGCTAGTAGCCCTGGGCATTTTGGTAGTGGTATTTTGTGCTCTGGGCTATACGGTGGCAGTACTGGTAGGGCTAGCTTTCGGGGTGGCTTTCTATCTGGTAGGTTTCTTCAACAATCTGATAGGAACCCTGAATAACCCATTCGGCAGCTTATTTAATAAGTGGTGGTGATATTCACGATACCGATAAATGCAGAGGTAATAACGCATATCTTAAATTCCCTATGGTTCTGGATAGGTCTAGTAGGTGTCATCCTTCTGGTTCTGGCTTTCAAGCTTCTAAGGATATCTTTATTACTCTTTATTATTGTTCTGGTAATTTCCCTAGCCCTTATAGCTTATCCAGGGTGGCGTTTCCTTCTGTATATAGGTATTCTATCGTTCATAGTGCCAGAACTGCCCCAGAAACCCCAGTTTAAGTTAATGGAACGGTTTAAGAGGTATCCCAGAAGCTAGAAAGAAGGTTTCACGCATGAGATATATTACATTAGCTTTATTTATATGTGTTTTAAGCTTATTATTTAACTGTTCTAATATAAATGCAGATATAGATTATCAGGGTTTTGAGAATAAGATATATTCAAGCCCAATAGATAATAATGTGTTCCTGATAGCCCCTAGCGATAACGATACATTAGGAACCGGGTTTAGCTATGATTTATACCTTATAGACATGATATATAACAGAACACTTTATTTTAAAGTTAATGATACCATATTCGATAAGAAGGAAGGAACCGATAAAGGCATAATATCTACTTTGGCGGTTAATAGTACAACATTCGCTTTAACGATAACCACAGAAAGCAATTTAACGCTTATAAAGGTAAATTACATAGCCAGGGGTGGATTTACCCCGATACACAAAAGAGATAAAGATAGGATACCCAGAATACCCATAGAACCAAAGATATTCACATTTACACAGGAAGCAGTACTGGGGATAGGCATAGTTAGCATTATGTTTTTAATATGGTTCCTGTTCCTTTCTGGGATATCAATAAAGCATTACAAGGAACATACCACTATCGAGAATAGGTTAAGGTTTGGCAGGGATAATTATAAGCCACCAGAGATAAACAAAGACATAAAGCTAAAGAAGGAAAGAATAAGTAATGAGGTATGGGGGAATCTTCCCATAGAAAAGCGAAAGATATACATATCAGAATTAAAGGAAGGGAAGCTTTAATGGGAAAGGAAGGGAAGCTTTAATGGGAAGAAGGCACAGGAAGAACAAAGGGAAATATAAATATGGAAACAAAAGGGAAGATATAAAAAGATGGGATGACGGCAAAATAAGGAAGATAAGGGAAGAAATAGGGGAAAGGGGCAACTAGAATATGAAAGAATTTATAATGAGAAATGGGAGGAAATATACAATAAAAGAAGCCAAAGGTGATTTTTATAGTTTTGGTTTTTTGTTCTGTTTTTCTTTTCTGGCTTTATGGTCAGTTATAATAAAAGAAGCCAACTATTTTATGACATTGCTAGGTTTAATAGCTGTTATTATGTCGTGCATTTGTTGGGGGTATCATCTCAATATTTATAAAACAATGAAAGAGGAACCATGTTAGAAGGAACCAAAGCAGCTATGGAAAGGGCTAAATTCTGGAAGCCAAAAGGGGAAGATACAGAAGATAGGAAATTTGGGGAACCAGTAAAAAGCGTAGCCCAGAGAATAGAAAAGTACCTAATACTTATGGGCTGGTTCTTTGGCGGTATCGGTCTATTCTATGTATGCTTAAATATTATGGGGGGCTTCTATGCTTTGGTAATAGTTATAACGATAACTGGGATATCATTATTTTTATATTATATATTTATAAAAATACCGTCTAGGTTGATTATGTCGGTGGAACTTTCAGAGGATAGGGATATTGATTATGTGGATTTTATAGACATACCTAACCATATCTGGCATGAATGGGATAGGGTAGGAAGCCCCCCCCAGTTTCATAATAAAGCGGATGGTTCCGAAATATTCATAGCTGATTATATAGATACTAGGGACAAGGTTATCTATTCCAGTTTTGCTATAGAGGATACTAACCTTTTCTATGTACTGGATAAAGCTTCCTATGTTAGATTAAAAAATAAATATCTCCAAATGGTAGATAGATACCATAGGTTAGAAATGACAGTAGATTTAACCGTTATGTTTAAATTTGGGCTTCTGGTAGAAAAATTGGATAAGGTACTATGGAATAGCCCAGATATGTTATTGCATTATAGGGATTTTGGGCAGGAAACTTTTACCACAGAAACAGGAACAGGGGCAGGTACTAAGCCCTTTTCTATGTATGGTTCCCTGGAAGAAATGGAAGAAAGGATAAAAAAGACAAAAGAAGATAATAAGAGGTTGGAAGCTGATAATAAAGCAAAGGATAAAAAGGAAGAAACCCATAAGGTATAAATGCCATGATTAAAGATAAGAAACTATTAACCAGAAGCATAATAGCAATAATCGTTATATCGGTAATCGGTCTATTCTTTGTTCTATGGGTAACATATCTATATCCCCTGGTGGAAGGTAATCTAAGGGTATGGCAATTATTTCTTATATTCTATGTTCTGGTAGTATCCTTCTGGATGGCTTTGTTTATCGGTCTTTTTGGTTTTCATAAGGTAGCTATCAAAACAGGAATAATAATGTCTATAGTTTCTGCAGTAATAGATATATTCTACCCCCCATATTCAGTTAATATGGATGGCAGCTTGATATCTTCTGCCACAGTAGGATACAAAGGCAGCATAGATTATACGCTAGGTTATTATCTGAACTGCTTTGGGATACATGGATTTATAGTTTTTCTTCTAACCTACTGCATAATCCCAGGATTAACTTTCTTTGTGGTTCTGGTGGTTTTAAGGGCTAAAGCGTTCATAGATACCATGAAGAGGACAGTTTAGGGGGGATTATTGTTACTAAATACCATCCGATATGCAATAAATGCAATAAAAAATATTTATGCTGTATAAGGGCAGCATCTATATTAGGTATGGTATTTATTGCGACAATTTCAATAATGATAGGAACATTCGGATGGATAAATAATAAGAGCTATGTAATACCATTTTTTTTAATCGGTCTATTTAGCTCTTTAATCGGGCTTTTATTTACTACAGATAATATAAGTAAATATGTATGTCCATCCCATTACAAATTTATTGTATATGAGGCACAGGAAGATTAGATAATGACAGATAACCCCCTAATGGAAGAACTAGGGAAGAAAGCCCATTTCAGTAAATCAGATGTACTGGATATAATGAACAGAACGGCAGCTATCCAGAAAGCCCTGGAAGATAGAACATTTAAGGAAGGTTCCCTTAATCCTGCCTTTGCGGAAATAGAATTTTGGGAATGGCAGAAGGTCTTTTTAAAGGAAGCTTTTGGAATAGACTTAGAGAATAACAGGATATTTAACAGGTTCCTTAATGCCATAGCAGTAGAAGGTAAAACAGATGCCATAAGGGGATTATCCGAATATTACAGGTTATTAATGAGTACTGCCCAGGAAAGAGGGAAAGGGGAAGAAACCGATTATTCAGGGGAAGATAAATATAAGGTAGGTTCTAGCGGTTATACTGGTTATACTGGAATAACTAAAAGCAGGAACAGGGAACTTGGGGAGGCCAAAAGGCAGAAGGAACTAAAGCTTAAAGCTGTAGAACTGGAAAGCTTAACGGAAAGAAAGAAAGAATTGCTGGAAGAAAAGCGAGGCAGGGGAAGACCGCCAAAGAAGGAACCAGAACCAGAAGGGGAAGATACTTAGATGGGAACGGAACTAATAGTAACTTTAGGTTTTATAATCATTATAATAATAGGGGCTTTCGTTTTTGCATGGCTAATAGACAGGGAAAGGAAGAACCCAGGAACAACTAGAATAAGAAAGCATAGGAATAAAAAGAAGGTACTAGGAACAATCAGAAGGGGCAGGACAAAGATAACATCCGCTAAACAAATGAGATATCTACATAGCCACAGGATAGACCATACCCATTATTCATATAAGGGTAGCAGCATAATATCTAAAACTAGGCATATCTATAATGGCAGAAGGGGATATAAGTAAATTTATATAATCCCATGTCATATCCCAATTTAGCCAAAAATACTGCCTCGGTATATGCCCATACTCTAAAGGGGATGGGTGGAAAGGAACCATGTTAGTAGGTTCTATAGCTTCTAGTTCTGTCATCTGTCCCTAGAAGCTTAGACCATGTTATAGGTTTCCTTTCCTTAAAGGCAGTAAAGGCAGAGGCAGGGGATAGCATGGGTAGAAAGGCAGAACGGTATTATAGGGAAATAGCTAGCATAAAGACTTTAGAACACTTTTTAAGGATTGAGGCACAAAAGGAACCACCAGAACACAATTAAACTTTAATTTTAAACTTTAATTTATAGGTGGTTCCATGAAGCAAAAGAACCTATCTAGGTATCTAAAAATACTAGATAACCTAGCCCCCGAAGAACTGGGGCTATGCCCTACAGTACTGGCTAAAAGGTTAAAAATCAGTACCGCTAACCTACATTTCTATATCGTTAAACTGCTAAAGGATGGATATATTAACCCTGGGCTTAGGGGCAGGATTAAACTATATCATATCACAGAACCAGGGCTTAGGGAACTGGCTAAACTGAGAATTAAAGTATGCCCCAGTGAGAGTATGCAAACTTTAATACCCAATCCCAGTTTTGATAACCTCCATAACCTTTCTTTTAAGTTTAACATTAAGAAGCACGGTTTTATCTGGATGGCAAACGAAACCCAGTTAAACGGCATGATTAAGAAATATGATTGGTTTAAGGATGATTTGATAACTCTATATGGGGGGAAAGACCACTATACCAGTTTAGAGATACGCATGAGAATAATGGCAGATAGCCCCCATGAAGCTATCTGGAAAGCATACCAAAGGGCTTTTAGACTGGCAGATATGATTATGGATACCTATGGAATAGAGCTAGGATACCCAGTAATTAACAGGAAACCCCATTTTACCATAACAAATGACAGAACCATAGAAGATATATCCCAGAAGCAGAGGATATATACGGATATCGGACATATAGACAGAAGCCACGATACAGGGCATTTAGAATACTATAACCCAGAACTAGCCAAAGATTATATTAAAATGCCTTTAACACTGGCAGAGGTCAGGAACCACCAGATAGAGCAACAGAAGCAGCTAAACGGCATGGTAGGGGTTTTGGATGATATCAGGAAGGATATTAAGCCCAGAGAACCAGAAGCCCCGTATAAGCCCCAGGAACCGCCATCTAGGGTAGGTTATGGGTAGGTATTGATATGTTACGGGAAATATAACATATATCCTCGGGCAGATAGGGCAGCTATCAGAAGCAGGATACCATATCCTATATCTGAAGCCCTAGCCATAGCAATAGAAAAGGCAGTTACCTAATCATGCGTAATAATGGTAATATAAGATAGATTTTATAATAAAAAGGTTTATATGTTGGTAATATATTACCTATACTATGGGCAAAAAGGAAAGGTAAGGAGGTATAGGAAATGGAAATGAGATATTATTTCAGGAATGACGAGGGCGGTATAGAACAATTGGCATCTGTGTTTGATAGTGTGGATTATAGTCCGCAAGGGTGGGATACCCCAGAAGAAATGAGGAAATGGATTTCCCCGTGTGATAGAAAAAACTTGATAATAGTTCTCGGAGTATTTCCAAGACGACGAAGTCAATTACCGCCCCGTGAACAGGGCGGCATGGGTGACGCGGAAAGGTAAGGAGGGGGAAGAACATGAAACTGATATGTCCGTGTAGAAATGACCCCTGCGAAGGGGAGATATGTGGCGGAACGATTGATGAATTTAAGAAGAATAAATGCTTTCAAGCGTTGAGAAAAGACCTCGCGGGAGATAAAGACTGGATTAAATGGTTGGGGTATGTTAGGCGACCAAGTGAGCCTCCCCGCGCTGAAGCAGACCTTCAGCGGAAGGGCGGGGCATCCTCCCGGACGACCACGAAGATGGAGAGAATGAACGCCGCCCAAGTCAAGCGCGGGTGGTGTGGGACGAGCGAGTCACACGGCATCTCGATAACAACTGAAGTCCCAGACGAGATTAAAAGGACGACGCCGCCCGATATCCCAGACTGCTGCGACCAATGCGTCCGGAATTCCTGCGAAAATTTCTATGTGTATGAAACGCCCCAGGAATGTCCTTACTACCCGGAGGAGAAATAATGTCGCACTGCCCGTATTCCGACGAATCGCTTGAGCAGTTCGACAGCGTGGCGAACCCGATGGGCGACGCCTGCGATGACTGCGATGATTACGACTGCGAGCTGACGGTATAGGCATGACTATATATACCCCATCGGAACAATAGTATATAAAGCGACGATAAAACCCTACATCTGTGAGATAAGTATATATAGGGATACATACATATAGATAGTAGGGAGTGTGAGAAAAATGACGACGATAACGAGGGAAGAATATATCGAGGCAACTAAGAGCCTCGCGGCATCCGAGAGCAGACTGCGCGGTCTGATGTGTCCCCCGGACGATGAGCGTGACCGAGAGCGCATCGAGCGTGAGCGCGTCGAGACGGCAGACTGGATAGCGCACCTACGCGCATACATCGCCTCCGCGCCTCAGTCCGTCCGGGTCGCGGCCGAGTTGGCGACCCGGTCATATCCGTGCGCGGGACGCCGGGACGGATGCACGACACGGGTATCCCGACAGGGCGACTACTGCCGGAGGTGTGCATTTGACGCCGACTGATGATATACTGCTGATGGCGTCGCTCAACGGGTCGCCTCGGGTCGAGTATCGCAGGCACGATGGACGGATAGAGCGCAGGGCTACGCTACCAGATGGGCGGCCGTACATGGATACGGGCACCATGGGTGGTGCCGACGGAAACGGAGATATGCGACATCACGCGTATGGACACTCCGCTGTCGAGATGGGTGCGGCGGTGTGACTGATGCCGATGATGACCTATACCTGCCTCCGCTGTGGTCACTCGTGGTATCCCCGGAGGCCGTCTCCGCCGGGGACATGCCCTCAGTGCTGTAGCCCGTACTGGAGCAGACCACGACGCCGAAGTCACAGACCAGACGGGTTTAAACCCGTGGCATGTGACGGGAACGACGCAAAAAGGTAAGGGGAGTGGAAAGACTGACAAGAACTTGCAAACAATCGCTTGTAACGGTTGTAAGCCTCCATGATGTAGCATTTATGGTGTTTTTTTTTGTCAGTCCCACAATTAAAGGAGGAGTGAGAACTTGAACTGTAGTAATTGTTACGAGTCTGTGAATGGTGGAATGAACTCGTTTAGCGAAGCGTGTAGAAGATGTAGGGCGGTTGAAATAAAGAACTGCCCGACAACTAAATAACTATACTCTAAAGAGTATAGGATTATAGAGGAAGGTAAAAATATGGAAGGAAGGAAGGAACCGGAACTATGGACAGGAAGCCACAATAAGAACAGGTTGCTGTTCCATTTACAGCTAACCCCAAAGTACAGGATGGATATACTTTCTGGTTGTTTGGAACGGTTTATAATATCAGCTTTGCGGTATGCAGCTTATAGACATGAAATAATAATTTACTCTATAAAAGCGGATATAGACCATATCCATATATTGTTTCAGAAGAACCCCATACTGTCAGAAGCAGAGGTAGCCCAATACCTGAAAGGCATAAGCAGCTATCTAGCGAGATTAAACTTTCCATGTTTAAAGTTATACTGTGATTTTGCGTTTTGGTCTAGTGGTTATTATATAGAAACAATAGGGAATCACTGGGCAATAATGCAGAACTACATAAACAACCAGGGGATAGCAAAATGATACTAAGAAGGGAAAGATATATAAAAGGTGGCAGGGCATTTATAACGGCTTCATTATCCCTAATAGAGGAGGAAATGTTATTTAAGGTTATAGAAAGATACGAGGATTTAGCCCTTTTTAAGATAGCCCTAAATACCGGGATAAGGAGGGGGGACATAATAAACATAGAGGTTTCTAATATAGATATCCAGAACAGAACTTTAACATTCTGGGAAGAAAAGAAGAACGGGAACCATACAGTACCCATATCTGTTTCAATAATACCAGATATAACCATGTATCTAAACTCCATTCCAAAAGGGCAAAAAAGACTATTCGATATATCCAGTAAGACCGCTTATAACAGATTGCAATACTACCTAAAGAAAGCAGGAATAACCAAAAGGTTAGCGTTCCACGATTTAAGAAGGACATTTGTTAAGAACGCAAAGAAGAAAGGGTTATCTATAAAAGCAGTAGCCCAGATACTAAATGATAAATACGATACTGTAGAACAAAGCTATGCCAATATGGACATGGAAGAACTAAAGGAAGAGGTAGATAAGCTATAGGGGGCGGTATATATGTGTATAAATAATGAAATGGAATATTCAATAAATAACCAAATAGAGCATAGATGCAGGAAAGTTAATAAATGCGGAACTGCTAAAATATATGGCTGTTCTGTATTATTTAAGTACAAAGAAACCCAGATATGCCCATTTGAATGGCATTATATAAGTACAACCATTAAGCAGAAACACTTAAACAGGATAATGGCAGGAACCAAAAAGACAGAATACAAAATAAATAATGCCTTCTGGCTTAAAAGATTACATAAATATGAGGGTATAAATTATGGCTGCCTGGCTATAAGCTTCTTATGTGGAAGAAAGAACTATAAATTTAATGTTAAAAAGGTTGTATTTCATGCTAGCAAAAGATTGATAGATGGAATAGAACCACTATGGGGTTACTGGGCTATCCACCTGGGCGGTAGGATATAGGGGGAATTAATACGGACAGGATAATAAAATGCTTTGGCTGCCACCATAACTGCATATTCGAGGCAGAAACCAAGATGTACTGCCACCAGAAAGGGAACTACATAAAGGAAGAGGAAATATACGATATAAACATAAAAGCCAGAAAGGAACAGGAAGAAAGGGGGGAACTAGCATAAGTCAGATTAACCTAGATGGTCAGAAGATAAAAACCCCTCTGCAGAAGAAGGGGGAACCGCCATTTTTAATAGATGAAATAGAAGCAGAAGCAACTAAGGAATACCTCTATTACATGGCATTTGAGATACTAAAACCCAATCTTAACAATCCACACAAAGCGAGTATAACACTGAGCTATAGGCATATCCAAAGCGATACCATTAAATCGGTATGGGTTAAGATATCAGAACCTATGGATTTAAGGAAGATGGTTAGAAATGTTCTTATTCAATATTACATAATTAACAGAAAGCTGATAGTAGGATATTCGGATATAAGGAACTCTATACATAACATAGAACGGGAAGCAGAGGAAGAAGCAAAGGATATAATAAACGGAGGATTGGTTTAGATGGAAATGGCAATAAACGAAAGAAAAATAACGCTAGTGTGCAGGGATACAATAGAAGCAAAGGAATACCTAAGGATAATAGAGGTAATAAAGAATGTGAAGGAAGCAGAAGAACAAAGATTAAAAGAGGTATTGAAGGGGGAATAGAAATATGGCTATAGAGGGAATTAGATGTTGTGGATACAGGAAGGTAGGGGGAATATATATAAGGGGAAATGGGCTAACTGGGGAATGTGATAGATTAAACTATGATATAGAACCCTGCCCAGTATGCAATAAAGGTATTAAATTCTCTAGGGCTTTTGCGTGGTTAAAATGGGACAGCTATGCAGAAAAACATAAGCCCTGCAAATGCCCTTCAACCTGCCCTTTCTGTAATCCAGAAATCATTAGGAAAGTAGGGCTTATGTGGATAGGGGAACAGAACTATACCCCAGATATATTCATAGCAGAAGCTAAGGATATGGGGATATCTAAGAGAATAGGGAACATACCCCGAGGTTTAGTTATGGGGGAAACCTGGGTATTTTTGGTGCACAGAAAGGCAGGAACCAATAAACCTAATCCTAGCTGTAAAAGCTGCTCTGGAACAGGGCAGATATTAGGGAAAGATACAAAATGGTCTAATTGTGATTGCATAGATAAAAGCCCTGCTATATTCTACGCTTTCAGGGTAGAAAGGATAGAAAAGCTGATATGGAAGTCAGAAGCCACCCCAGAAGCCCTTAAAGCCCTGGAAGAAAGGGGAATAACCCCTATTATAGTGCCAGATGGGGATTTAGACCATGCTAAAGGAACCCCAAAGCCAAATAAGCCAGAGGGGGTTAGCCAAAAGAGCAAAAGGGAACTAGAATCTTTGGATACATTTGATAAGGAAACTGCCCCTAAGATAGAAACAAAGATACCATTACCAGAAGCCCAGGAAATACCCAAAGCCGATATGGATTGGGATAAGCAATATGCAGAGGTCATAGGAACGGATGGGGAACCTATGATAGAAACTAAAACATTAATAGAATCCATAAATAAAGGAATAAAAAAACACAGAAGGAAGAGGATAAAACAGCCATTAAACCCCGGAGAAGAACTCAAAGAAAAGCTAGAGGAACCAATACCAGATTTAAGCCCTTCAGTAGCCCCGGATGGAATAGAAGATGAGTTGCTAAAGCAGAAGTGGCATAGGGAAGAACTAAAAGCTAGGTTCTGCTTTGGTTGTGGTTCCGAAATAAGGATAAGGGGAAGGTTTTGTATTAATTGCGGTACTGATATAAGAGATATAGCATAGGTGGTAAATATGTATAATACAAAGACTATAAGAATAGATGGGGAAGATACATTTTTTAGAAGGGATAAAGATAAAATATTTGTGGCTATTTTTACAGAACAGGAATTAAAATCATTTGTAGAAAGGATTAAGGATAGGGAAAGAACCAGAATAAAGAATAATATATAGGTGGCTTTCTATGGTTAAGAATAGAAAGCTGTTTTATACTGTTTCCCAAGTCCCAAAGATATACCTCAAATATCCAAAAGGAAGCTGTCTTAATTGCGGTTCCACCCTGCCACCGCTTAAAAGAAGCTTTTGTAAGACGTCCTGCCAAAAGGAACATTACCTAGCCACTAGACCATATAAGTTTATTTCCTGGGGTACTATCAGGATGGAAATATTAAAAAGAGATAAGAATAAATGCTATGATTGCAAAGAAACATTTAAGGACACAGGGCTAGATATCCACCATAAGACACCGTTATATAAGGGCGGGGCAGAGTTTAATAAAAACAACCTGATAACCCTTTGTATTAGCTGCCATAAGTTCAGGCATAGGAAGAGGGGAACGGAATTTAGCAGGGTTAAGAAGCTGAACCTATTTTTATAGAAATACCGAAATATATATAATGCAGAACTGCATTATGCTATTAATAAGGCATAGGTGGATATTATGAATAAGAAGATAATGGTTTTAGGGATGGTTATGCTTTTCGTAATGGTGGCATTTGCGGCAATGCCGTTTAACTCGATAGCACAGGATAAAAAGGACAATGATTTATTAAATGATAATGGAAAAGATAATAAGATTAATGATGCTTTATTTACAGAATATACAATACCAACGGCGTCTTCCAGCCCTTTAGGAATAGCAATTAATTCTAATGGTACTATATTTTTTACTGAAAATTCAGCGGCGGCAAATAAAATAGGTAAGATGACCGAAAGCGGTAGTTTTACAGAATATACAATACCAACGGCATCTTCCAGCCCGCGCGGAATAGCAATTAATTCTAATGGTACTATATTTTTTACTGAAAATAATGTTAATAAAATAGGTAAGATGACCGAAAGCGGTAGTTTTACAGAATATACAATGGCGTCTTCCGTCCCTTTAGGAATAGCAATTAATTCTAATGGTACTATATTTTTTACTGAATTTTTTATTGTAAGTACAGCAGCGGCAAATAAAATGGGTAATATGACCGAAAGCGGAGGAGCGGCAAATAAAATAGGTAAGATGACCGAAAGCGGTAGTTTAACAGAATATACAATACCAACGGCGTCTTCCGGCCCTTTTGGAATAGCAATTAATTCTAATGGTACTATATTTTTTACTGAAAGTAATGTTAATAAAATAGGTAAGATGACTGAAGCGGGTAGTTTTACAGAATATACAATACCAACGGCGTCTTCCAGCCCGCGCGAAATAGCAATTAATTCTAATGGTACTATATTTTTTACTGAAAGTAATGTTAATAAAATAGGTAAGATGACCGAAAGCGGTAGTTTTACAGAATATACAATACCAACGGCGTCTTCCAGCCCTTTAGGAATAGCAATTAATTCTAATGGTACTATATTTTTTACTGAAAATTCAGCGGCGGCAAATAAAATAGGTAAG
>Ga0315289_10004303_pt1 | contig 21257 bp, 20 predicted proteins | sample YL17G11_40_MG_FD_203452 | JGI IMG/M metagenome (GOLD analysis project Ga0315289, IMG submission 203452) | Sediment microbial communities from Yellowstone Lake, YNP, Wyoming, USA - YL17G11_40 | ecosystem: Environmental > Aquatic > Freshwater > Lake > Sediment | place: USA: Wyoming | collected... | reverse complement strand
CCGAATGGAATAAGGTACGAGATCACCGACGCCGGTTGGCAATTCGTCAGAGAATACGAGGAGATCACAGCGGAGCTAGGGGGAGGCGCATCGAAGATGGTGGCAGACAGCATCGGGGCGCCGACGATGGGATCGGGCTTCGCGCAGCATGTGCGCGACAACTATCATGCTAGGCCCGGGTTTGTGACATACAACCTTGTCAGGTTTGTCAAGCTCTTCCATGACTCAGGGCTATCCCTGAAAGACGTCGTCATTATGACCCCTTTCAATAGTGTAGGTTTCCAGATGAGCCCCTCAAGGCGGTCCTGCGAAGCCTATCTATCGAGCTTGCAGGAAGGAGACGTGATCGCGATGAGCATAATGGCAGGAGGGTTCTTGAAATTGGACCAGGCTGTTGATTATGTCCGAACTCTGCCGAGACTCTCAGGCATAGCGGTTGGAGCATCGTCTAGAGAACACGCGCAGGAAACTTTCTCCAAGCTAAGTGCTGTTGGTTGGGTCTCCGATCAATAGATCATATGCTCGTTGGCAACGCAACTCCGGAAAATGCTGTCGCTGACCGCTGGCGAGCAAAGCATAGGTACCGAGAATGTACAGCGCCATATTGATAGTCGGCCTAGCGGCCTGTTCACTATTCGTTGCTGTACATAGCGCCTACTTCCTGCTTGTCCTTCGAACCAAGGCGGAGAAGGAATACTTCGATATGCTCGGAAGAGCCTTGTCAGAAGCGCTACCCGCTCAGGAACTACCAACTGTATCCGTAGTAATCCCGGTACATAACGAGGAACAGGTAATCCAAAGGAAAATGAGCGAGATTGCGGAGCTAGACTACCCGGCTGAAAAAATCGAAGTGCTGTTAGTCGATGACTGCTCTGCTGACAGGACAGTCGAGATTTCGCGAAAAGCCATGGCCTCCGCCGGTCTGAATTTGAGAATACTGGCTAACACCGAAAGGATGGGGACCAACGCATGCTACAATACAGGAATTGGCCGATCAACCGGATCATTAGTCCTAACAACTGATGCGGACGTGACTCTGAGCAAAGACGCCCTGATGAGCGCTGCGAAAATCCTCGTCAGACTGCGAGACGTGGGCGGAATAACCGCGAGGACAGTCACCATTTCAGGAGAGGAAAGTTCAGCAACCGTCATGGAAAGGTCGTACAGGGCTACCTTTGACAAAATGTCTACAGCTGAGAGTGCGATTCATTCCACGTTTCCCGGGTACACTGCCTGCATGATTCTGAGGAGATCCGCTTTTTCGCCAATGTCAGCCGACTATGGGTCTAGCGACGGCAACATCTCACTTGGGATCATAAGAAGAGGTCTAAGGTTCATCTACGTACCTCACATATTCTTCTACGAACACATATCAGGAAAGCTGGACGAACAGAAGGCGCAGAAGATTCGCAGGGCAGCCAGATTGATCCAATCGACGCTACGAAACAGAGATATGCTGTTCAAAAGCCAACATCGAGCTTTTGGTAGCTTAGTCTTTCCTTTGCGGTTTAGCATGATGATAATATGTCCACCGCTTCTTCTGGTCGGCGGTCTCCTTCTCGTTGTGTGGGCCGCAATCACGTTTCTGCCTTTCGCTTTGGTAGCTGTGCTGTTGCTTTCATCGCTTGTATATGTGGGAACGAAGGTCAGGTTGGCCGAAATGAACTTCTTCAGCAGCGTTCTCGCGCACGAGTTCTACCTGCTGTGTGGATTGTTTGAGTCGCGGAAAAGCTTCGCGACTTGGAGTCGAGATGGAAGAGGGAAATGACTGCGAAGCGCTGGACCAGTTGCACGTTGCACCTCTGGGGGTACTTGCCGGAGCAGACTGGAACAGAGGTTGGACCCGTGAGTTCTGTGCCACGAGTTCGCACGCGTGGCATGTCGATAGAGCGAGGGAGAAACGGCGTGCAGCTCGTACGATTCCGGGGGCAATTCCCTAGGTCCTCAGGGTTCGGGCTTCGTCTCCTCCTCATGCAGAGGCACGCGACTATTTTGTCAATCTGTTTGTGAGAGAGAAATGTACACTTTGAGAGAAGAATCATTGAGAAATCTGGCTGGCCTGATAGACTCGAGAAAAGCCTCTGTCGGAGTCTTCGGAGCAGGCTATGTCGGGTTGCCTCTATCATGCGCCTTCGCCGAGGCTGGTTTCAAGACGATTGCGGGGGACACTGACAAAGAGAAGATACTTGCAATCCGGGGAGGGCACGCGTACGTTGAGGATGATTACGTAGAGTCTGTGCTGTCTCGTTTGGTGGAATCGGGTGGGCTCAGCGCCGAGCACGACCTGGGCCGCTTGGCCTCAATGGTCGACTTCGCGGTTATTGCTGTGCCGACTCCTCTCAATGATGCAAAGGAACCTGATCTGGCCTACGTAGTAGGCGTAGCTGAGTCCATTGCTGGGGAGATGCGACCAGGGAAATTCGTCATTCTCGAAAGTTCTGTCTACCCAGGCACAACCGATGACGTTGTCAGACCTATTCTGGAGGGGAGCGGATTGAAGGCTGGTGAAGATTTTGGGTTAGCCTACTCGCCAGAGAGAATTGCGTTCGGCTCGGATGCGGAATACAACGTTAAACGTATCCCAAAGGTCGTCGGAGGCATGACGCCGCTCTGCACCAGAATAGCGACCCAGCTCTACGCCAGCATCTTGCAAGCGAAGATAGTGCCCGTGTCGAATATGCGTGTTGCAGAAGCGACAAAAATGCTTGAGAACACATACCGGTACGTGAATATCGCGCTTGTGAACGAGCTGGCAATCCTCCATGAGAAGCTCGGAATCGATTTCTTTGAAGTAATTGCAGCCGCGTCCACGAAGCCTTTCGGTTTCCAAGCATTTTATCCTGGGCCGGGTGTTGGAGGCCACTGCATACCTAAGGACGCGCAGTACCTTCTGTACAGAGCTCATCAAGTGGGAGAATCCCTGAATGTGGTCGAGGCGTCCAATGAGGTGAATGATCGAATGATCGGGCACATCGTGGAAAGACTGGAGAACAGATTCAAAGCTCATGGAAAGGTTATTCGCGGATCGAAGGCGGTGATCTTGGGGCTTGCCTTCAAGGCTGATGTCTCGGACACCAGAAATAGTCCTTCAATTGCCATGGCCGAGCGGCTCCAAGAGCTAGGCGTAACGGTCTCGGCCTATGACCCATTCGTAAAGAGCGTATCGACCAAGAACGGCTCTTTGCCGTCTGCAAGGACTCTGGAACTGGCCGCTACGAACGCGGACGTTATAGTTCTTATGGCCCCTCACACAGTGTTCAAGAGGATCGGCCTGCAGAAATTGAGTGCTCAGGTCCGCTCCCCAGGCACAATTGTTGACACACGAGGATATTGGTCCCCAGAAGAGTGCAGGTCTGCGGGATTTGAATACATAGGACTCGGACGTCCAGATATTTGATAGCGCATTCAATCAACGAGGGCATCACACAACATGGTGTCGATGCGGTGGTGGAAGCGATAACCAAGGGAGGGGGCATCAAAGGGAAGAGAATTGCTGTTCTTGGACAAACATACAAGCCTGAGGACAGGAAGTATTTCTAGATTGGACTTGAAAGTCGGAATAGTCACAGATGTCTATCCATCCGAGCGGAGCCCAGAGCTTGGCACATTCATCAAGGATTTGGTCGAGCATCTCCGCTCCGGCGGAGTCTCTGTGAGAGTCATCAAGCATGAAAGGAACTTCGCAGCAATGTCCTTGGAATGCCTGATGAACAGTGCGCGAGTGGATGTTCTGGATGCACAATTTGTGGCACCCGCGGGTGTCGTGACTGGCCTAACTCCCCGTTTCTGTCCTTACGTAGTGACCGTTCATAGATGGGATATCTTCGAGTTCCCGTACAGGTCGCCTTTGGCGAGAATTGCTACACTGACAACGCTCAGACAGGCAAGAGGAATTATTGCTGTCGGCTCCGCAGTCAGATCAGAGGTACTGAAGTTCGTGTCATCGAACTCTGTACTAGCCACTATTCCGAATGCCGTAGACAATAGGCGGTTCAGACCTGACATAGAGTTTGGCTTCTTAAAACGGCAGCTTGGGATCCCAGATAGTCATCGCGTGATACTCGCGGTTGGACATCTGATACCACGAAAAGGGTTCGTGTACCTACTTCAGGCGATGGCTGACGTCATGAAACAATATGAGCAATGTTCGCTGGTCATAGTCGGCGGGATCTCATCTCTCTCAGGATCTCAACGGCAAGAGCTGGTGACTCTGGGACACAGACTGGGCTTGACAGATAGACTGAGACTTCCCGGCATAGTTGAGGAGTCTGTGCTGCCTTTGTTCTATGCTATGGCCGACATCTTTGTCATGCCTTCGTTGTCTGAAGGGCATTGCGTTGCAATTCTAGAGGCAATGTCGGCAGGCAAACCTATTGTTGCGTCCGCGGTACCTGGAAACGCTGCGTCCGTGGTTGAGGGTGAAAACGGATTGCTCGTGCCCCCCGCAGATCCGAAGTCTATGGCTAGTGCCATCATTCATCTTCTTCGGGACGACTCGCTGAGGGAAAACTACGGGCGCAGATCACGCGAGAAAGCGGTCACGGAATTTGGATGGCAACTTCGAATTCGACGTCTAAAAGAGTTTTACCTGAGGGTGCTTGCATAAGCTGATGTCCTACCAGGTGTTTCATGCCGTCTTGTCAAACGAAAGCGAGGCGAATATCTCTTGAGCGAGTATCGAGGCCGGTGGGGAAATCAAATCAGGCCATTGACGGTGTTTTTGACTCTATTCCACCCCGAGATCACTTTGACGGTCGATCAAGAGGGTCTGCCGTTTGTCAATTACGGAAGGCGGATGAGCGCGAAGGTCATACGGGGACGAAACCCTGTGATCATGGGTATCATTGGGCTCAAGGCCAGTCGGTCAACGAGACTTGTCGGCATCCCTGAATTCGACAATACGGGTGATCACATACTGCCTCATGTCGACGTGGAGAAAATGGCACGGTGGCTCATGCGCTCATCGATCGACAGGGGGGATTATATGGTGTTTCACTACGACTTTCCCGAGTCCACGTACTTACTAAGACCGCCTTGGAGGTCCGCGCTTGCGGAAGCTTTCTCAGGGATATTCCTCATAATTCATGGCAAATCCATAGGTGATGAGCGGTTCACTGACTGTGGAGTAAAACACCTTAGGTCCTTGACAGTTCCGGTTTCTGAAGGTGGACTCAAATCAGACAATTCAACTGTCTTCTTGGAATATGTGGATTATGGGAAGAACAGAAGGTTCCCTATCATACTCAACGGACATCTGTACTGCATGATCACTCTGTATAACGCTTCAGGGATGCTTGATATGCCTGAGTTCAGGGTTACTTTCGATCAAGCATTATCAGAACTTGGAGAGCTTCTCCCTGCTTTTGATGGGCCATTCTTCACTTACTACGATGACTACGGGAATCCAGCGAACGTTTTCTACCATAGAATTCACATACACCTTCTTGATACTCTCTACGAGCTAACGGGTGAACCTTACCTTCATGCAATGGCTAACAAATGGCGGCCTCTGCTGAGAAGGTATCATTTCCTACTGAGTTTGCTTATGAGGGCATATACACTGCGCATCCCATACGTGCGTTGTGTTCGCACGAAGGCGGATAGGCGGAGAAACTGCGCGAACACTTCTGCCTCAGATGTTGATGAAAGAGGGCACGCATAGTGAAGTCGAGTAGTGGCATGCATTCAAACGGTTTATTGTCTGTTCTAATTCTGCTACCTCTCCTGGCTGAAGTAGCTTCATACTTTGACATCCGAAATTTCATAATTGCCATATTTCTCATCGCGTTATGGGGTTAGTATGCAGAATCCGGCCAGCTGGGTTAGTTACGACTTGCAGCTCGACACCGCACTTGGGAGCAGGATATTCAGCAACGGCGCCACAACAATCTATAGTGGCGGTTGAAGTTTGAGAATTCTGGTGATAAAGCACGTTGCAATCGATCGACAACTCTATTCATTGTCCAATATCGTGCAGCTGGTGGCCCTTGCAAAGCGCGGGCACGCAGTGACCATGATCACAGGCAGGATAGGCGACTCACGAGTAACCTTGCCACCTCTTATACCGAGTTTCAGGCTCGTGACGATTTTGCTTCGCAGACAGCTCACACCCTTGTCCTTGCTCGTTTTCGAGCTGAAGGCGTTCCTCCGCGTGCTTCAGTTGGAGCCCGTGGATTGCGTGATTCTTGGCGTCGACACTCTGCCGGCTTTTCTCCCCTTCTTTTTTCTACGTCGGCTCCTAATTGGTCGGCCTGTCTTGTTTCTTCGCATAGAGTCGAATCCAACCGAGACTGGAGGTCGACTTCGGAGTCTGTTGCTTTCTGTGTCAGACGCATTCTCTCTCGCGGTTGGGAAAATTCTCTGCGACAAGATACTGTTCATATCGCCATTGATGGAGCGATACTATTCAAGTCAGTATCATATTCCGAAATCGAAGACTGACGTGTGGCCTTCATCAGTTGACATGAATCGATTTGATCCTCGAAGTGGCAGTGCGGAGAAGATTATCCGCCTGAGAAAAGAACTTGGCATTTCAGACCAGACAGTAGTCTTGTATCACGGACTCCTTTCAGAACGGAAAGGAATCATGGAAACAGTTGAAGCCTTCAAGATCCTGAAAGAGCAATCCGTCAATGCGAAGTTAATCATCCTTGGATACGGGCCTATGAGAGAAGCTCTTCTGAGATATGTTCAGGACAACCGATTGAATGACATTGTGCAAATACGTGGTCCTGTGGACAGCATTGGTGAAGTGAGGGACTATGTGGCACTGTGTGATGTGGGGATATTGCCAATGCCGGATCACCCATGGTGGAGATATCAATTGTTCATCAAGTCTCTGGAGCTCCTGGCCATGAACAAGCCGCTTATCGTTTCAGATATTCCAGCGAATAGATCAATAATTGGCAAAGCGCCCGTTGCGGTGTACCTGAAAGCAACTACCCCTCAGGGAATAGCCGACGGAGTCCGAGAATTCATGGCAGTGCGGAGCAGCCTAAATGCAACTCTTGGTAGAGAAATCGCGGCAAGATTCTCCGTCCACAGAATTGCCCTGAACATCGAGCACTGGATTTCTTTCTGCATGGCTCGCAAATCAGTCAGCAAGACGAGTCAGAGGAACAACAAGCGATTTTCTGCCTGGCGCTCTGATATGGATAGCCGAGGGAGTTCGTATAGGGGTCTATCTGACCGATGCCACCGTCGCAGATTTGGATTCGAGTGGACGAAGAGCAAGGAGCTCTTGACAATATGAACGGCAACTTTCAACAGAGCATTTCAAGCTCTATTTCGTCATGTCATACGGAACATTGGTATTGTGTCTTCAGGTTGCTGCTCCTTTTGAAGCTAACGCAAGACCTTTGGTTTCTTGACTTGTAGCATGGGGATCGTGGTCCTCTGAGTATTCCGACCCTTGATGCTCCCACACCTTCACCTCCATAGTGGATATAGCCATGCGACATCAGCCCCCCAAGTACAGCATTTGCATTACGAACTACAATACCATAAACTCAATTGAGGAGGCTTTGCAGCGAATCGTGCGTCAGACCAATGAAGACTTCGAGATCATAGTGGTCGATAACTACAGCACAGACGGATCACTCGCAGTGCTTGCAGAATACTCAGGAAGTGAAGAGATTAGGCTAATCTTGAAGCATACGACACGTGGAGCGGGTCGTCAGGCTTCTCTCGAGCATGCTGCAGGCAAATATGTCATTCACATGGATCTGGACGACTTGTGGCGCCCTGTGCTCGGCAGGTTGCTGCGTTACTATCATGATAATTGGGAGGGAAAGGCGTTGTTTGCTCCAGGGCTTGTCATTGCCCCTCGGCAGCTCTTGGTTTCCGCTGGCGGATGGCGGGATCTTCAACGGTGTGAGGACGTTGACATGATGTTCAGGCTGGAGAGAACTGAAGAGTGTGTGGCTCTTCCGACCAATGCTTGCGTAGAAAGAGAGGTAAAGAAGTGGAACTGGCTGCTTCGCCTCATCGATGGTTATAAAGATCACCGAGACAAACTGAGAGTTGGCATTGATTCCTTTGAAGCTCAGGAGATTCGAGATGTCGTCGCGAGATATGGCTTTCGAGGATCATTTGTCTATGTGTTGGCAGCCATAACGGCAAAGTTCTCCTTTAGACTGTGGCCGCTAATAAGAACCCATCAGGGATTATCATATAGATCCTTACTTCGGAAGATCCAACTTTCAGAGAAGGAACTCTCGCGTATCGAAACTTATCTAAACACGGGTGACCGTGTGCTTTCCCACACTGACAAGAGATGAGACTCATGTTGAGGGGTCTCCGGTCATGACCTTGTCCAGAAGCAAGTCATACCGCTCCCGAAATTGTTGGCGGCATTGGTGGCTAAAGGTTGAAAGGAGGGCCGAAGCTCGTGTCGATGCGCAGTTGAGGAAGTTCCCACCTCTCCATAGCGTGGTGCGATGGCTCTGGATAACATATAGATGGGCTATCTTTTGTTGCAAATTGTGGCTGGCACTATTCAAAAGTGATACGAGGGCAGTCGATATTGACAAAACGCTCTGGTTGTCTCCAGAGAAGATCGCCTACTGTACCTTATACGAGTTTGACATTTACAATTTCAAAGGGCGTGTAATCGGCGGAGAATGGGACCGCCTGGAGAAACGCTTCGAAGACTTGGATGTGTATATCGCTTTCAAGCAGGTTTTCATGGAGCTTTCATAATCGTGTGCACGGCGCTGGCAGCACATTTTACATATCGACTATGGCCGCTGTTTGAACCCGCGGTATCCACAAACTGCGATCTGAGGTCAACAATCAACAGTATTAGACTCTTATATCACCAAATGCATTTGCTCAGTGAGTATCAATCCTAGCCAAGAAGATCGTGATAGTGAAGGGTAATGTGTGGACGGTAGAGGGATTTGGCACGTCGGTAATCCGTGGGCAGTGGCCATTAGAAATCTCATTCGAAAGTCTATTGAGAGTTTCGCTCTGGTGGGTCTGGGGAAAAGAGACTGTCAACGTTTCAGGCATCCCGCAATAGATGTAATATTCTACAACCGTGGCGACACACCATCGTGACGATTCCAATCCTGCGCGTGACTGATGTTCGATAATCGAGTGACTCGAGAGTATGTCTAGCCGACGGCGTGCAAGGGCACCGTTCCTCCCGGGGAAAAGCCTCTGTGCAATGTCAGATGGCTTGAGCGAGAGTGCTAGGTCGAAGTGGCAGATTAAGATCAAGCAGGCAAAGAGATATTCCTATGCAAGAAGAATACGGATTATTGCAGAGAAAGCGCGTCTGAGGCCAGGTCTCCTAGTTTTGGACGTGGGTTGCGGTATTGGATCCAAATTAGCAGAAATGGCTTGGTTTGGTGCGCACTGCATTGGCATTGAAGTCGAGCGACAATACCTCAAATCAGTGCTCCATTTGAAAAGGGAATTCTGTCTCTCCTTGATTGGAATTCGCGCCAGCGGAGACACATTGCCATTCAGAGGCTCGTGGTTCGATGTCGTAATGAGCAACCAGTTCTTCGAGCGTACGAGAGACCTCGATCTTGCCTTGCAGGAACAGATAAGAGTCCTCAGGAAGGGCGGAAGACTGATTATTACGCAAGCTAATCTGTTGAGCCCTCTGACTTTGGTGAATCTTCTGATCCTCTATCCTGGGAGATCGAAAGGACGATACGGAGGACTGAGATGGTTGTTCACCAAAGGCAAGACTAAGCAGAATGTTTACGGAACCGGCTACGAGGGAAGAGACGAAGATGTGCACTCTAGATGGTGGTGGAGAAAGAAGATTAGGCAATGTCCAGACTTGCATGTTGAGGAAGTCAGCTCAATAGCTGAATCAGCTACTAGATGGGGCAAGCTAATAGGACGTCTCTTCGGCGACGTTCTTGTGGTATGTACGAAAGTGACAGGCGAGGTCCCGATTGATGGAACAGCTGAAAGCGTTTGACATACTGCGCTCTCATGATGCCGTGGATCTGTCTTTTCCCCTCTCATTGTTCTCGTCCAGAAAACCAAAGATATCCAGCGTCTGCATCCTACACGGATGCATACCATACTATGCACACGTGCACTCTAGGGCTGACAGAGAGGCTCTGATAAAAGTCGGTGTTCAGAGCTACAAGAGTGGGTCTTCATTAAGCATGAGGTACTATTCAGGAGCCTGTGCCGGCTTGAATCAAAGAAGATCATGATGGCCAAATGAGCACCAATCGATCGGAGAGAATGAAGACTCCCCTTCTCGCCATCGGTGCCCTTCTCGTTGTCACGAGCTCAACTACATCATACTTAGACTTTCGCTGGGGCATATTGGTCGCGTTACTCTCGTTCGTCTTCAATGTTTTCCCACAACATCTGAGACGTTACTGCAAAGGGTACGCATAATGAAACCCGGTAATGACATGCATTCAGACAACTACTTGCCTGTATTAGTCCTGCTACCATTCCTAGCTGCGGTGGCTTCGTCCCTTGGCATTCGCAATCTCATGATTGCGACATTTCTCATAATAGGTTCGCTCGTCTTCCTGGTCGTCCTGAAAGCTGATGTCGCTGTTCAGGATCGTGTTTTTCCACTGGCCATTGGTTGCATGAGCCTGTCTCTAATACTGTCTTCAAACCTGGTTTCGAACAACCTTTCTGGTGCTGACATTCAGGTAGAATTCAACATATTCCAACAAGTCAGCAAAGCGGGATTTTGGCGCCCAGAACCTATGGTATATTACGGCTCAGGATCGGCTCCGTACTACTCTGCCTTGAGTATCAGTATCTTGCCAACAATAATCCGGGAAGTGACTTGGCTTCCTGACGCCACTACACTCCAGTTTGGGTCTTCGATATTATGGGCATTGGGCCCAGTCGTTCTCTATAAGCTCTACAGGAAGTTTCTCGAGCCACGACATGCTTTCGTGTCCGTTTTCTTGTTCATGTCATATCCCACATTCTACGGAGAAATGATTGCACTTGCGCGGCAAGAAATAGCTGAGCTTCTTCTCATCGTGCTACTATGTTTTCTCTTCTATGGTACCGTGCGTACTACGCGCGCAAGAGCGCTCATTGTGACGGTTCTGACATTCGGAATAATTACAGCACACTATTCGATAGGTTATCTGACAATAGCCATCCTAGGAGTCTCGTGGATTGCGCCTCGTATTTCCCGAAAGGTTTCCTCATTAAGCATGGGATTGCTGCTCATTGGTTCCGTTGTAATGGCTGCAGGTTGGTACGCCTTAGCTGCGGGAGGTGTGGCTGCACTGGGTTTGGCTAACTTTGTCTCATTCACGGCCAATCATTTTCTGGAGGATTTCATTAATCCGAACTCGAGACCGACGATGGTCCTACAGGCGCTGGGTTTGGCTTCGGTAACGCCTGGACTTTTGCATGACCTGAACAGAGTCACACAATACAGCGTACTATTCTGTATGGTTGTGGGGTTCCTGGTTTTTCTGGGCAAGAATCAGAAGAGTCTCACAGAGAGACAGATGATTCCTCTTACAGTCGCAGGTTTTTGTCTGCTATTCGCATCTGTCATTGTACCCTATTTTGCTGCAGCGTTGAATCTTTCGCGGTTCTATAGCTTTGCTCTTCTGTTCGTTTCGCCTTGCTTTGCATATGGAGCAAAAGGAATTGAATCCATATTCCGAAGCATGGTTGCATCCTTACGCGGGAGCATCTTTCGTGTTCAGATTCATTCTACTACTCTTAAAGCATGGCTTCTGATAGCGACCATTCTGTTTTCCTATTTCCTATTTACATCTGGATGGGCTTGGGCTGTGGGCATGGACACACCGACTTCACCAATCCTCGATCGTCAGAGAATGGCAACTTCGCCAGATCTGCGCGTGAAGGCGAGTTATTTCAACGCGTACATAATAGCGGAAGACATTGCTGGCACATATTGGTTAACATCTCACCTTGCGCCAGATCGCTTCCTCTGCGCCGATTATGCGTCACGATATCATGTGTTGACTTCGTATGGTGGCTTTTCAAGAGAGAGCATATCGGCTGTTCCGTATGCGTGCCGCCTCGGAAACTATGTTTACCTAGATATCCTATACACGCGTTATGGGATTGCTCTGCAAGCTCCGGGTAACTGGACAAGTTACGACTTACAGCTCGACACCGCACTTGGGAGCAGGATATTCAGCAACGGCGCCACAACAATCTATAGTGGCGGTTGAAGTTTGAGAATTCTGGTGATAAAGCACGTTGCAATCGATCGACAACTCTATTCATTGTCCAATATCGTGCAGCTGGCGGCCCTGGCAAAGCGAGGGCACGCAGTGACTATGATCATAGGCCGGATAGGCGACTCACGAGTAGTCTTGCCACCTCTTTCACCGAATTTCAAGCTCGTTACAATTTTGCTACGAAGACGGCTTGCGATCTTGTCGTATCTCGTTTTCGAGCTGAAAGCGTTCCTCCACGTACTTCAGTTGAAAGAGTGCTTAGATTGCGTGATTCTTGATGTCGATACCCTGCCGGCTCTTCTTCCTATATTTTTTCTCCGTCGGTTCCTAAGCGGTCTACCTGTCTTGTTTCTTCGCTTAGAGCCGAACCCAGTAGAGACCGGAGGTTCACTTTGGAGTCTGCTGCTTAATGTTTTGGACACATTCTCTGTCGCAGTTGGGAAGGTCCTGTGCGACAAGATACTGTTCATATCTCCAATGATGGAGAGGTTCTATTCAATGCAGTTTTCACATTCCCAAATCGAAGACTGGCGTGTGGCCTTCATCAATTGACATGAATCGCTTTAACCCTCAATGTAGCAGTTCCGAGAAGACTGACCACTTGAGGAAAGAGCTTGGCATTTCGGCCCAAACAGTAGTCTTGTATCATGGAGCTCTGCAGGGACGGAAAGGAGTAATGGAAACAGTTGAAGCTTTCAAGATCCTCGAGAAGGAATCCCTCAATGCGAAATTGATTATCCTGGGATACGGGCCCATTAGAGAGGAAATTCTAAGATATGTTCGGGAAAACCGATTGGAGAGGATTGTGCAAGTGCGTGGTCCTGTGGGCAGCATCGCTGAAGTGAGGGACTATGTTGCACTTTGTGACGTAGGGATATTGCCAATGCCAGATCATCCATGGTGGAGGTATCAATTATCTCTAGAGCTGCTGGCCATGAACAAGCCAGTGATCGTCTCTGATATTCCAGCAAATAGGGCGATAATTGGCAACGCGCCCGTGGGGGACCGGGTGAGCTCAACTGCATCATACTTAAGTTAAGGTTCTTGAACTGCTAGCAATGAACAAGCGTCTAATCGTTTTTATGGCGAGGTCCATCAGCTAGTCTTCATGCATTGAGAATCCCGGGGTCTCAAGGAGCGAATGATGATTCTGTCAGATGAGCTAGGCGCGTTTCTCAGACGCATGGAACTTGATTATGTCATAGCACAGAGGTGCAAACGTAACGTCCTGAACTACGTTGAAACAATGCTCTTTTTGGCGAGACTAAAAGAATCAGCTACGGTGAGGTTTAGAAGGGGTTTGACTATCGATTGCTGTGGGGATGACAGACAATTCCTTCTCTTTCTCTTGGACTTGAGCGACGAAGGATTAAGACTGACAGATTCAAGTCATGACGATCCACATGCGTGGAAGGTGACGTGGGAGACTAGACGGATCACCACGCCCCAAGGGCTAACGTTTCAGCTTGAGGGCCTCTCAAACGACTCATTGATTTTCAAAGAGACATTTCTGTACGATATTCATTTCGTCGACTTCGATTTGAGAGGGAAGTCCGTGGTGGATGTCGGAGGGTTTGTCGGTGACACTGCTCTGTATTACGCAAGGCTGGGGGCACTCGTATACGTCTACGAGCCAAATCCTGACAATTTCAAGCATTTGCTGAGGAACCTGGAACTGAATCCAGAGTATCAGCGCAAAGTGAAAATACGAAATAGCGCGGTCGGTCGCGATGAGAAGGTGACCTTTTACTACACTGCAAAGGCTTCAGGAGGAGGAAGTGCGGACTGCCTTGCTGCTGCGTCCAGGGATATAGCGATAGAAGTTGACTCTGTTAGCTTGTCGACGATTCTGAAAGAAAACGGGATACAAGCTCCTTACCTACTCAAGAGCGACTGCAAAGGTTGCGAGATGCAATTGGTAAGAGATGAGGCGATCTCCAGATTCCAACTCTTAAAGATAGAGTACACGCTTTCTGGAGGTCAGAATGTTGGCGATCTCATCAGCCAACTGAGAGCGAGAGGTTTCGACAAATTCAGGGTGTACAAGCCCTTCTTCGTAAGATGCGACTTGGCCATTCACGGAATGATCATGGCAATGAAATAGTAGATGGGGGGAATGAGACATGGCTCGAGTCGCCCTTGTCGGCTGTGGAACGGTTAGTCGAGAGCACTATCTGCCAGCTTGCCGGAAGATCCCTGAATGCAAGATTCGATGGTTTGTAGATACGGACATTCGGAGAGCACAAGAGTTAGTGCAGCAGTACGGCGGTGGCAGAGCCAAAAGCGATTACCGTAGCATCATCGATGAAATTGATGCGGCCATTGTCGCTGTGCCAAACTATCTTCATTCAAGCGTTTCATTGGATTTCCTGCTCAGGGGGCGTGCGGTTCTCTGCGAAAAACCAATTGCAACCAACACCGCCGATGCGATTTCAATGATCGAGACAAGCAGAAGAACCGGCGCAAGACTCGCCGTGAACCATCACCGGCGTCGCTACGAAAGCTATCGCATAGCCAAACGCGTGCTCGATCGCGATCTCGTTGGCGAAGTGACACAAGTGAGTTGTGCGGAGGGCCGTGTATTCAATTGGCCTGCTTCGTTTCTTCTGGATCGTCAGAAGGCGGGAGGGGGCGTCTTGATTGATTGGGGAATCCACACTCTAGATGTCCTTCAATGGTTCTTCGACGCGAAGTTCGATCTCGCCTCGTATGAAGATGACGGGCTAGACGGTGTTGAGGCCAACTGTAATGTTGATCTCAGGATCATGAGAAAAGACGGCGAGATTCCATGTCGAATCATGCTAAGCAGGACAAGACAACTTGCCAACATGATTATCATTCATGGCGAAAAGGGCTCACTGGAGATTCGTGATTCTGACAAGAACAGTGTCTACGTTCGGGTTGACCAAGATGCTGGTCGGATCTGCGCGTCGAAAAGGAAAGCGTCTGAAGATTATTTTGCAGAACAAGTAAGATGTTTCCTTGACCCTTCATCCAATGATTACGTGACTGGAACAGATGCATTGAGGAGTCTCGAATTTGTGGAGACTTGCTACGGGAATAGGCTTGATATCCGTTATCCTTGGGAAACTCAATGGAGGTCAGGAGGTGAGAGGCCTGCGATCTCTGGCAAGATTCTTGTTGTCGGGGCTTCTGGCTTCTTGGGCACTAGGCTTACTGAGAAGCTCTCATTGGATTATGGACTGAAGGTGAGAGCTGCCGTTCATCGAGCTGAGACTGCGGTGAGACTGGCCAGACTCCCGGTTGAACTCGTTAACTGCAACGTGCTGGACCCAGATCAGGTTATGAAAGCTGTTAGTGGCTGCAATATTGTGGTCAATTGCACTCAAGACAGATCGGGCGGAGGCGGGATTCTCAATGTCCTGGTGAAAGGATCGAGGAATCTGCTGGACGCCGCACAGAAACTTGGGGTCGTGAAATACATCCACATCAGTTCGGCAGCTGTGCTCGGTTTCAGTCAGAAGAAGGAGTTGGTCGACGAAAAATCCAAGCTGATAGTTACTTCTGACCCATATATACGCGGGAAGATCAGAGCCGAGAAGCTTGTAATGTCATGTTCCCAAGCACTTCCTGTGGTCATTCTCAGGCCCACTCTGATATATGGTCCGTTTTCAAGAATCTGGACGACGAGGATTATTGAGCAATTGAAGAGTCATCAGGTAGCCGCGTTTGAAGGAGGCGGCATTGCGAATCTTGTTTATGTTGATGACGTAGTCGACGCAATAATATCTGCAATTCAAAGAAGCGAAGCCGAAGGTCAGATATTCAATGTCAATAACGATTTGGAGAGGATACTTTGGAGGGACTACGTTCAGCGATACTCTGAGAAACTCGGCATCCCCCTTAGAACATCTTCAGAGCGGAGCTATACGCTACAAAAGGTGAAGAACTTACTCTCTATCCTGAAAGATTCCCTTGTGTCCACAGTGGAGTTGTCCCGGTCACCTGAGACAGCTGCATTGATGGCGAGAATCCCACTAGTCATAATGCTTGGGGAGATGATTATGAAGGGAGAGAGAAGGAGTAGGCTGGAAGCTGAATTCCAGTCCCTTGGTGAGGCGGATTCTGCTGCAAAGCTTAGAGCGATTTTGGGAGACTACTCGCAGAAATTTAGAATGATGAACCGACAGCTCTACAAAGTCGCAACATGCCGAGCACTATTCTCGGCTGAGAAAGCACGACAAGTCCTAGGATTTGAGCCTACTCCCTTTCAGGAAGGAATTAGCAAGACACTAGAGTGGGCAAGTTGGGATGGATACACGTCCTGAACCGGACTATCGAAGGATGACTCTTGGTCTTACCGAGAAGCAAGCGCTACGACTCCCGAGGACATGTTGTTTCTGGATTCGTCGGCGGCTTAGCGATGCAGAGATACATGCTGATGCCGCTCCCGCGATGGCGAATGCGGGGTGGCCACAAGTTGAAACGATAGTAGTGATTCTCTCCCATAAATTGCCGCAGGCCTAACCATTCGCATCTAGCAGCCACTCGACGCGAGATTCGAGGTGCTGGACACGCAGTCTCTGGAGGGAAGACCGCGGAGGAACCCCCTGTATCGTGCTGGTTGGAACGGTATCTTGAACAAGGAACCGAGTATACGCTCCTGGCACAGGATAGGCAGTTTATGTCACGGGCGAAGAAACTGTTGAAGCGGGAGGTGTTATCGCGGTCTTAGGTCGCCGTGAGATCGTACAGGGTGATGTCATCATTGTACACAGCGAAAGTCGCCTGTTGTCCGCCCGTGTACAGTCCAAAGTGGAGATTAATGAAATGACGAGGTTGTGGATCAAGAGCGTGAGTCTGAAGTCTCAGGATTTCCAGATCATCCTGGTACACGATCACTTGTGAAATTTGATCTGACGGCCTATAGTGAACTTCAACACCGATCTTGAACCATTTGTCGAAAGGCCATTGTGCTTTTATCGGCCTGCCGAAGTCGCTTTGAAGCAGGTCCTTATCAACGAAAATATCATTGTGTATGAAGAGGGCGTGCTTCGATTCTATCGAGCTGTCAATCATGATACCCTTATACTCGTCGAACTTGATGCTGATGAAACTAAACCAATCTTGTATTGTGGTAGACGGGACGTAGACCCAAAGCTCCACGTAGAAGTCCCTTGTATCTGGAATCTTCGGACACTGACGACAATTGAAGTCTATGTTATAGTAGCTTCGACAGACGCTTGAACTATGCGGAGGGGTGTCATCATAATAGCCGGCATAGGCACCACTGTGAGCAAACTGTGTGATGTTGCCTGGATGATTAGCCCCACACGGATCCGCCGTTTCCGCTGCCCACGGCGTGTTGAAGTAGGTGTCATGCTTGCCAGATTCGTAATCTGCGTACCAAATGAGGCTTCTATCTGTTCCCAGGTAGGCAGTGATTGTGTTAAGGCCGACTTTGGTTGCTGTTTGATAGGTTATGTAGCCGTCTTTGCTTACTGTTAGCTGATGTGAATCCGCATTTGCTGGGCGAATCGTAATCTTACCCGTCGAATCTGTTGCACCAACAAGGACTCCATCTAGGTAGAGCGACGCGCCCGCAATCCCGCTGTATGTTTTCGCGTCTTTCACATAGACTGTGGGCATACGATTGACTTGCAGAGCAGCGAAGCTGGGTCCCATGTACATGCTCAGCGACATTACCACAATCATCGCAGTCAGTATGACTCGGGCCGGTGAAGTTATCTTTGGCGCTCTCATGACCTGTTCCGATTTCGGGGAGTCATCCGCGCCTGTTGAGGGAAGTGTGACCGAAGTCAGAGCAAATCAGTGACAACCTCTTGCAGCCGTTCAGTAGTGCCGCATCGGAGTCGAATAGGGATCTTTGGTGATGGCACCTATGGCAAATGCAGGCCGCTTCGAGGCGCGTTTGTTTCAGAGCAGAAGGGGGAGAGGTGCAGATTGTCTTACTGGACACCCTCTTGTTCGACTTGACCCGACAGGACTTGGACGCCCGCGGTTTTCTGTTATGGTATGTGCTTATTGCCAGAGGAACTGCTAGTATAGATTAGCCGATGAACGAGATGGCTGAAGTGCAAAGTGATTATCAGATAGGACACGAAACCGACTATAATTGTGGCGATTCAGAAGGAGATGTTTCGTGATCATTTCTTCTTCGATAAGATGGAGAAGGTTGAGCTTGAACCGCTTAAGCCCGAACAGATGGTTGAGGCTTACCAGAAGCGATTCAAGACGTACGAACCGTTCACGGAAGATGCGCTTCTCACTCTCGCCCAGATGAGTCGCGGAATCTTCCGTCGCTTCCTGAGGTACATCACGTTGACTCTCCAGTACTCAGAGTCGCACTCGAAGAAAATCATCGACACAGAGACTGTGAAAGCAGCGGTAACGGTTGAGCGTTTGGCGGAGGATATGGAGCTCGAGCTTGTGGAGCTCTTCCCGAAACGGAGCGACCTGCGACTTCAGGCGGTTAGGCTGCTGATGCATCTTGAGGAATCAGGTCCGAAGAAACAAACTGAACTCGTGGAGGAGCTGGGCATGGAGGATTATGCGATGAGCAGGCTGCTCACGAAGCTGGAACTTCACCGCTATGTTGTCAGGCGACGGGAGGGAACCGACAAGATCGTCAGCTTGCGAGAGGAGAGATAGGATTGAGCATCAGAGGACGTACTGCTACCAGGCGCTCGTTCAGTTTCCGTTTCTTGGCGGCGGCCATGGCACTGTGGCGGAGCCCCGTTTCAGGTCTTTCAGCCTAAGAAGGGCTGATTGCGAGCACATTTGGCTATTTCAGCCCGAATCTGCCCTAATCTAGACCTACAGTGACCCGGGGGAGGGGTCTCTTGACTCTAACTCAATAGCGGTGCAATACTGCAAAATTGGGCCATGGTTAGACACGTCTCAATTGTCACGCCGTTCCATCGAGGAGCGTCACACACGCTTAGTCTCCCGCGGCGCGGACACGAAGCACATCTGATGCCAGTTGGTCCGCAAAGCCTACGTCCTATACCTCACTCCGTTTCTGGTCGCTCTGGTGATTTGTCTCCCAAACCCCGTCGGCTCGGTCCATCCGGTTCAAGCGGCCGACTCACCCGACCTAACAGTTGACAGCGTTTGGCTCGAGGAAAACTCCAACCCTGGCCAACCTGTCACGCAGGTGAACCCTGGCGACCAGTTCCTCATCGTTGCGTCCATAAAGAACATCGGAACCGCAACCGCATCCAACTTCTATCTGGACGTGTACTATGACAGCGACTACGGTCGAGGAGGCCCAGACAACATCGCACCAGGCGAAACCCAAATCTGGTATGTTGGTTCACTTACAGCTCAAGCAGGCACGCACACGACCAAGTGGATAGTGGATCCCGACAACCAAATAGTCGAGCTGAATGAAAGTAACAATGAGAAAGATTACACGTTCACGATCGGAGCACAGACCACTACGACTACAAGTACTTCCAACTCAACAACTATTTTGACGACTCAAACAACTCAAACAAGCACAAACACCACAACAAGCACAACCAGCACAACAACCATATCCACGAGCACGACCACGACAACCAGTTCAACCAGCACAGACTCATCTCCGGCCACCGTCTCCATCACGTTGACTGCTAATCCGTCAGGCTCCATACTCGTCGACGGCACAACCTACACCTCCCAGCAAACGTTCACATGGGTTCCAGGAAGCTCCCACACAATCACCGCAAACTCCCCAGTCCCAGGAGATTCAGGAACGCAATACGTGTGGATGTCTTGGGCTGATGGGGGAGATCAATCCCGCACAATCACGACGCCCTCGTCGGACACCGCGTACTTAGCTAACTATCAAACCCAGTATCAGGTCACATACTCACAGACCGGCTGCAGTCTACCCGTTTCTCTCCCGGCAACTGAGTGGGTCAACGCCGGCGGGTCAGCCGTAGGCGTGTTTCCGTCAACGGTCATCTCCGATGATGGCAAGACAGAGTGCCTACTCCAAAACGCTTCTCCTCCTGGTCCGATAAACGCGCCCACCGCACTCGCTGCAACATACAAGACTCAGTACTACCTCACGGTCACGTCGAGTTATGGCAACCAGACCGGTCAGGGATGGTATGATGCCGGCTCCACCGCAACATTCGCTGTGACCAGTCCCGCCAGTGGCGGAGCTGGAACGCAATATGCCTTCACAGGCTGGGCCAGCAGTGACACAGGCAGCTATACGGGAGCTGAGGCTTCGCACTCCGTTACTGTTGACAGTCCGATTACTGAGACCGCCTCTTGGAAGACTCAATGGGAGGTCACGTTCGCCGTGAACCCGTCTGGAGGTGGCGCGATTACTGTCAGCGGTCAGCCTTCTGCCACGGCTTGGTACGACGACGGCGCTGTCATCAACATTCAGGCTAGCCCCAACACTGGTTACGCTTACTCGTCGTGGTCCAGCGATACAGCATCGATAGTCTTCATCGACTCCTCCGCATCAACGACAGTCACGATACACGGTACCGGAACAATAACTGCCAACTTCCTACTCGCGGACACCACACCGCCGGTGATCGCGCCCACAGTCACCCCAACCGCTAACGATAACGGCTGGAATAATGGGCCTGTCACAGTCACCTGGTCCGTCTCGGACCCTGAATCCGGAATCGCTTCATCAGACGGATGCGCGACGACAACCCTCAACAATGAAACTCCGCTAGAGGGAACCACGCTAACTTGCACTGTCACTAATGGTGCGGGCTTGTCGAACTCAGCCTCGGTGACGGTAAAGATCGACCTCACCGCTCCAATACTAACGCTGCAATCGCTAACCGTTGAAGCCGCTAGCTCTAGTGGAGCTCCAGTCTCCTACACCGCGAGCGCTTCAGACTCGCTATCCGGTCTCGACACGTTCTCCTGCACTCCGGCTTCAGGCTCGATGTTTTCGTTGGGTAACAGCACCGTCTCTTGCTCTGTAGAAGACAGGGCTGGTAACGCCTTGAGTGGTGCTTTCACGGTAACCGTTCAGGATAAGACGCCTCCAGTTCTGGCTCTCCCAGCAGACATGACTGTTGACGATACTGATCCCAGTGGAGCAGTCGTTACCTTCACCGCTTCCGCGTCGGATGCTGT
>Ga0315289_10004302_pt1 | contig 21259 bp, 12 predicted proteins | sample YL17G11_40_MG_FD_203452 | JGI IMG/M metagenome (GOLD analysis project Ga0315289, IMG submission 203452) | Sediment microbial communities from Yellowstone Lake, YNP, Wyoming, USA - YL17G11_40 | ecosystem: Environmental > Aquatic > Freshwater > Lake > Sediment | place: USA: Wyoming | collected... | reverse complement strand
CGTCCACCCACTTCTTTTTGAGGTCGGCGAGGTTTTTCTTGAGCTGGTCGCTCTTGTCTTTGGCGTCGGCCAGGAGCAGGACGCCGGGCGCGGGCTGGTCCTTGCCTTGCCAGCCGTTTTGCGTGACGGCAAAGGTGAACTGGCCTTGGACAAGGTTGGTGTAGTCGGAGAACCGGACGTTCAAGTCATGTTCCAAGGGCGTGATGAATTTTTCCTGCAGTCTGGCCATGAACTTGTCCTTGAACGGTTTCATAGCCGGGTCGTTCCAGAGTTGCGTTGACGGCGACTGCTGGCAAACGGCGCGCAGCTTGGCGAAATCCGGCGCGGTGATCACGACCAGCGTGTCGTCCGGCAGGAGCTTCTCCGGTGGCGGCACGGGCGCGCTGCCGCCCAGCAGCGGCAGAAACAGCGCAGCCAGGAGTGTCAGTGAATGTTTGAAGTGGATTTTGCCGATGGAGTTGGTGTTCATTTTGGCGTTGTTGTTTGCGGGTTTAATGTTTCCTTGCGGCGGAGAATTTCGAGCGCGGTCATTTCGCGGCTGTTGTTCCTAGAACCGGTTTCATGAAATGAGGCGAGACTACTGGCGAGCCGCAAAAATGGCCAAATCCCGCTTCTCCCGGCTCGCGAGTACGCTCGCCCCACCGATAAGGGGCTTATGAAATCCGTTCTAGTTCTCATCTTGGCCCAGGCGGGTTTTGCCCGGCGGTTCGAGGTAATTGTAGGGATTGCTCGGATTGTCGTTGGCATAGGCGTAGGCGTCGCGGTGGTCGAGGAAAAACTTCACCGCGTTGACGGGAATGGCGAACCCGAGCCCTTCGCCGTAAGCGGCCTTCATGTTGGTCACGCCCACCACTTCGCCCGCGAGGTTGAACAGCGGGCCGCCGCTGTTGCCGGGATTGATTTGCGCCGTCGTCTGGAGATAAAGCTCGCCCTGAAGCTGGCGTGTCTTGGTGCTGACGATTCCCTCCGTGACCGTCCGTTCCAGTCCCAGCGGGCTGCCGATGGCGAACACCCTTTCGCCCACGGCCAGCGCGTCGGAATCACCGACTGGCACCCGCGCGAATTTCGGGGCGTCTTTGTCTTCGATCCGCAGCAGGGCGAGGTCGTCGAACTTGTTAACCGCCACAATCCGCACTTGTTTATAGACCTTGCGTTCGAGCTGGCCGGACTTCTGATGATAGACTTCCACGGAAATTTGCGTTTCGCCCTCAATGACGTGGAAGTTGGTGATCAGGAAACCGTCCTCGTTGATGATGAAGCCCGACCCCAGCCCGCTGGGCGTCCGCACCTGAACAACAGCCTCGCCGAGTTGGTTGACCTGCTCACGCACGCTGCGTTCGGCCTGGGGCTTGTTCGAGGAATAATAGAAGCCGCCCTTCGGCTCGGAATGTTCGCTGGATCTCGCTGCGGAAACAATGTTCGTGTCCGCTTTGGCTTTGTCCGCCCTGGCAGATGGTGGTTTGGCTCGTTGCCGGCTGGTTGCGGTTTGCTTTGGCGGCTGGGCCTCCTCCGATTTGGAAATCTTGACGATGTCCGGTCGCGGAATGATGAGCACGGTGTAGCCGAGGTCCACGACGACCTGATCGGGCCTTTCCGCCAGAATCTTGCCGGTCACGGAAGCCGCGTCTTTAAGTTGGATCGTGTCCGCCGCGCCCAGGAGCGTGCCGCACAAAAGCACGGCGACCGAAACCACGAATCGCTTCAGCATGAGGCGATCATAATTGACGGCGGCCAACTTGACAAGCCGTGTCTGGGGCGGGTCGGCTGGTAAGAAAACGCGTCGGCGCGCGGCCGTTCGTAAGGGAAGGCAGGGCGCGGTGTCCCCACCGCGCCGCCGATGTGGCGTAAAAGTTCGCATGCTCGCGGTGGGCTGAAGACAGAGCCCGCCCTGCCGGATTCCGGTCACTCCCCGCCCCGCAAAGGCCGACCCGCGCCCGCAATGGTGGCAGGGGCGTCCGGCCAACGCCGGTCTTACGTCTCCGCACGGGTCGGGAACACCGCCAGTCGCTCGCCGGACTGAAAGCGCGGCCCCAGTTGCTTGAGCGCGACGCCCTTGGGAAATAAATCCGAGATGCTCACGTTGAGCACCCGTGCCAGAAACATAAGTTCGCAATCAGGCACCCGGCGCAGCCCGGCTTCCAGTTTGCCCAGCGAGCCGGTGCTGATGCTCCAGCCTTGGAGTTGGAGCTTTTGCGCCAGAACGGGCTGGGTCCAGCCTTTGCGCACGCGGAACTTTCGCACTTGCGGGCCAACCACGTTCAATCCAAGCTTCATGCGTGGCTGACCCTACGCGGAAAGGGTGCGCTGCCTGACTCCCACATGGGAGTGAAAACCTAGAATTTTGCGCTTGCAATCCCGCGGCGAGGATGGTTGGATGGTGTCGGCTTGTGACAGAACCGCCCATGGGATTGAGGATGGGACGATTCGGACGCCAGAAATGAAAGCCTATGAAAACGAGACAAAAAAGAGCAATCGGGAGCTTCGCCACTCACCTCGCAGCCGCGTTCATCCTGTGTAGAACCGTTGCCCCGGCCCAGTTGCAATCCATCCGGATTCAAATGGATGAGGTCAGTGCGCTGCCCCTGGCCCCGGCGGACGCCGTTTCCCAAGGCGGCACATGGTGGCTGCTGTCGGATCCCAACTCGCCGCCGTTCCCGTGCTTCCCGCCTGGGCTGGCCAGCGTGACGAATGAGGTGCCGGTGCCGGTTTACCTGCTCAGCAGCAACGGCAGCCAGAGCGTTTATCTGGTCGACGACCGGGCGGCGGTGGCAGTCGAGACGCTCCTGGAGGCGGCGCAGCGGGAGAGTGGTCTGATGCAGACCATGGATAGCGGCCCGCCCGTGCTGGGCGAAGGCGAGGAAGGCGGCGATGGCGGCACCAACCAGCCGCAGTTCGAAGTCACTTGGCCGAGCAATACCCTGTATATGACCATCGTCGGGAACTCGAACGGTGTCACTTCCGTCCTCGTGACGCTCCACGGCCTGCAAGCCTCCAACGTTTATGAACTGATGTCGGCCACGGCGCTTGGCTCGACGGGCACCGCGTGGACGGTGGAGGCAACGGTGCACAGCCTCACCGGGCAAGATTGGGCGACGACCACCGTGCCGATGCTGGACCGGACCAACGCGCTGTTCCTGTGGGCGCGCAATTGGACGACCAACGACGACAACGCCAACGGTCTGCCCGACTGGTGGGAATGGGAAAATTTCGGCAATTTCAATCAAACGGCCGGCGGCGATTACGATGGCGACGGAATCAACAACGGGATGGAATACACGAATGGCAGCGACCCGAACAAAATCAGATTTTCGATTGCTGTGACAAACCAGTATGTGAATTTCAACTCCGTGCCGGTGCAACTGGTCGTGATGGGCGGCGTGCCGTCGAGCTTGGCGGTGTTGGTGGACGGCACGAACTTCGCGGCGGCAAACTGGACAGGCTACACGTCGAATCTCAACGTGAACCTGGGCGCGGTGGATGGTTGGCACAAGGTGTGGGTGGGCTTGCGCGGGCGCGCCGCCAACTCAGAGCAAACTTGGAGATCGGCCCGCTTGATGCTCGACACGGTTCCTCCCACGATTCAAATAACGAATCCGCCAGCAACCGTAACTTCACGTCCGATCGTCCAATTGCAGGGCTACAGCACGGAACCGCTTTCTAGCATTTCCTTCGATTTGGTCAATGCCGGTGGGGCAGTGTCAAACAAGTTGGGTTATACCACCGGGCAGTTCTTTGCCACGAACCAGTGGGCATACACAACGAATTGGTTCCAGTGCTTCGACATCGTGTTGACGAACGGCCTTAACACAATCACGTTGCGCGCAGCGGACCTGGCGGGCAATGTTACCGCGACAAACCTGATTTACACGCTTGACCTGTCGGGCGACACCAATCCGCCGGTCGTGACGCTGATATGGCCACAAGACGGCGCGTTCATTGGCGGCACGAGTCTTACAGTGCGTGGCATTTTGGATGATGAGACCGCGCGAGCGACCGCGCAGATTGTGGATACAAATGGCGTGACCAACATCGTCGAAGGGCTAGTCGAACGAAATGGTCAATTCTGGATTGAGGGCTTGCCGCTCTGTGATGGAAGCAACAGCCTGACGCTCACGGCCGCTGACGCCGCCGGGAATTCCACGGTAACAAACCTTTCGGTAGTTAAGAGTGACGTAATCCTTGTCATCAACCCCGTCAGCGAGGAACAGGTTAACCAGCGGACAGTGACCGTCAGTGGCACCGTCAGCGACGCCAGTTTCAGCGTATGGGTGAATGGCATCCAAGCCAGCGTAGATGGGAATGGCAATTGGACGGCAACTAACGTGCCGACCTACGGTGCAGGCACCGCCACGTTTGATGCTGCTGCCTATTCGACGGGAGGTGGCGGTTCGCCACCCGTCAACCAGTCATTGGCGGTAGATAAGCCGCCCGCACTGTTTGTTGGCGATTATTCGGACGCGTGGTCGAATAGCGAGGGTTCACAGAATTGGACGCAAAGTTGGGGTGCCTCTAAAAATTACAGGGCAACTATAGATTGCACGGGCCGTTTTTCGTATGAGGGGACGGGCACTTTTTTCTACCATGTCGGTGAGGGCTACGGCTGGTGGGATACAACCTATAACTGGTCGGATGCAGATCCAACTGGGACCTATACAAAGACTGGGTATGATCCTGATTCCAGTTTTCCGGTTGATGGAAGTGGCTCGGGTTGTGGAGATATTTGGAACCCAGACCCTTACTCGGTGCCATCGGTATCGTATGCCAACATGCGTCATTATTTCGCAATTATCAGTCATGATTGGGATTGGCCAACTTATGGGGAGCACCAAAGCTACACCCGAAGTTCCAGGACGCACTTGACCCTTAGCACTGGAGGGAAAGCCGGGTTAACTCGGCAGAGCCTGTTCAAAATCTCAGGTTGGGCTTGGGAATACGGTCGTCCTGGTGGCATTACCTGGTACAACGCACCTGACTGCTGGATAAACACTCCGACGACCGACACCGACGTCGAGAGAATTCAAGCTTTTGGCCGCTCATTGGGTGCTGATGGCAACCTTTTCGTCGCGCTCCCCGAAGGCGCGGTGATTGGCGCTGCGGCGAGCGCGCCCGGCCCACACAATTCACTGAACCTGGATCCTGCGAAGTACCGACCAAGAATCTTTTGGGTTCCAACCGGAGCCGACATAACAGACAAAACCACCAGTGCGGCGGTTGGTGAGAAGATCAGTTTGTCCTGCGAGCTGAAGTCAGCGGACGGCTATACGACGATGGAAATCACAAATTGCCAGTGGACGATTCCGGGCTTTGCCATCTCCAATTACGTGGCGGACGCGAACACAGGAAAAGTTTACACCACGTTCGCAACCACAAATGCCGGGGTGAGCTACTATTGGGTGGACGGCGGCACCAAACAGGTCCAATGCACTGTAAAAGTAGCCGGACAGGAACTTTCAGCAAGCACGGTGTTTAATGTTATCAGACCGTCGAGCGATTGGATTGGAACAATTATGAACACCGTCGCAGTCAATACCAATTATGCCTACAATCTATCGCACCCCCCTCCACAAGTTTGGCTCCACTTCGGCGGCTCGCTTTTGGGAGAGCAGGGATGGGTATCCGGAATTTACTTCACGCCCACCAACCTGAATCTTAATGGCTACAGCGGCTCAGATGATTTCTTTTGCGTTCAACTGCTAGATGAGATTGTCGAACATTGTCGAACAAATGGAACGAGCACTCACCTTGGTGGCAACGGATTAGATACTGATTATCCATACGAAGACTTCGGCCAAGACCTAGGACGTATTCAAGTTGCGCATGATTCGCCAGCAACGAATTGCCGTGGTGAAGATTATCACGTTTCGGATTCGGGCCAGTACCAGACGTTTTTGATGTTTCAACCAGGAGAGCCGTCGTCAATCCCTGTTCCGCTGAGAGTGATCAAATGGAGTTGGTCCGGTTCTGCTGATGCCGACACCAATCACCAGTGGAGTCTAACGACATCGAACGCCACGATCAGCGTCAACAATCAAGACACGATCACTTTCCCCACATGGACAAACAACGTTATGAATGCCGCGGTGATCACAAACAATATTTGCCAATAATTCCTAGCTTATGAAATGCTACATCGTTGTCTTTTTTTTGTCGGCAACTTGCTGGCTATACAGTGCCGGTGATACAAATAAGTTTTATGTCACGGACGAAGGCTTCCTATCCCTCAACTATGCCCAGAAGTTAGAAGAAGCCAAAAAAACGAGAGAGTCTTTGCCAGCCGAAGATTTTCCTGAAGGGAATTGGGGGCCTATAACGAACGGATTCCAACTCTCATTGCGCTTTGACAAACAAGTTTTCACCAATGGCGAGCCGATCATCGCAACTATCCTTCTACGAAACACAACCAATATGGTTTTGACTTACATGGTTTCCTATGTCGCAGGTAGAGACGGCCCCATTGGTTTGGCAGTCACATCCGACACGGGTGAAAGCATCGCCCCAATTCCCATTGGTGAAATAGATCTTGTTTCCGCACGAGGTCGCGCTGTGTCTCCGAATACCCAACACAAGTACCTAGAGCGGCTCGATAAGAGATTTGATCTGAAAACTAACGGTACGTTCATCGTGTACGCGCGGCAAGCTGTAGGTTACCCAAAGCCGGTTGAGATTACATCGGCAAAAGTGCGGATTAATATTGAAAACTAGCCTCCAAATCCGACGGAGACTTAGGTTTGCGCGCGACGTTGACTCTGGCAGCATAGCCGTGCCTTTGAAAGCCGCGACTTGGACTTGGGGTGGAGAAGTCTCTACAAACGGTACGGCAACAAGCTTCGTTCTTGTTCGACCGTTGCCTACACCTTCATCAACACCTGCTGTTGATACGACATCGCACCCAACTTGGACCAATAATTGGAAAACCTTGCAACCGATCACAACGAATCTTTTTAGTTTTTGAAACAACTTTCCGATCGGCGCGGTGATCTAATACAAGGATGAATATGAGAATGCAGCTAAAGCTTTGCGCGATATACCGGTGTCTTGCTTGCGTTTTTAGCATACTCGGAGTCTGTATTACGGCGGCACAAGAGAAACGTGCCTTGCCGCAGGAGGTTCCTAGAGCACCGGCGGTTGCCGTCGTACTAAAGCCCGTCGGCTCGAACTACTTCTTGGGGCAGGCAATGCCCATCGAGCTTGTGCTTTCCAACCGAAGCGATGCGCCGGTTCGTCTTACTGAGACCTACTACTGGGAGTGGGATTTTCCAATTGCCAAATTGAGTATCACGAATTCTGGAGGTGGCCTTCCTGCAAGAGTCAATCCTGGTTATGAGCGGATCGATAGATTCAACGGTTCGGCCAGATGGACGGAGGTGCCGCCCAGAGGGGAAAAGAAATGGCAGATGGATCTTGCTGACAAGTTCATCATGACGAATGTGGGCAGTTACTCCGCTTCAGCGCGCGTCAACATCCCAGCACAAAATGGGAATGGGAAGCCAAGCCAAATAGAAACGGCACCCGTTAATTTTGAAATCAAACTTCGCTCGAAAGACGCACCTTGAACTAAAAGGCAATAGCCCCTTAACTTGTATCGGCGAGACGCGGCATTAGTCTCTGAGACGATTGATCTTAAGCGGCAACAGTAATCCTCCGAACACCGCGCGCTCACACTTTACCGGTTATACTGTGCGCACAAACAATATTTGCCGGTGCTTCTCAGCCTGTGAAAACCTACATCGTCGTCCTTTTTCTGTCGGCAGCTTGCTGGCTATCCAGTGCCGCTGATACAAACACGGTTTTTGTGCCAATGGACTCACGCTACGTTGCCATCAGGTATGCCATTGTAGAGACAACTAACTCCCGATATGCCGGCTTCACTGGGTTAGACGAGCCCGATTTTAAGGATCGCTTGAAGGAGGCGGAAAGCCTGGCCGAATGCAAACCTGCCGAACAGGATCCCGCAGGACACTGGGGACCCGTTTTCAACGGTCTGCAACTGTCGATCCGCTTTACCAACAGCGTTCTCAGAACTAGCCAGCCAATCGCGCCTTTCATCATCCTGCGCAACACGACTACGAACGACATTGTCTGGTCGGATTTCGGCTCGGCTGCCTCCGTGAAGCTGATAGTAGCGGATGAACAAAACACACTCTTGTGGTCCACACCACCACCGAAACAAGTTTCCGGCCCGAGAGGAATGTGTCTTCCAGGAATGCGCCAGGTAAAGTACTGTTTTGACCTCCAGAACGTAATCACCAACACCGGCACATACAAGGTGTCGGCTGCATGGAAAGGAATCCCCGATGCCAAAGCTGGCTGGCCTGGACTCTGTTCTGGCACGGCGGCGTTAAAAATTATCAGTGCGCCATAGGCCTTCAGGTAGCAACCAATAGCATGGCCGATGCCACCTATTTTCAAAAACGATTCCGGAGCAGCTTCTCGCTACCTCACGGCTTGTTATCGAGACATGAGGCGTTGGCTTGAATTGATTTTGCTCTTGCTGGCGGCGGGCGGCCGGGGCGGGCCGGCTGGTAAGAAAATGCGTCGGCGAGGCGTTTAGGTCTTGCGCGAAACCAGACTGGTTGAAGTCGCCGAAGTTTGTGCTTTAGCCGGTTCGGCGGAGTCGGCAGGAAACCAAAGGGCGACGATTCCGCCGTGCCCTTCCTGGGCGGGCCGGATCTCGAGCTTGCCCTGATGCATTTCGACAATCTTGCGGGCCACCGCCAGTCCAAGCCCCATGCCCACGGTGCGCCGCGTCCAGAACGCCGTTCCCGCCTTTTCCAACTCCTCGGGACTGAACCCGACGCCCGTGTCTTCAACTTCGATTTGTATTCCGGATTTGCCGTTGGCTTCCTGTTTGTGCTCCAGATGAATTTCAATCCGGGGATCGGCCGGGTTTGCCTGCAGCGCGTTGAGTATGATTTCAAAAAACGCCCGGCGCAGCGCCGCGCGGTCGCCCGAAACCGTCATGGACTGTCCGCGCTTGTCGTATTTCAACTGGGCAAATTCAGCGGACACGTGCTTTTGCGCCTCGCGAAACGCCTCGTCAATCAGCGGTCCGAGCGAGAATTTCTCCCACCCTCGCAATTCGTCGTTGGCCAGATACCGCAACTGGTCCACGCGCCGGGCGATGCGCCGGACGCCCTCGGCCAGCGATTCGTCGAGCGAGTGAATAAAGTCCGGGTCTTTCGACTTCTGCTTGAGCAACTGCTGGTGGGTGGAGAGGGGGACCAGCGCGTTGCCAATGTCGTGGGCGGAACGGTCGGCCATGGACTTGATGAGCCGGAGACTTGCAGCCTCGATCTCGAGCCGTTTCAGTTTTTCAGCCTGCGTCAAATCCTCGGCGGTCAGCAGCGCGGAGGTGGGCAGGACTGAGTTCTGGCTGTGGATGGGAATGACGGTGACGTTGAACACCGAGCCGGGGGCGCCTTCCGGCTCGTATTTGAACGCGCCCGCGGCGGTCCCGGTCTTCAGGACTTCATAGATTTTGCTGCCCAGAGTTTGTGGCAGGTCCGCAAATTCCAAGTCGGCACCCGCGCGGGCGGGTTTGGCGAAGAGTTTGCGGGCCGCCCTGTTGGTGTGGAGAATCGCCAGGTCGCGGCTGACCACGATACAGCCGCTGTGCAACTCCCGCAGAATGTCGGCCAGGACGCGATGATTGGCGGCCAGTTGGTCGTGCAACCAGATGTTCTTGACGGCGAGGCCCAGTTGTTCCAGCAGGTGGAAAATCAATTCCAATTCGGTGTTCCCCAACGGCTCGCCTGTGACCCGCCCATCGAACACGGCGATGCCGACGAGGGTTTCCCGGTCCAGAATCGGGACCGCCACCTGTGCGCCCAGCAATTCGAACTCCTTCTGTGCTTCGGGGTCCGCGAGCGCCTCTGGACTGTCCCGCCGCAAAATGCGTCCCTGCCGGTAAAGATGCCCGCCGATCCCGCTTTCAAACGACAACTCAAAATTTTGCAGGAGACCGGAAGGCAGGCCAAGCGCACAAGCCGAGCGGAGTTGGCGGTCCTCGGTTGCCGTCTTGCCGCTCGCGGCCAAGGCTGGCTGGCGGAGGAAAATCGCCGCCCGGTTCACGCCGATGATTTCCCGCAGCCGCAACAAAAACTGCTTCAGCATTTCCTCGCCGCAGAGCGAGTGGCTCAGGACGGCGGAGAAATCCCGGAAGACCTTCAGGCTCTGGGCGGCGGCTTGGATTCCCTCAGCAGCGCTCGCTGTCGCTTTCGCCATATCAGCTCGTGCGACGACGGCCGTCGCCGCCGGCGCGCTTGGCACGGTGTTGAGCCAAAGCCGTTCGAGCAGCGCTTTGAGAAGGCGGGCGCGGACCGGCTTGCGCAGGATATGCGCCACGCCTTGCAGGTACGCCTCTTCTTCCCATTCCCACGCCGCGGCGCCGGTATAAACCAGCAGGGGACACTTGGGGAGCAGGCGGTGAAGTTTCTCGATCAGCCAGAGGCCCTGCACCTGGGAGGACTCGACATCAACCACGCAGACGTCGAGCAAGCCGTGCAGCAGCAGCGGTTCGGCGTCTTCCACCCCCGTGCGATGCACGACCCGGTACTGTTCCGGGCTGAGGGCGGCGCGAATCTGGTCCGCCAATTCCGGGTGTTGAGCCAGCACCAGCAGCGTTTTCATCGGGTGATTGGGCCAGCGGCCTGCTGGCAACGACTGACGCAGCGCCCTGGCGAGCACGACAAAACTTCAGGCCCGGCCCCGTCTTGTCCCCCGGCGTTTTGAGCAATCCGACCTGTACGAACGAAGCACAAAAAAAACCGCAACATCATGATGTTCCCCACAAATCATTCACACACCAGCAACTCGGTCAATGAAATCTTTCTCCACAGCCTACCAGCATGGCGGGAAACTAACAACCATGCCGATTACTGAGGTGAGCCGTCGTGGCTACTACGTACGAACCGGGGCGTTCCGGTTGAATGAATGGTGGAGACAGGCTTGCCGGGCTAGGCCCGGAGCAGGGCCGCGTCCGGCATGAAGTTTCACCCGGCGTTGAAACGCCGGGCTGTTCTTTTTCGGGAGTGTGTAGCTGACGCAAACCGGGCGTCAAGCAGGCCGTGGCCGGATTTGAAACGCGGCGCAGGCGTACCGGCAGACGTACCGGCACTCAATCGCGGACTTGCCCCGACCGGCGCGCGTTGGCATAATGCACGGCAACACCTCACAACAGATGTCAAACACTGCTGCAACCTCAGGAATTCGTGACAACCACCGGCGCGGTTTGGTCGCGGATTTCCTCAAGGCAAAGATTCACCCTGGCTCGCGGCTCTCGGTCGTCTCCGCCTATTTCACCATCTACGCTTACGACGCGCTTCGCGAACATCTCGAACAGATTGACCATCTCGATTTCCTGTTTGGAGAACCTCGCTTTATTGCCTCGCTTGACCCGGACAAGACGGAGAAGAAGGCGTTCATCCTCGACGGCAACGGACTTCAGCTCGCCAACAAGCTTCAGCAAAAGCGCGTCGCCCGTGAATGCGCCGATTGGATTCGGCAAAAGGTGGACATCCGCTCCGTGCGCCACTCCCAACTGCTTCACGGCAAGATGTATCACATCGCCAACGCCGGAGTGGAGGAAGCCATTCTCGGCAGTTCCAATTTCACCGTGCGCGGCCTCGGCCTCGGCGCGGGCAACAACAACATCGAACTCAATCTGGTCGTTGACAGCAATCGCGACCGTCAGGATTTGAAGTTGTGGTTTGATGAACTGTGGAAGAGCGATGGCACAAACGGGACGGAAGAATTGGTTGAGGACGTGAAGAAGGAAGTTCTCCTTTACCTCGACCAGCTTTACCAGAATCACGCCCCGGAGTTCATCTACTTCAAGACCCTGTTCCACGTCTTTGAAAACTTCCTCGCCGACCAGGAAAAGGGCGGTTTGCTCGACCAGGACATCAGAATCGTTGACACGGATATTTGGAAAGCCCTTTACGAGTTCCAACGTGACGGCGTCAAAGGCGCAATCAACAAGATTCTCAAGCACAACGGCTGCATCCTTGCCGACAGTGTCGGCTTGGGAAAAACCTTCGAGGCGCTGGCGGCCATCAAGTATTTTGAACTCAAAAACGACAAGGTGTTGGTTCTCTGCCCGAAGAAACTCAAGGAGAACTGGACAGTGTATCAGGCACACATCAACAGCCCGCTCAACCCCTTCCTTGCGGACAGGTTTGGCTACACCGTGCTTTCGCATACTGATTTGAGCCGCGAGAGCGGCAAGTCAGGCGACATCAATTTGGCAACTTTCAACTGGGGCAACTTCGACCTCGTCGTCATTGATGAATCCCACAACTTCCGCAATAACTCGCCAGGCAAGCGCGACGAAGAGGGCGTCCTTGTTCGCAAGAGTCGCTACCAGCGGTTGATGGATGACATCATCAAGGGCGGCGTCAGGACCAAAGTGCTCTTGCTCTCCGCCACGCCCGTCAACAACGACCTGCGCGACCTGCGCAACCAGATTTATTTCCTCACCGAAGGCGAGGACGCCGCCTTCAAGGATTCCATCGGCATCGCCAGCTTGAAGGACTCTCTGGCAGCCGCGCAAAGAACGTTTTCAGCGTGGGCACGACAACAGACTGGCGAGCGCAAAACCAAAGACCTGCTCGAAAAATTAAGCTCGGCGTTCTTCAAACTGCTCGACGAACTGACCATTGCCCGTTCCCGGAAGCATATCCACCGCTTCTACAAAAGCAGCATCGCGCAACTCGGCGGATTCCCGGAGCGCAAGAAGCCCGTTTCCATTTATGCGGAAATAGACCTTCAACGCCGTTTCCTTAGTTACGACAAACTGAACGACGAAATCGGCGGCTACAAACTTTCGCTGTTTGCACCGTCACGTTACCTCAAGGATGACTTCAAGCTGCTGCCGCTCTACCAAACCCACTCCGGCGATCCTTTCAGCCAGGCCGACCGCGAAAAGTTCCTCGTCGGCATGATGAAGGTGAATTTCCTCAAGCGACTCGAAAGTTCCGTGGAATCATTTGAAATCACAATGGGCCGGACGATTGCCAAGATTGAAGAACTGGAGCGGAAGATTCGGAATTATCAAGCCACGCCCAATCAGAACCCGGAATCCGAAGAACTGGAACTGAACATCGCTATGCCCGAAGCGGAGGGCGAAGCCGATGACCCGATGGAAGTGGGCGGCAAGTTCAAATATCGTTTGGAGCATCTTCATCTCGACAAGTGGCTGAAAGACCTCCAGCGGGACAAGCAGCAACTTAGCTTGCTTCACTCCTCCGCCGAGGCCGTTACCCCGGAGCGCGACGCGAAGCTCAAAGAGTTGAAGCACCTCATCGAGCGCAAGGTCAAAGACCCCACCACCAACAAGCACGGCGAACCGAACAAGAAGGTGCTGGTGTTCACCGCGTTTGCTGACACCGCAGAATACCTGTTCAATGCGCTGACTTCCTGGGCGCACAAGGAACTTGGCATTCACATCGCACTGGTCACGGGCGGCGGTGGCAACCACACGACGTTCGGCAAAACGGACTACAACCAAATCCTCACCAACTTTTCCCCGCGCTCCAAAAACCGCGACAAGATTCCGTCCATGCCACAGGACGGTGAGATTGATTTGCTGATTGCCACGGACTGCATTTCCGAGGGCCAAAACCTTCAGGACTGCGATCTCCTCGTCAATTACGACATCCATTGGAATCCCGTCCGCATCATTCAACGCTTTGGCCGTATTGACCGTATCGGCAGCGTCAACGACGCCGTCCAGTTGGTGAACTTCTGGCCCACGCAGGACTTGGAGAAATACGTCAACCTCAGAAACCGCGTCGAAGCCCGCATGGCGCTGGTGGACATTTCCGCCACGTTCGACGACAACCTGCTCAAGACCGACGAGATTGAGGAATTGATTCACGAGGACATGCGCTACCGTGACAAGCAACTTCTGAAATTGCGCGAGGAAGTTCTCGACCTCGAAGACTTCAGCGAAAGTGTCGCCCTCAATGAATTCACCCTCGACGATTTCCGCATCGAATTGAGCAACTACATCGCCAGCAACCGCAAACTGCTCGAAGATGCGCCGCTCGGTTTATACGGCGTTGTTCCGCCGAACCCCGAGCGGAAGGTCATCTCGCCCGGCGTTGTTTTTTGCTTCAAGCAAAAGGGCGACGTAACCAGCGGCGAAACCGTCAACCCGCTTCAGCCTTACTATCTCGTTTACGTCTTGAAAGACGGCACGGTTCGTTTCTCGTTCGCGCAGCCAAAGCAAATCCTGGAAATCTACCGCTTGCTCTGCTCCGGCAAAACTGCGGCCTACGAACAACTCTGCCAGTTGTTCGACAGTGAAACGCAGAACGGCTCGGACATGAGCCTCTACAACAAGCTGCTCGATGCGGCTGTTGAATCCATCGCCCGAACTTTCCAAAGGCGAGTGGCGGCGGGACTGCAAACCGGACGCGATTTCGTCATCCCGAACCAGCAGGAACAAGCGCGGGAGGCGACGGACTTTGAACTCGTCACCTGGCTCGTCATTCAGAAACCCGCGTAACTGACATGCCCGCCAACGCAACCAACCTCCGCTCCGAAATTGCTGTTCGTCTTGCTGCCCTCGCCGAAGGATCGCTTGCTGTCGGGGCTGGCTCGCTCTTTGAATCACTCGGCTATCGCAGCCAGCGCAGACTCGCCATTCACTCGCTCGCCGAGTTGCAACAACTCCTTGATCCCAACGGTTCTCTCACGGAGCAGAACGCATTTCTCTCCCGCTGGCGCTCAGTTGATTTCCTTTTTCAAATCACCGGTTCGGAACTGGCCGGGAACGGCGGCCAGGGTTTGTTGCTGGACGAGCCAACAACCTTCGAGGCCAAGGAAGTCAAATCCTACGTGTTCTTCGCCGTGGACTTGTCGCCAGCGCCAACGGGCGAACCACCAACGCGCACCGAACTTTCCGCCATCACCCGCGCTCTGAATCGCCTCGTGCCGATGCCGGTGCTCGTCCTGTTCCGGCACGGCGCATCCGCCTCGCTTGCCATTATCAATCGCCGCAAGAATCTCCGCGATGGCACGCGCGACGTGCTCACCCGCGTCTCGCTCATTCGTGACATTGATTGCCGCCAGCCGCATCGCGCACACTTGGAAATTCTCGAACGCTTTTCCTTGCACCGTCTGCGCGAGGAAGCCGGCGCGATTCGGACTTTTTCGCAGCTCGACGATGCGTGGCAGAAAATCCTTTCCACGCAGGAACTCAACCAGCGTTTCTACCGCGAACTGGCGGACTGGTTCACCTGGGCCATCGCCGAAATCAAACTGGCCCGTCTTCCCGACCACACCGAGGACAATGCCCGCGCCCGCGCCCGCGCCACGCAGGAATTCACCGTCCGCCTCATCTGCCGCCTGCTGTTCGCGTGGTTTCTCAAGGAGATGCGCCTCGTGCCCGCCGAGTTGTTGGAGCTTTACGACATTGCGGACCGCCGCCGTGTGCTGACGCAAGGGGGCGACGATCGCCGCTTCCTCGACGGCAACCACTACTATCGCGGCGTCCTGCAAAACATTTTCTTTCAGGCGCTCAACGAGCCGATGAACCACCGGCGCAAGTCCGGCCCGGAAGCTGCGTCCGACCGCACCGTCACGGGCGCCGAACTCAAGAAGCTGGCCTATCTCGGCAAGAACCAACTGCCGGACAATTTCAACTACGACCTCTTTGATCGCATCCCGTATCTCAACGGCGGCCTGTTCGACAAACTTGCCGAGGACAACGCCTCCGACACCATCGAAGACGGCGCGTTCCGCATCCCGAACAAACTTTTCTACGCTCGGCGCGAAGACGGCTTCACCATCGAAGCGGGCACAGGCAGGCGACAAATCCGCCGGGCCGTCGAAGGCATCAATCGCATCTTCGACCGCTACCGCTTCACTGTCGCCGAAAACACGCCACTCGAAGAGGACGTGGCGCTTGACCCCGAACTCCTCGGCCTCGTCTTTGAAAATCTTCTCGCCGAAATTGACCCCGAAGACGCAGCCGCCGCCGAAACCGCCCGCAAGGCTTCCGGCTCTTACTACACGCCGCGCCGCATCGTGGATTACATGGTCAACGAGGCGCTCCACCTGCATCTCCGCACCCGGTTCGAGCAGGGCGGCGCGACGCGCGAGAACATCCAGCTTCTCTCCCGCCTCTGCTACGAACTGCCGGATGACGCCGACTTCTCGTCCATCGCCGACCGCGTGGTGGATGCGCTCGATGCCGTGCGTGTGCTTGATCCCGCCTGCGGTTCCGGCGCTTTCCCGATGGGCATGTTGCATCGCATGGTCGAATTGCTCGGTCGTGTGGACAAGGACAACGAACGCTGGAAACAACGCCTGCTCGCCCGCCTGCCCGCGGCCATGCGCGCCGACGCCGCGCGCGGGATGGAAGGCAAAAGCTACAATTACCTTCGCAAACTCGGTCTCATCCAAAAAAATCTTTACGGTCTCGACATCCAGCCGCTGGCCGCGCTCATCGCCAAGCTCCGCTTTTTTCTCACGCTCGTCATCGAACAGGACGTTCACCCCGACGACCGTGCGCACAACTACGGTTTGCAGGCGCTGCCGAATCTCGAAACGAATCTGCTCTGCTGCAACACGCTCCGCGATTCCGAGCACGGCCTGCTCTCCGGGCCGATGCTCCAGAGCCTTCGCGTCGCGCGCGAAGAATACTACCAGCCGCAGACCACCCGCGAACGCCGCGACCAGATTGCCGCGCAAATTGGCCGTGAACTGGCGGCCCTCTATCCAGGTTTTGCGGAACAGACCAAAGGCATCAAACCAACCGGCGCGACCGAGCATGACCGCCGCACGATGCGCCAACAGCAGGACGCCTTGTGGATTGCCGAATGGTTCAAGCACGCCACACTCGCCACACCGTTCTTTAACGTCGAAACCTTTTTCCCCGAACTCGTCGGCGACGGCTCGAACGGCCATCCCGCGCCGTTCCACATCGTCATTGGCAATCCGCCCTACGGCGTGGACGTGGACGACAGCATCCGCCGTCCGCTCGGCCTCGGCTCAAAGGATTCCTACGGCGCGTTCGTCGCGCGATTCCTCGGCGCGACGCAGCGGCCCAGCCCGCTCGCGGAGAATGGCGTCCTCGCCTACATCGTCAGCGACACGTTCATGACCATCAAGACGCACCGGCCCTTGCGCGAGCAATTGCTGGAACACCGCGTCCACAAAATGATTCGCGTTGCCGCCGACACCTTCAACGCCGTCGTCAACTGCGCCGTGATTCTCTGCCAGCGCGGCGCTGCTCCGGTGGAGCACACTTGCCAGATGGCCGACTTCACCAACGTCTCCATCCATGACCAATACGAGCGATTCCTTCACTTGCTTTATCAGACCGAGGGTTTCGCGCGTCGGCAGAACGTCGCCAACCAGACCTACGCCATTTATCACTACCGCCAGTCGCTCATTCGGACCAACTCCAACCTCCCGTTCTTCGTCGCCTCGCCCAAGCTCTTCGCGTTGATGCGGGACGTGGGCAACGAAGTGCGTGTAACAGAGCAAGGACTGCCAGCCGTCGCCTACAACGTTTCGCTCAACGGGCGGGCGTTGCGTGTCTTCAAGCTCGGTGACCAATACTCGGGCATGGGCCGAACGCGCCGTTGGCTCAACCGTGGACTGTTCCAAGTCATCTCCGGCATCAAAACCGGAAGCAACGCGGAGTATTTACGGCTGTTGAGCGACGCTGCGCAGAAGAACTTTGAACTGCTTGAGCCGAACCGTTTCCTTGACGATGACGATGCGATTGCGCTTCCGGACGAACAAAAGCTGAACGGCATCGCGGGACGCCGCTGCTTCGTGCGGTTCGAGATGGGGATGCCAGCCGAGGCGGAAGATGGCCTTCTCCCATGCTACTTCCAAGCCCCTTCACAAATCGCCATTGATTGGTCGCGCGCCGCAGTAGCAGCAATGCGTGCAGAAGCGCATTCCGATTTAGCAAACGCGGACTACCGCTTCCGCGATTTGGCATCACAGATTTCGTTCTCCGCGACGGGCATATACGCGCCGACGTTTCGTCAATCCAACGCGCCAATCTTTCTGAACAAAGCATCTCGCCTTTTCCTCCGAGAAGGTCATTCGGTGAATGTGTGGCTCGCGCAGTTGAACTCAAAGCTAATCCGCCACCTCGCAAAAGCGTTCATCAACCACGGTGTTGACCTTGAGGTTGACGACTTAAAAGAAATGCCAGCGGTTCTGCCCAATGGTCAAGTTGGTGAATTAGCAGCGTCCACCATCCGACAGCAGAGTCAAAATCCCCGTTACGATTACGCGACGAACGAGCAATTGGAAATAGACCGGCTGGTGTATGAAGCCTACGGGTTGAACGAGGCGGACATCCGGGAGGTGGAGGATTGGTATGCGCGGCGTTACCCCAGGCTCGCCACCGCCCAGCGCCGCGCGCTCGCCGCCAAACAAGGCAAGACCGAGGACCAACTCATCGCCCGCACCACGTTGCATCTGTATTGCGACGAAAGCCGCCACCTGCCACACGACCGCGAGCCGTTCCTCCTGCTCGGCCTGCTCGCCTGTCCCGCCGAGCGCGCCCGCGCGCTCAATGCCGAACTCACCGCGCTCTGGAAAACGCACGGCCAGCCGCAGCATTTCGAGGCCAAGTGGACCAAGGTTAGCCCCGGCAAACTGGATTTCTACCGCGCTGTGCTCGAATGGTTCATCGCCGCCGAGGGCGTCACGTTTCGCTGCCTGGCGCTGCCGGACAAACAACGCCTCTACGCCGCGCTGCCGGAGGAGAGCCGCGATTTCCTTTACTACCGGCTTTACTACCAGTTCCTGCGCGGCGCGCTCGAACCGGAGAACCGTTACCGCGCCTTCCTCGACCTCAAGGACACGCGCGGTCGCGAGAAAATCGCCGAACTGAAATCCCGCCTCGCCGCCGACGCGGACGACGTGCGCGCGTTGCAGAGCCTGCAACACATCCGCAGCCACGAAGTCCGTTTGTTGCAAGTGACCGACCTGTTGCTTGGCGCGGTCGGCTTCGCCCGTCGTCCCGTCGCCGAAAAGGAAAGCCCGGCCAAACGCGCGTTGGTGAAATTCCTCGAAGACAAACTCGGTCACACACTCACCGCCGACAGTCCGCCCGGCGCGACGAAGGCGAGTATTGCCACCTGGCACGACCCCGACGCGCTGCTGCTATGACGAGTGACCCGACGCCCGCACCTCAACCCGCGCCAGTTGCCGCACCCGCGACACCGGCATGGCTGCCGCCCTTCATTCCCTTCGGCGGCGACTGGGACATATTTGTTCGCGCTCTCCACATCGTATTCGAGCAGGATTTCAAGAACCGTTGGCCACGTTTCCGCACGTTCCCAGTCTGGCACGATCGCCGCATTGACCCAGAGGACAAGCACCGCTTCGAGGAAGGTTTCTGGCATCTCGTCTCCCGCGACGAATGGGTTTGGAATCCGAAGTCTCGCCGCAAAGAAAAGGAGCGTCTGCCGGAATTGAACCGCGCAGGCAGGTTGCCCTGGGCAAGACCGATCATCGAACACGAGACGGTCGTTGAGGTAGTCACTTGGGATTTCGACGAAGAAACGAGGAAGGGCTCAGTCGTGCGCACGTACGTCTGGCTGAGAAACCACGACTACGTGGTCATTTTGGAGCGGCAGCAAAAGCAGAAGGGCGACGTGTTTATGCTCGTTACGTCGTTCCTCGTGGATTTTGAAGCCAAGCGGCGCGACCTCCAACGCCGTTATGAACGCCGCCGAAAATGATGCAGGCCCCGCCGAAGCGAGGCCCGAGCTCCTGCCACACATGGTGGTTGAGTTGCCTGAATATCGTCATATCTGACAATGAAGGCAAGCTCTAATTTGGGGCATTGGCTGGTGAAGTTCGCTCCCTTCCGGACGCCGTGGACGGAGATCGTGAAGCGCGGCACGTTCACCTTGCGCGGTGTCCGCAGTCCCGCAGCGCGAAAACACCTTTCGGAAATGCGGCTGGGCGACGCGGTTCTCTTTTACCACAGCCAGGAGGAATTGGCCGTCGTCGGCATGATGGAAGTCACACGCGAAGCCTACCCCGATCCAACGAGCGCCGACCCGCAGTGGCTGACTTGTGACTTTCGCCCGCTGCAAACCTTGCCACGACCCGTGCCGCTTGAAGCAATTAAAGCCGATTCCCGACTGTCCGCACTCGCTCTGATCCGCCAACCGCGATTGGCAGTCATGCCGCTTTCGCCGGACGAGTTCGCTGTTATCATGCAACTATCTCGCCTTTGAAAAAACCGATCCAGGGTGCGCGAGACAGACCAACAAGTTTACGCCCTCTACGGCCTGACGTCGGAGGAGATCAAAATCGTGGAGGACAGCGCCAAGAAATGAGCACGACGTTTTCCCTCCCGCCGTTACCGAAATCTCCGTAAGTGCCTGATAATCAAGCTCTGACTTCCTTGCGGATGGCGCTGGCCTTCGTGCGGAAGCCGGTGGCCGGGGCGCGGAGGGCGGTGACCAAGGCGCGCAGGGCGCTGACTTCCTCGCGGACGGCACTGACCTTCGTGCGGAAGCCGGTGGCCGGGGCGCGGGACGCGCTGACTTCGTCGCTGACGGCGCTGACTTTGTCGCGGAGAGCGCTGACCACGCCCCGAACCACGCTCCCGCTTGCGCGAGCTTCGCTCGGCTTGCCGAACTCGACACTTGACAGGGCGCGGAGGACGTTCGGTTTGGCGGCGATGGTACTCAGTTTCTCGCAAACGACGCTCGATGTCTCGTAAACGACACTCGGCTTCACGGCGCGAAGACTGCGGCGCGCGAGGCCGTGGTTGACCGGAAGAAACAGACGGACGTGATACCGGGAATGATTGCGAACTTGCGCAGCATCCTGCGTCGTCAGTTGGACCGGCAGATGACGACGTACAAACGGTCGAACGCGGAATTTTATGCGGGCTATCTCAGCGCCCGCGTGATCGTGGATCGCGGCGGCGGTGGCGGCAAGAAACCAACTCCGCCCGCGCCTCCGCAGTAACCTGAGACAATCAATCGCTAACGACAAAAGGCGGCTCAATCGAGTCGCCCTTTCTTGTTTGATGCGGACGAGCCGGTGCGTCTGGGCCGCGCTCGGCTACCGGCCATTTGCGTTAGCTACATACTCCCGTTCTTTTTTGTCCTGCTGGCTCCGGTTGCGGCTGCGCCGCGCTCACCCATTCCGCACTGGTGAACTGGCGGCCTTGGTCGCTGTTGGTGATCTGGGCGGCCACACCCGCTTCTTCCAGTGCCGCCGCCAACACCCGCACACACGGCAGGGTTTCCAGACTCGG
>Ga0315289_10004301_pt1 | contig 21260 bp, 15 predicted proteins | sample YL17G11_40_MG_FD_203452 | JGI IMG/M metagenome (GOLD analysis project Ga0315289, IMG submission 203452) | Sediment microbial communities from Yellowstone Lake, YNP, Wyoming, USA - YL17G11_40 | ecosystem: Environmental > Aquatic > Freshwater > Lake > Sediment | place: USA: Wyoming | collected... | reverse complement strand
AATTGAAGTTAACTATAATAAGGGAGTTTTGGTTGTTCAGGGTAAAGAAATTCCTATCATTGTCGACGGCGATGTAGACATTCATTCTATTGCAGCAAAGGATACTGTGCCACGGGTGCATCTTGCTTACGAAAGGTTTGACGTTTACATTGAGTCGGTCTATTACTCAAATAACACTCCTGAGCTTAATCTATTTTTCAATAGATTTGAACCACGGTATGAACTAATGGAGAATCTTATTGGCTGGAGTTCTGAGAAATTTTGTGGAACTAAATTGAAGATTTATGTTGATAGCAGCAGGTCTTCATGTAGTTCCGGATATGCAATTCCAGGGGAAGCACATGTTATTATGTGTTATGACTTGTCTAGGTTAGATGTTTGCAGAAATCCATATTATATTGATGGAATCCCTTATTATGGAAATCCTGGAGAATTAGGAGACCAATGGGATTATATGGATGGAGTCTTGCATGAATCTTTACATTCAATAAACCCTCTTCCATTGTTTTTTAGATCATGGTTAACAGAAGGATGGTCTGAGTATTATGGTCTCAATATACTTTCTAATTATTATGGAAATTCTTATCCTGATATAAATCAAGAAACAGCAGATTATTACTTGTTTAATGGTTGGGCATTTCCAATATACTGGAATTGGACTGGATATGTGGTTAATGATTATCATGATACGAGCCCTAATAACTATGAAATCCAAGAAAGTCGGGCTTATGATATCACTGCTTGGATGTTTTCCATGTTGAGAGATAATTACACACTTCCTTGGGGCACTTTTTATACTATTATGGATAACAATTATGAGACTTTGGACAAGGCTTATCATCTTGGAAAATATTATACTGATACTCATGTTATTAACCTTTTTGAGAGAGCAACTGGAACTCCAATGTATCCTGTGTTCAGATATGATGGGCCTTCTGGTCCTGGTTGGGGTGTAAGAAATTGGACTGATTTGAATTGGTATGCTGACCTTACACCAGTTTTAGAAGTTTCAAACTCCTCACCCAATGCTGGCGATACTATCTCCCTAAACGCAACTATTTACAATAATGGAGGGGTAAGCTTGAATGATGTTGTTGTGAGGTTTTATAGTAATGATAGCTTGCTTGACGAGCAAGCAGTGGATATTGGTGACAGTAGCTTTGTTACTGTAAGCACACAATACAGTGCGCCTGAAGGTGAGTATGCTCTGAGAGTGGCAGTTGATGAGGATAGTCTCAAGATTGAGATAAACGACTCCAATAACGAGGATTCAACTGTTGTAAGTTTTGTGCCAATCCATTTCGGTGACGCCAATGGAGATGGGGTGATAAATTCAGCTGACGTCAGCTATCTGATAAATTATCTTTTTGTAAGTGGACCTGCGCCCGATCCTTGGCAAGCAGGAGACGCCAATTGTGATGGCACCATTAATAGTGCCGATGTGGCTTATTTAATCAACTATCTGTTTGTAGGCGGACCAACGCCAGGCTGTTGAAAACGGGTAAGACCCCAGAATGTCACCTGTTGGTCAGGGGTACCCTGTCCTGTGACCTTGAAACAAGTTTATCTTAAAGAATAAACTGAAGTGTTTACTTTTTCCCAGAGCGTTAAACCCCTTTTTTGACCCCTAACTCATTGTCCGCCAACAAGCGTCCACCAAAATCAACATAACTTTGATGGTGATGCGGATACCCCGCATGTTTATAGGAGGACAATTATGAACTCTACTTGTGGTGAGCGGAGCCGAACCATTTATGGTGAGCTCTTGTTGGTAACGGACGCCTCGTCCGGTATCTTCGACGCAAACAATCATATGCATTCCAATTTACCGGAACCAGTCCCTAATCTGACACTGATTACTGTATCTTCCTTTGTTAAAGGGGGAGATTTTTTTAACGTAGCGCCCGACCTTTGTTTACCCTGAGCATGGTCGAAGGGTGTCGGGCGTTTGCTCTAATCCGCTTAATCCGTTGACAGTCCTCTCCACTAGATAGCAAAAACAATAGAACTTTGATGGTGATGCGGATAGGTGCAGTATATATGAGAGGGACAGTTATTGTATGGTGAGCTATAATCCCCCTTTTTGAAAAGGGATTAAAAGGAACCAAAAATCCCCCTTTTTTAAAGGGGGACAAAAAGGGGATTAAGAATTAGTACAACTTCAACCATGGGGATATGTAACCGGTTTATAGGCGAACAAAGATGAATTATACCTGTGGTGAGCACAGCCGAACCATTTATGGTGAGCGAAGCCGAACCACCCATGTTGGGCGGGGTCGAGGAACTTGTCCTGAAAGAAGCCGAACCAATTGTGCTGAACATAGTGGCACCAAAAAATTATGAAAACAAAGGTCAGTAAGGTCAGTAACGTCAGTAAGGTCAGTAACACCAGTTGACATTTCCTCGAGGTGTCAGATCCCTGATCTGATTCCGCCTGTGGCGGGAGCAGAACGGGGTTCTGCCACCTTAGGTTGCGTCAGGATATTGTTATCCTGACGCTAAAAGTTTTCACGAATTATATTCCATCGAAATGCGAGAAGATATGTAGCGGAAGGCTTCAGCCTTCCATTTCCAGAGGTGTCAGATTCCTGATCTGATCCCGCCTGTAGGTTGCGTCAGGATATTGTTATCCTGACGCTAAAGTATGGGGACTACAAAATCCCGATGCACGAGGAATAAGGGAATTAATCCGTTCACGGTGAATCCGTTCAAGATGAATCCGTGAGGATTTTATAAAAGGGTTACGCCTTAACTCCGTTCTTCTGCTCTGATAATTCCTATTACCGAAGCATCACCCGAAAATAGAGATCAGGCGATCTTCTTTTGGTCTTCTTTTTTGGGAAGGTAAATGGGTAGGGATTTTTTCAGGATTACATCTTCGGTGATGATACATTCTTTTATATCTGTTCGGGAGGGTATCTCATACATCACATCTAACATTGCCTCTTCCAAGATCGATCTTAAAGCCCTGGCTCCGGTTCCCCTCTTTTGTGCCTCCTTTACCACCGCGCTCAAAGCCTCGGGGGAGAAGGTGAGCTTGATTCCTTCCATCTCAAAGAATTTCTGATATTGCTTGGTCAAAGCATTTTTAGGTTTTAAGAGAATTTGCAAAAGTGCATCAGAGTCCAATTCATCCAGGGCACAGGCTACCGGAAGCCTTCCCACCAGCTCCGGGATCATCCCATATTTCATAAGATCATCCGGTTGCACTAAACTTAATATCTCGCCCTTTTTCTTCTTTCCTTTGCTGGATATCTCCGCGCCGAATCCTATAACTTTGTGACCAACTCTGGATTCGATGATCTTTTCCAGTCCATCGAAACTCCCTCCGCAGATGAACAAGATGTCTTTGGTGTTCATCTGGATGAATTTTTGCTCCGGATGTTTTCTTCCTCCATGCGGAGGCACATTGGAGATCGTGCCTTCCAAAATTTTCAAAAGAGCCTGTTGGACTCCTTCACCCGACACATCCCGGGTGATAGAAGGGCTTTCCCCCTTTCGGGCAATCTTATCTATCTCGTCTATGTAAATTATCCCCTTTTGTGCCTTGGCTAAATTGTAATTAGCCGCCTGGAGCAGACGAACCAAGACGTTCTCTACGTCCTCTCCCACATATCCTGCTTCGGTCAAGGTAGTGGCGTCCGCTATGGCGAACGGAACATGCAACATCCGGGCTAAAGTCTGAGCTAAAAGGGTCTTCCCAGTGCCGGTGGGACCTAAAAGAAGGATGTTACTTTTCTCCAATTCTACTTCATCTATTTTGACACCAAATCTGTCTTTTGAGAAAGGATAAAAGACCCTTTTGTAATGATTATAGACTGCCACTGAAATGGATTTCTTTGCCCTTTCTTGTCCGATCACATAAAGGTCTAAGAATTCCTTTATTTGATTAGGCTTGGGGAGCGGGATGCGTTTTACCCCTCTCCCAATTTCTTTCTCTTTGTCCAGAAATTCCTGACACGTCCGCACACACTGGTCGCAGATGAAAGCATCTATTCCTGAAAAAAGCGTTTTGACCTGATCTTTTTCCCCTCCACAGAAGGAACATCTTTGTCGCTCGGACCTAGGCCCTTTTTGATTATTTTTTTCGTTTGGTCCCATTTTCTATTTATCCCACCTCTCACAACAAAAGCATGATTATATGTGCTTCCTTAATAAGGCTTTTGAACCTTCCAACTTTTCCGCCGAGGCGGATCTACCTATGGCAGACGAACCTTCTAACTTGCCAACTTTCTAACTTGGGAACCGTCATTTCCCTTTTTTCTCAAACACCTCATCTATCAGCCCATAAGCTTTTGCTTCCTCTGCTGACATGAAGAAGTTTCTGTCGGTGTCTTTTTCGATTTTCTCCATAGGTTGACCGGTATGTTTAACTAAAAGCTCATTAACTTTCTTTTTCACCAATAAAAGCTCCTTGGTGTGAATTTCTATGTCCGATACCTGACCTTGCACTCCTCCCCAGGGTTGGTGGATCATGATTCGGGCATGAGGCAAAGCCGCTCTTTTCCCTTTAGTGCCGGCGGCTAAGAGCAAGGCTCCCATACTGGCGGCCTGTCCCACACAGGTGGTGGATACATCCGCCCTGACAAACTGTATGGTGTCATAGATAGCCAGCCCAGAGGCAACAAATCCACCCGGACTATTTACATAGACATTTATATCTTTCTCGGGATCGTCTGCTTCCAAAAATAGCATTTGGGCAATCACCAGATTTGCGACCACGTCATCTATGGGCGTTCCGATAAAGATTATCCGGTCTTTGAGAAGACGGGAAAAGATGTCGTATGCCCTTTCGCCTCTTCCGGTTTGTTCTATTACGTATGGAACTAAGGTCATATCATTTCCTTTCTGGTTAAGTCTCTTTTCATATGATTAAACCTGAGTTACGCTCTTTCTCTTTCGGTGAAATTGTCTCCTCTTTTATCACTGCATTTTTTAAAAGAAAATCTATCACTTTATCTTCTAAGATATTTTCTTTAATTCTTTTAATATTCTGTGGAGTTCCCAAAAGCTCCTCGGCCTTTTCCTTCTCCATTTTGTAATCTTTGGTGAACTTTATGGTCCATTCCTCGATATCCTCTTTGTTAACCTCTATTTTCTCTTTTTCGGCAATCTGGTGAAAAAGGTAATCCCATCTGATCTGAGCAGACCCAATCTCTTTATACTCTTCCCTAATTTTTGCCTCATCTACGTTTTTGTATTTTTTCTTTAAGTCCTCAATCAAAGAATCTAAGTAGAAATTCAAGACCGTCTCCGGGACCTCAAAGAAATTTAGTTTTACCACCTGGTTTATCAACTCATTTTTGAGATTGTTTTCGCTATCCTTCACTGCGTTTTTGGTCAAACCTTCTTTGATGTTTGTCTTCAACTCCTCTAAATCTTTGTAACCTTCCACCATCTTGGCGAAATCATCGTTGACCTCAGGCAGAACTTTCTCTTTTATCTGCTTCACCTTAATGTTATATCTTACGTTTTTACCGGCTAATTTTTTGTTATGGAAATCCGGGTGATAATTTACCTCGATTTCTTTTTCCTCTCCCGCTTTTACACTTATCAAAGCATCCTGAAATTCTTTGATCATATTATGGGGATCGAGGAAAAGGTCCTGATTTTCAAGTTTATCATCTTTTCCTTCCTGATTTTTCACCAAATCCACAATCAGATGATCGTAAATTTTTGCTTCCCTTTCCACCGGATGCAGTTCCGAAAAATCTTCCCGCAGATAATTTATAGTCCTATTGACATCCTCTTCCGTTATCTCTTTTATTTTTTTGATTAACCCGATTCCCTTATAATCCTTCACCTCTATCTCTGGTTTCACATCGATCTCTGCTCTGAACTTAAGAGGCATTCCTTGTTGGAACTCTACATCTTTAACCACCGGCAAGCTAATTGGGGATAAATTAGTTTCTTTTACCGCATCTTCATAAGCTTTGGGGACCAAGGATTCCAAAACCTCTTTTTCTATCGCATCCTTAAAGCGCAGTTTAATCAAGTGCATAGGTGCTTTTCCCTTACGAAAGCCGGGGATTTTTGAATAAGCTTGGTATTTATCGTATACGGCATCAAATTCTCCATCCACCTTTTCCTGGGATACTTCGATATTCAATATCCTCTTCCAGGTTTTCTCTTCAGTCACACTTACCTTTAAATCTTTTTCTTTTTGGTTTTGTTCAGTCAACTTTCAATCCTTTCTAAAAATAAGTCACAAGGAGGTCGGATTATGACCCTCGTCCGGACGGAAAACTACCGGACACAGAAAAATCGTCTTTGGTGCGAAAGGAGGGATTCGAACCCTCACGGAAAATCCACTGGATCCTAAGTCCAGCGCGTCTGCCAAGTTCCGCCACTTTCGCAAATCTATCTACACATTGCGTAAATTACGCTCTTTTCTCCCAAAAAGCAATAATAAACTTCGATAGATGCGAAGCTCGTCCCGCAAAGTGCGGGACGCACATTCATACGAATTTTCGTCTCCCCCTTTTGGTAAAATTCCTATGCCACAAATTCTAATACGAATTTTCAAACGCTGTAAATGAGAAGTTTGAGTGGATAAAGACTAATCAAGGAACCATAGGAGCTGAACAAATCTATAGGGAAATTAGTTCAAACATCTTACCATACAATCTCTGTTCTTATTCTAACTGATTTAGAGTCCACTTTACTTTCATCCTGATAGAATTTACTTACGTATTCTGCTGAAATAAAATAATTTTCGAAAAATCTTATCTTTTCCTGAATATGAAAACTTAAGTATCTATCCGAAGATTTTGAGAAATTAGGGTCATTGTACTTTAGCCAAAATGTAAAATCGAAAGGAGAAATCATCTGGGTCCTTAATTTCACCTGGAAATCTCCATAGTTTTTCTGGTCCTCAGTCCTACGGATTTCACTTTGTTCAATTTTATAGTTTGCGATAAATCTCAGATCAAAATTCTTTATGCGGGAGAAAAATAAGTTCACGGAAGAGACTTTACGGTCAATTCCCCTTGTTTCCAAATCATAATCCGTCCAGAGTTGATAAATCAAAAAAGAAAAGCTTTTGGAGAAGGCATATCCGCATCCCAATTTGAATTTCATCTTTTCTGGTAGATCTTCTGCCTCTTTCCATTGGGTATAAGCGAAATCCAAATTTAGCCTATCAAAAAGTAGATATTGGGATTTGAAAAATATTCCCTTTTCGCCCGCCTGCCTGGATCTGTATGTGTAATCTATCTTTTCCAAGTAGATGCTCTCATAATCCGGATTGGACACCCCTCCTCCAAAGGGATGAACGAAACCATCATCATAGCTCCACCATGAGAAATCAACTCGATAAGGTTTTCCCCCAGAGAAAAAGTCCAATGCTCGTCCACTCTTTTTGTTAGAAAGCAGAGCATACTCACCGGATAATTTAATTGATTTCAGTCTCCAGTCAAAATGCATACTTTGGCAATCATCATGAAAAGAGCCTTTATTTTCGATATTTTTAAGTTTCCCTTCCGAAACGCACAGTCCCAGCTTGATTCCCTTATTAAGAAAATTCAAATCGAAAGCTGTGATTTGATCCTCTATCTGCTCACGCTTATTTTTGGAATAAAAAACCAGAATAGAGAAAAAATCGAATTTCGATTCTGCGTAGATTCCATTATATCGTCCCAAAGTTGGATAAAGAAAAGAATCTTTTGGTTTCAGATCAGATGAACTACTATAAGCAAAATGAGGATGATAGCCTACATTCAAACCCAGCCCAATCTTTTTGTCGAAATTACCCACTATCACTTGAGTCGAATATCTTGGATAAAAAATTCGCAAAGACCTTTTTTTTATTCGTAATTCCTGGTTTGTTTTCTGTTCCGCATCCATGCGCCAGACAAGATTGTTTTTGTTTGCAATTTCCAAGCTGAGGTAGTTATCCGTTTTGTCTGTCTCTTGAAGTCCTTCATAGAATCTCCAGATACACTTTCCGGAAAGACCAGGTTTCTCCTTTTTGTTTTCACTTAAAAAAGAATCCGTTTTCTGGCTCAACAAAATATCTTCGTTCCTCTTATCTTTTATCCGAGAAATGTCCCCCCGTGATACATCCGGGACAAAGAAGAGCTTATCCACTTCCTCAGAACTGGGGGTGAGTTTGCTTTGAATCAAATCCAGAAGTTCCAGATATTGATCAAAGGTCAAAAGCCCCAATTCCAAGCCTTCCTGTAAGTCCTCCTCAGTTTCATAAATTTCAGAGGAGATCAATTGTGCGTGTGAAGAGAAAGCCAAAATAAAGGTGAGGAAGATAAAAGGCAGAATAAAAGAAGCTATTTTGAAAAGCATCAAAGCTTCCCTCAAAGCTTAATCGACTCGTGACTCCTGTAGGTGGACCGTGAACGGGCAAGTTGTTTTTTAGAGTCAAACTTTTGGGATAAATTCTTTACGAACCGGACTCCTTACTCTCTTCGATCAAGGTCACCTCAGCCCGGATATTTGCCTGAAATGAAATCCTTGAGATAGCGATTTTCGACCTTGCACTCCCGGTGCAGAACTTTTACTACATCGCCGATGGAGATGAGCCCTTCCAATTGCTGATTAGCGATTATGGGCAGATGCCTGATTCTATTTTGCGTCATGATACTCTCCACATAATCTATGTCATCATCGGGAGAGCCTACGATCAGGTCTTTGGTCATTACTTCTTTAACTTTGGTTTGCTTGAGTAATTCATAATGGCGGTTGCATTCCTTCAATATGTCCCTTTCTGTAATGATTCCAACTATCTTGCCATTTTCATCTAATACCAACAGTGAGCCGATGTTTTTTTCTACCAAAGTTCTTATGGCTTCATAGGCGGTTGCTTCTGCTTTAATTGTAATGACTTCTGATCCTTTGTCTTTTAAGATGTCTTTTACCTTCATAATTAAAAGACCTCCATTAACTTTTGTATTTTGTGTTTTTACCTCACCCCCCATCCCCCTCTCCCCCGCCTCTGGCGGGATTTTCAACATAAAATGGAGAGGGGGAGATAGGAGGTGAGGTGAATTAAATTATCCCAGCCTATCAACTGTCACACTACATACCTCGTTAGCCACCTCTTCGATGGCTTTGCCGGTTATATCGATAACCGACCAGCGGGGATTTTTCCTGAAGATCTCGTGGCTATATTTCAGCTCCTCTTTGACATGTTCTGGATCGCCATAATTTATGTGCGTATGAGCTAACTGGGCCAAGCGGGTTTGGCGAAGCCGTATCAAGATGTCTGGGTTGATAGTTAAACCAACAATCTTTTTTTGATCTATTTTAAAAAGCTGAAAGGCTGGCTCTATCCCTAAAATCAAAGGGATGTTGGCAACCAATAAGCTTTTGTTGTAAGCCAAATACATGCTTAAAGGAGTCTTTGAAGTTCTCGAAACCCCAGTTATCACCACATCAGCTTTGGGCAAATCCTCCACTCTTTGACCATCGTCATGTTTGACCGCAAATCCCACCGCATCAATTCTTTTAAAATAATGGTGATCTAATTCATCCAAAAGGCCTGGCTTGGCTTCGGGGGACGAAGCCAGAAATTTACTTAAGGAGGTTAACAGGGGTCCCAAAAGATCAACCGTGGGGACATTATACTCATTGCTTCTAGTGGCGATTTCGTTGCGCAAGTTTGTGGAAACTAAAGTGTATGCTACAAGTCCTTTTTGTTTGGAAGCGGTCTTAATAATATCCTCTATCTGTTTTTCCGTTCGGACGTCTGGGATACGCTCCACTATTACATTCTTTTGTCCAAACTGAACCAAAGATGCCTGTAATACCCTTTCTGCCGTGGACCCAGAGCCATCGGAGATAACCCATATATATTTGGCTTGTGTGTTAGAAGACTTCATTTACATCTCCTGAAGAATCTACAACTTCTCCCCCTGTTTCCCCTTCAGGGTGAATCCCTTCAGGGTGAATCCCTCTCCACAAATGTGGAGAGGGGGATTAAAGGGGGTGAGGTCTTACCTTATCATCATAAATTTCTTCAGAATATCTTTCTTTATCAACTCTGGTGTCTCCATCGAATCCAGAACAGTGATCACTTCATCTTTGTTTAGGTCATATAATTTGAAAACCAGAGCATCAATGGAATTATCAGTGTCCCAAATCTCCTTTTCTATCTGGCTCAGATGAATGTTGCCTTCTGGGAATTGCTTGAGGTATTTGCTTTTAAATTCTTTCATTAAAAGATCAATCATTTTGAGATTGTGATTTGGGTCATGAACTTTGGCTTTGGTCTTGAAAATTGGAACTTCCAATCTTCCCAAAATGACGTCTAAAACCTTAGGTAAGGACTTGGTTGTCCATTTCTTTCTTCTCTTGTTTTCTTCTAAATATTTTCGCACAGAGTAAAACAGAAACAATCGAAAGTTTTTACCGTCAATTTTTAACCTCAAAGCAACTTGTCTTTCACCCTTAAGCAAAACAGAGAAGACCAGCGTTTTTCTTTCCTCTTCTAAAAAGATTTTGGAAACCTCATCGGTTAAATTGGCAATACTTTCCGCCTTCTTCTCCATCTTTCCCACGTATTCTGGTTTCTCATAATAGGCCTTGCCAAATGGTTCCTGCTCATGTGTGTGATTTTTTAGCACCTGCTCGAAGATTTTGAAAAGTTCATTTTTCTGTTTGTTTCTCTCCAGCATGATGTCAACATGTTTGACCAATTGATCGTGCTTGGCTTTTTCAGAAGGATTTGAAAAATTTATTGCATGAATAGGTATGCTTTCTAATGGCTTCTTTTTGATTTTTGGAAAAAGCTGTTTTCTATCATAAAACATCACTCGCCAAAAATTTCCAATAGCCTTAGAGTTAATTATTGCTAAGAGATATTTGGTGCTGTAACTTCCTAATTTCTTAGGTATCAAATTGTAAATAGTATTAAGTGTGCAATATTTATTGACGTCAAGTGTTCCTTTCGGTTCACTACCTATCTGCAAAACGATAATTTTCTCTTTTGCGAAATGAACTTTCGGTTCGCCGCCACTCTTGATGGCTGTGGGGATGAGTTTTACATATCTCTCTTTTGGAGTAAGACAGTATCTTTGGATATCTTCACCGTCCAAAGCCCTTTTGTAAGTTTTGTCTATTCTGCTATCCGAAACATACTTTTTTCTGTCATATGTTTGAATGCCGAAATATATCCTCAGCAATGAACCTAAGGGTATGCTGTTAAGTTGAATCTTGTTTGCTATATTAAGGGAGGCGGAAGCCAAGTTAACGTTAAATACATATCCTTGTTGTTCCTCAAATATCTTCTGCTTGATCCGACCAATTGGAAGGATACTAATCTTGCCATCTCGTTTTGTCCCGAAGTCAAAGATTGTAACTTCATTTTCGCTTCTTGCTTGAGCATTTTCTTGCTTTTTAAAGAGTACAATGCAATTGTCTACCTCTGCTGATTCAAAAACAGTTTCAGGAATCATACTAATGTTTTTGATCGCACAAAGACTTAAAATATATTCTCTCAAACGGTTTGTGTGTTTATTGATAAGGAATGTATTTGGAACAATGAAGCTATGAAACCCATTAAGATTTAATAGTGAGATAGCTTTTTCTAAAAATAAATGATATGAATCTATTTTATATTGCGCTACTTTAAAGTTCGCCTCTACATAATCCAAAACTTCTTTGGGGGTATTTGAAATCTGCATAAGTAGATACGGTGGGTTTCCCATCACCACATCAAAGCCTTTTTGCCCTTCTGTTTTTTCCGAATCAAAAACTTCGGGAAATTCAAATTCCCAGTTGAAAGGTCTTTTTTCTTCAGGTTGGTCGAAATATTTCTTTAGTGATTCATTAAGCTGAGAGTTTACTTTTTCTCTCAACTGGTCTATTTCTTTCATCAATTCTCGTTTTTCCCCATCATCCTCAGCCTCTTTTAATCTTCTTCTCAGCTCGATGTGCTTTTTTATTTCATTTTTGTATTTTTCTAAATCCTCTTTCTTTTCTACACCTGTAATCAAAGAGTTTCCCACCTTGACATTTTGGTTTAAGATCAAAGGAAGCTTTTTATCTTTCATCTTCTCAAAGGCTTTAATCACTAAATTTATGGTGGCGATCTCACAGGCGGCGGGGTCTAAGTCCACGCCGTAAAGATGATCTTCCAATATTCTTTTGGGATAATCACCCACTCTTGAAGGAAGACGTTTGAACTGTTCTTGCCTTTCGAACATATCCGAGTTGCTATTTATCTTTGATAATTCAACCTGCTTTTCGGTTATCTTTGCATTCAGTCTCTCATAGAAATTAGCTAAAACATCAAAGGCATAAATCAGAAAGGAGCCTGAGCCACAAGCCGGGTCTAAGATTTTCAAACCTTTGGCTTTCTCTCCTGCCTCCAAACCATACTCTTCTTCTAATTCCTTTAGTTTTACTCCCAAAGTGTTGTCCACTATGTAGCGAACGATATAGGCGGGCGTATAATAGATGCCTGCTTGCTTCCTTACTCTTTGGTCAATTTCGGCTTCGATTTTTCCATTCTTCAAATCGAACTTATAGCCCAGATAACTTTCATAAGTTGCTCCTAGAATATCAGCGGTCATCTTTCGGAAGGAGACATTACAAAGCTCTTTTATGACTTTATCCAAAACCCAATTGGAAATAAAGACTTTATCACAAGGGTGTCCAGGCGTAAAAATGGAGGTGTTATGAAGTTTGTCCATCATCTCAGAAAGTTCCATGAATTTCTTCGAAAGATGGTTTTCTGTTACATAAACACCCATATTCTCATAGGTTTCCCTTATGTTCGCCAAGAGATTATGTTGTTTTAGAACCTCTCGATCATCAGCGATTTGAATTATCAACAGACGAGAAAGAACACGCTGGACAATCCTCATGAGCTTCTCCAAATCAAATTTTCCATCAGTGTCTTTTAAGATATGATTGTCTTTATTCTCACTATAGATATTCTGAGCCAGAGTAACTCGCCAATTTTTGAGCTTCTCCAGAAAGCTTCGATCTAACTCTTCTTTCTTTAATTGGCTTTGAGCCCATTTTAAACTTCCCTCTTTTACCTTTTCTCTCGACAACCAGAGTAAATCGTCAAACCTCTCTAAATATTCTTCCGGGGTTTTGAATGATAAAACTATCTGCTCTTGATTAGCATTGTAAACAAATAAACAAACGAAATTAGTCAAAATTGCCCAGTCAATTTGTTGACCCCGCGCATATTTGAAAGCTTGCTTTTCCTCTGGGGTTCTATCTATTAAGTCCGCCAACTCTTTTAGGGGCAGAGTCATTTGGGCTTGGGGATCTATTCGGTTTTTGGGGATTTTACCAATCTTTTTTACTTCGACAAATATGACTGGCTCATTGTCTATCTTGAGTGCAACATCAGGGTATCCTGCTCCTCGAACGTAGCTCTGACGGTCGACCTGCTTAATGTCTGAAGTATTCCACCCTAAGAGAGAAAAAAGTGGTTCAACTAGGTTTGCGCAAATATTGGCTTCGCTGGTTTTTTCGTCTATGGTTTTGCGATTTTCTATAAGCTTCGTTAGTTCCGCTTTTATTTCTTCAAAGTTCTTCAAGCACATCTCCTGTTTGTGCAGACCATTTCGCAGAGCGGGAGGGGACAAGCCCCTCCCCTACGAAGAATCACCTCTCCCCCGATCCCTCTCTCCATATCATAGAGAGGAGGACTAAGGGGGAGAGGTAAAATAACTCGGGTTGAGCTTTTTTAGACAAATCCACCTCATATTAGCAACTCTTTTGGATTCATCCTGAAGGAGAAGACCCATAAGTTATTGCCTTGTTTTTTCAATGAATTTTAGAATTCCAGTGGAGATAGCCTGCGCACATTTTTCTTGGAATTTTTCAGTGCGCAGAAGCTCCTCTTGTTCGGGAATCATCATAAAGGCACACTCAACTAAGACTGCCAAAAGTTGATAAGGTCTGGTTAGAGCCAAATTGCCATAATAGATGCCGAAATCCGGCAATTCCAACTTTTCTACCAACTCTTTGTGAATCTCTTTGGCTAAGGCAAATGCCTGAGGATGATAATAATAGGTGCTGGTTCCATTATTGTAGAAAGGATTTATTCCGTCGGGAAGGGCATTATTATGAATGCTGATTAGAATGTCGCATTTTTCCTCTATTGCGATCTTGGGACGACCATAGAGATCTAAACCCTCCATTCCACTTCTTGTAAGAATCACCTCGGCGCCATCCTGCTCCAAAATCTTTTTTAGCTTTTTGGCAATCTCCAAGTTTACCACTTTCTCCTCCAAGCCGGTGGGACCAACCGCACCAGGATCAGGAGAATGCCCGGGATCTATCGCAATCCTCAGACCCTTAAGTGTTTTCTTCAGCGGGGGTTGATCTTTTATCTCCACGATCAAAACACTCCCCTCATAAAAAACATCATAACCCCATTGTTGGTCCAAGTTCAAATAAATTTTAAGCTGATAGACCTCTTTTTTAGGCTGAGTCCACTCTATTTCTTTGATCAGTTTATCCTTGAGATCGTATCTGATCCAATCGGTGTTAGAGGTCACTCCATAGATGGTCAAAAGCAAGGCGGATGGATTTAGTTGTTGTTCAATTCTAAAGGGCAACTTCTCTTGGAGAAAAATTTTTAGTTGTGTTTTCGTATCTTCAGTTTGTGTCATCATTGATGTCAGGATGCTTTTGGGAATAGGCGTGCCTAAAGGGAGAAATTCTATGCTATCCTGATGCACCCAGGCACTTTCTCCCTCTGCTAACTTTATTCGTACCCACTCCCCGATTTTTCCAGTTGCCACTGCCCGTATGCCAGGGGGTTGATATAAGAGGAGATAGCCTAATTTTGGACCAGCTCTGGCAATCACGGAGGAACCTGTAAACTCCACTATTTGCGGAGTTTCATCTTGTCTTATGGTAACCCTAATTTGAGAGGAATCTATAATAGTTGCTGGATTTTTATTACTTTTTTTTGATAATTTAAAAATAATTTTGGCACTATCGATTTTATCTGTGTTTTTGATTGTGTAAGAACCAGTATATACTCCCCGGAGAAAAGACTCCTCCTCCACCAGACCTTCTCCGAACACCTCCTTTCCCCAATATGTTTCAGGCTGAGGGTTCACTCTGAAAGTTTGATTTTTAGGAGGCGATTCAGTCATGGGAATATCTGAAACCAAGCCGTCTATGGAAAATGATGCCTTGCAATTGGGAGTTCCTCTGAAGCCTACTTCTAATATATCACCTGCGGTCAGAATCATATCTTTTTTGGGCAAGAAACTCCCTTTGACTATGCAAAAACTGTCTTCAGGCACAGATAGAATTGGTCTGGGCACTTTCACTTCAACGCGCTTAGTTGAGGTGCCATGTTTATTTGAGGCGATCAATTCAAAGACAAAATTACCGGACTTTAGTGGAAGGAAGGCTAAGAAGGCTCCATTTGGATGTACTTTTACATTGACTCCGTTTATCTTCAACTTAGAATTAGGAGTGACAGAACCAAATATGAAAGTAGAATCGGAGACGCCAATTTGGGCACCTTCTTGAGGATAGATTACAGATATTTTGGGGAGCGATTTCTCCTCAGTTAGAGCCTCAACCTCTGGATGTTTTATTGATACGAGTGAAAGAAAAGGAACAAGGAGTATAAAAAATATAAGACTCAGCTTTTTTCTTCTCAACTTTTTCCCCTCAAAAATCTCTCTGTAACAAATTTGGAGTGTCAAGCTTCAGCTTGACCTGAAGGTCATTGAAAAATAACGAACTGATTTTAGGTCCACCTGAAGGTGGACACTCCAATATATCAATCTTCTTTTGGCATAATCCCCAATCCGGGCAAGTCAGGAAGATAAAGTTTTCCTTTTTCCGTTCTCACCCCTACATAAGGATCATTAGTCAATAAGAGGTTTGCGTCTAAATCGAGAAAATCCACCAAAGAACCAATATGAGCGCCTGCGGTGATGCCTACTGAGCTTTCAATCATACATCCAATCATGACCAAAAGATCGTGTGCCCTTGCCACATGGATCATTCTTAATGCTTCCCGAATCCCTCCACATTTTGCCAATTTTATATTTATCCCATCACACAAACCCACAAATTTCAAAATATCTTTGGAGGTCATAAGGTGCTCATCTATGATGATCGGAACATCTACATTCTTTTTTATCTTTTTCAATCCCTCTTTATCCTCTGGATCGATGGGCTGTTCGACAAATTCGATATCATATTCGGCTAACTTATTGATTTTCTCGATAGCTTCGTCCGTTTTCCAACCTGCATTGGCATCCACCCTGATCTTGGCATCGGTCACCTCTCTTACTGCTTTAACCATTTCAATATCGTTTTCGACCCCCACTTTGACTTTATATATCAAAAAATCCTTTGCCTCTTTGGTCTTCTCTTTCATCATCTCCGGTGTGTCAATTCCTATAGTGTAAGAGGTGACTAGGGGAGCTTTGCCATCTAACCCAAGTAGCTTATAAAGAGGAACTCCGAGTCTTTTCCCGACTAAATCATGAAGAGCAATATCGATCCCCGCCTTGGCGGAGAAATTCCCGGTGATTTTTTCATTTAGGTTTGAAAGGATAGATTCTATCTGGAAAGGCTTGTCCTGAAGGCTTGCCCTGAAGGAATCATCACCAATTTGGTCTTTGACCTTTTCGAGACATTCGATAACCGCCTCTGCATTTTCTCCATAATATGCCGAAGGTGCGGCTTCGCCAATCCCCTCTTCTATCTGAACGATAACATTCTTCTTAACCTCTGTTACCGAACGGGAGATTCGGAAAGGGTGCTTGAGGTTGAGATCAATTGTATGATAAGTTAATTGCATAGTTTTTTTACCTCACCTCCTGTTTCCCTCTCTCCACACCTGTGGAGAGGGGTCTAAGGGGGAGAGATTTTTCTGACTTGAAGTCACAATTTGTGATTTCAAGTTTGCAAATTCCCGTTTACTTAAAAGGTATGTCAGGACTCAGGTCCTGACACAACATAAAAGGTCTCATCTGGATTAGGGTATTTAGGGTAACACCCGCTTGCGTCCCGTGATCTTGGTCCAGTCATACACCTGGAATAAACTATCCCTTGTCGCTACTGAGTAGACGCCATCATATCTATCCACTTCTCCGGTCATAGTGTCTATTCGGAATAGTGTTTTGTCCCGGGTGAACTCGGTTGAGTCCTTGGTATTTGAGGTATCATACATATCAACAGAGTGGTATGCGACTTCGATTTCACCCACGACTAATTGATATCTCCCGATCTCTGATTTCTGAGGGCTTGCGGTCACGTCAGGATCGATAGGTACCTTACCCAAGATAAATCCTAAACAAACCAAAACCATCACGCCTAACCAGTTTTTGATCTCAACTTTCATATCAGACTTCCTTCTCTGTGGTTTTTACCAAAATACCGCTTGTTTTTAGGGTCGCCGTGAAATTTTGAATTTTCAAGGATCCTCTCAGATGGTTCACGTTGAGCCCTTCATGAAATCCATGCCCGACAGGCACATAAAATGCCAATGTTGATGAACGAGCCAAACCTTTAATTTGACCTACGACTTCTGTCTTCTTTTCTCGATAAAATCTATGATTCTTTCTTTTCCTATTTTTCCACCAAATGACCAATGAATGTCTCTACCCAGTTCAATGAGTTTATTGTTTCTGAAAGATAAATCTTCTAGCTGGTTCACGCTGAGAATAAAGGTCCACGATAATTCGTCATTGGTAAAGGTCTCCTCAACCTCTTTCGGCTGTATCCATTCACCAAACATGTTCTTTATCAGAGGGATGAATCTTGTGCCCAACAACTTGCGTAGTGAGAAGCGAAACTCTATCAATCCCCAATATCCCAAGTACTTGTATAAGCGATATGCCGAGTCGAACGCAAGTGACAGGACACCAATAATATGAGAAGCGTAGACGCTTTTGGTATCGTCCTCTTTATTTATCCAACCAGAATCATCTCTGTAGAACAACAATCCAAACTTGTTTAGCTCTGCATATGAGAAGAAATTGGTGTGCTCCTGGCGGACGAAATAGTACATTCCGTCCTGAACGGGGTAGAGCGTACCTACCCCCAACATCTTAGGGAACTGAAGGCGAGTAGTATCCTCTACCTGGATTTCATCAAAGGTGGTCTCAATCTGCTCAAGGCCCATGAGGGGTTGCTGTGGGTATAATGGACATATGGTCAGAGTGAACTCCCCGCACTCAGATTCAGCTTGTTTTGCTTTGCAGACATTTCGATACCTTTCTTGGGTTCTGTCATACAAAAGCTCCCGCAACTGCTCCGACTTCTTTCTCCTGTGCCTTAGCCATTCTCGCTTCTCCTCGCTTGCTTTCGCCTCAGGTTTGTTTCTGTTGCCGGTTCTTATGTACACGTCAGTATTGTTGTAAATTGCGTGAGGTGTCTCATTACTTTCTGGTACACGTATAATTACAAAAGTCTTGTCATTGTTTGGGGGGCACACTCTGATTTCCGGGAAAAGGGGTGGATAGATATTGTCGAGGATGATATTCCAGACTCTTTCCTCTAGTTTTTCCTCGTATTTTATGCCGCAAAATGGTGGCTTGGGCTTGCTGTCGTGATCTTCAACACCAATGATAATCAATCCACCATAGGTGTTACCAAAAGCGGAAATAGATTTTTCTAAAGCTTGAGGAAAGTCCTCTTTATAATCTAGATTTACTCCCTCGTTGATTCCTTGTTCACAGAAAGATAGAACATCATCAACTGTTATTTCATTGATAGGTTTCGTAAACAACGACATACTTCTTCTATCTCCAGTCGAGGTTATGTTGGTTCATGTGTGTTCTTCAGCCATAGCTAAATGTATGTCGAGTAAGAATCATGCAGGTGAGCTAAGCTAATTCGTAATGTCATTTTGCTCTCTGTTTGTAAACTACGGGCAATCTCTTTCCCATCCGCGTCATGATCTCATAGGCGAAGGTGCCCGTCCATCTGCCAAGATTGTGGGCGGTGATTTCTTCTTTTCCCTGTTTTCCCATCACCACAACTTCATCTCCCAACTTCACGTCAGGTATATGAGATACATCCACCATGAAGGCATCCATACAGACTCTTCCCACCACTTTTGCCCTTTTCCCTCTAATCAAAACCTCACCCTTGTTGGAAAGAAGTCGACTGTAGCCATCCGCATATCCCAAAGGGATGGTAGCGATTTTGGCTTTCTTTTTCGCTATATAAGTTTTTCCGTAACTTATAGGAGTTCCCTTCTCTACTTCCTTAATAAACATCACCTTGCTCTTAAGGCTCATGGCAGGTTTAACTTTTATCGATTCGGTAGTTTCAAGTGAAGGATAAAGACCATACAAAAGATGCCCTACCCTCACATGATTGAAATAGCTTGCCGGAATGTCTAAAACCGCCCCTGAATTAGCGATTGATTTTATCGGGATATGATTGGAGAAGGATTCTAACTCATCCAGAGTATTCTTAAATACCGAAAGCTGATGATAGGCGAAATCCTTTTTCAATTGATCTGCGGTGGAAAACTGTGAAAGTATCCCTTTTAACCGAACATTCTCTAACTTTTTTATCCTTCTCACCAGATCTATGATCTTCTGTGGCGGGATACCATAACGTCCTAAGCCTGTGTCTATTTCGATGAAAATATGGGAGCATTTGTTTTGTCTTTTTGCCTCTTGGGAAAGCCTTTTTACAAATCCCAGATCGGTTATCACCTGGTCCAAGTCATATTCCACAACTTTTTCTGCCCTCTCGGGTGGTTCTGGAAACAAATTTATTATGGGAGCCTTTATCCCTTTTTCCCTCAGTTCAATTCCTTCCTCCAAAATTGCCACACCCAAGGAGCCTGCTCCGTTCTCCAAAGCCACCTTCGCCACCTCATAGGCGCCATGACCATAGCCATCCGCCTTGACTATAGCCATAAGCTCCACATCTTTTCCCAATCTTTTTTTGATGTTTCTTACATTATAAGCTAAAGCATCTAAATCCACTTCTAAATATGCAGGTCGCAAAAGTTTGTTGTTTTCATTTGTTCCTATCATAATTCTTTATTCCCTTCTTAATCTACTCATGCGCTTGGAAAGAGACGAAATCAAAACGACAATTATATATTCAAATTTGGTGCACCTGTCAAGCGAAAATCCGAAGATCCCTGGAAAGGTCAGGATGCGTCCAAAGTTATAGGTATTGACAAAGGGATATACTGAGACCCAAAAGTAGTGGACACACCAAAGGTGTAGAGGTTAGATTCTCTGGGTGAGCAGAGATAACCTTTCCGCCAAAGGCGGGGACGTAACTTAGTGCTAAATTTCGATAAGTCATTGAAACACACGGGCAAATCTTGGGGACACTTGTGGGTGCAACCCCTGTCCGAACATGGAAACTTAACAATCCCATACAGGAGCGTCCGCTCGACAAAACCTTCCTCTCCACGATGAAACCCAATTTGAGTTGTTTTGCAGAGCTACGGTAAAAAATGGTTGACTTTATTTGGAAATTACTTTATTTGTATGTGGAAGGTAAAGAAGAATGATATCCAATGTTCAAGGTTAAGGAGATGCCCCATGTCTGAATTTGATGTTACCACCCGAAGTGATGTCGCCAAGGTTACTTTGAATTCTGCGCCTGATCGTCCGGGAATTGGTGCGCAGATATTTGGTGCGTTGTGGTCTTACAACATTAATGTTGAGCTTGTTTCCTCCGCCCCTGCACCGGAAGGAAGGGCAGATGTCACATTGGTGGTGGGAAAAAGTCATTTGAATCCAGCCATACTTAAGTTGAAAAAAATCAAAGAGGAGTTGGATGCAAAGGATCTAACTATTGATCAGGATATAGCGGTAGTCTCCGTCAGCCATCCCAAGTTATCCAGGACCCCGGGGATTGCCGCCAAGGTATTTTCTCTCCTTTCACAAGCCAACATAAATGTGGAAGCCATCTCCAGCTCTAGCACCTCCATTGCCTGCGTGATCCGGGAAAAAGAGGGGAAAAAGGCGGTGGAGGCTTTGCGAAAGGGACTTGAAACTGAGATGTGAGACTGAGATTGGAGATTTGAGGAAAAGGATGAAAAGGGGATTAGAATTTTTTTTAAAAGAAAATCCCACCAATTTACTTCCCAGGGGGTATCCTTTAGAAGTTGGCTCGTATTTGCAGTTGCCGGATTTATTAGATCCTATGGATTCGGAATTAGGGCATTTTGCCCAATGAATTGGGCAACTACATTCCTACACAAACTTTGTGAGCTGGACATAAAATTATTTACTTGGAGAAGCCGAACTTCTCTTTAAGTTTTTTTTCCACAATCCTGGAAACAAAGTGATCTATTTCCCCATTGAAGCGAGCAATATCTT
>Ga0315289_10004300_pt1 | contig 21260 bp, 47 predicted proteins | sample YL17G11_40_MG_FD_203452 | JGI IMG/M metagenome (GOLD analysis project Ga0315289, IMG submission 203452) | Sediment microbial communities from Yellowstone Lake, YNP, Wyoming, USA - YL17G11_40 | ecosystem: Environmental > Aquatic > Freshwater > Lake > Sediment | place: USA: Wyoming | collected... | reverse complement strand
CAACAAGAAAACATTAAAAGAAAAACAATCTAAAAAGAAATTATGAGTGGAGGACATTGGGAATATATACAGTATAGACTTACTGATATAGCAGAAGATATAGATAAGCTAGTTGAACAGAATGGCAAGCCTAAGACTGAAAAAGAACTTAATGAAAGTTGGTATGATGCTGATTGGTATGAAAAATATCCAGAAGATTTAAACCATTGTAAATATGAAGATGAAGTTTTAGAACAGTTTAAAAAAGCTAGTGATTCTATTAAAATAGCACAAATTTATATGCAAAGAATGGATTGGTTACTATCAGGAGATGATGGAGAAGAATCATTCTTGAGTAGATTAGATGAAGATTTAAAAAAACTTGAATTATGAAAAACGCAATTACAATAAATAAGACACCTGCATTCAATGAGATATGGTATGAAGGCCATGTTGAGCATGAAGGTAAATACCATTACTTCTGGTTAATACATCCTCAAGGATTAGATAATGGAGGAGAAGAATATGAACTAGAGGTTAGATGGTTCTTCGGTAGAGTACCAAGGGAGATACGAGCTTTGTATCCACAAATTATAGAAGCATTTAAACAAACATTATGACAGTACATAGATGGGAACGTGAAAATCTTTTCACTATAAGTAGAGAGTTACAGCAATTATTAGATGATAAGATAGTGAAAACTGTTATATCAATGTCTTTAACCACTACAGAAGATAAATACAGCCAGATGACACAATATAGTGCAATATTAATATACAAATAATATGTTGAGTCTTAAAGCTTTAAAAAATCAGGAGAGGTTGAAACGCATGTTAAGTGATGATATGAAGACTAAACCTATTAAGGTGGTGCCTTGCAATGAGAACTCACAAGTGTATAGTTGGCAGAGAACCAACAAGAAATCTATGCAGGTTCCTAAGAAGGAATTTCAAAGACAATTAAAATCGTTTAATATAAAAACATTCAGATGATAAAAGGAACAGCAAAAACAGAAGCTCAATACAGAGCAGTGGTTATGGATTCATCCAGTAGCCTAAAAGATTTCTCTACAGATAGAAAGAAGTATTACAAAAAGTATTTCCTTGGAGAGAAAGTAGAAGACAAAGATAGCTCAGCAGCTAATATGGGTAGAATAGTTGAAACCCTACTTATGGAACCTCATCTATTTGATGATAAGTTCTATATGTCATCTTGTGCTTCTACACCAACAGGACTTATGTTAGATTTTGTTGAAGCTTTATATAAAGTGACAAGAGATGCTACAAATGAAGATGGTATAGTGACAAGACAGTTTAGTGAACTAGCTGAAGAAGCATATAAAATATCAGGATTCAAAATAAAACTTGAAGCTGTTCTAGGTAAGTTTATAGGAAGTGAAGCTGAGATATATTACAATGAAATCAGAAGAGTGAGAACACTTAATCTAACTGTGGTTAACACTACAGAGATATCAGTGGCAGAGAAGATTGTAGAAAGACTTAAGACTAATAGCACTACAGGACCAATTGTTAATTTAGTGAATAGCTCTAGATATGAAATCATAGATCAGATGCAAGTGGAAGGATATACAATTGATGGTCATCCATTTAAGTCTATGCTTGATAAAGTGATTATTGATCATGATAAGAAGATTATTCAACCTTACGATCTTAAGTGCACATGGAGTGTTGAGAATTTCTATGAAGAGTATTACTTGTACAGAAGAGCGTACATCCAAGCTTACTTATATTACTATGCAATGTTAAAATTAGTAGATGATCCAGAGAGTCCATATTATGGATATGTAGTGGAATATCTAAAGTTTATTGTATGTGATAGCACAAATTATTATCAGCCTCTTATATATACACTAGATGTTGATGATATGATGGATGCTTACAAAGGATTTGTACACAAAGGAAGAACTTATCCTGGTGTAGGAGATTTGATTGCTGCATTAAGCTGGTGTATTGAAACAGGAACATGGGATATAAGCCACAAAAATTATTTGTCTAATGGAGTAGTAAATATTAAAGGAGCATGATTGTAAAGAAAACAATAACTAGCATATTTATAGTTCCAACATTGAAGTTTCCAAAAGATACTTTGAAGAGCAATGGATTTATAAATGGCTATATTAAAGATGATAGAAAGGATACACAGTATGAAAATGCTGTGTATATTCTATTTAAACCTGATGATCTGGATAAGTTCAGAGAGTTTCTGGATAATGAATATGAACGAACAAAGAATGTCATAGAAGATTATGATTATGAAGATGGATTTGTTGTAGTGGTATATGAACTAGAAAAGAAATACAAGAAAGATTATGAACTTATAAAAACAGGTAAATATTCTCAGACATCAAAAGCATTTCAAAATGAATTTCCAAGATCTGTCAAGATTATAAAATCAGGACTTAGTAAAGATGAAATTTCTTTACAAACTAGAATATTTAGAAAGAGTCAAGATCTTATAGAATTCTGGGAAGATAAATTAGGTATTACATTTGAAGATGATTATGAGGTGTGGGATGGATTCGATGAATCAAAGGAAGTTTTAGAAATTGATAAAATAAAAGAATTATGTCTAACAGAGAAATCTTAGAATTAATAATAGAAGAGTTTGGAGTGGAGAAAGCCACTGAGTTTTGTGAAATAGCTGCAACAATGTATGATATAAAATACAATGCAGTTAAACAGTTAGAACCACTAAGTGAGTATGACTTTGAGAGAGTGTGGTGGTTAGATACGTATATAGAATTAAATAAAGAACTAGAAATACAATAATATGAAAGGATTAGATTTATTAGAAAAATACCCAGTATCTACTGAAATAATTAGAGCCTGGTTTATGGAAAGAATGATTGAATCATTACAAGATGAAAATGTACCTGATGAATTCAAAGATTTCATGCGTGAGCAAGGAGTACAAAATGATAAGTTAGGAACTATGATTGATGCAAGTCCTAGAATGTTATTAGATGTATTTGATGAGAATGAAATATTTATTAGTATAAATGTAGTAGATAGAAAATTTACTTATAGAATAGATAATCTAGTTAATTCTACAGAATATTCAACAAGAAAAGAATGTGAATTAATTAGTATAACTAGAGCATTTGAAATCTTAGAGAACAAATTAACACCTAAAGAACTTATTGATGAGACAGATAACTAGTGATGCACATGCTGCTTTCAATGCTGGAAGAAGATTCAAATCTAGAAACACAGAAGTTAAATTCAACGATGGTGTAATAACTATGTACTTACATGGTAGAGCTATTGCTAAACAAGAAGATGATGGCCTATATATAAGTGATGGTAAGTATGGATATTCTCAAACCACAGCTGAAAGATTGAGACCTTTTCCAGTTAGACTTAGAGGATGTAAAGGAGAATGGATACTTGATGAAAAATCAGTATGGGATGGAAATTGGATAAAAATAAATTAGGAATAATCAGGGAGATGAATTATATTTGTCTCCCTTAAATTAAAAAAACCATGAGAACAGCAGATGAATTTAACGAGAAATATAAAGAGTATATAGAAGAAGGCCATTATGGAATGGAAATAGGAGAACCTTCTATACTTACATATGTAGATCAGATATTTAATGATCTTATACAGATTCCAGGATTTAAGTTTAGTCAAATTAAAACTAAATATGGAATGGCTAGAGTGCATACAAATCTTTATGAATTGATGCCTTTTGTAGGTAGAATAATTGATCAAGAACTTGAAGAGAAGATTAACTTCATTCTTAAAGTGGAATACGAGATAGAACATAGATTAAGAAGTTTAAACCTAGACAAAGATGGAAACAGTATTCAACAAGTATAAGAAGAAATTAATAGTGCACCCAAAGTATCAAGGATACGTTTGTGGATATACAGATGCTCATATTATTCTAGCTGTAGAAACTAGAAGTGATAACTTCTTTAGAAAAATACAGAATCCAATTATCATGGAAGAGTATAAAGATGCTAAGTATAGATATGTATTAGAGGATGAACGAGAACTTATAAAACAATTTGGTAATGAAGGGAATAAAAGAAGTTAGATATTATAGCATTCCTGAAATGTCTTTCATGTTAAGTATGTCTGAAAAATCTGTAAGGAACAAAATTAGTAAGTTCAGAATAAAAAGAGATAGAACTGATGGGCCAAAAGGAATTGGTTTATATACGTATGAACAACTAGAATTGTTACGTGGTGATAAAAGACTAAAAGAGTTTAAACGTGACTTTTCATATGAAAAACTATTATATCAACGTCTGCAAACACCAGTGGTAATAAACTATTATATATATGAATCTAAAATGAATAAATAATGGCTGATAAAAAAGAATTCATAGAAGGGAGAGATTATTATCTAGAAGATGGAAGAATACATTTTACTAAAGAGTATCTTGAGAAAAGAGGTCCTTGCTGTGGAAATCAATGCAGACATTGTCCTTATGATAAAAGTGAAAAAGGAAATACATCACTTAGAACAAGTGAATAAAGAGTTCTGTTCTGTTTTTTAATTGTGGAGAAGGCCCTGGAGAAATCTGGGGCTTTTTTATCCTCAACCCATTTTTCACAAAAACAGATCAGATGTACCTATTTTTCACAAACAATACCTATTGTGGTATGTAAGGATTTCTTACCTACTGTAGATAGATAAACCCTAATTTATGGGGTCTATCCTACCACAAAAGGTAACTAACATATTAGCTATAACGTGTTATATAATACACAATTAGACAATATATTGTCCACTAAATGACACATTATACTTGACAAATATGTCAGGTAAATGATAGCAAAAACCTGACATTTCTGTCCCAAATATTCATTAAATATGGGACAAAACAGTAGGAAATAATAACAAAATTCATTATCTTTAAACAATTAAAAATCAATAAAAATGGCAGTAGCAAAAAAAGTAGTAAAAGAGTCTGATAGCAAATGTCTAGCAGCAATCGAAAGTTTAAATAAGAAGTATGGTGTTGGTTCAATTCTAGCATTAGATTCTAAAGTGGGAGGAGATTATGATGTAATCAGTACAGGAAGTATTGGATTTGATCATATCACTCTTGGTGTAGGAGGATTTGTAAAAGGTAAGCTATATGAGCTTATGGGATGGGAAGGTACAGGTAAATCTACAATCTGTGGGCATGCTGCAGCAGAGTGTCAGAAAGCTGGAGGTACTGTATTGTATATCGATGGTGAGCACGCTGTTGATAAGAACTACTTCAAGAAACTAGGAGTGGATACAACTAAGATGTTGATTGCTCAACCATCATGTGGTGAGGAAGGTTTCAACATTGCTATGGAGATGATTAACACTGGAGAGATTGATCTAGTGATTATAGATTCAGATTCATCGCTTATTCCTAAGAAGATGCTTGATGGTGATGTAGGAGACTCTACAATCGGTAGAAAGGCTTTATTGAATAGTAATGCCTATCCAAAGCTTAAAGGAGCTCTATCACAACATAATGTATGTGTGATTGTAATCTCTCAGTATCGTGAGAAGATTGGTGTTATGTTTGGTAATCCTACTACTACACAAGGTGGTCATGCTCTTAAATTCTACAGTGATGTAAGAATAGAAGTCTCTAGAACCTTAGCTAAAGATGGTGATGTAAACTATGGTAACATTACTAAGCTAAAAGCTATTAAGAATAAAATGTCTCCTCCATATAGAAAATCAGAGTTTGAGATAGTGTATGGTAAAGGAATAGATGTTCTTGATGAGATGATGGCTCTTCTTAATGAGTTTGAACTAGGACGTAAATATGGTAAAACTATGACTGTAGATGGAACTAAGTATGACTTAGAAGAATTCAAACAGTTGGTTGTAGATAATCCAGAGTTTTATGATGAACTAAGAGAAAAGATTATAGCTAAGATTAATGAAGCTGATCTTCCTGTTGAAGAAGTAGAAGTGGAAGAAGATGAAGAATTAGTTGCTCCAGAACCAATTGACTTATCTGATTTGTAATGGAAGATAAAATAGTTGAAGCAGTAAGAGCTGATCTATTGCAGAGATCTCAAGTGGGTATTAAGAAATATAATACTACACTTGAGAGAACTGATTTAGATCTTAAAGATTGGTTACAGCATTCATATGAAGAATGTTTAGATATGTGTAATTACTTAAAGAGAAGTATAATAGAACTAGAAAACAATGAGAGAGTATAAAAATAGATATGGTGATGTATTCACCTTTATAGAAGATGATAACCATGATGTATTATGGGAAGGTAACTTTGAATTCTGTAGATTTGGTATGCCTAATGATTACACTAGAGCATATGAAGCATATTTAAAAGATAATGAGGGTAAGCAATCGCTTATGACATTAACTCAATTTAAAAGTGCTGTACATCATTACGATGATGAAACTTTTGCTTATGACTATCCTAAATACATTCAGATGGTTGATTGCTTAAGAGATGAAATAGATATGGTAGATCCAAGCGGTGGGCCATATATTACTAGAGGTATGTCTTTAGGTAGCTTTGGGTTTAAAGACTCTATGGTAGAAGACTTTGAAAAGATTGATACAGGTTATAAAATAATAACTAAAAAAGATGGAACCAATACATAAATTTAATAATGGTAGAGGAGCAATGCTTTGCAATGGTTGTAGAACAATAATATCTACAGGACCAAAGACTGAAGAATTGTTTTGTACTGCATGTAAAGAAAAATATAAAATTATGAAACATTACGGTGAATTAGAAGCTCTTGTTATAGCATGGGCAACACAAAAAGGTATCATAGAGAATGGTACAGCAATAGCTCAAGCTAGTAAAACAATTGAGGAAGTGAATGAACTTGTTGATGCCATCATTAAAGATGATAAAGGAGAGATAGTTGATGCTTTGGGTGATATCCTAGTAACAATTATCATTCAGGCTGAGATGCAAGGATTGAAGCTTACAGAGTGTTTAGAAAGTGCATACAATGTAATCTCTAAGCGTACAGGTAAGATGGTTGATGGTCAATTTGTGAAAGATGCAAAGTAATCTAACATTAAATGATATATGTAAGAAATGTGGGGGGTATAAGTTTGCTCCCTACAATTCTAATCTATCAGCTACAGTGAGACTGTGTCATTGCACAAAAGATGAGTTTACTAAACTACAAAAAAAGATATTAGATGGCTTGCAAGACATGCGGAAAAAACTCTGATGGTGATTATTGCTTTCAGCATAAACCCAGAAAACAATTACAACAAAGTGGTATAAAACCATCATTAACTGCCAAAAAGGTGGTTAGTGATGGATATATCCAACAAAGAGAGATGTTTATGGATATATGGAAGAAGAAGCCACATAAATCAGAGGTGAGTGGTGTATATTTAGGGAAGGAACCTATGTCTACATACTTCCATCATATTTTACCAAAAGAAAAATACCCAGAAGCTTGTTTAGATGAAGAAAATATTATACTTTTGACACTTGAGGAGCATTCTAACGTAGAAAACGATATGTATAGATATGAAGAGGTTAATGAAAGACGTAATCAATTAAACCTTAAATATGAAAGAACCTAACAGGGAACGTAAGAGTGACATTAAATATTCTGTCACACTTAATGAAGAACAGAAGCTCGCTAAACAGTTAATAATAGATAACCAAATAGTTATTGTTACTGGTAGAGCAGGAAGTGGTAAGTCCTTAGTATGTGCTCAAGCAGCTTTAGATTTCTTAATGAAGAAACAATGTAACCACATCTATGTTACAAGAGCTACAATTGAAGTGGGAAGTTCATTAGGGTTCTTACCTGGTGATTTAGAAGATAAATTTAATCCATATCTTGAGGCCTTTCAAGAAAACTTAGAGAAGTGTTATGATAAACTTAAGATTCAGGAGCTGGTTAAGGCAAAAAAAGTGGTCGCTTATCCTGTGCAGTTTATACGTGGTAAGACTATTGATGATGTGTTGGTGGTGGAGGAAGCACAAAACCTGTCAAAAGGGGAAATGCTCGCCATACTAACAAGACTTGGTAAAACTGGAAAGATTATTATCAACGGTGATAATGAACAGAAAGACATCAAAGAATCATATACTGGTCTATCATATGCTATAGACATTTCTAAGAAGATAGAAGGTATAGAATGGATCAAACTTAAAGCTAATCACAGAAGTGATCTTGTAGGTAAAATATTAGATAACGAATATAATTAAAACAACAAATATGAAAAACCAATTTTTTTACACAGCCATTATTGGCGATAAGGAGTATATAGCTTCCTTAAATGTTAACAAGGTGATTAGAACCTTAGAGAATGATGCAGCAGGGCTTATTATCATTCTAGATGATTTCAATGAAAGAGTTACACAACAACCAGACATTGATATCAAGACTAACAAGATGAAGGGATTCAAGAGTGTTAGAGAAACAGTTCAGTCAGAGATTGAATTGAATGCAGAAGATGCAGAAAGATTTATTAAACTATTTGAAATTTTATAAAACCATGGCTAAATTATTAGGAAACCGCATCTATTTAGAGATGCCAAAGAAAGAAGAGAGTAAGCTTATCGTAGATGAGAATACAAAAGAATCTTTAGAAAAAGAAATGTTAAAGAAAATGAACAAACTTAAAGTGCATAGTGTTGGTACAGCTAACATGGATGTTAAAGTGGGTGATGTTGTTCTTGTAGATCCAGCAGCTTTATCAAAAGCTCCATTAATCCCTTTATCAGATGATGAGCAAGTGTTACTTGTATCTCCATTTGATATTATTCAAATCTGGTAATATGGAACAGAAAAAAGTAGGTATAGTAATTCTTGCAACTAACGCATACTTTGTGTTAGGTGTAAACTTTATGAGAAAGTTCTCGCATCATTATAAGGGTGATGCAAAGATCACTTTTTATTTCTTCTCAGACACAGACCCTAAAGAGTATATAACAGATGACATGGATGTGCAATATATACATCAGACACATGATACCTGGATGAATGCTACTAATTCTAAATTTATTAATATGCTGTCATTAGAAAACTGTGATAGTGACTATTTAATATATGTAGATGCAGATACTAGTGTATCTAAAGATTTTACTGAAGAATGGTTCATTGGTGATACTGTAGGACTAGAACATTTTGGAAACAATGGATGGATGAAAGACGTGAAGGGTTATGATAGAAATCCAAGATCTAAAGCTTATGTTCCTTATGACACTCAATTATTCCAGATGTATTATCATGGATGTTTGTTTGGAGGTAAGAAAGATAAGATGATGGAAGTGTGCAAAGTGCTACGTGATAATCAAATTGAAGACAAAAAGATTCCATACGAACCAGGAGTGAATGATGAGAGTTACATCAACCAGTATTATCACTACAATCCACCTACACTAACTGTATATTTAGACAATTATATGTTTAATGTTAGTGATAAATGTGGAATTGAGCATAACAGAGATGTTAATTTCAGTGTAGAGGATTTGAAAAAAGAGATGTTAGCTAATAGAAACAACTTATATGACTTACAAAATGGTAAGTTAATAGTGAGATGATATCAAGTTATAGAACTATAGATAATGGTACTAGTATAGAGTATAAAAACTTATATTCTATACAGGGTACCATTTATTTTTTAGCACTAGATGATGTAGATTTACCATACGTAAAGAAGTTTACTATATCATATCATTGGAAACCAACTGTCATGAAGTTTAATTCTGAAGAAGAGCTTAATGCTTATGTTCAGAACTTACATAATGTGACAAGTATAGATCTATCAGTGCTATCTGACAACTTATGGTATGGAAATGTAGGGCATGGATTATTTGATTGTCTTTATCCTATCTACTTATCACTATTGAAGTTTGGATATGTAGATGAACCATTCACTTATCTTTCTACAGATTGGTCTTGGAGAGAGAACATGATGTATGATACAATCAAAGCATTTACTAAACAAGACTTATTAGAATACCCAAAGCTAGATAAAGACTATCATTTTAAAACGTTAATTGCAGGAACAGAACCTGCAGGTAATAGAGTACAGAATAAAGAAGTGTTTATATATGGTAAGGAGTGGGATGGTTTACAGCAGTTCAAGAGAAGAATTTTTGAAGTACACAACATTGCTATTGATAAACCTATCAATGAGATTCCCAAAGTTATAGTTATTAACAACAAACGTTTTGATCATAATAATCTAGAAGTAATAAATACAGTGGTTAAACGTATGTCTAGTGTATGTGATATAAAGTTTGTCGATTGGTATCATGACTACAGACGTTCTGGAAATCCAAAATTTGTAGATCAGATGAGAGATTTCCAAGATGTAGATATACAAGTAACTTCACCTGGAACAGCAATAATGTATTTACCACTAATGAAGAAAGGAGCAGTGAGTGTTAACCTTGGATTCATAGAGCATACACAAACCAATGGTGTTAGAGGAAATCTTAAGATATTAGAATCTAAACATGCAGATCATTTAATTCCTGCATATATGGAACAACCTATATGTGCTGGAACTTATTATGTTACATCGTTATATTACGATAGATATAAACATAATAATTTAGAAGTTGAGCCACTAATAGATATAATCAATGAGGCAATTCAGATACTTAAGTCTGGACAAATTACTGAAGGTAATGTAGCAAAAGATGGTGAAGTGTTCAGAGAGTATTGTAAAAGAGCACAAGATGGTGATGCGTTATGTAAATTCTTAACAGAAGCATCTTTACATGTTGAATTCTTTGTTAATGAACATCCTTATGCAATGCTACCTAGTACAGACATAGAATTACTTAGATTAATAAAAAATGAATTAAATTATGACAGAAATTACGAAATCCACTTGGACTAATACCGTAGGAGGTATTGAATTAACATTCGAAGACATAGCTACATCAAACACTGTACCTTTTGTTTTTGGAGAACTAATATCAGATTATTATGGATTAGAAAAAATCCAGTTATCTGAGAATGATATTGTTTTAGATATAGGTGCTAATGTAGGAATGTTTTCTATATACGCAAAGAAGAAGTTTGGCTGTAGAGTTATTGCATTTGAACCAGTGCTATCTAACTTTGAGCAGTTCCAGAAGAACATCATCTTAAATGGTTTATCTCTATCAGACATTGAGCTACACAATACAGCTATAACAGATGTAGAAGGTGGTGAGATTAAAATAGGTACTCCAAAAGATAATACAGGAGGATCTTCTGCATTCTACCATACACATGATATGCCTATATGCAAGACAGAAACAATTGACAAGTACATAACAGAAGGTTGTGTGTACTTAAAGATAGATTGTGAAGGAGGGGAATATGCTATCATCCCTACAATATTAGATAAGCTTAATCAGTTTAAATATGTAGGAATTGAATATCATAAATTCTCTGCAGAACAAGATCCAATAGCTTTACATAAGTCAATAGAATCTGCATTCAATGGAGAGATATTCTACAAAGAATATGGTACATAAAAAAAGCCCCAATCAAGGGGCTTTATTATTTTGATATTCTTTTCTTTTTGAATAAAGGTCTTTTAGTACCCTCATCTCCAGCTTCCTTCATATAATTACCATTGATGGGTTTAGGAGGAGCTATCTTAGGAGCCATTCTAGGCTTACCACTCTTCTTAGCTTTGCCAGAAGTCATTGATTTACTTGCAGCCATACTTACATTTTGCCATTTTACCACCAGACTTCATAGGGACCATAGAAGCAGCTTTACCACCATATCCACTCATTGCTTTCTTCATCTTAGTTCCAGACTTAGCTGTACCTTTACCTATTGCAACAAAATCAGCTCTTGTTACACCTGAGTTATTATCATAACCAGATTTAACAGATTTCATTCCTAAACCAGATTTAGCTTTCTTCATAGTTCCACCAGATTTTAAACCAGTCAACTCTTTAACTTTTTTCTTTGCAACTCCATATCCACCAAGAGTAGAAAGATTAAGAGCTGTTTCAGCAGAATCTTTAACATCTTTCATTGTTAGTTTACTAAGACCTTTTTTAACTTTACTAATAAAATCTTTAGGTTTTTTAGGTGTAACTTTTACAGCAGTTTTATCTTTCACTTTAGCTCCATTTTGAGCACTTGCTGTTTCAACTTTTTTAGGAATAGCAGGAGGTAAACCCATACCAGGTAAAGCTGTATTAATCCTAGAATTTTTTACAGGAATCTTCTTAACTGATTTACCATTCTGAGCTGATTCAGTTTCTACTTTTAATGGAGGGTTATATTTAAATACTCTTTGCATTCCTTTAGCTTTTGGAGGTGCAGGTTTAGGTTTAACCTTTACATTAATTTTCTTTTCTACTACCTTAACAGGCTTTTTAGGTTGTAACATGATTATATATTTTTAGGGTTTAACAATTCCACTTACGTAGACTTTTATTGATTCTTGAATTAGGGTCTTTTGCTGTCTTAGCACTAGTAAGCTTCTTCTTCATGCCTGACATTCTACTGCAGAAAGACTTACGTCTACCAGCAGCTTTACTTCCAGCTTTAAGTTTAGAAGGTTTAGTGGTTACAGCTGTCTTAAGTTTGCTACCAGGGTTAGCAGCTCTATAAGATGCCACACCTTTAGCATTTAGTCCTCCAGAAGGATTTTTTCCTTCTTTCTTTTGCCATGCTGCACTTGCCATTATTTCTTAGCTTTAATTTTACGTTCTTGTTTTAGCATCTCAGCTGTAGGTTTCTTTCCAGATCCTTTATTAGCTCTTATATTATCCCATAATCCACGTTTAGAATATGAACCATCAGCACGCTTAATCATTGCACCACCTTGAGCTTTATTTTTTTTCATAGGAAGATATGGAGATCCTCCTCCTCCATTTGGATTACGAACCCAAGTTTGCACAGGTTTTTTTGCAATGGTATCATTTTTAGATTTTGGTGTTACATCAACAAGATTTAATCCTCCTTGAGCTTTTTTTAACTTACCACCATTCTTTTTATTCATCATTTCTAATGCTCTAGGACTAAGCTTTGCTTTAGGAATAGAATCATTAATCTTACGTGCTTTATCAGAAGCTATTTCCATAGCAAAACTTAAATTAGGAGATTTTCCTTGATAGTATCTAGGACCATTTTTAGTTTTCACCTTCTTAGTAGAAGTGTAATTGTTTCCTTCTTTTGTAACATATTCACCATTTTGGGCTTTTTTAATTCTAGTACCAGCTTTAGCTTTCTTAATTGTAGATCCATTTCTACTACTACTATTTAATCCTGAGCATTTACCTCCTTTACAAGGAGATTTAGGACCATTGCTACCACCAAAGAAACCTCTTTCTTCTTTTGGTTCAGGATTATTACGAGCATTTTTCATTGTTCTTTCTCTTTCAGCACCCATCCATTCATCAAAACTCAACCCAGGTTTTTGAAAACCTGATTTAGGATTTTTAACATAATTATTGTAACTCATTAAAGATACAGCATTAGAACGCTCTTTTTGTGTTTTTGGAACACTTGTTAAACGTGTCATCTCAGAAGATGTAAGATCACGACCTTTTGGTTTAGTATCAACTGTTGTTCCTTTAGGAGCAGTGAGTGTTGATACAGATTTTACAGGAACTATTTTACCAGCCTGAGCCTTCTTAATAGTACCACCAGATTTTAATGTGCTTCCTTTAAATGGGCCTTTCTTCTTAATAAGAGGACCATTAGGAACAGGTGTTATCTTACCACCTTTACGTAGTACACCAGGGCCTACATATGCTGTAGCTTTCTGAGGATTTAACTTAGACATATTTATTTCTTTTTAGCAATTTTACGTAGTGTTTTAGCAAGAGCTTTGCGTTTAGGAGTGCAGGTAGCTTTAGTCATAGGAGTGCAATATCCTTTATGTGCAGGATTAATTGCTTTCTGTATCCACTTACCATCTTTAGCTTTAGAGATTTTAACACAGTTGTTCACTGTCTTACTACCTTTCTTCTTTGTGCCTTGTTTAGCATATCCCTTCCAGCAACTAATTTTTTTAGCTGTGGCCATGATTTAACAGCTTTTACCTTTAGACATTTTAGCACCAGACTTAGCCATTTTAGTAGCACCAAGTTGTTTGTCTTTAGTAAGCTTAGCTTTACCTTTAGCACCAGCTAATGTTTTCTTTTGTACCTTAGTCCAAGCACCTTTAGGATCGATACCCTTGTCTCTTTTATTAGAAGCGTTAAGTCCAGTTAGACTTCCACCTTTACTTTTATTTGCCATAGCGTTTAAATGTTATATTAGGTTTAACAATAATATCTTTGTGAGTGTATTGCCACATCTCACCTGTTTGATTAATTATAATTGTATAGATGGTATCAGACTCATGACCGTAATCAGTCACAAAAAGAATCACACCATCTCCCTTGGGTGTTGTAACATCTATTCTATTCTTTGGTTCGTATATTCTCATAGAGAAGTGCTTTTGTTCTTAATAAAACACCTGTTTTTCGTCACCCAACAGGTATGTTGATTTAAAGATCGTTTGAAGAAAGCTCTTCTATTGATTCTTCTACCACTTCCTTAATGATATCAGCTTCAACACCAGCTATCATTAATTTTTCAATAACCTCGTTAGCTTTCATCATCAATTGAAAACGTGCTGCTTCTTCTGATGATAGATAAGATCTAACTGTGTTAAGAAATAGACCGAAGTCTTGTCCTGAGATAGTGAATGTGTCTTCAGGAGTCCATGTATACCTTTTTGCAGGATCATACTGTGCCATAATGTAAATTATTTAATTGATTTATGTAACAAATGTATTATAAATTTGTTACAAATCCAAATTTATTTCAAATGTTATTACACTCGTTGTTTTTATACTCTTACTCATATCAAGTTTGATGTGGAATAGATTACAGAACTTAAGTATTTCTTCTATAAGCATATTGTTATATTTAGGAAGACTTGCTGCTATTCTGAATCTATAGCTATCAGCATTTCTTGTAATCTCTAGACTACATAATTCATCAACAGAACTTATTACACCTTCTAAGTGTGCAAGAAAGATTTCATCATTATCTTGCATCACTCTTGGAAAATGTTTTCTGTTTATCTCCATTATGACAATGTTAATCTGTATAATGTTTGAGCTGCTTCTCCACTTAGAGATTGAGCAACATTTTCAATGTCTGGCATGTTGTTAGCCTCAGCATACTCTTCTAAGTCTTTAGCAAAACTAACTAGCTCTTTTACCACTTGATTAGGCATACCAGAAGAATAGTCTTTCAAAGCATCAATCTTGTATGCTCTCACTCTCTTACCTGTATACCCCATAATCTTCTCAATGATTTCATCTTGGAAATCACCCACCTTATCATAGATGGTTCCTAACGCTGAATGTTCAGCAAAGGATGTTGTTTGGAAATGTAGTAAATGAAGCTCTTCATAGAAGTATGAAAGCTTTCCAGCTATAGTCTCTAATGTAAGACTACTTCCTTTACCTTCCATCATTTCTTCTGGAAATAGGGATTTTAGTGCCATGTTATTTAGTTTTTAAATTAGCGAGCTGTAGTAGTGGTAGTAGTTGTATAGTTACAACACTCTTTAGCATCGATTTCTTTATAATTACCCACCTTCGGTTTAAATGCTTGCACAATTAAACTACTTGGTACAATACGTCCTGATCCATCAAAACGTACAAAAGCTTTTAGCTTATTATTGTTGTTACTTCTTGCCATGATTACGCAGGTGTTGTTGTTGTTGTTGTTGTTGTAAGGAAACAGCACTCATATGCTTGTATCTCTTTCCATTTTCCTACTTTTGGCTTATTTTTTCTGAGGATTAAGCTTCCTGCAACTATTCTGCCAGATCCATCGAATCTAACATAAGCCTTTAAAGGTCTTGAATTAATGCTTCCCATGTGTTTTTTTAATTTATGGTTAATAGTTTAGGTTTAACAAGGGTTATCTAATGTGGGTAGTGGTAGGTTCTATAATAGTAGTTGTAGATGTGGTTGTAGATCCACAGCCTCCACTTCTTATACAGATTAGTTGCTCTAATTGCTTAGATATCTCCCAAAGAAGATTAGTTCTTGTACTTCCACCGATCTGTCTACTTGGTATAGCCATTACTTAATAGTCTAATTTATATTTATCTTTTATCTCTTTTAGCTTAGTAGCATAAAACGATGTGCAATATTTCTTTGAATTCTCATCATTGATGACAAGGTCTAAGTTAGGATCTTTTGTAGGATCAGTTCCCATGTGATACTTTCCTTTGTAAAAAGCTGGGTAACCATTTCCTGTTTCAGAAACTATTCCTGCATTATGAAAGATTGTATGTGTATCAAGTTTTGATATAGGATCTGTAGCCCATGCAAAAGCCATTTCAGGAACCACTCTTGTTTCTTGGTCTCTCAACCAGATGTTCCAAAGAACAGCCCACATATCAGCACACCAGCTTTGGTATCCAGCATTTTCATCTTTAAAGTATTCTCTATTCACTGTTTGTAAATAGCTTCTTATAAGAATGCAATCATTCATCACCTTACTCCAGAAGTCACCATCTAAATTCTTTAATAGATATTGTGCTCCCCCTGAATGATCATTATTAGCTTCACAGATTTCTCTGCTTATTCCTACAACACTTGCAATCTCTGCAAGGATATCTCTAGCTTTATACTCTTCTAGTTTCTCTGGTAACACTTGGTGCACCTTGCTATCAAAATATTTAGCATTGATGTAGCTGTTTGTATCTGATAGATAGTTAGTATTATCTTCTAAGAACTGATCAACATTGAAATCCTTCATAAATAATATGTCAGAGTCACAATAGAAGATAGCTTTCTCACTTAGCTCTGGATGTTTCTTGAAATGTTTCCAAAGAACATATGGTCTAAGTACAGGAATATAGATTCCTAACAATCGATTTAAATTATCTTCATCAGCATAGTAGTGAAACTCTGCTTCTGGATATAGGTCTTCTATCTGTTTCCATTTATCTCTATTCTCTCTTCCTTTAGGAGTGAATATAAGATTGATTGCTTTGTCAGAGTGTCCTATTTCTTTTAGACTCTCCATCCAAAGATTCACTTGCCATGTGTAATAAATATCGCTTGGGCAAGCTTGTACAAATTTTAAATCTTTCATAATGTAGTTGGTTTTAATTTTGATTTTATTTAATTAGCAGTCATCATTTTGTGTGTAACAATAAAAAGTTTTTACTTCAGGACTTTCTCTAAGGAAGTAAGGATAACTACAACCACCATCATTACTATAAGCAATAGTATTTTCAAAAGTAATAGATGTTATCATATTCTGAACTTCTATATATGTAAAATTTTGTTCAGGGTCAGTGTAAATATTAAACACTCCAAAATCCCAATTTGGTTTTTCAAAAACATATTCACTTATTGGAATATTACCTGCTATATTAATATATCCACTGCCTACATTACTTTCATAATAAATCTCAAAATCATAGTTATAATTTAATGCATTAAGTCCTAATGATTCAAGCTCCTCAGGTCCGTTATTAAGTCCTTTTAATCGAAGTGTAATATAAGTTCCATCAGGGTCAACTTCAGGTTGAAAATAAATATTAGACAAGGCACATTCCCCTCCTTGATTAGTTCCTGTAGCAGTTATTGCAATATCGTCTCCTGCTTCCTGTGTAGTATAAAGTATAAAACCAAATGCATCTCCTTGACCTGTAGTAAAAGTAACCATATCGTTTACAGCAAATGTTCCTATTGGATACGCTACTGAAGTAAAACTACCATAGCTTCCAATGCAATCATTTACATAATAATATTCAATTTGTGGACAAACATCTATGTTTAACACTAACCCATTAGCATCAATATATAATAATCCTTCTACTCCATCCCATCTAACGTAATATCCTTCAGGAGCATTTATTGTTCCTAATGCATCACTATATATATGACATCCAATAGTAATATTATCACTACACACTTGTTCGGTATATATAGTAATTTCATTTTGAATACAAACATCTACACAAGGCACACATCCCTTAGCATAATACCCTGTAGTTATTTCAACTAAAGGAACTAATGTAGTTGTTGTAGTGGTGGTACTAGGAGCAACAGTACTAGTGGTAGTTGTTGTGCCACATCCACCAGCAGTTACACATGTCAGATATTCTAATTGTTTAGATATCTGCCATAGTAAGTTAGCTTTAGTGCTCCAACCAATCTGTCTACTAGGTATTGCCATTTCTTTAAATAATATATTATTATGGGGTGGTAGTTGTTGTTGTGGTAGTAGAATTTATACTATTAGCAGTCACTTTAATAAGTAACTCTAATTGTTTAGAGATTTGCCACAAGAGGTTATCTTCTGTTCCCCAGCCTATCTGTCTTGATGGTATAGCCATTTGTTTAAATTTTATTTGTTATACAAAAATACGTATTTTTTAACATTAGTATATGATTTTCACCAAATTAAAATAACAAAAATAGTTAGAACGAGTCTAACTAGTTTAATTATTTACGTCTAATGTTATTGTAAGTATTCCTAAATACAATATATATGTGTTGTAATTATATGTTTCATCAGCATGTAGGACATCCCATCCTACAGCAAATCTATCGTGAGGCCAATAGAGAGCGAATGTTAATTCCCAATCCATTTTATCCCTGTCCATTATAAAGCTTCTTGTAATTCTTAGAAGACTTAAGTTTAGATGTCTGTGATTTAGCGTGCACACCTGGTCTGCTCACTTTGATTTTTACCTTCTTTTCTGAAGTGTTGGTTTGTTTTGCCATGTTAAAATAAGTTATATTCTAGAATGATTCCATACCCTGGTGGGTTGTTTGGTTGTACAAAGTATTGTGCTCCTACACTGAATCTAACAAACTCAAACATGAAGTTTGTATATAATGTAGGTTCTCTTAATGTAAACTGTGTTGATTGAACACCAACATATCCATGTATTTCTAAAGGCTTCTTGCTCTTGATAATCTCTTTTTGTATATCAAGCATTCCCTTCTGATAGAATATGATAGAATCTTTTATATCTAATTGATTCTTAAATTGAATCTCTTTGTTCTGATAGTTCTTGATTCTTATCTCTTGCTCTTTGAGAATATTCTTAGCAAAGTCATAACGTACAAGATCAGAAACAACCTTCCTAGAAACAGTTTCACTAAGGGTGACGACAGAATCATTTTTCTGGGTAACGTTCTGTGAAATAGCTTTGAAGCCCACTAACAGGCAAGCTATCAATAATCCTAATTTGTACATATTCTTTTTGTTTGATGATTTTAATTCTATTAACTATGAGTGTGTCCACTCTAGATAAGCTATCTATTATTCTACTAGACTCACGATCTTTTGCTTCAAGAACTAATATCTTATTCTCTAATACAACAACTTGTTTCAGTAAAACATTATTTTTCTTTTGTTCTGAAAATGTAAAGAATATCAAAATAACGATGATGATCACCGCCAAGTACTGCTCTTTTAAATAATTTATCATTACTTAGTGATGTTTATAAAGATCTTCTCTTTCTTTTCTATCTTCTTCATTCTTGCAAACAAGCTAGCAAATGTAACTCTTGATCCACCAATGAAGTTTAAAGACTTAGAGCTTCCTACAAGTATGCAGCCTTCTGTGTCGTGTTTAGTATTCCCTGCGTGGATACGTACACCTTCATAGTTAGGAACATTAAGAAGTAGAGGCATGTATTTTTGGAAGCGATTTGAGAAGTTTATAATCACTTCATACTTTCCATAAGGGATAGCTGTAATAGCTTTTATTTTTACATCTCTCACTTTATCCTCTAATGTAAAACATACAAAAGTTCCATCAATAGAAAGTTCTCCTATTGTAGAATCATCTGTAAATATCTTTCTTTTTAATTCTAGTATCATAATATACCTCCTCTAGCTTTCATTAATTTTTCTACAATAGTTGTTATTCCTTCTATAGTTATATATGCTGTTGCAATAATAACCCAATCAGATGATGTTAATCTTCCAGAGAAAAGGCCAACAGAACCTACAACAAATACAGTAAGCTTTCTGCTCACCCATTTATTTAGATAAAAATCTATCTTCTCTCTTGTACTCATTATTTAATATTCTTATATAGTGTAGCTATGTATTGTAATAAGACACCAACCCCTATGATTATACCTACAGTCCAGGTAAATCTCTTTTTAAACTCTTCTTGTTTCTGAAGCTTAGTTTCCAAATCTTTAATTCTATCTTTAAGCTCATTTATGTCTGCAACAAAGCCACCAGTTTTTGTTAGTGCATTTCCCAATATTGCATCCACTACTTGTGTCAGTTTGCCATCTATAGAAGTCATCTTCTCCTCTAGATCATAAAGTCTTTGATCCATGCTTTTCAATTCTTTTTCAACGTGTTCTAACTTGTTTTCCATAATAATTTTAAGGATATTTTTATAACATACAGGAAGTTTTAAAAATTCAATAGGGTATAACTATTTACGTACAAATATAAAATTTATATTTGGAATAATGAAGGACTGAAAATATATTTCCAACATAATATAGCATAATATAAATATATTTTTCATACCTTTGATTTCAAAATCAAATACCATGCCTTATAGTTTTACCTACTTCAAAGAAGAAGTGAGAGAATGGTTCTTAAAGAACGTTCCAACTAGTAAAAGAATACTAGATGTAGGCCCAGGAATAGGGACCTATTCAGATCTATTGCGTTCATTAGGATATAGAATAGATGCTGTAGAAATCTATGAACCATACATAGATAAGTATAACCTGATAGACAAGTATGATAATGTCTTTATAGGAAGTATTGTTACATTTGATATCAATGATTATGACTTCATCATTCTAGGAGATGTGTTAGAACATATCCCTGCCAACTATGCAAAGGAGTTGATTAGAGATATTGTAGCTGCTAAGAAAGAATGTTTGGTAGCTATACCATATGAGATGGAACAAGGAGAACATGAGGGTAACATACATGAGACTCATCACCAACCAGACCTCACACATGAGGTGATGGCAGAAAGATATCCTGATCTATCTTGTATATATAGAAATGAATACTATGGGTATTATACACATACGTATATAAAGGAAGAGAAGATGTACGTGCTATATGCATCTCCATCTTATTATGATGTTGTATGTATGGCTGTAAAGAGTCTTAATAAGGTGAGTGATATTCCTGTGCTAGTATATATGCTAGATGATTATAGAGAAGTGCCTGGTGCATCTACTGTATGGTGGAAGTGTGATGTAGAAGACTTACCTAAGGGAACTTACATAGATAGAAACAAGAGTGATGTATACAAACTATTAATACAAAGACCCCTTATAGTTAAAGATGCTCTTGAAAGATTT